>Ga0210239_101968_pt1 | contig 13293 bp, 5 predicted proteins | sample ChrtobMetP5a_0mM_FD_155451 | JGI IMG/M metagenome (GOLD analysis project Ga0210239, IMG submission 155451) | Chrysochromulina tobin associated microbial communities from unialgal haptophyte culture, Seattle, Washington, United States - P5a_0mM | ecosystem: Host-associated > Algae > Haptophytes >...
TTCAAAGCGCTGGTCATAAAGAGCCCAGGCCAAAAATGAGGCGGCAGACGGGGTAGGGGATGAGATGAGAGAGGGACGACGGGACATGTAAACGCACAGTCGAGCGCACTGGTTCCGATAAAGCGGGGGGTACCAGTCTATGGAAAAATTAGATGTGAACAGAAAAATGTCGGCGACGGCGTGGCGGTTCGTGACGACATACACGTGGACGATCGTGCCCATTATCGGTCGACGGTCGAAGGCGATTAGTGAGCCCGCGACATCTGTCTCTGTGCCGCTATACACACTCTGTCTCACGCCCGAGCTCGAGCAGCGCTCCGGCTCACTCGAGGCTAGGCGCGCTACCAGCTGCACTGTTGGCGTGCGGCGCGAGCCGCTGGCCCTTGTCCTTCAGATTCCGCCACTTGTCCTTCAGGTCGACCCCGAGCCGATAGGTCAAGTCGCTGCCGAGGCGCGTGTCGAGCCGGATAGCCTCCCAGCGCCCCTCTCCATAGCGGAGCACACCCACTCGGAGCGCCTCCACCTCCGCCACGGTCCACGGTCGACGCACACGCGCCTTTTTGGGCTCGGCGGGCGCCATTTGACCAGAGCCAGCATTGCGGAGTGACTGGGCCTCAGCGCGAGCCAGCGCACTCAAGGCGCTGCCGCCCGCCGCCGAAGCAGGCGCGGGGGGAGCGGTGGGTGTGGCAGACGCGGACACTACAAAATCGTCCACGTCGTCGTCGTCGACGTCGTTGTAGGCGGTCGAGGCGGCGGCGGCAGAGGGCGCCGCGGCGGAGGCGACAGCAGCGGCAGCGGTGACAGACGCAGCGGCGGGGGTGGGGGCGGCGGGGGCGGCGGGGGCGGTAGAGCTGCCCTTGAAACACGACGAAAGCGCCTCAGCCACCGCCACCGCCTCGACACCGACTCGAGCCGAGACGCCGAAGGCGAGCGCCGCAGCCTCTGAGAACGGCTCTGGCGCTGCACCGAGCGCGACGGCGGGTGGCTGGCCTGTGCGCACTGCAAGCCGGGAGCCTCGCGCCTCACTTTCACAGCTCGAGAGTGCACTTGGTGGCGGATCGGTCGCGAGCGCCGTGTCGAGCGGTGCGAGGGCGGCCTTGAGAGGGTCTCGAGGGCTATGTTTGGCGGCGAAGGCACTCGAGGCGTGCTCGAGGGCCGCTGCTGCTCGTGAGCTCTCGAAACCCTCCATCTCCTCCTCCACCTCCTCCACCTCCTCGTCCTCCTGCCCCTCCTCGTCGTCGAGCTCCACCACAGGCGCACGCGCAGGCGCGGGCGCGGGCGCAGGCGCGAGCGCGGGCGCCAGCGCAAACCCAGACTGAGGAGCAGCTTTCGTCCTCCAACTGGCCAATGACGTTCGCCGTGCCAGCGGTGCTTGGCCGCTCACCGCTCCGGGCTGCCGAGACCTCTGCCGAGGCTGATCTCGTGCCATCTCCGAGGTTGCCATCTCCGAGGTTGCCATCTCCGAGGTTGCCATCTCCGAGGTTGCCATCTCCGAGGTTGCCATCTCCGAGGTTGCCATCTCCGAGGTTGCCATCTCCGAGGTTGCCATCTCCGAGGTTGCCATCTCCGAGGTTGCCATCTCCGAGGTTGCCATCTCCGGCACGAGAGGTTGCACGGCCACTGGCGGCGCATACGGCGGCATGGCAACAGCGAGCTTCATGCCTGGCCGCATCCCCACAGGGACGATGATGCGCACGCGACTGCACGTGCCCGGACCATCGGGCACGATCAAGTCGAGAGGCATGCCCGGGACGGCGCCCTCCGGGATCGTGATCTCCGTCCGACCTCCCAATGACGAGCCCACGCCCGCTGCGCCAAAGGGGTAGAGGTGGAGAAGTTGAGTCAAAGGCTGCGCCAGCGCCAGCGGCAGCGGTAGCGGCGCCGCCACCGCAAGCGCCGGCGCCGCCGTCGCGGAGTTCGTAGCAGCGGTGGGCGAGAAGAGGACGTCGTCGCAGCGGTGGTCGGCGCTCTGGCTGGCACTCTGGTCGGTCTGGTTGGCACTCTGGTTGGTCTGGTTGGCACTCTGGTCGGTCTGGTTGGCACTCTGCTTGGCACTCTGGTTGGCGTGGCGGCGCGGTGAGATGAGAGGTATTTCATCCTCTTCTGACGAGTTACCGGCGAGAGGTGCCGAGCTCTCCGAAGCCCTCGCAGCCTTGCCTGAGCATGTGGCGGGTCGCGCGGGCGGCGGTGCGGCGGGCGGCTGCGCGGCGGGATCGCTCGCCTTCCCATCGCTCGCCTTCCCCGGGCCGGCACTCGCAACGCGCACTCGCTTCGCGCTCGACACAACGCTCGACGAGGGCGCGTCCGCGCTCGACACAACGCTCGACGAGGGCGCGTCCGCGCTCGACACAACGCTCGACGAGGGCGCGTCCGATGCTCGACACAACGCGTCCGCGGCTTCCTTGCGCTTCGCCGCCGCTGGCGGCGCCTTGGCAGCGGCGGCGGCGGAGGCGGTCGGCGCAGCGGCGGCGGCGGCGGTTGTCGGCGCAGCGGCCGCTGCTGGCTGAGGCTGCAGTGGCGCTGCTGCTGATACTGCTGCTGCTGCAACGGCAGGTGAGGCTGGCGGTGGCACGGTCGACGACGGCCCGGCCGCTGGTGCATCACCGGTGGTCCTCGCTGGCAGCGCCATCTTCGGGAGGTCCACCCTGTAGTAGCCCGCGCCACACAGGCCTTCGAGGCGATACAGGAAGGTGTTGTTGGTTGCTGCGTCTATGTACGGCCCGATGTCGCCGACCTCGGACTCGCGGAAGGCGCCTGAGGCGCGCAGACGCGCCGCCGCCCCGCGGCGGGTTATCGGCTCGCCGCCTGCCTTCATGTGGGCGATGGAGGGCCCACGCGATTGCACGTTGAAGCCGGCAGCCTTGAGCACGCTGAACCACGACTCGCCGGATGGCAGCTCGGCCAGCAAGCTGGGAAGCGCCTCGAGCGGGATGCCGGCCTTCTTTGCCGTCTCGAGCGCGAGCGCGGTGCGCACCTGGGCCTTTGTCGGCTTCGTCGGCGGCATCGGTGCGCGATGTGGCGAGGGGAAGCCGACAGCGGGCGGGCCACAAAGAACGCGTCTAACTTGTCAATCGCACACAATAAGTTGCCCCTGACCGTGCTGGGAGCTCACCAGCAACATTTAGGTCTGCGCCCCCCACGATGTGTCTCCACGGGACCTGTGGGTGTGCGTCTTGCCGAGATGGCAATTTTACGTGAACGAGTCGTGAACGTGAAACAGAAACAAGGTCATCACAATTCCGCAATCAACTCGGTGACGACTCGGCACCCGTTCATATGCCTCCGCCCCCTCCACCGCCATGGCCGGCCGTGGCTGATCCATGGCTCACCGCCAAAGATGAGGCCACCGGCGACACATACTATTACAAGCAGTACAGTCAGGAGGTGCAGTGGGAACGGCCGGCAGACTTTCCCACCCCCGCCAGCCTGCCACGGCAGGCTCTCCGCAACGAGAGTGTCCGCGCCATGGGATCAGCCATGGCTTCGAGAGAGACAGCCACGGTCGTCCAGGTCGCGCCCCAGCCATTGTGTTTCAACGAAGCAGCCGATTCGCGCGTCAATACTCCGCGCGACAGTGCCGAGGACCTCGCCGACTGGTGGGTGACCAAGGAGCTCGAGTGGCCGGGCGATGTTGCGGTCGAGTGGGGCCGGATCGAGTTCCCTGGCAGCAAGCGTGTGCCGGCCAAGTGGGCCAGGGTGCCCGACGTCAGCGTGGACGATGAGGACGAACTCAAGAATCTCATCAATTTCTGCATGCAGCACTGGCGGCTCCGGCAACCGTCGGTCATCATCTCGGTCACGGGCGGCACTAACCCCGGTGCCGGGCTGACGGAAAAGCAGAAGGTGCTCTTCAAGCGCGGGCTCACCGAGGCCGTCACGCGCGCGTGCCTCTGCGACGAGGCCGACGAGGACGACGACGGCGCGGTGCCATGGATCATCACGGGTGGCACCCGCGCCGGTGTGATGGAGCTGATCGGAATGGTGATGAGCCAGGACGAGCTGGCGTCCCTGCCGATCCCGTGCATCGGCATCGCGCCGTACGGGATCATCAATCAGCGCGATGAGTTCATGGGCCGCCAATTCCGCGACAGTGCCGCCGCAGCTGCCCCATCGACTCTTCCTCACCTGCGCAAAGGCAGCATCAGCAAGGGCTCGAGCTCGTCCATCGACGAGCAGCAGCGTAAAGGCCCTCGGTATGTGTACGAGGCGCCGGCCAAGAAGCTGCCGGACGGGGAAGTCCTCCTCGACTGGGGGCATACGCACTTCCTGCTCGTCGACTCGCGTGATCCGCAAACGGGCGAGACGCTCACTGGCAAGCGCGCCTTCGGAACGGAGCGACAGTTCCGCGTTCAATTCGAGAGACAAACGTGTGACACGGTCTACGGGAGCGACAAGGACGGCGACAAACTGCCCCGGCCAGCGCTCGTGCTCATTGCCCTCGGCGGCGGCCCGGGCACCTTCGAGGTCATCCACAGGACGCTGGCAGCACGCCGGCCGGTCATGTGCTTCGTGGGTGATGAGAACGGCGGGGCGTCCAAGGCGGTGTATGAGTATGTCTTCAAGGCGGGCGCCGAGGAAGGGCTGTCGCTCGAGCAGCGCATGCAATTCGTCGAGCTGCCCGTCGGCAACACCGCCTTTTGCGACGCAGCGCGCACCTATCTGGAGGGCATCCGCAAGCTCGGCCTCGAAAAGCACGGTGTGAACGAGGAGAAGCATCTCACCTGTCCGAGAGTGCCACCTGAGTGCCACCTGAGTGCCACTTACAAGGTCCCCGATGAGATTGCATGCAGGTGCCAACATGGAGAAGCAGCTCACATTCTTCGTGACCGAACCCATGGACGAGAATGGAATCGTGCCGGTCCATAACGACTTTGGCAATCTGGTGCTGCAAGCGATCCTCTCATGATTGCCTGTGATGACCTCATGATTGCCTGTGATGACCTCATGATTGCCTCCCTCATCAGGTGCTGCAAGCGATCCTCTCATGATTGCCTGTGATGACCTCATGATTGCCTGTGATGACCTCATGATTGCCTCCCTCATCAGGTGCTGCAAGCGATCCTCTCGGATTGCGAGACGACGACCGATGCGATCAACCTGGCGGTGCGCTGGAAGGATCCCGTCATCCTTCGCACGCAGCTCGAGGAGAGCGATGCCGTCGACCCACGCGGCCTCGCGCGCGCGCTCACGAACGCCCTGCTGGGCAACGAGCCCGAGGTGGTGCGCGCGCTCATTCAGTACAATGTGACGCCGCAGCACGTGCTGCTCCGCACTCTCATGAGGCATGGCAAGGGCGTGCAGTCCGCGTCGCTCGAGCACGCGTGGGGGGAGCTCTATGAATGGACTCCCAAATCTTACGACGACCTGTCTGCCCAGTTCGGTCGAGGCTCCTTCTACCGCCGATTAGGCCAATTGATGGCGCCGAAGTCGATGATGCCCCTGCTTCGCAAGGATCGCAACGCGAAGGCGGCGGCCAAAGCCCGTGCCACCGAGGGAGAGGACGGCGGAGAGGGCGAGGGCATGTTGATGTTTACAGAGAAGCTGCCCGGGTTCCTGCAGGACTATTACAAGATCTGGAACAAGGCGCGCAAGCGATGGAGCGAGGGCGAGCTGAAGATACAGGAGGAGAACTCGGTCAATCGCGAGATGGTGCATTGGGTGCATAAGCGTGCGGAGAAGTACCCGAAGGAGGGGTGGAAGGCCGAGGCTTCGGATTCGTTCGCTGAGATCCAGGAGAAGAACGGGCCTCTGAGAAATAAGCTCGAGAAGGAATCTCGCGAGTGCAAGCTGAAGATACAGGAGCAGCTGCCCAGACCGAACGCAGTCAAGACCACGTGGGCTGACATTACGTTATGGGCCGTGCTCTCTGGCGCTGAGTACATCGAGCTCGCCCAGTGCGCGTGGGCAAAGACTGAGGTGAGCCTGAGCGCCACCCTCACCACCACCCCTCACCCCCAACCCTCACCCCCACCCCCAACCCCCTTCACCCAACCGCAGGAGCCCCTGCGTATCGCCATTTGGGCGGCGCACCTGGCGCACTCGCAATCGCTCGACAAGGACCTGAATCCTTCGAAGAGAGACGAATGGAGGGAATCAGCCTTCATATTTGAACGTTGGGCGTATGGCGTGCTCGACCAGTGTGATGACGGCAATCTCGCGATGCGCCAGCTCATCTTTGCCACCGCGCGGCACGGCCACCAATCGGTACTCGATCATGCTACCGAAGTGGACGATGAGTCGCATAGGTGCCGCCTCTTCGTGAGCCACCCCTTTTGCGAGACGCTCGCGCAACGGTACTTTTACGGCGACTTTCCCGGAAGCCAGATGTGCATCATCGACCCGTGCTGGTGGCGCACGCTGCTGCATATGCTGTTCCTCGGGCAGCTGCCCTGGTGCCACGTGCGCTCCCTGCAGCGCAACCAGAGCCAGATTCAGCGGGACCTGTTCAAGAGTGATCGCCGGAACGAGGATGGAGGCGAAGATGACGATGAGTGCATGAGCATTGCCAGCGAGGCGAAGCCCAGGATCGGGAAGCCGATCAGTGCCGTCGCGAACTTCCTCACGATCCCGTATGTCAAGTTCATCATGCACAACACGATCGCGCTCGTGTACACCTTCTGGCTTGCCCTCAACCTGTGCGGCTGGCCGTGGCAGGCGGCCAGCTGGATGTTCCGCGCGGGCTCGATGGGCGCCGACGAGATCCAGGTCTGGGAGATTGTCAATTGGGTATGGACGGGCTTCAAGATCGCCGAGGAGCTCGAGCAGCTCCTCGCAGTGCCTGGCGGGCTCGAAGACTACTTCAGCAATGTGTACAACTGGATCGACGTCCTCACGTACTCATCGATCATGTTCGTGATTGCCATCAAGTTGGCGCTGAAATACTCACTGCCTTACTACATGGCCGCCACCACCTTTGCCTCGTGGAGACTTCTTGTGAGTGGCGACCCCCCTGCTGGCGACCTCGTCTACTGGACTGCCTTTCTCGTCAACTGCATCCAGCTTCTCTATGCGCTCGCCGTGCTGCTGCTCACGGTGCGCTTTATCAACGCGATGAAGATGGACCGTAGCGTGGGCTGCCTCATCATCATCGTGGGGCAGATGGTGCCCTCGATCATCTCCTGGATCGGCTTGATGATGTGCTGGACGCTCGGCTTCAGCGCCTTCTTCGCGATCGTCATGCCGGGGTACGTGATCTACGGCGACTTGATCACGCTGCCCGGCTACCAGCCGTTTTGGGGGCTGCTCGGAGAGTTCGATCTCGAGGCGATCTCGACGTACGTCCCCACAGGAGGCGCGGACCCGAATTCGACTCTCGTACCCGTCGCCATGTATGTCTACATCTTCGTCGCCACCATCGTGCTCATCAACCTTCTCATCGCGCAGATGGGCGACGTGTACGGTGAGGTGAAGGAGAAGGCGCGCGAGTTCTGGGCGTTTGAGTTCCTCTCGGACACGGTCCGCGAGTACAAGGACTACCGCAAGCTACCCGCGCCGTTAAACATCTTTCGGTTTCTCAAATGGATCCTGTTCAAGCTCATGTGCAAGCCACCGCCTCACGAAACCAAGGGCTTCAGCTGGGACGGTGCGGACTGCAGTCGCCATTCGAGCGAGCAGATCCTCGAAGATCAGCGGGTGCGTGGCTACGCGCACCACAAGAGGTATCAGGCCATGCTGTGTGCCAAGTACATGGCGAGTCTGGCCGAGGCGAAGCATGCGAAGCTCGAGGCTCAGATCTCCAACCTGCGTACGGATCTCACGAATTCGTTGAGCGCGAACGACGAGCAGCTTGTGACGGTGGTCTCGATGCTCGCGAACCTCACCTCCAGAATCAACCAGCACACTCTGCCTCCGAGCTCGAAGTCGTCCAGGCCGGCCATCGAGATGGTGGCGCCGCCGTCGCTCTCGTCCATCTCGGCGCCAGCTAAGCAGGCACTGGCACCCGCCAAGCCCCTGCCGCCCGTTGCGCGCAGTGTGGACGTGCCGCTCAAGAAAGCGGTCACTGGGATCAACCCGCCCCCCTCCCGACGGCTTGGGCTACAGCCGACCTCGTTGAAGATCGCGCCCATATCGAAATCAGGACCAGACCATGGCTCCATCGAGGGCGGCCTCCCGGCCAAAGCCGTGGCCGCCGAGTCGACGCCGATGGCTGCTCTGCTACTGAGCGTGGAGCGACCCCATCGGCCTGCTCCCAGCTTGCCTCCGGCGGCACCTCCGCCCACTGGCTGGCCTCCCGGGATGGCACCCGAGCCAGAGACCCCACCGGAGGGCTGGCCGGAGGGCTGGCCGCCCAGCGCCGAAACCGCCCAAGCTGCTGCCGCCCCAGCTTCCTCCGTCGCTACCGCCGCAGCCGACCCCGCCGCCCCCGCCACCCCCGCCGCTGCCGCCTCTGCCGCCGCTGCAACCCCCGCCCCCCTCGCCACTGCCCTCCCCCTACCAGGGCAGGCTGAGGCTGCAACCCCCGCCCCCATCGCCACCTCCGCCCCCCCACCCGGGCAGGTGGAGGCGGCGACCAAGGTGCAGGCTGCACAACGCGGCAAGGCCGCACGCAAAGAACAAAAGAAGGATCGGCCTAAGGGAGGCGTTGGGACCCTCACCGAGCCTGAGGGAGCCGTTGGGACCCACACCGAGCCCAAGGGAGCCGTTGGGACCCACACCGAGCCCAAGCCCGAGGCGCCAAGTTCCGAGGCCGCAAGTTCCGAGGCACCCCAGCTTGGCGACATCGGGAAAGAATAGGAGCCTTCCTCAAAGGGTCCGCGTGACCGTGTGTCAACATTCTCATTACACGTATCACATTACGAGTGTATTGAACCGCACGCGAGAGGCAGGGCGCGGCTGAGGCGTGGTGGCAGCGGCATTGGGCAAACTGGCGGCCCAATGGAAAAATCGGCAGAATGTTTATTCTATTATTACCTATTGGTGCAACCTACGGTCCATAAAAATGGTCAACTGGTGATTGATGGACGTAGTAGTACAAGTATTAGAGAATGATGATAGATGAACCTCCTGAGAGTGCTGGTGGTGGGCGGCCAGCCGTTGCCGTTACAGAACGATGGCGTTCACGGTTTAGAGCATGATTTACCAGGGCCGATCGCGAAACATGGCTCCAGACCTACTGAGATGTATTCAGAAGCCCTCGTCGCTGCTCGTATTGGACCAGTAGCACGGCACGGCACGGAGGGCTGCGACCCTGCTCACGAACTGCATGCCAGTTGGCGAAAGGTACACATGATATCTGCGACCACGAGCGGTGCATCGCTCCTCCTTTTGAAAGTCGCGAAGCGCACCGCTGCAACGGGATCGCCGCGAGCATCTCGCTCGCCTCGTTGTATTCACGTCGCACGTTGCAACGGAGCCGTCTGAGAACGCAACATCATAGTCCATGGCAGGAGTGTGCAGCACGCTCCATGGCGCCGATCCTCCGCACCGTATCGTAATGATGACCACATTCTTCGACTGCGAATTCTTGAGCCGCCAAACGCTTAGGCTCACTCCAGCGGGCTTGACGCGCACCATTGGGGCAGCTTGGACGCGCTTGACCGCGGTGCTCGTCTTTGGAGGCACGAAGTCAGGCGCCCTCGTGGGCGATCTGAAGAAGGGAACTGGCAGAGACGCACGACTCCCCCTCGCCTACTTCTGAAAATGTTCGAACGAGACATCGCGTCGTAATGGCAAGTTTGGCAAGTTCTGGTGGCAGCACAGTCCGTCGCTCGCCGACCAGCTGCGCTCATTGCCGACCACGATCGTGGCCGCAGGATTCAAGTCGCCATGTTCACGGGCGACAACCCCGCCTACGCCAAGTGGCAGTCGGACATCACCTGTGCGGGATGCGCGCTCGGACCCGTCAAGCTCTTCTGCTCACCATGCCCTTAGACCTGCTGTAGCTGACCTCTCGCCCGTATCTCTCTAATCGCTCGCCCGTCAGATCCGTACCTGAATCCCAACTTCAAGGAGTCGCTGCCTCGCGAATGGTGGCAGACGTCCTTTCAGATCCTTCCCAAGGACGAGGTCATGCAAAAGATCAGGACCAACGACCCCAAGTACACAGTGCTTGATGGCAGCAATCGCCAGATGCAGGGCTCGCGGATTGAGATGATCGCGCAGCAGTGCATGGGCAACACGTCAATCACGGAGATCGACCTGCGGAGCAATGGCTTTGACGCGGACGGCTTGTACGCGCTCGTCCAGGCGCTGAAGACCATGCCCAACGTGGCGAAGCTGAACCTGCGCGGCAACACCTGCCGCAACGAGGGCGTCGAAGCTCTTGCTGAGTTCCTCAAGGTGAACAAGTCAATCACGGAGCTGAATCTGAACGAGAACAACTTGGGCTCACCGGGCGCCAAGTGCATCGCCGACGCGCTCAAGGTGAACACCACGCTCACCTTCGTCGACCTCTCGCTCAACTACATTGACGACGAGGGCGGCAAAGCCATCGCCGAGGCCCTCGACGCGAACACGACGCTCAAGGTCCTCAACATGAGCGGCAACGAGATCGAGGACAAGGAGCTGCGTAAGAAGTGCCGCAGCCGCAAGATGTGATGCGCGACGCCACGTGCACTAGGCACACGGCACTGGGCACTCATTGGCAGTCATGATCGGCCTTGGACTCAGGCAGGCCTGAGCCATCATTACTTGTGCGGTACATGGCATCTTGGCATGCGCATGTCTTGGTTGTGAAGCTTTCCGTACGCTGTCTGCAAGTCACGGAGCATTAATTTTAGTTCTGTGCTTAATTCCGTGCCAGTTGCGCATGCCGAGTTCGGAGTTGCGCCCCCTCCAATTGGCCCCCTCACGATACCTGCGCCTGAGTGTGTTGCGCGCTGTCAATGAGCAACTTCGACTGAGCCCCGCGCCGGCTCCACCTATGAAACTTATCGTCGGCGCGGACGGCCCGTCGATGACGACAGCAATTTCGTGATCTCCTCCCGCCCGAGCGCCGACGAGAGGGACCTCATGCTCATCACACGAGAGGGACGGAGAGGGACCCGAGCGGAGCCGCTCCTGCGCCAGGATGCCCCCGAAGCGCTCTGCGGAGGACTCGACCGAGGAGCCCAAAGGAAAGCAGAAAGCGGCGCGTGGCGCGCCCGCCGACTGGCGAGCCCCGCTCTTCTTCTGGCGTGGCAAGGTCGACGGCACCACCTGGGAAGGCACGTGGGTTGCGAGCACCGAGGGCCTGCCAAGTGAGGCCGAATTTGCTTCCAGCCCCAACGCGTTCAAACTCACGTGCAGTGTCGATCTCGGAGCACTTTTTACACCGACCAACAGTCTCTTGAATGAGGACGCGGAGCACTTTGCATCTTTCACGGGCTCGTACAAGCTGGACAATGGCGACGGTCTTGCGGATTACGAGGACAAGGAGCACGTGATTTGGGGCCATGGCTGCCCGCCGGATCATCACCCACTGAGTGAAGGCATAGACCACTGGGCCGTGGTCGGCGCAACCGGCAACACCGAGTTCGGGCGCTTCGTGAGCCTCGGCCGGCTTGACCACCTGCCGGACCATTCGGGCGGCGCGTACGACCCGTTCACGCGGCTCACGCTGGCGCGGCGCTACATCGCCGACAACGACAAGCGCACCAAGATGAGTGCGCGCGACGTTGCCGGCCGCATCTGCATTCGATCTCTCTCTAAGACCACCAACCGCTACGGCCCACCCCCGGACGAGAACTTCTTGCAAGTGCCGTGGCTGGGTCTGCCATGGAAGCTGCCTGGCAACTGGCCGCTGCCGCTCATGCCAAAGAAGGAGCTGCAGGTCATCCTGCAGAAGAACTGCGAGACCGTGGGCACCGACTGGGCTGTTGGCGTCAACGGCCACAGCCCGTTTTGGAAGCCATGAGGCGTCAGTGGCCCATCTGAGGCGGCCACACTGCGCCTGGGTCCTGGGAGAGCCGAGGGTTCTCGATCCCACTGCACATCGGGAGTAAGGCGTACGGGGGATGGGATGCCAGCACAATGGAGTCCGTGGGATACTGTCGTGTGTACTGTCGGCCACTCCTCGGCAAGAGAGAGAAAGAGTCGCTCCATTGAGTCGCTCGCGGCGAGCGCGCCATGCGCGGCGCGGGCGGCGGTCCATGCGAGGCGGCGCAGCTTTGGCGCGGCTCGGAAATACAGCTGTATTTTCACGAAGCGCAAAGGATGGTGAGCGACTGTTGTTCTGGTTCCATTGACTGGGACTCTGGGTTTAATGTGGAAATGTCTGGGTCGGTCTCACGGTCGCACAGTCTCAAGCCCTTGTCCTGCTAAATACGATAGCTCGGCTTAAATCGGACACCGAAAAAGGATCATACACGAGCCATGGATGGACCGCGACTGAGACGAGGGGAGAACCGCGACGAAACTGACTGACACGTGTCAGAGCCAAATTTGCAGCGAAAACCCGCGGTGCTCCCTGTCCTCCTGTCTGCGCGAAAACTCACGTCGCCGCGGTCAGCCCCCTTGCGAGGGAGCCTGCGAAATGTCCCAGCGCTACGCCATCGGCAGCGATGTGTATGTGAAGCGGAGCAACGGAGAGGAGAGCATCGCCTTTGTGAAGGAGTACGATGCGGCGAAGAATATCTACACTGTTGAGCTCGAGCAGGCTGGCTCTGGCAAGACCAAGCAGTGCCGGGAAGATGGGATGCGAGAGGGGCCTTCAGCCGCCGCTGCCGCCGCTGCCGCCGCCGCTGCCGCCGCCGCCGCCGCTGCCGCCGCTGCCGCCGGGCCGTTGCCAGATGGATGGCAGGAGCTCAAGACGGCAGAAGGCAAGGCGTACTACTACCAGAAGGCGACGAAGAAGACGCAGTGGACGCGGCCCGTGGAGGCTCCAGCGGATAGCGCAGCGGCTGAGGCGAAGGCGGCGGCCGAGAAGGCGGCGGCCGAGAAGGCGGCGGCCGAGAAGGCGGCGGCCGAGAAGGCGGCGGCCGAGGCTGCGGCGGCGGCCGAGAAGGCGCCGGCCGAGAAGGCGCCGGCCGTTCCTGGCCAGCGCTACGCCATCGGCAGCGATGTGTATGTGAAGCGGAGCAACGGAGAGGAGAGCATCGCCTTTGTGAAGGAGTACGATGCGGCGAAGAATATCTACACTGTTGAGCTCGAGCAGGCTGGCTCTGGCAAGACCAAGCAGTGCCGGGAAGATGGGATGCGAGAGGGGCCTTCAGCCGCCGCTGCCGCCGCTGCCGCCGCCGCTGCCGCCGCCGCCGCCGCTGCCGCCGCTGCCGCCGGGCCGTTGCCAGATGGATGGCAGGAGCTCAAGACGGCAGAAGGCAAGGCGTACTACTACCAGAAGGCGACGAAGAAGACGCAGTGGACGCGGCCCGTGGA
>Ga0210239_101984_pt1 | contig 13168 bp, 13 predicted proteins | sample ChrtobMetP5a_0mM_FD_155451 | JGI IMG/M metagenome (GOLD analysis project Ga0210239, IMG submission 155451) | Chrysochromulina tobin associated microbial communities from unialgal haptophyte culture, Seattle, Washington, United States - P5a_0mM | ecosystem: Host-associated > Algae > Haptophytes >...
TGCCCGCGCGTTGAGTTTTTAGCGCACGCTAAAAAACGCCCGCGCACGTTGAGTTTTCGTTTTTGCGCGCGCGGAAATGAAAACTCAACGCGGAAAATAAGCTAAGCGCGTGGCAAAAACGCTACGTGACTGTGACCTGTTCCTGTTTGTATCCTGGGGCGGGCCAGGGTGTCTTTGCGTTGCCGTGTGCTCTAGCTTTTATGCGCGTACCGGAAAAAGCGAAAAAAAAGAGAAAAAGTTTTTTAAGCGAAGAAAGAAAGATAGAAAGTGGTCCTCCGCTCCACCCGGGCGTCGTCCTCGTCACGAAGCCACTCGGCGCTCGTGTTCCTCCCCACTTCGTACGGGCCCAACAGGGCCGCCCCACCCAAAGTATCCACGTGCATCTACGACCGGCCTGGGCCCTGGGGAGGCGACTCGATCGAACCAAAAATCAAGGAGGGCGAGGAGGGCCCTGAAAACAGACCTTGCTCACTGCCACTGAAGCAGTCTCGTTGGACAGGGCGCTAAGTGCGAGCTACCCAGGCCCTTGGCCGGAACATAATACCCGTGGCTCACATTCAGCTGGCTGTGGATCCATCGAAAGGCGGCCTTGTTGGCGTCCTGATCGTGCCATTCCACAAAGACGTCGGTCACGCGGCGGCACAGCACGCCAGACTCGATCAGCCGCCGCAGGATGGAGTACTCGCTCCCTTCCACATCCACCCTGCGCAGCGACGGTCAGGCGGGGCGCTGCTGAGGCATGCAAGGCGGAAGGGCTTTCTTTCTGAGCGAGTTGCGGCTATGCGCACTTGAGTACAATGTTGCGAGATGTCCCGTCGCCAAGGCTGTCGAGGAAGGCCGCGGCGTCCAAAGTACGCACACGGATGAGGGAGTTCTGCTCTGAGAGTGTGGGGCCGCGGCCCTTCTTACCGTGCACGTCCGTCGTGTGCCGTTGTATCTCGAGAGAACTCCCGACGCTGTTTGCCGTGCAACGAGTCGACGCCGCAACAAATCAGCAAGTATCAGACGCCATCAGACGCCATCAGGCGCTATCAACCGTAATCAGCCACAATCAGCCTACGCCTTTTAGCTCGCTCACCCTGTGCCAGACACGGTGTCGATCCCGAAGCTCGCTTCCGCACTCTCGTTGGAGAAGGCGCTGTTGCTCAGCGTCACGTTGCTACCGAAGCTAGTTTGCATCTTCGAGGCTGTGCGCTGCAAGGAGTCCCAGTGCCGCGGGTTGGGCTCGAATGCCACCGCACAGTACTGTCGCCGGTTCTCGATCTGCAACCATGGAGGCCACAAGAAGTAGCAGGGCGGATCCTGCCGCAAGTAGACAGGGAAGCGGATGCCCGCATAGACGCAGCTCGGCTGCTGGTACCATCGGATCACGCTGTCGCCAGTATTCGCGCCAGTGTCGACGTAGTAGTGAGTGCAGCCGGGGGGCGAGCGCACGCTACCGCAGACGCGATGGGTTGTCTCGTGATGCTGCTCCCATCGGTGCTCGACATGCGACGCGTTGCACATTCTGCACGTCCGCGCGCATCGCTGCCGAATATGTTCGCTGTAATTCTGAACGCGGTGGGAAGATTCAGAGGAGCCGTTCATCAGTGACCATGTGGATACGTTCGGGCCATTCACCGTCGTCGGCGCCGATTCGTGCGTGCAAAAAGTCCTGCGCTTGAAGCACTTGTCTCTCGTCTCCTTGTCCGCGCACGAGCCCTCCGGCAGCGGCCCCAGCCGTACACTTTCGCGGCGCAGTAGCTCGCAGCGCTGCAGCGCGCAGGTCGCAGGGCACTCTTCCGAACTAAGCATAAAAATGAGGCTCGTTGATGTGTGAATGTGAAAGCGCGTCTAGAAGAGTGACAGGAGTGAGTCACGGGGCGGGTGGGCGGGTATGTGCCCTTATTCGCGCGTCGGCTGCGACCTACATGCTCTGAGTACGTAGTACCCGCTTGCCGGGTCCGCGCTTCTCGCCATACACAACCCGTTTACCTGTTCGTGCCGGGCGCCATGAAGGGCGACTGTTCACGGAAGCTGCTCGGCACCGGCGTGATGACCATCTGGGGCGGTGGCGGTGGCTCGCGCCCCTCGGCCGCCGCTGCCGCGCACTCGGCCTCGTACTGCGCCTGGGCCATCTTGGCTGCCTCGAGCTCCTTGCGGTGGCGGCGCTCGGCCTCCTCGCGCAGCTGGGTCGGCGATTTCGGCCGCAGAGATTCGATCTGGGGCGTCGTCCCGAGCAGATGGTTCGAGAGCAGCTCGGGTTCGTCACTCCAGTCGAAGTTGTAGCTCTCGGTGACGCCCTCGAAGTGCTTGTACCACGTGGACGGGTCGAAGTTGGACGAAGAGAGCTGCGAGCCTAGAGTCAGCCAGCCGCGCCGGATGTTCGTGTCGTGCCCGAACAGCTCAAGACGACGCCTGCCGAGGCAGAAGTGCTCGATGATGGCGTACAGCTCGTGGGGCTTATCGGTGGCGCCGTACGCGGGCTCCTCGGAGAGCATCACGTCCGTGTCCACGTTCGCATGGATCACATGCCCATCATAGTTGCGTCGCACCTGCCATCAGAGGTCATCAGAGGTCATCAGTGGTCATCAGTGGTCATCAGTGGTCATCATAGTTGCGTCGCACCGTCCCCTTGATGCCCACCAGGCAGTGCTCCGACGTCGCGGTGACCACGGAATCGGGTAACCAGTGGAAGTTACGCCCGCTTGTCCGGTTCGACTTGATCCAGCAGATGTCCTCGCACCGCCGGTAGCCCCACTTGCGCAGGCATGCGCGGCCCCACCTGATGAGGGAGGCCATCAGAGGTAATCAGATGTCATCAGAGGTCATCAGAGGCCATTAGGCGTCATCCGAGGCAGTCCGAGGCCATCAGAGGCCGTCAGAGGGCATCAGGGGTGCGTACTCGAGAGAGATGCCCGAGCCGCTCCAATCAGCATGCAATCAGCATGCAATCAGCATGCAATCAGAATGCAATCCGAATGCAATCAGCATGCAATCAGCATGCAATCAGCATGCAATCAGCATACTCGAGAGAGACGCCCGAGCCGCTCCAAAGGAAGACGAAGGAGGGAGTATCTCCGAGCGCCTCGATGCGCAGATTCATAATCTCCTGCGGGCTCCACACCTCCATGTCCTCCTCCGACATCACCGCGCCACATGCCACCTTGCGCCTTCGGTACTCTTCCCACGGTGGATCGATGAGGATCACGTCCCACTTGGTGCCCAGCGAGGTCAAGTCAAAGGACTTGAGGTCCACCTTGTGGTACGTCGGCGGCGTCGCGCGTGCCTTGATCAGCTCGTCTTTGGCCTCGATGAGCTCTTTGAGCTTCGGATACTCTTCGAAGCGCTCCTCCACGTCGGAGTCTCGAATGAAATTGGCGGGCCGCTGGCCTGTGTCCACAAAGTGCTGCGCGTAGTCGTTCTTGGCGCGCTCGAAGCGGCTGCCGCGTCCTGTGCCCCATTGCCCCGCGCCCGCCGGGATGACACCGCCGTCGTCGGCACCGCTGCCACCGCCGCCACCGCCGCCACCGCCGCCACCGCCCTTGCCACGGCCCTTGCCGCCCCCTCTGCCACCGCCACCCTTGCCGTACGGCCCGCTGCCGCCACCCCCGCCGCCTCCGCCGCCGCCGCCGCCGCCGCCGCCGCCACTACTACCGTGGTATCGCATTGGGCCACCTGCGCCACCGCCCTTCATCGGCCCACCGCCTCCCTTCATTGGGCCGATCGGGCCAGCACCCATTCCCATGGGAGGGCCGCCGCCCATGGGCGGGCCGCCCCACATGTTCGGAGGTCCGCCACCCTTCGAGGGCGCTCCGAATCCGCCTTGGTTGCCAGGGAAGTTATCCATCACCTGTGCAAGCAAGCCGGATCCGCAGCAGCTGCGCGCAAGCGCGGGCGGGCGCGTCGCGAGAGCGTGCGAGCGCGAGAGTCACAACTTGGCGCGCGAGAAACGTCAATGACGACTGCAATTGGCCGTGCTCGTCCATTCCGTGAATCTGGCAACGTTCATAAATGGCCGGCTAGCTGCTGGCAGAATCGTTCCCGAGGAGCCGCCCATCAGCGGTTCAGTGGTTGCCGGTTCAGTCAGCGCAACTCTCAAAATTATCAAAACAGAAGTCAGAAAAGCCAAGGTGCAACGTGTCCGCGGATACCCACGCCAGCCGCATGCATCGTACCCGCGAGAATGCGTGCGTGCGCGTGCGCGGACCAGAGAGCTGCAGCGATTCGATCCGACTTGTCAGTCCAATCCCCTGACTGACACAAGCATCCGATTCTCGCGCTCGGGCGTTGGCCACCGGCGCGCTGCGTAACACGCGGCGCCGATCGACCACACGATTGGTTTACTCTACGCCTCCCCCCTACCTTTTGCCGATTAACGGCCAGTCTCTGCGCGTTTTGTTCAACATTAACACTTGCATCTTTCACAAAACGCTTCGCGAAGCACTCTATAGTCTATACGTTTGGGTCCGCCGCGTAGAGCTCGTCCTACCGGGTATTCTCCTTTCGGTGCCGACCGTGTCCTCCATCTCCGTAGTGGCACCTCGATAGCCACTTCTCGATGACATTTGGACCCCTAGAAGGGCTCTCCAAAAGGCGCCACAACGCGAACTTGCTTGAGGCAACCTACTCCACGATTGCAACTACTTGGAACAGGCACGCGCACAGAGTAAAGACCGACTGGAAGGCGCTTCTGGCACTGGTTTCTGGGGCCTTACTCGCGCTTCTAGTTGTGATGCTTTCGCAATTGCTATGGAGAACATGGCGTGGTATTCGCGAATATGGCATGGAGACCATAGCTTGCGAACGCCAGCTACGCTGTTGTCCTTGTTGCAACATGCGCGTTGTCGTGCGAACACCTGGCCAGAGTGAGAGCATGGCTGAGCAGCAGCAGTGGAAAGGAACTGACAAATTGGTGGTTGCACCCGGTGTCGTCACAACTACGCTGGACGGCTGGCACTATGAGCATGCGCCTGGAGAGACGTGGCCAGACGAGGAGGAAGGCGCACCGCTGCTGCTGCTGATCGAGCCGTCGCACGGCCGCGAAGTGCTTCTGATGGACGAGAACGCGGCCGCTTCGAGGTTGCAATCCGTCACACGCGGCCAGTAAGCTCGCAGCGCGGCTCTCAACCGCCAGCGGCCGTGTGACTGACTGACTTCCTTCTCTGCCTGTGCCGCCGCCTGTGCACCTGCGCTTGCGCTCACGCCGACCCGACCATGCTTCTGCTTGCTGCCTGCCGCAGTGGGGCCCGTGCGCAGGTGCTGTCGATTAAGGAGGAGATTGCGGCGGCTACGAAGATACAGGCAGCCAAGCGCGGCAAGGACGCGCGGGCTCAAGTCCGCTCGCAGCGAGTGGCGGTAGCGGAGGCAGCGGAGGCAGCGGAGGCAGCGGAGGAAGCGGCGGCGCGAGCAAGGCAGCAGGCAGATGCATGGGCGCGCGAGGCTAAGGAGGCGGAAGAGATGGCGGCGGCCATCAAGATACAGGCGATGAAGCGCGGCAAGGATGCTCGGGGCCAGGTCCACTCGCAGCGAGTTGCGGCAGCGGAGGCAGCTGAGGTGGCGGCGGCTCGAGCGAGGCAGCAGGCAGATGCATGGGCGCGCGAGACTAGGGAGGCGGAGTCGAAGGCTAGGGAGGCTAAATTGGCTGCAGCGGAGTTAGCTCTGGCGGAGCGCATCCAGGCCGCAGAGATCGCGCGACGATCGGTGAGCGGGTCAGTGAGCCAGAGTCCGTCTACGCGCGCTCTCGCAACGCCAGCGGAGTCTCCGATTGTGTTGCTCAGGCAGCTCAAGAGACTGCTCGACGATGGCTTAATCACGCCCAAGCAATTTGAGGTGAAGCGGGAGGAGCTACTCGCCCGCTGGGTGAATGGTAATAGGTAAGTTTCAAAACGCAATGCGAGGAAGAGGTTTTCCGCTCGCGGACTGGCCGCCGTAAATACGTTGCAGCTGTACCGCCTCGACCCGTCGCGCCGTGGACGGCAGTAATGCGGTGTACTCGAACGGACAGGAACAACCCCGCACACAGGCACACACGGCATTGGGGCTATTTATGCTGCAACAGTTGCGCGTCAGGGTCCGCTGGAGGCGTGAGAGAGCAGCGGTCGAGACCCCGCAGCCTGTGCTCCATCTTCATTGTGGCTCGGAGCGCCGATAAATCGACCACGGCAACGGGTGGCGTCTTTGGGTGCCAATCGGTCTTGAACGGGTGACCAGATTCATCGACCTGCAACTTCTTTTTCTCCTCCTCGGAGACTTTGCGCAAATTGCTTTTGAACTCACGGAAAGTGACCAGCCCGTCGCAGTCGTGGTCCATCTCTCTGAAGAGATCCTTCACATCTTCCTGGGGCGCATCGATGCCTATCAGCGGCATCGATCGCAAAAACTCATGCAGCGAAATAACGCCGTCGCCATTCGCATCCCACTCACGAAAGAGGTTCATCACCTGGACCGAATTGGCGGCGAGCGCGCGCTTGATCTGATCTTGGACGGAGAGCGTGCCCTTGAACGCGAAAGCCTCGACACGCATCTGCTGACACATGTCACAGCTGCGCACCCACCGAATGGTATGCTCGAACTCCTTGAGTGAGACCTCGCCGGATCCATCCTCGTCCAACATCTTGAAGAGGCCCCGCATCGTCTCTTCGTCTTCAATCTCGACGCCAATCGATACCATCGCATCGTAAAATTCCTTCTCTGTGAGCACGCCATCGCCGTCCTTATCCCAGTGCTCGTTGAACAGGCTGAAGAGGTTCGACATCACGTCTGGTTCGGCGAGCCTTTTCATGAGCTTTTCGATAGGTACTTCGGAAGAAAGCGACTGAGCGAGCTCCTTGAATGTGATCTTGCCTGAGTGGTCCTTGTCAAAGGTGTCGAAGAGCGTGTCGCGCTCGGATTCCGACATGTCCAGTCCGCTGATCGAGAAGATGAGGTTGCTCAGCTCCTCGCGATCCAGCGTGCCGTTGCCTGACTCGTCCCATTCGCGGAACATATCGAGGGGGCGCATGCCCAATTCGTGTAGCCTCTCTTGGATCCGCGTGACGAGCTGCGATTGGCCGTTGACGTCTATATCGAGCGACAGCTGCCGCCAGCCCGGGAGCAGCGCGCGCATCCTCGGCTTGCGCTCCTTTCCCCACTTGATGGTCGCCTCGATCTCCTCGAGGTTCACAGTGCCCGATCCGTCCTTGTCAAAGAACCTGAAGAGCTCGGTGCACACCTCCTTGGAGAAGGTGAAGCCGAGGTACATGATCGCCGTCGCAAACTCCTCGAGGCCGATGGTGCCGTCGCCGTCCGTGTCCCATCGGAGAAAGAGATCGATCAGGCTCCCAGACTCCTGCAGCATCGTAGAGAGGAGCGACTCGAGCTGCACGGGCGCCACGCGCTCGGCGCGGATGTGCAGCTGCTCGTTGCGCGTCCGAGCGACGAACCCATGCAGCGCCTGCTTCGCAGCGCTGATGGCGGTCTGCTTCGTCCTCCTGGCCTTCAATTCGTGCGAGGCAATCTCGGCCTGAAAGATGACGTCCCTCGGAGCACCCTTGGGCATTTGAACACTACCGCCATGGCGCAGCACTTTCATCAGCTCGATGAGATCGAGCTCGCCGAGATGCGCAATGTCCCACGAGTCGAAGAGCGCAAGCGTGGCGAGCCTGAGCATCTGCGCGCCGACGTCACCCACGTCGACCGGTCGCATTCCATAGAGCTTGGACATGCCAATCTGGAAGTCCTTGCGCCGCACGGCCTCGAACCCGCCACTCTGTGCGCTGACTAAGTAGCGAATGGTCTCCTGGAAATGGCGGCACATTTCCTGGCACAGTCGCTTTCGAAGCCGCTCGTGATCTGAGGGTTGGCCGTCCTCTTTCGGACGCTCTTCAGCCGGTAAGTCGCGCTTGGAGCCGTCGCTGTTGATCAACAGCGCGACGTGCGGGACGACCTCCATGATCAGCCTACTGCCGATTTGATCGAGGTCCTCCGTGGACACGCGTAAACTCCTCCTGTTCTCGCCTCGCACGTTGAAGATCCCCGCGCCGCCTGTCCGATTCAGTTTGGTCAACAGCCGTTGGCTGGACCACATCGCACGGTTGAATTCCCCGGCATCTACAGTGCCAGAGCGGTCGGAGTCGAAGACGTCGAGGACCTTTTCAAGAATCTCATCCGTGACGCTCACGGGCGCCCCGCCCTCGGCTTCTTTGCCCTCAAAGAGCTTTCGCATTCCTTCGCGAAGCTCGTTGCGGTCGAGCTGGCCGTCGCCATCCGCATCGAGCTGAGCCATCATGTCGCTCACCTTGACCTTTCTCTCGCGCATCTGGTTGCGCAGATGCTCGATGAGCATCACCGCTTCGGGGCTCGCCTCCGCTCGCTTTTGTCCGAAGCGGCTCGGGCTGCCCCGGGCGGCGGGGCTCACCGGGCTTGGGGGGGCATTCATCAGGGCTGCCAAGCGCACCCGCGGCGACTTTGACTTGAAGCGCACCGCTTTGCCAAAGCTGAAGCCACCCGTGGGTGTGGGTGAAGAGGCCTCCGCTGGCGCTGGCGCTGGCGCTGGCGCTGGCGAGATGGGCGGCGCCATCCACGCGGTGCTTCGTGACTTAACTCGCACTGCATCCGGCGTCCGTCCGCTTGTGATTGTTGGCAACGTTGGCGCACTCTTTGACAACAAGTGGCTCGCCGGGGTGAGTTCCGTCCCGGGAGTGGACGAATATGAAGAGGAGTCGATGGCCTCTCGGGAAGCCGCAGTTGGAGACTTCGGAAAGTAGACGTCCTGCACGATGGAAGGGACTTGTTTTGAGTCGGGCCGTGGCCCAGAGAGCGTCACAGCCGGCAGCCTCGCCGTCGGCCCCTTGATATGAACACGATTGTCGACGCGAGGGGAGGCACTCTTCGTGCCTTGCTCATAGAGCATTACCAGGGTTTGGTCAAGAGGCACCTCAGGCTTCGATCGACGTTTCTTGGGTACTCCAAGCTTTCGAAGGAGCTCGCCAGGCGATTTCACCTTGCCGAAGCGAAGAAAAAGTGTAAACTCGCGATACGAAAGTGCTTTGCTCGGGAAGAGCCGCTCCAACATGTCGCCCGCCTTCTCAACCATCGCGGCCGACTCGCCCAGGCGCGTCAGCGCATGCCGCACGTCGTCGGTCTTGAGAATCTCAACGCGAGGTCCATCCTGCAGTTTGCATCCGGAGAGCGACAGGTCAGGTTCATGCTTGGTGCATTCTGGAACAGCTTCGTTGACGGCTTGGCGTGCTCGCACCTCTGGCTTGAGCATGCTGAGCAGCTGCATGCAATGGAGCAAAAGGACTTGGCGAGCAGCGTCATCGCTAATCTCTGCGCGTTCTTTGGCGGCTGGGGCAGCTGCCGGAGATGCTGCCAAGCCATCATCCGCCATCGCAGCACGAGAGGAGCCGCCAGTCGTTTCACTTTTTTGCCTTCCGTCGCGGCTCTCAAATGTCAATGCACATGGCGCCTTGGGGACTTACCCCCCAAATCCCTGAAGATGCTGACGGAAACAATGCACACCGCGACGGGTCCTTCGTTTCCATTGGTCTCACTACTCTGACGACGCCGGATCGCATGCAAACGAGGAAAAAAACGACGCTACTCCGATACAAGTCTGTAACGGTGATCTCATTGCTGCCTGGCCGACGCGATTGAACGAATGAGCAGCTTGTCATGCGCCTCGTCCGCCACGACGAGCGAGATCGAGTTCACTCCACCGATACCGATGCCTCCGCCACCGCCTCCGCCGAGGAGTCGATTATCGCCACCGGCACGTCCGCCGACGATGGCCGCTCGTGGCTCATCGATGAGCGACGTGGTGCCGCCAACACGGGCGTTCAGCGTGCCGCCGCAGCCGCAGCCGCAGTCACAGCCGCAGCCAACCACTGCTACTGCCACGCCGACCGCTGCCACGCCGACTCGTGCTGCCATGCCGCCGCCAAGCACTACTAAAATTACCGTGCCGCATACATGTAACGCCGCGAGTCAGCTGAAGCTCATTGGAAGCGGCGGCGGATCCAAATCAGGGAGCGTCGGAGCCAAATTAGGGAGCGTCGAGCTCCTGTTTGGGCCCGAGCTCTACACCGAGCTCTACACCGAGCTCTCTTCTGGTGACGCTTCTGGCGAGAACAAGTCTACAGATCACCCAGTATCAGACCAAGAGCAGCAGCTGCAGCTGCCCGTGCCCGGGCGACGCCCAATCTCTCTCGCCAGCCAGCATGCTTCGAAAGGCCGCCGGCAGCAGCGGACGACCGGGCAGCCGCCTGGGCAGCCGCTCTTGCCTTCGAACTCGGCTTCGGACCGCGAGCACCAGCGGCAGCTCCGTCAATCTCCGAGTCAATCTCCGCGCCTGCACTCGACGACGTCGCACATGTATACGAGGCGCTCGATTCCGCCGACGATGGCCGCTGGCACAGCGAGATTGAGCGGCGTGGTGCCGCCAACACAGGCGTTAGAACAGGCGTTGAGCATGCCGCCGGAGCCGCTCCAGCCACAGCCGCAGCCGCAGCCGCAGCCCACCGCAACTGACGCTGCCACGCGGCGCACGCCGAACGCTCCTGCCACGCCGACTCGCGCTGCCCTAAGCGCTGCCCCGCCGCCGTCCATATTCTGCTCCGTGAATTTCCACGGCGCTCAGCACGACGCGATGATCTCGACAGCTCCCAAGCAATCTCCATCGACGGCTCCCTCCATTGCCAAATTAGGGAGCTCGAGAGCTGGCGACCCAACGGCTCCGATTCGTCAACTGCCAGCAGCGGCTCCGTATCCTCCCTTCTCACCGTCGTCGATCCGCCCGCCCAACCTTGAGCGGAGCCCCTCTCACCAGAGCTTGCCGCTCGACCCCGGCGTTCACCCCGGCGTCCGTAATGGAGAAGGCGTCGTGACGGGCGTCCGTAACGGAGAAGGCGTCGTGACGGGCGTTCGCGTCGTCTCTCGCGTCGGGCATGCGTCCCTTAATGCGTCCCCGGCTCATCCCCAGGCGGCGGCACACGAGACGGAGTCACCATCTTGGTCGCCACCCAATATGGGCCCTATCTCTTGGGCCCTGCCAAATATGGGCTTGCCCGAGCCTCAATCTCAGCCTCGATCACGTGCGACCTTCATGGGCCAGATTGGCTTGCCCGACCTGCCAAATATGGGCCTGCCCAACTTCGACCATTTCGTCAACTATGGGCGTTCGCTCGTGGGCGGTCGCTCGATGACGCCGCCCCCGACGACGCCGCCCGTGCCCAATACGACGCCCTCGCCCATGTCGGCGTCAGCGTCGGCGCGCGTTGCACGTGCCACGAGCACGCATCTCGACAGGCGCAAGGCGGGGATGCGCATCGCGTGTGGAGGGCAACTGTCGCCCACGTTCAAATCGACTTCACCACGGTACGCGCGCCGCTGATTGTACGCTGATTGTGAGTCTCGTCACCCCTGATGGCCTTATTGATTGGTCCCTCTGATGAACCTCTGATTGTGGTTACATCTGATTGGCTCCACTCTGATTGCGACGCATCCTCCAATTCACCAGATGAGAGACACGGATGACTGACTGATCGCTGTGTTAATCGCTGTGTGCTCGCTGGTGGCGTCACTATGATGGCGCGCCCCTGGTCACTTCCTGGTCACAGCTTCTCTGCAGCATGGGAGCATAGCGCGCAAGGGGTGCTGCCGGGCTACATCTATGTCGACCAGAGCACGTACGAGGAGCATCGGGGTCCTGGCGCGTACGACATCCAAAAGGATCGACTCGGTATGTATTTGACGCTCACTACATCCCCTGATTGTACCCTGATTTTAATTGAGACTCGGTACGAATTGGACGCTCGCTCCATCCCCTGATTGAGACTTTAATTGAGACTCGGTACGAATTGGACGCTCGCTCCTTCGGATGTGATTGATTGCCGGGTTGATTGCATACTGATGGCCACTCATAATGAGCCCGGATGACTTACCTCATCAGGTACGAATTGGACTCTCGCTCCATCCCCGGCTGCGGCTGCCGCGATCGCGCTCACCCAGAGCATCTGGCAACAGGGGGGCGCGAGCCATGGCGCGAGCAGGCCGGCGGATGATCGCATTGAAGATCGAGGTGCGCCATGATCGCTAAATCTCCGCATAGCGCATACTTAGTACGGTGTTACACGGGATGCAAATGTAGGATGCAACATGCATGGCATTCCCTGCATGCATGGCAGTAAGGCGGCAGTGAGGCGGGGTGGCAGTGACGAGTGAGCGTGAAAGTGTGAGCATGGGGCTGGTACCGCATTGCTGTGAAGAATACGAGGTGCACATGTACTGTCATGTAGGTAGGTTGCAATTCGGGGATCTAACGCAGACCATGACCATCGCGTACCCGGGCTTCTGATCTGTATGGGTGCCAGTTGGAATAAGGGTACCGTTGTGGGGATCCTCTGACTCGCTGAACTGGCAGGGGCGCGATGGAGGCCACCGAGGGGGGCAGCGAGCACCCTCTCCCAGGAGACTAAGCAGCCACGGTAAACCAATGCACGAAGGAAAGGATCGAAGGAAGACGAGAGTCAGAGGCCTCAGATCCTTCTTTACTTCGCTTAAAGCGAGTAACTTATTTCAGAACTAAAAAACTAGCCCGGCCCCTAAAGGTAAAGCTAAACCCTCACCCATGTGTTTCAGGAGAGCGAGGATCAGAGGAGGTTCTTGTTCCTTTTCCTTTTACTGGTTCTTCTGAATGACTTGGTGGTATTGAGGCCGCTGCCCCAGAGGTGGGGCTCGAGCTTTTTGAGCCGCTGGATGTGCTTTTGGAGCGCGGGGCGCAGCTGCTCGAAGGGCACGTTAAAGTCAGCGTTCCAGTAACACATCCAATCGTCCTGTGGAATCACCTTGGCGTTGGACGCGATCTTTTTCTTCCGCTTCTTGGCGTTGCGTACAAAGCACTCGTGCTCGGCTGCGCGAAGGACGGTCCAGTTTGCAGGCAGCGTGATGGTCGTGAAGTGGAGTGGCCGGCTGAACGAAGGACCGGCATAGCGCGTCACCCAGCGCTTGTCCAGATCGAGCCAAGTGCGGGGCGCACCCTTCGCGAACCCTTCGTTGCGCAGCTGGATCACCGCCGAGCCCTGGCGCATATGGAGAGCATGCACGGTGTCCCCTCCCCACACGCACACGTAGGCGTCGGCCTCGCGCAAGCGCGCAATCTTGGCGGCCTGCGGGAGCGAGGCCGGCAGAAGCGAGCAGCGGAGTCGCG
>Ga0210239_101991_pt1 | contig 13144 bp, 5 predicted proteins | sample ChrtobMetP5a_0mM_FD_155451 | JGI IMG/M metagenome (GOLD analysis project Ga0210239, IMG submission 155451) | Chrysochromulina tobin associated microbial communities from unialgal haptophyte culture, Seattle, Washington, United States - P5a_0mM | ecosystem: Host-associated > Algae > Haptophytes >...
CCGAATGCGCCTTGCGCGATGCTCCATCGCGGTGATGCCGGAATCCTGAGGAGTCTCAGCTTGATGATTCCTTCATCACCGCGCCTTGTCGCGTTTGCACAAAGTGAATGTGATCTCACAACACCAAATGTGTAATCACAAATCATCTTCACATCGCTTTGTTCAAGTGAAAGCGGGGAAGAAAATCGTGAACCCAGGCCAAGTCAAGTCAAGTCAAGTTTTGGACTCAAGTTTGGTTCCGATTTAGGACGCTTTTCTCCGAACGATCTCTCATCATGTTGTTCGTCCTCACGGCCTTTCTGGGGCTTCTGGCACTCGCCGGCGGCTCGTGGAACGCCGCCATGCCTCGCTTGTCGTCGCCATGCCGCACGGACTGCCAGCTGCCGGCGCCGTACCGCACCGCCGTGTGCATGAAGGAGCGCGCGGTCGTCATCGGCGGCAACGGTGAGGCCGACGAGGAGGACACGCTGGACATCATGGACGTGGGCGCGTCTGGGATGAATCGGGTTGACGTGGGCCAGGAGGATTGGCTCTTCTTTGACCGTGCGCGGATCCGCGTGACAGCGGGTGATGGCGGCGACGGCTGCGTCGCCTTCCGACGCGAGAAGGACAAGCCCAAGATGGGGCCGTGCGGCGGCAACGGCGGCCGCGGCGGTTCTGTGTACCTCGTCTGCGACGAGGGTCTGAACACGCTGAAGCCGGAGGTTCACTTCCGCGCGACGAGCGGCCAGAATGGCTTGGGCCATGGCAACCACGGCAGCCAAGGCGAGTCTCGCTGGGTGCGCGTGCCACCGGGCACGGTGGTCCGAGAAGAAGAGTCAGGTCAGTTGGTGGGTGAGCTGATCGGGCACGGCGACGAGCTGCGCGTGGCGCGCGGCGGGCGCGGCGGGCGTGGCAATGCGGCGTTCAAGACGGCGCGCGACACCACACCGCGTCTGAGCGAGCGTGGCGAGCCTGGAGCGGAGCGCTGGCTCTCTCTCGAGCTCAAGCTCGTGGCTGACGTTGGTTTGGTCGGCTGCCCGAATGCTGGCAAGTCGACGCTGCTCGCGGCGACGACGCGCGCGACACCCAAGATCGCCGACTATCCGTTCACCACGATCACGCCCAATCTGGGCGTTTGCCAGCCCTCCCTCGACGGCTCGGGTGATGACGCCTTCGTAGTGGCTGACATACCGGGGCTGCTCGAGGGAGCCCACGACGGCGTTGGCCTTGGGCGCGCCTTCCTGCGACACATTGAGCGATGCCGGCTGCTCGTGCACGTGGTGGATGGCTCGGCGCCCGACCCGCTCGGCGACTTCGAGGCCGTGCGCACAGAGCTTGAGCTCTTCTCACCGTGGCTCGCACAGATCCCCACAGTGGTGGTGCTCAACAAAGTCGACATGCCCGAGGTGAAGGCGCGCGAGACAGAGCTGCTGAACGCGCTTCAAAAGGCGGCGGGACACAACCGGCTGCTGCCCATCTCGGCCGCCGCGCGCGACGGGTGCGACATCCTCGTGCGTCGCCTTCGCAAGCTGCTCGCGTCGGCGAAGCTCAAGGGACCTCCGCCACGCCCAACGGAGCTCCTTCTGGTGCTTGACGAGGAAGATAAGGAGAAGGAGTGCAAGGTCGTCGAAGAGGGCGCGGGCGTGTGGCGGCTCACGGGCACGCGCATCGAAAAGGCAGCCGCCATGACCAACTGGGACTATGCGGAGGCGCAGGACCGCTTCCAGCGCATCATGGGCGCCCTCGGAGCCTCGGAGCAACTCAAAGCCGCTGGCGCCAAGAATGGCGACCTGATCATGGTGGGCAACGTGGACTTTTCGTACTTCGAGGAGTCGCCCATGGCAGCGCGAGCGCGCCTCGCGGGATTCGGCGACGATGAGGCCGAGGGCGGCGGTGTGCGCGCGAGCGAGGACGACTTCATCTCTGAGCTCGAGGACGAGGCGACGCGGCTCGAGCGCGAGCTTGACGAGGAGCTGGCCGATCTGCTCGACGGCGAGGGCGATGTGCTCACGTTTTGAGGGCCGGGCGAACGTTCCGAGGTGCGTGATGCCTCTCGCGGTTTACGGTTACATAACAACGCCGACACAAACGAATTAATTTGCAAACGGGAGCTCTACAATCGAGATTTATCTTCGCACAAATTTCCGCCGTGCGCGCAGCATCATCGGACGGCTTCTCCATGGACTCTGTACTTCGGGCGCCATCGCCACCGGTCTCACCGCCATCGCCACCGGCCTCGCCGCCGCCGCCACCATCCTTTCCATCTCCGCATAACACACGCGTGATCCAGAAGGCTGAAAAGGCGTGGCGCAGCCGTCAACAAACCACGCTGATTCGCGGTGGACGGAAGTACGAGGCAAGCCGGTGGCGCGTCATCTGCGCCAGAGCGCTGCCCGTGTATCAATCAGTCGAAGGCATGTACGTGGTTGCAGACTTGCAAAGCCAATCGATGTGCGACTTGATTCATGAGGAGCTGCACGATATGCCCGATGGCAGCACGCGCGGGATGATCATCGACCCGATCTGGAAAGGGTGGGTGACGGTGCGAACCTCAAAAGGGCCGAACCTGGAGTGCGTCCGCCCCGCCCATGGGCAACTCTTATCTGAATCTCGGATCCTCGAGATTCGGTCCGAGGCCTTCGCGGACGACCTCGAGTGCGATATACTCGAGATGGTATTGTGGACAGAGGAGGAGGTGACGCAGTTCTTCCTCTCGGGCGGGGCCGACGCGCCCGCCCGGCGCAGCCTCACGAGCGCCGCGGAGAGCGCGAGAGCACACTCGCTCGGCACCACCGCGAATACCGGTCCAGCGGCCGGTGCAGGACCGCGCCTGGACACCACCGCTACTACCGGCCCGGAGGTGGCGAACAGCGGCGATGAGCCTGCGGCGGCTAGCAGCAGCAGCAGCAGCAGCAGCAGCAGCGTGGCGGCGAGTAGATGCAGCGAAGCGGCGAGGAGGAGCAACGAAGAGGCGGCAACCGGCAGCGAGAACGGAGCAGAGGCTGGGGCGGGTGCCGCAGCGGCAGCAGCGCGCGGCGGCCCGATGCGTGCAGACGAGCTCAAAGAGCTCAAGGCGCGAGACTCTGGTGAGTGGGCAAAGGGCACTCTCGTCCTTTTGAATGGCCTGACCTCGACGCTTGAGATGAACGGCCGATCTGGCGTGTTACTCGGCTTCGACGGCGACCGCGCGCGGTATGAGGTGCAGCTTGCGAATCGCTTGGTGCGCTCTCGGCCAGCCAACCTGTCCATCCACCCTCTGCAGCGGCAACGCGAGGTTGCGGCGCGCGGCGACGAGCTCGTGCTGGCCTCGGCCGGAGCGGAGGTGGCGCGCGCAGGCACATACGCGGTGCAGCTCGACCCCCAATTTGGGTATGACCAGGCGCTTGAGCGCGTCTTCGCGGCTTCCAACGAGTTCGAGGTGCTCGAGCTCCCCGTCGAGCTCACCGACGATTTCGTCAAGATCCGCCGCCAATTCCGCAAGATCTCGCTCGCAGTGCACCCCGATAAATGCCGACACCCGCAGGCTGACGCGGCCTTCCGTAAAGTGTACGGTGCGTTTGAGACCTTGAGCGATCCACAGCAGCAGCGCCGGCTGCTTGCGATCCTCGGGCGCGGCGCGGCGGCGGAGGCGAGCTGGCGCGCCTCGTTTGCGAGCGCGGGCGCCGATGATGACGATGGCGCAAGCTTCCAGTGGTGGTGGGAGGCGTCGGTGCCTGCCATCATGAAGGCAGCGGAGGAGGCGGAGGGTTCGGATATGGACTTGTACGCCGCGATGTACGTGAGCGACGGGCTCGGCGGCGATGTCGATGATGTACGCTGGATGGGCGTCCACAAAGCCCTCGCGCTGCATCTGCAGAAGCGTGCCATCTTTATTGACTGCCGTGAGCATGCTGACTATGCGCGAGGCGGCATCCCGGGGGCCTGGCACCTGCCCATGTCGGCGGTGATGGACTACGGCATCGTGCGGGCGCTCGGCGAGGAGAAGATCCATGCGCTGCTCGACACGCAGCGGCATGCACTCATCGTCGTCTACTCGAGCGTAGCCACACCCTTCTCGCGTTGCCGCGCCTTTTGTCGGTGGCTGCTGCGTGCGGGGCACCACACACTCCCGGTGCAACGCTTCCGCCGGCTGCGTGGTGGCCTGTTTGGATGGCACCATCGAGGGGGCTCTGTGGCCAGGCCGATCGGCCAGGCGGCCACCGACCTAGACGAGGTCCTTCAGCTGGCTGAGGCCAAAGCCCAGCAATACACGATCGATTTGAACTGACATCGTGCGGCTTGAACTCAAAGACGCATTGGTATGAGTACAGTCTGGTGTGCACCACTTTTGGATTCCGGCGCGCGCAGCGCCACTTTAGGATTAGGCTCCGGAAGACGTGTGTGACCGCCGCAGCCCGATGGAAGCAGCATCAAGCGAAGCGGAAAAGGGTGTCAGCGTGTTATTAATGATTAAGGCCCGACCTCCTATAACGCTAAGCTGTCGTGTTACGCCGTGTCGATCGACGCGAAGCGATCGAAAACCTAAGGGAGACCGCAGAAGCCCCCGTACGGCCCCCCCCGGCACACCCGCTGGCCGCCCCCCGGCTCCTCGCCGCGGCGCTCCGAGACGTTCTATACTATCCACATCTGTAGACTGTACACCCCCTCTCTCGCTCCGCCTCGCTCGCGAGTCTGAATTCTTACCGAGAGCCAAGGGTTATCCCCACACGTGCTACAAGGCAGAAGGCACCAAGAAGTCCAAGCAAGTGTGAACTCTCCGACGATGCACCGACCAAATCAGGACGTCGACGACTGTTGACGCTTTGCTAGCTCAGCTCTTTTTGCTAGCTTCCTTGCTTGGATGGGCGTCAGCGGCTGTGGCGGCTGAGCGGCTGCGCCCGCCATTGACTTCGTCCCCGTTGCACTCCCTTCTGCGGATGTGCTGTACGCATCATTCAGTGCCTCTTGCTTAGATCCTTTTCCTAGCTTGCTTTCTTGGCTGGGCGTCCGCGGCAGAGGCGTTGGCGGCAGAGCGGCCGCGCCCGCCCTTACCTTTGCCTCCATTGTACGCCGCTCTGCGGCTGTGCTATACGCTTCATTAAGTGCCGCTAGCTTAGCTCTGTACGCGTCCCCTTTCTCCGCTCTCCTGTCTCCGTGCTTAGCTATCTTTTTTGCCCAAGTTATTGCTTGGGCGGGCGTCAGCAGAGTTTCCTTTGGCGGCAAAGTGGATGGGTATTGGGGAGATTCTGGATCATCATATTGGCGGGCCGCGCAGCATGTCTTAAAGTCTGCCAGGCTCTTCTCGTCTAGGGCGCTGCGTCTCAAGACCGAGTCAGCGACATGAATCAAGTTGGTCTTGCACGAGCCCTCCGGTGGGAGTGAGTTCCCGCCATGCTTGAGGAAGATGAGCTCAAACGGATCTTGCGCGAAGAGTGTCGGGTTCGACTGACAGAGGCGCATGCAATCCATCGGCATGAACGTAGCACCCCAGCTTTGCAGCGATGCGATTTTGAAGCCAGCCTGAATAATTGCCGTGCTTAAACCTACCTCCGACTCAACGATGATTCGCGTTTTGTTGTCGTATTCTTTGCCCCACTTGGGCAGGATGAATTGCTCGGCCGCCTGCTTTGTGCCCACAACAAAACACGACTGTAGGTGCGGGCTTGGCTGGCAGGAGATTGAGGGCCCGCTAATCATGACGCCATTTCGAAGAAGACTGGTGAACGGCTCAAGCCACGAAGCCACGCCAAGTCGGGCAGTTGGGTGTGACGCCGGCATGAGGTAGGGACCACGCACGCCGCAGTTGAGGAAGACAAAGTAATAAGTGTCGTCATTCCGGCCAAGAGTCTCGCGCAAAGCCTGCGCGTGCACGAACAGATCGGCCGGCCCCAAAGCTCGCCGTCGGATGGTGATACGGCGACCTCCTAGCGATGGCACTGGTGAGTCTCCGATCACGTTCAAGATCACATCAGGGTGATTATGGCCATCATGGGGCGGTAAGCCCCGACGCAGGAAATGATCCAGGTTGCTCCGACACTGCGCGTACATTCTGTCTGTCTTCCCAAGCGGGCTGTAGTAGGCGTAGGATATCATCGTGCGCCGCTCTAGCTGTCTCGCGGCAAGAATAGAGTACTGTTGGGGCCTGGGCCCGTGTCCTGCACGACACGTGCGTGCGGTCCAGGTGTGCATTGGCTCTAGGCCACAGCGGTTCAACACCGGACCATCCGAGGACACCGGACGAGACAGATTCGCATGGTTCAGCATTTCGCCTCGTGTAGTATCCCCGTGTGGAACATGAGGGACGAAACGCCAAGTTTTTTCCATGCGCGACGCCGACAAGAAATGTGCCGAACTCTAGCTCGCGGATGCAAGCTCCTCCAAGGTTCCTGCGCCGTATGTGCCCTCGGATGGCCTCAAAGGACCCGGGCGCCAAGAGCGAACCTTGGAGGAGCTTGCATCCGGATTCTGTGCTTGCCGCCTCTAGGCTCGATCTGCAGAAGCTCTTCAGGCCCTCAAAGTGGACCGCGCAGGCAAACGGGGTCGCGCTCATGCATCGTCAGACATTGATCTGTCCTCAGCTACCCTGGATACACCTTCGGCAGCCTTGCGAGCGCCCCGATCTCGCATCTGTGCGCCCCGATCTCACATCTGCGCCAAGCCGTACCGCCTTCCGCTGCTCTCAGGCTCCTCAACGGAGTGCTTGCTGCGGCGGTTCAGTAGCTGCTACCGAACACTCTCGCTGCCGATCCGTGCTGTTCACGCGCGCTCTCTCTCTTACACGCTGCTCGTTCGTCCTTCGTGATCGGCGCATCGTACAGGTGGCACGAGTACATGGTGCGTGCGGATTCGCTCTACTACCTGCGTGAGAAGCTCCGTGTCTCCAACCCTTTTTGACGAGGTCGCCGGCGATCAGTTCTACTCGTTCGTGATGAAGTGGCTGGGAGCGGCGCTCACGTTGCAGCCGCTCGACCTGTCGTGTGTGTGGGAAGTTGTCGCGGCGGCCAGTGGTGATGGTGCGCGCGTCGGACGGCGGGCCGGCGCCGCCGCCGAAGCTCGCGACGCGGTCGCTGGCGACGCTCGCTTGCAATGGGCACACGCTGAGCGATGACGAACTGCAGCCGCTCGGGCTGGGCCTCTACCCGCTTGCTGCACTTAAGAATCATGACTGTAGCCCGTCAGCGATGCATTGCTTTGAGGGCACGACGCTGATGACGTCTGATTGCCTCCCTCCTCACTCTGATGACGTCTGATTGCCCCCCTCATCAGGTGCATTACTTTGAGGGCACGACGCTGGTGCTGCGCGCGTTGCGCCCACTCGATCCGGGCGAGGCGGTGACGATTGGGTATGTCGATCTCGCGCAGCCTGATGACGTCTGATTGCCCTCCTATCTATGTATAAAGAAATTTTTAAGATAGACAGACGTACTACGGTAGAGCGGCGTTCAGAATCAATTACCGACACTGCGCCATTAAGACACACATGCAAACACGGAATTCCGCGCGAGCTCGAGCCACAGCGAGCCGGCCGCGGGACGTCTAGTCTCTAGAAAGTAGAATATACAGTACGCGCGATGACGAGGCCCGACGATTGACACACACAGTCTGAGGGGCACGCGCGCTGCAACCTAGACCTACCCGGTCAATTAACTACGATATGTCCGGACCCGATATGTTGCGGAACGCATTCCTGCGATCGTTACTTCTCACGGTGTTTTGACTCCTGACGGTCGACACAGAGCCTCTGCTTGAGGCAATCGCACGCAGAGCGACGCCGCGCAGGTACTGTTGGCACTCGGGCGACATCATGTCGAGAGCGCAGCCATCGTTCCACTCCAACAGCGCTGAGGGGGTGAAGTACTCGACCGGGTCATACATCTTCTTCTTGGACAAGCGCATGTAGAATCTACGGGTCGGGTCGAAGAGCGTCCTCATCAGGAAGTCGTTCTTGGCGGCGATCTTTTGCAGCTCCATGAGGCGTGGCTTGTATCCAATCTGTCCAGCTATCAGCGACCAATACGTCTCAATGTCATTGTTCGACGCGACTCTCTCGACGAAGATCTCGAGTGGGAACTGCTCTCGAAATTGCCGCCGCGCAGCAGCATTCTGGAGCAGCGCGAGCATGTTCTGCATGCTCCAGAGGCCCATGTGCAAAGACAGCACGCCACGAAGCGTCCCCTGCTTGGTACTTTCCTCCTTGAAGGGCATGAAGAGCTGCTCACCACCGAGGTTGTACACGAGGAGCGCCTCCACGAGCTCGATCCGCCGTGTGCGCTCGAGATCGGTCAGGTGCTTCATGTCCCATGCTAGCCACGCCATCCCAAGGGCGTAGAGTACCGTATGCTCCGGCATGCACTCAGGACGTTTATCGAGCTCCTCGAGCAGCTGGGGGCAAATGAGCAAGAAGACGTGCGCGGACTGCGAGTGCATGTCGGAGCCCCCTGTGAGGACGGAGTCAATGGCCGCCCAGCGCTTTTGCTCGTCGCCTGTTTGTGCATCCCTCGCCAGCTCACGCACGACTCGCAGGAGGCGAGCGGATGAAAACTGGTTGGCAGCCTCAGGCAGCTCCGAGCCTGTCTTCTCGCCCTGCTCGATCATCGCCTTGATGCCATGGCCGATTCGCTTGTACTTGTGCGGCGGGCACTGGTAGAGCCAGTAGCCCTTTCGGACCAGCACCGAGTTGGTGAGGTCTATGCAGTGCCACTTCCCAAGCTCCCATCGAACACGGTCGTGAAGAGCGAGTCGAAGCTCGGCAAGCATATCAGCGACACTCACTGCAGGGTCATCCACTGCATCCCAGAGATCTTCAGCTAGAAGCTGTTGAGCACATGTGGTCATGACGACCGGCGGCACATGCGTCTGAGGCGGGCAACCATTCAGCTTTAGCGTAACCGATTTGAACGGGGCCAAGGGGGCAGTGGCAGGCTCAGCTGTGTCAACGTCCATGCTGGAGCTGCAGCAATTTGATGCTAGCACCGACCATGCTAGAGTCTCTCCGCGCAATGCCTTGGTAGGCATGACAGGCATCGGCTCCAAGAGCACGTCGCTGCTCGACACGGGCGGCAGTAGCGGACCAAGCCCGGCGGCGGCAGTAGCGGCGGCAGCGGCAGACCTTCGCTGAGCCGCCTTGGCCTGCACTGGCCGTGGCTCTTTTGCTGGCCGGAGCTTTGCCATGTTATTGAAGAGGCGACGCATCGACGGGTCTTGAATATCATCCAAGTTAACGAAACTTGAGCCCCGTAGAGCAGCTGCTGTCGGATCCCGAGCACCCGCTCGCTCCTTAGCCAGCACACGTGATCTCCAGGCCTCTGCAGAGGCCGCCTCGGCTGTGGTGTTCTGTGTGTTGGTGGTGGGCTTCATGTAAGAATCGTCGCTTTCACCCTCGCCGCCGCCCTTGCCGCCGCGGCCCTCGCCGGCACCTTGGACGGCCGTTGATCCGGAGACGGCCGGACGGCATTGTAGCCAACCGAAGAGATTTGGAAATCGGCCCGGGGGTGTCGGCAGAGCCACACTTGTCCAAGCCTCTGCCACCTTCAGCTTCATGGCCCGGATAAATGGCTTGGTCGCTGACGATCGCGCGCCCTTATTGTTCCCGCTTTTGATCAGTTGCGGATCATTCGACCGTTCAAACTGCTCGTGCAAGGCTACTTCCGTCGAACGCTTCCAGCGTTCGACGGCGTCGTTTGTCTCAATAGAAGCCTCCCGTAGCGAATTCGGCGGGTTCAAGTCGTTGTCCACGGGGGACGGCACTGCCGAGCCTGGCATCACGTGGTGGGGAGAAGTACGCTTAGATGCTCGGCACTCTCGGATGAGATTGGTTTGCGCGCCGTCGCACGTCTCCAGCACGTTGTTGATCTCCCCGTTGGAGATCGAAGCCAACTCGGTCAGCACATACTCCACGAGTGCATCCAGCGTTGCCGAGGTCATCTTAGAGTCAACGGCAAAGGTCGCGATGTGCACGGACACGAGATGCTTGAGGTCCTTGAGCATGAAACCGAGTATCTTGTTCGCAGGCTTCCGTCGGCCCTCAAAGACCTCCGCGATGAGAATGCGCGCACGTGTAGCCAAGCCGATGAGGGTATCAGCACTCACAACCGGCTGCGGCCACCCGCCTCGCAGGCCAGCTTCTATCGCTCGATTGGCAATGTACAGTCCCAATGCATCGGAGTCTGAATCACCGGGATCATCCTCGCCACGCTGCTCGTCAAGCACAAGAGCATCGACATAGTAACCCGCATTGCGAGCGTCGACAAGAAACTCGGTCACAGTGCGCAAGCGGCGAATAGCTGCGTCAATGACCGCCTGTTTAGCAACCAGTTCGGTGACCTGCTTCGATTTGAAGACGGCCTCCAGGTCGGACTGCATGTTCGCGTTCTCGGCTTCCTCGGGAGACGGGCCAGGGGCCCCTGGATCAGCTTCTTGCATGATAACATCGTCTGCCTCGCCAGTTCCTGCAGCGGCCTGACCGGCTCCAAGCTGCTCAGCTTGCTGGTCCTCGATGATTGCATCGCGAAGATCCTGCGCTTGAGCGACGGTGAGGTCGCCGTTTAACACAGCGACGTCGATTCGGTCGCACACGGCTGCAGCTGCTTTGAGCTCCTGAAACTTACTGAAGAGTTTTCGAGCAAGCTCTGGTTTGGTAGTCTTGCCTCCCCTCAGCCCACGCGCCCGTGCCTCTGCCAGTAGCGCAGGCTGAGCAAGTCTGGTCAAGAGGTCTTCTGAGGCGTAGGCGGACATGGGCACAAGAATATCCCGAAGATATATCTCGCCTGACTGATCATCGTAATGTCGCCAGGGCAGTTCATCGAAGTTCTGAACGTCGGTGCCGATGTATTCAATCTTGAACCAGATCTGGTTTGGGTAGTCGCTGTCCTCCGGCAGCACCTCCGCGACAAATCCAGTCTCTTCCGAAGCATCTTCAAATATTCTCGTTACGAGGCGTCGCTTCAAAAGCTCAGCAGCCGCCCGCGTTTCCTGGCCCTCGATGGCGGCCATCCCCTGCTGGTCACGAAGTGCATCGCCTTCATCAGTCTCAAGTTCGTTGTTGGCATCGGCGACGGCGACTGCGGTACCAGAAGCGTCGCCACCAGCGTCGGCGGCGACACCTGCCGCGGGTTTCCTCTTCCTCGCTGCACGCTTCTTCACGGTCGTACCGTTCGCGATCTTGTCGTTGCGCCTCCGGTACGTTGCGGCCCGAGCGTCTCTCTCAGCCTCTGCAGCGCGCACGGCATCTCGCAGCTGTCCTACACCAGCAGCAAGCTCGTCGATTGCAGCCTGCAATCCACCTTTGCCATCCTTCCCGCTGCATATTGTATCGTCAAGCGACTGCATGAGCTTCCGAAATTGCAATTGTAAAGGAGCTGGATCGTCCTCGTTGATCACGGACAGGTTGACATCGCCGCCAAAGGTGTACTTGCCGTCCTTGCTGATGTAGAGCATCGGATCGATGTCTGTCTCATCGAACCCGAGCGCGGACAACACCGTTGGCGAGACGCTCGGCTTTGCGCGCCGGAGCGCCTTGGCGGCGGCGAGCACTGCAATTGACGGGACGTTTGCAGCATTTGCTGCTTCAGTCAGCTCCATGCACGTTTCGGCATCAAGCTCCCCCGTCACAGGCAGCAGCGGCCGCGAAGTGGGCCCGAGCATCGACAACGCAATGCACAGAGATGTGACGATCTCCTCGGACGCCGCATCAATCTCGTCCTCCATGTCCTTGACGTTGAGCGGAACGTCTTGGACATGCTGCTGACCATACACAACTGAAAGGGCAAGCTCCGTGACATCGTGTGCAACACGTTGACCGAGGAGTTCAGGGTCCGCTTCCTCAAGCAGCGCATCTCTTGCCGCCCGCACCGCGTAGAATTCGGCCGTGATCCACTCGATCCGTCGCACCTCTCTCATGTATTTGAGGAATGCCTTAACCTGCTCAGGGATGACAAATCCCATAAAGTCCTTGCCAGACGCACTCGCCGCGCTCTCGGTCTTATAGAGGTCGCGCAGCGTACGCGCCGTTGGCAACATCAGGCCCATCTGCGAGCGTCGCTTTGGGTTGCCTGCAAGCGTCTCAAAGGCTCTGGCTGTGCTTGGCTGGGCGAGGGCTGCAGCGAGCCATGTCTTCACGTCATCCTTGAAGCGATGCGTGTAAGACGTGCTGTGAAACACGTTCTGCATCTGATCGTCCAGGAAGCGGGCAAAGACGGATGATGTGTCGATGGCAGAGGACAGAACACCAGCTGCAAAGCGCTCGGGGATGTCGCCCAGGCCGGCATCCGCAAGTACAGCAGCAGCTTGCTCGAAGATCTCCAGACGCGACGAGGCAATACTCAGCTCCTGCTTCGATCTTGCAAGCTCCCGCTCGAGCTCCGTATGGAGGAGCTCAGCCCGACCGGCATCTTGCTTGAGCACCTTACGCTCCGCACTTGCCTTGTCATATTGAAAGCGAACGCGATCCAACTCTTTTACGGTGCTGTGCAGCTCTGAGCCCAGATGGACTGCACGGTTCTGTGCTTGCGCAGCCGAGAGTGTGCTCGTCGGACGGTACTTCGAGAGCTCCTTGCGCCTCCCGGTCCCGGACAGCACTGTCTCGAGTAGTTGAGCGCTAGGATCATCGCAGCTCATCAGCGCCTCGACATCAACATCAGTCGTATGCGGTGACGGAGTCCATGGACGCGATGAAGGAGGAGATGACTGCTCCTCTTGCTGCGGCGCTGCGCCAAGCGAGTGCAGCTCGGTGGGCTCGAGCGCGCTATTGTGAATGAGCGTCACCTCTCGATGTGAGATACCACCTCGCGGACCAAGCGGATAGAACCTTGCAGGCTCTTCGAGTGCAGCAGCCTTCTCTGCGGCGGAAGGCACCTTGCGATGCGCTGGAAGGATTGGTGTGGAGGTTGAGGCTTCCCCAATAGAGCGCGTGACGCGCACGTTGATCGTGACGTAGTTGTTGACGTCCTTGAGCAGGCGATAGCACGCAAAAGAGTTGCACGCGATATCGGAAATGCCGCGCCGAAGCGCTGCATGGCCTGCATCATGTTTGATGGTTGGATCGCTAGTATCGCAGAGCTGCGCGTACTGGATGATCTCGGTGTCGCTCGGGGGATACCCCCGACCGTCGAGGAACAGCACACTGCAAGATTTGCCCGCAGCGACTCGCTTGCCGCAGTAGAAGCAGTCGCGCGACGTCATGGCA
>Ga0210239_102000_pt1 | contig 13055 bp, 3 predicted proteins | sample ChrtobMetP5a_0mM_FD_155451 | JGI IMG/M metagenome (GOLD analysis project Ga0210239, IMG submission 155451) | Chrysochromulina tobin associated microbial communities from unialgal haptophyte culture, Seattle, Washington, United States - P5a_0mM | ecosystem: Host-associated > Algae > Haptophytes >...
GGGAGGGGTGGGGGCGAGGGCGGCGGCGAAGGAGGCGGCGGGCTGGGTGGAGGCGACGGCGGTGGCGGTGAAGGAGGGGTTGAGGGTGGAGGAGGTGATGGCGGCGGCGATGATGGTGGCGGCGGCGAGGGCGGCGGCGGCGAGGGCAACGTTGTGGGCGGCGGCGGCGAGGGCGGCGGTGGTGATGGTGGATCCAGAAACAGTGCACGGCCAGCACCTACCCATGAGCGCAGCAGGTTCTGCCACACTTCAAATTAGTCCCCGCCGCCTTCACCTCTTCAGCCTCGAAAAGCAGCGCGTCGCAAAAAACAGCTGCCATTCAGCACATCCCATTCAAGCCGCCCAGCATCATGCGGCTCTGGCCACCGGACGTGCGCCGTGTAGTCTACGAGCTCAATCGACGGTCTGCCTGGGCTGAAGAGCTCGACCAGCAGATGCGAAGCCCTGTACATATTGAGCGTATCCTCCGGCAGCTTCAACTCACCGTCCTCACGACGGCAGGGCACGTTCGGTCTTCGTGCCGCGGGCTCGAGTCGTCGCAAGCGAGCGTACACACGAGCTTTGTGGAAAGCGCTCACGGTGCCGTCCCATCGCTTTCCCACCAATGCCACATGCCACCGAGCCACATCCAGCTTGCCGGCGCGCAGCACATCCCGATCAGAAAAGTTCTGCGGCAGCACGCATCCCGCGGCGACCAGGTTCGCCGCCTCGCTGCGACGGCCGTTAGAGCGCAGCGTCTCGGCACGCGCCAGCACCGCCTGCTCTTCGTCCGTCCACTCCATGTCTTCGATGAGCACGAGGGCGGGCATCCTCGCCACAATCGGACGCCCGATGGGCCAGCTCGACCCAGGAAAACGACGACTTTTTTCCGACGATCCCATTTTATTCTGTAGACTAGACGTGTCCCGCGGCGAAAAGCGCCGCGGCGGTGAACTTTGTCTACACGTATCGATTACCCCCCGTATCATGATAATACAGACACAGTCACATTATCATGACACAGTCACAGGCTTTTTGTTACTGTTCGCTTACATGTAGAACATGTCAAGGATACATGTACATGTAGACAGGTCCGCACGTGAACAGCACGCCAGGGCAGCACGCTCAGTAGACATTCGGCTTAACGCCACGAAAAAAGAAAAATGGCATGCGAGAAAGGTTTCATTGGACACGGCGACTTGTGCCGCTTGTCACTTGTGCATGAAAACATGTAAGGTTAAAGGTAAGCCCGCCCCTCCCCCTGCACTAACGGTGAAGCAGATCCGCCCAGAGGAGCTGAGCTGCGTCAAAAGCATGTGAATGCTGACTGGCAAAGAGCACAGCTCAGCCTGCGGCTACCTTCCTGCGGAACCTCGGACACTCGGGGCCGTCTATGTAAATGCCCGTGTGTGTCGAGGTCGCAGCGTCCCCTGGTTTGCCTCCCAAAAGAAGCAGCAGCGCTCGTTCGCTGGCCCCCTTCAAGCCAATCGCCACACGACGGCAAGGCATCTGACTCGTCCATCGTGCCTCGCTGCCAAGATGTGTCCAGTTCCCACCCAGCACGCCCTGCCGGCTATAGCCACGTCGCCATTCCGCACACGCATGATGAGCTTGGGGTTGGAGGGTTGATTGAGAGCATTATGGACAGGTAACATCACAAACTGGCTGTCAGGCAGGGCCTGGGACGACGGATCTATCGGGACACCGCGAAGTGGCCTCTGTATCTCGAACGCAACGTACCCCTCTACCGGTACCGCCGGACGCGCCCGCCGACCTAATTAACAAGGCCGGATTTGGGCGGGTAGTTGCATGAAACTACCTCGCCTTGGCGATTTGGGGCGCGTCGTTCTGGTGTATCGCTTCGAGTGACTCGAAGCGAGGGTGGGAGTCCCTGGGGTGTAGTGTAAGGAGGGTGGAGACGTATCATCACCCCCTCGAGCTCGCAGTAGTACGAGAGCTCATCAGAGTACGTCTTCCAACTGGTGCAGGGATTGCGTCTTCTTCCCTGACTCAACGTGCAGTATCGAGCAAGCAAACTCGAACAGCGCAGCGTCGGCTCTACTATCGTCGGTAGACAGCAAGAACACTGGGTGAGCCCGACTAGACCTGACGGGCTGCACCCTAGTGGGCGCCGTTGCTACTACGGTAGCTGTCTCGGGTGGCGACGGCACGGTAGCATACTGACCCTGGTACTCCGCCTTACGGAGGTCGATCTCCTCCAGTATACGCCGGTCGGTCACCCGACTCACGATGGATGACAGTCGCTCGGTGGTGATCGTGGGGTGACCCTCCCACTTGACTCTCAGCTTCCATCCACGGCCGGATGGTTCAGCACTAACGATGCTTTCGATGTCGTAGAGTTTATCCTCACGCCACGCGTGCCATTCGTCTGGCGCATCGTCGATCGGTAGCGCAGGTAATTTATCGGCGACCGTGGGGGTGTTGGTGGGCGACACTAAGGTGTCCGATTCCGGCGTCATCGGCAGGGCATGCTCGTCAACATCTGGCAACACAAGTTCGGGGTCGTGGAAGAAGGGGGCAGCGAAACTGCACTTCCTGAGGGACTGCCAAGGAAGTACATCAGGGACTGATCCGTCCGATGGCACCTCGAGTAACACGGCATGTGGCTTAGCCGCGAGTACCGTGAACGCGTGCCTCCAGGCGAGTCCCTTGCCATGTTTACGTATGTAACGCGACTTCTCCGAATCGCTGTACTTCAGCCACACTTTATCTCCCGGTAGTACTGCCCGGAGTGGCTTCGAGGAGGGCATTAGTCGTGTCTCTGCATCCTTGAGATCGTCAAGCTCTCTCGTGAGTCGCAGGTGCATTCGCCTCATTCGCAATCCGAGCTCTTGGATAGTGCGTTCCTCCGGGCTGGCGGTGGGGAGTAAATATGGTTGCTCTAAAGCTGCAAGCGTCGGTGGGGGATAGCCGAAAAGGGACACGAAAGGTACTTGCGTGTCGCGCGATAATCGTTGGTTGACACAATGCTGGATCGCGGGGAGAAGTGGCTTCCATCCTTGGTAATCGCTTGTGTGCCGGTCGAGGGCAACCTTCAGTTTTTTTACAGCCGCCTCAGCAAGTCCGTTCGCCTGCGGTGTGTGGGGCATGACATGTATCATACGGTATCCGTACAACTGCTCTGAGGCATCCATGAGCTTGTTGGCGAAAGCGCTTCCGTTGTCAGCTACGATTACCAAGGGCGGTCCAAAGATAGAGAACACATGCGTGATCAATGCATCGAGGGTCTCCGAGGCTGTGGTTGACTTCACCGGGTTATATAGAGTGAACTTGGTGAGTGCGCAGACGGTAGCAAGTACGTACTTGTACCCATCGCACTCGGGGAGCTCTCCCTTATGGTCCAGATGGATGACCTCGAACGGCCTGGTCGGGGTGGGCGCTGAGCCGATGGGCACGGACATAGTCGCCTGGGATCTCGTGCTGCCGCACTTCTCGCAAGCAGCCGCGAAAGAGTGGCATTCTCGCTCCATTCCAGCCCACCAGTAATGGGCGCGTAGTTGCCTGAACATGGTCTCTCCCCCAACGTGGCCACCTCCATCGGCCATTGAGAAATGATGCCTGGAGAGTATTGCAGGTCTAAGCTTCAGCGGCACGACTATTGCCCGTGAGGGCTCTCCATCCTTGAACGTTCGCCTGTATAGGGCGTCTTCGAGTAGCTCGTACTTGTCGCATGCTCGCACTCGCTCGTGGTGGGAGATTCTTGCAGAGCCTCGCAGGGCATCGATGACGGCCCTGCAGTCGATATCCGACAGCTGGTCAGCGAGCGTGGGATCGGTAGTAGGGGCTCGGCGATCGAGGGGCTCCCGATCAGGTCTATCCTGCCACGCGAAGCTATCGGCGGGCACTTCTCCCGTCTCCTCTCTGACTGTCAATATCGGTGAGGTCGGTGGTAGTGGCTCACCGTAGTCGGCCCAGTTAGTCAACACAGCGGAGATGACCGAATCGTTTGGGGGCGAAGTGGGTACCCCGCAGTCACGGAGGATGCGCGCGACGGCTTGGGCGATGATCGATTGCAGCTCAAGTGGGGGCGCGTGGGCACCACGTAGTGGTGCGAAAGGCGATGATTCGATCATGAAGTCGCACTCGGCGACCACGGTGCCGATAGCGGTGTCGACTGGGGTCAACTCGGTGGGGTCGAAGTGTAACTCCTCGAGGGTCAGCGTCGGGCGGAGGCGAACGGTCGCCTCGGCTCTGCCCAGCTTGCGCGAGGGTGATCCAATTGATATCAGGACATCGGCCGTGTCATGGGCATCCTCAGGATGCACAACACAACCCAACTCGGTAGCGGCCTGCGTGGAGATTGCGAGGAGGCAGCTGGCGTCACGCACTGTGAACTCGTCCCCGTCTGCCACTAGCATCACAGACGGCGGGCGTCCGGCGACCCTGTGGAAAATGTCGATGTACCGAAGCCATCTGGTCAGGCTGGGGCATGAGTCGTGGCGGAGGTCGTCCACTAGTCTACCGACTTGCAGCACCATCTGCTGTAGCCTATCCGGGTTTCGACTGAGGGCACAAGTAGCGTGGGTATGGAATTCGAGGTTGAGCATCTCGTCCTCCTTACCGGCGGCGGCAGACGCTCGATCTCGCATGCCACGGCCGGGAATCTCGGGTGCTCCGGAGGAGGACCAGAATCCGTCGGGGTCGTCCGCTCTGCGCCTTGGCTCGTACAGCTTATACGTGGCCCCGGATAGGTAGCGCTTCCCCGTAACGGTCGGGGACCTTACGAACAGGGGTGCGTCTCCAACGTACTCGAAGAGGTCGTCAGGCAACTCGGCGGTATCGTCCCGTACTTTAATATATTTGTGGAAGGCGGTGAACCTGCTGAGCAGGTCGGCGAGCCCATTGTCGGCTCCCTTACGGTACGCGATCTTGAGATGCGGGAGGAAGGTACCAATCTCCATCCCCCATCGCTGCAGTCTGGGCGGGGCGATGTGCTTCGTGAGCATGGACGTTGCCACCGCCGAGTCGGTATACACTGTGGTGGGGTGGTATGTGATGAGTTCGGCCCAGTGTCTGATGCAAAGTAGGATGGCCCCGGCCTCCTTGTCGAAGGCGGCATAATTCTTCTGCGCGTCTATCAGGGTCTTCCAGTAGAATCCGATGATGCGTAGCTCCCAACCTGCCTTACGTCTCCAGTGGTTGTCCAGGGGGTCCTTACTAGCTGACCTGGGCTCGTCCCCGCCGTCGTATGAGGGAGGTAGGGGCCCGGGAAATTCATGATGCTGCCACTGCATGAGGACGCCGCCCACGGCGTAATCGGAGGCATCGGTGCATATCACGAACTCAGCGTTGGGGTCGTCGAATTCAGGGGCGGCAAGGATCGCTGCCTCGTCCAGGTGATCGACAGTTGCTTGCCAGGACTGGTTGACGTCCTCCTGTTCATCCCCGTTGAACGACTCAGGTGAGAATTTGCCGTTGCTGACTCTGCTTCTGCTGCTGGAGCGGGCCTTGTGCCTCTTGCACGCGTCTACCATCGGCGCCGTGAGTAGTGACACCCTGGGGATCATGCGACGGAGGAACGCGATCGCACCAAGGAAGGTGCCGGCCTCCTTGGGATTGGACGGAATCCCTTTACTCATTATTTCTTCGATCTTCGGCTTCTGGAGCTGGAGCCCGTGCGGTGTGGCCACGAATCCGAGGACGTTGACCTCGGGCAGTAGCAGCTCGCATTTTGCTCCCTTGAGCGACATACCTGCGATCGCCATACGTGATAGCACCCTTTCGAAAAGGTCGACAAAGGCGCCGAAGGTAGTGGCACGCATGCAGATGTCGTCGATCCACGAAGTGGCACCACCCTCTCCTTGGCCACCGTCGAGGTCCTTGCGGCGGTGAAGTCCTTTGAGGGCGAACTGCATACCCCTCGAGTAGCCAGCTGGGTTCCTGGTGAGGCCGTACGGTGCAACTCTCCACTGGAACAGGGTACCTCCCATGGCACTCGGTAGGATGAATGCTGATTTGTGTCGGCAGCTATCGGATAGTAGGAACTGGTAGAAGCCTCCGGCGGCATCACAGAGTCCGAGGTACTTGAAACGCCCTCCGAGTCCGTATAGGATGTCGGACTGGGTCCCTAGGCCGCCGGCGTCAGGGATGGTGACGGAGTTGACTCTCCGGTAGTCAATGGCAAACTTGATCTTCACGTCTTCGGGCGTCGAGTCCTTCTTCACTCTGACTAGCGCCGGGGAAGCCCAGTCACTCATGCTGGGCTCTATCAGGCCCGCCTTGAGCAGCTTGCCGATCTCTGCCATGGCGGCATCCCTGAGCTTCGCAGGTATGGGGTAGGCCGCTTGTGACTGGGGCAGTGAGGTGCCAGTCGGGATATCTATGACCACTAGGTAAGATACCCGAGGCACCTTTGCGTCTCGAGCCCAGACGTAGTGATAGCGGAGCGCGACCACGTAGAGTTCTCTCTTCTTATCCTCGTGGAGAGGCTGGTACCGTCCATCGGGCATCCTGGGGAGGTCTGGGTCGATTGCTCCGTCTAGGTTAAAGCCCAGGTTCCGTAGGTCTTCGATGCCGCCATCGTCGACACCCCGTAGGGCGCCAGCATCGTCCTCCAGGACAGCGGCAAGTGTGGCGAACTCTCCCTCCGCCTCGGCACGGGCTTCAGTCGCCAAAATGAGGTTAGCCGGGCATGTGATCGGGCGGTCAGTGGGGTTGGTGACCACAAAGGGCGTCTTAGCGCTGGTGGGGTTATGCACCGTTTCTTCGAGGGACAGGAGTCCGAGTTGGGCGAGGACTGCGCTTGTCCGGAACAGGGTCGGCGTTAGGCGATCCGGGTCGAGGCCGATGATCCTGGGGTCGAGGACTGCGCGCCTTCCAGGTTCTATGATGATCGCACTCTCCAGCCTCAGTCTCGCCGGGTTGAAGTCGGAGCGAGTGGTTGGGAGTTCGATATCGCCGTCTGGGGAGGTGACTCGTAGGACGCTCTTGTCAGCATCGTACGTCATAGAGGTTTGGGGGCTGGGCATATCGTCGGGTGAGCATTCTGTACAAGCGAGTATCCGGGAGGTCGGGGGGCAGTTGTCGCAAGTATCGCAAAGGGCCGTGCGTATGGGTACACCGTTGGACGGGGTGCCGGCTACGTAGAGGCGCTTAGCGTTACAGTCGATAATCATGCCATTCTTCGAGAGGGTGTTCACACCCAGCAGGCAGTCCACACTGAGCTGGGGGAATACGTAGGCGTACGTAGTCAGCTTGAGATCTCCCATCCAGACGGTCAGCGGAATTCGCCCGCTGATAGCCATGGGGTTGCCCTGCGCATCCTTAAACCGGCGTTTGCTGGGCGACATGAGCTTGAGGAGTTCGGGGGCGGTCCTAGCTAGGAACCCATGCTTCAGAGCTGTCCAAGCGGCGCCCGAGTCGACCACGCTACTCAGGGGGATGCGTGCGCCGGTGCCATCGTCAATGAGTAAGTCGGCCCGTACTGAGTAGTACTTAGTGGTGTCCTCCTCCTCTTCCGAGTCGAGGGTGTCCTGCCAGTTCACGTTGAATAGTGGGCATGTCTCGTCTTCGACAGTGGGTGATTCCCGAAGTAGCCTAGTGGGGCATTTGAAGAACACCGCCTTCTTCAGGTCCTTCCTTGGTATTTGGAGGTGCCCGTCTCGGGTGGCGTCCAACGAGGAATCCACGTCGTGCTGGTAGGCAGCGCGCCTAGCCTCGGTCATTCGCGAACTTTCGTAGGTAGGGAGATGGGCGAGGGTGTCGGTGGTGGTTCGTCCTTCGGCCATGGCGGTTGCCAGGGCGCGTTCTTGGCGTAGGGTGCGGAGTAGGAGGGACAGCTCTAGGGTACGGTCCACGGCCTTCCCCACTTGCAGGCGAGCTTCCGGCTTGAGTGATGCCAGGTCCGAGTGTTCGATCGCGGTCCTAACGTCATGGTCGTCGGGGATAAGATGGCTCTCAAGGTCGGTAGCACGCTCGTGCAGCGATAAGATGTACGTGTCGATGCATCCCGGCTGGGTGAGTAAAACCTTCGTGGCGTTGTCAAGTAGTCCTTGCAGCACCGACGCGTGTGCTTCTAAGATGTGGGTCAGTTTGACCCGTCTGCTGAGCTCGAGCCTCAGGGAATCCATGGCCTCGTCGTGGGCAGTCTCGGCCACGCCTGGGCTGAGCGGCGGATTCTCGGGGACGGTGGTGGTCTCAGTGGTAGGATCTTCCAGTAATGATTCCAGCCATTGTTTGGCGAGAGTAGGCGGGCAAGCGTTGCCTATCTCCTTGATGGCGTGCGACCAGACCGGGTCGAATTGGTAGTCGTCGGGGAAAGTCTGTACTCTGGCCATTTCCCGTACGGTGAAGTAACGGAGTCCGTTATCGGTGGTCACTGTGTTGTTTCCTCCGCCAGGCCCATGCACTCCGGCCCTAATAGTCTTGGCCTGCGTATCCAGTGCGCTGGGCTCGTGTCCGTCGTAGCTAGTGGCCTGTCCAAGTAGTTCGTGCCTGTTGGTGCCGTCGGGCTCTCCAAGGTCTTGGAGCGCATCGCGTAGGGTGATTGGGGGTTTCGCCTTGGGTAGTCTAATGGGTAGGAGTGATCGTCGCCCCATGATTAGGCATCGTCGTCGGTACTGTGGTACGCCATAGTCCTTCGCGTTGACCTTTGATATCTGCACGTGGTATCCTAGGGCTTGGAGGTCAGCGGTTAGTTGCCATCGGGCGGTATCGAACTTAGGTCGCAGGAAACCGTCTACCATCTCGATTAGGAATGCTTTAGGCTGGATGCCGCTGATAGCTCTCACAGTGGCTGCCCACAGGTTGCGCGAATCCTCCTCGCCTAAGCTTCTGCCTCCGATTGACCAAGGCTGGCAAGGTGGTCCGGCTGTGAGTAGGTCGGCACCGTGGTATTGCGATAGGTCGGAGTGTTCGAGTAGGCCGTTGACTACGTTGGTGAACCCGTTAAGTTTGAGGGTGGTTGCACATCTTTCGTTGGACTCTATGAGAGCTAGGTGTCGGAATCCGAGTAGCCTGGCGGCATGGGCTAGTCCGCCGCAGCCTGAGAACAAGTCAACGGCGGTACGCTCGGTGGCAGCGGCACTGTCCTGCTTACTGGAGCATAGGTTGGTCACCCCCTCTAAGCTGGCAGTGTCGACTCGAGTCGGAGGGGATGTCACCCCCTCATCCGTGGCGATGGGTTGTGCCGCGGGGTATGGGGCGTCCCTGTCAATGTGGGGAGTGGGCGGCAGTGACGCGACCCCTTCGCGTGATGTTGTCGCGTTGCCAACGTCTGGCGGTAGTGGCGATGCAGGGTGGGGATGTACCCCCTCATACATGGTTGCGGAGTCGCAAGGGTTGGGGGGATGAGTAGTCGGGAGGGGAGGCACCGCGGGTGGGTCGTGCGGTGCCGAGGCTCCCTATTTGCCTTCCGAGCCGGGTTGGAGCTCTTGCAACCGTTCTGCGTCGCGGGCGAGTCGGACAGCGTCGCGATCCCTCTGTCCTTGGCCGGTGTGACGGTAGATTGTGGGGCAACGGTTTTCGAGGTGCGGCATAAGGCGGCTTTCGGGTGGGCAGTTGGTGCATGGGCGGTTGGTGGTGGCGTTGTACGCTTCCGCCGAGGTGACCTTATCGCGTCGTCGGTACAGTTCTTTAGCCTTTTCTGTGAGGTCGTCAAACCTGAGTGCAGGCCACTTCATGAGCTTAAGGGCCCCGGGTGCAGGTGGGGGTGGTCGGCGGTTGTAGGTGAGGGCGAAGAGTTCAGACTCATCCTGGAGATCGTCTGTGTCCATCCAGGCTAGGAGGTCGTCGATAGTCGAGACGTCGTGTGTGGCGCTCGCGATACAAAATAGGTGTGACATGGCATCGGCCGTATCTTCTGGTGCGACCGCGAGTTCAAATACTGGGGGTGGGCGCGGTACAGATGATCCAGAGATGGGTGGTAGGTTGACTGGATGGGCACGGGTATGACGGCCAATCGCAGCAGCTGTGTCCTTAATGGTGGCGGCGTGTTTTAGGTCAGTTGTGGAGGCCGCGACATTAGCGAGGCAGTGCTGCATCGTCTGCGCGTTGTGCGCGTTCATTTCGTGGAAGGCAGCCATCGAGGCATCGTTTTTGTCGAGTCGTGAGCCGAGATCCTTGCTGACCTTGGCAATAGTGCTCTGAATGGTGTCGAGGTGTTTCTGGATGTTAACCTGAAGGGAACCGACCTTAGCCTCGAGCGTGGATTCGAGGCTGTCTTTGAGGGAACCGACCTTGGTCTCGATTTGCGTTTGAACTTTGTTGACATTAGCCTCAAGTTTCGAGAACTGGGTGTCGGCGGCGGTGGCTAATCGGTCGTGTTGGCGTTCGATTGTTCGAGCGCCGGAACGGAAGCGCGGCGGGTCGCTGACCTGAAGGACTTCGTCGTCGTGGTGCACAGCTTGGATGTCATCCCAACAGACGAGTGCAAGTTGGTCGGTCGGGGCGACAAGTACACGTTTGTGGTGGCCCAGGATCTGTTGGATCATTGCGGGCCACCAATCAGCGAGCGCACCAGTCTTTCCGACGAAGGCAAGGTCGGCGGGGTGTGCAATGCGGTGCGTGTGGATGCCACGGTTCATCTCATTACGGTGAAGGTCCGCGAGGCCCTCAACTTGGTTCGAAAATTCCGCGTAGGTGGAGAGGGATGGGATTGTGGAGTGGAGGAGTAACGGCTTCCCGAGTATACTCGAGAGTTGCAGTGCGAAAGCCTTCGGCAGTGTGCCGGCGCTGTGGGCGCTACGTAGGCGATGCGCAATGTCGCCGAAGAAAAGAAGGATGCGCTCCTGCATAGCTGGCGTAAGGCGAGCTGTAACAGATGGCAGCAATGTCTGAATTTGGCCACCTTCACACAGGCTGAGGAGTAGGTTAGGGCCCCATAACTTGGAGTAACGCAGCCAGTAGGAGTTGGCCTTGAGGAGGTAGTCGACATCCGAAGTGTGCTGCATGGTTGAGAGCTGCGTGAGAAATTGGCGTGCCTCCGAGTGCAGGGCGCCGTCGCGCGAGGTGCCGAGGAAGGCGCTACGTATAGCCGCGAGGCAGACGCAGAGGACACTAAGGAACAAGCGTTGGAGTCGGGGGTCGGCAGGGTTACGTTGGGCTTCAAGGACTGAGTGGGCATTGAATTGCTTGTAGTGCTCGAGCTCCGATTTGAGGTGCTCCGCGACGTCCGCGGAAACGATGGTGGTGAACTCGGCGGAGTCGTGGTGACGACGGAGTATGGCAGCGAGTATGGTCTGTAGCGGATCCGTTTCGCGGAGGAGGTCGGCAATGAGGGACGCCGTGTCTGTGTGTAGTGTGGTGAGGAGGAGTTGTTGGAAGTCCTGGATGCTGTGGTTAGGCGCCCAGGAGGGCAGGGCGCCAGCGACGTCGAGCTGGGGGAGGCGATTCCAAAGTGTACGACGAGAGGACTCGTAGGGTGACGATGTGACATCCGGTCCGTGGTCACTCGGGAGGGCGTTCGTGGAGTCCTCGGAGTACGGCAAATGCATCAGGGCGTGCAGGAGCGTCGAGCGGATGACGTTGCGTTCGCGGGTCCGCGTGGGTGATGGGATTGGGGCGAGGTGCGCTTGTGAGGCGGCTTTGACTGCAGCGCAGGACAGAGCGTGAGATGTGATGATGTCCCGAACACTGTCGTTAATGCCACAGAATTCGAGGGTTTCGATGACGACGGGAATCGTACGGTTCGCGTCGAGGCCCATGGCGTGGGGCAGTGTAATGCGAAGGATGCCGTCGAGGCTGTCATCCGTATTTTCGCCGTGTTGGAGCCGAGCAGTGAAGTCTTCGAAGTGCATGTCGTAGTCGGCGAGGGCGGTGAAAGCATCGCGGCGGTTGATGCGGAATAAGCTCCAAACCGCCGTCTCGATCGTAATGGACGTTGTCTGCGGGCGCGAGAGTGTCCAGATTCGGAATTGTTCGGAGACGAAGGCAGTGGCAATATCATCGATGTCGACGACCGCGAGTACGGCGTAGAGTTTGGCGCCTTCGACGCGATCGACATCGACAGCTCGGCAGTATCCGGCGTGGCGCTTATCGTGTGCATGGGGCGGGCTGTCGCCGAAGGTGTGCTGGTGGGATACATCGCGAGGGCGGCGCGGGGCGCTGTCATGAGAAGGGCGATGGGGCTCGGCGGTGTCGAAGCGTGCGGCGGGTGAGTTGTGATGCGATGGACCTGCCGCTTCCGGGTGGCGGAGGCGGGGTGGGGCGCGGGAAGCGTGCAGTGGCCGACCCCGCCCAAAAGGCGGAAGGTTGAATCTATCTGCACCCGCCCCGGCAGTGGTCGGTGGTTGTCCAGCGGAAGGGTCCAGCGCTGGGGGCTCATCGGTGATTGGTACATGCCGGTCCAGAGTCGATGTCATAACGGTTGTGATGAGGGCTTTCATCTCGTCAAGGCTCGTACGTGCGGCGGTGTCGAACACTTTGAGGGTAGAGCGAAGTTCGTCGCGCGAAGCATCGTGCCTGTCCTCTTGAGCACGTGCGTGGGATTCCATTTGAAGTGCAAGGCGTGCGGCAGCCTCTTGGTGTGACTGGTCACTGATGCGTTGAGCGGAGGAGAATTGGCGGAACTCATCGGATAGAAGGTGTAAGTCGGAGCCGAAGTGCTCCGTGTCACCGCGGAGTCGAAAAAATTCCCCGGAAAGAATGCGGAGGTCAGTACCGAGGTCCAAGAGTGTGGCACCATGCTCGTCGGTGATAGCGCGTAGGTCGGCGAGGGCTGGTGCAGCGGGCGGGGGGGTGGTTGTGCTTGCCGTGGCGCCATGGGTGCTTGCGAGGGCATCGAAATGTGTGACGAGATCAGGGACGTGCGAGGAGGAGGGTGCGGGCGCAGGAGAGGGAGCGGCGGCGGCAACGGCGGTCAGCGGTGGATGTGCGGGGGGTGGGTGGGAACTGGAGGCACCGGCGTCCGTCGGGGTTGGTTCGGCAGCGCTCGGGGGTTCGCCGAGAGCTCCTTCGTCTTCGTCGGCGCTTAGGGCGTCGAATGTGCCGCGTGTCGGGGTGGCGGCAGGCCTCTTGCCTTTCCTCGTACCGCTGCCTCGTAGGCGGAGGGACGGCACGGCGGGTAGTGTAGGCGGTGTGGGTGGCGCCGGTGGGTAAAGCGCGGCGGTCGCGATGGG
>Ga0210239_102002_pt1 | contig 13044 bp, 6 predicted proteins | sample ChrtobMetP5a_0mM_FD_155451 | JGI IMG/M metagenome (GOLD analysis project Ga0210239, IMG submission 155451) | Chrysochromulina tobin associated microbial communities from unialgal haptophyte culture, Seattle, Washington, United States - P5a_0mM | ecosystem: Host-associated > Algae > Haptophytes >...
ACAAGGGCAGCACGATGCAGTCGCGCATGGAGGCGTCGAGGCGCTTCGAGATGTACAACAAGGGCCACGTCCCGGACATCATCGAGATCGACGCGGTCGACACGCTCTACGAGGTCAAGTGCTGGACGCCGATCAGGAAGTTCCAGGCGCTGGGGCACGGCTCGACGAAGAAGGGCGGCGCCGTCTCGACCAACGAGGGCTCGCACCTCGCCTTCGGCGGCACCGCGGAGAGCGCGCGCCACCTCACCCTCGGCTGCAAGCAGCGCGGCACGGCGGACCAGGCGCCCTTCGACCACGCCACGGGCGTCGGTCACGTGGCTGGGCATGCAGGGCACTACGCCGATGCCCTCGCCAAGGGCCGACAGGTCGTCCTCATCGTCATCGAGACCACCGGCGCGGTGCACCCCGACGCGGTGGGGATGCTGTACGCGTGGCACGCCGAGACACGCGCCGAGGGGTGCATCGACCGCACGGTCTACGGCACGTCACGCACGGCCACCACCTCCTTCTTCACGCACCACCTGCGCCTCATCTCGCTCGCCGCCGTGATCGGCGCGGCGCTCCCCGTCGCCATCTGGGCGAAATCCAGGAAATCTCACCTCCTTAGCGGCGCCCCGCTTGCTGGCCTGTTGCCAGTGGTCATGTAAGCGCGCCCCCCCGGGGACGCGCCTGCATGAGCGCCGCTGTACTGTGTGGTCCTGTTTTAAATTCACACGGACACACAGACGAACCTCACAACCAACCCAACCCACCAACGCACCCGAGCGACCGCGAGACGACCGAATCAGCGGCCGACTCAACGGCCGGTAAAAAGACACCGGGGGGAGCCGGGACGAACACGAGACGCTCACGGGACACGCGGGCGCACAAAGGCACACGGACCACACAGACGAACCTCACAACCATCCAAACCCACCAACAACACACATTTAACCCGCACGTCAGCGCGACGACCGAAGCCGCGGCCGACTCAACATAGCCGCAGGCCCGGACAGCCGACCGCTCCCCGCGGCCGACTCAGAAGAGGCCGCCCCCAGCGAACCCGACCCTGCCTCCACCCGCTCCCAGAGCGCCTCGCCCCGCGCCTGTGCGCTGTGCTCGAAGGCGGTCGGCGAAATCAGTACCGGTACCGGTACAGGTCGAGAAGGAAGGGCTCTCATAGCTCGCTGGCTTTCGCGAGCAAAACCACGCATGCCACTCAAGAAGCATAGCAAGCCATACGTGATGATCCCACGCAATTTATTTTTACCCGGTAATGAGCCGAAACTTGGAGAATCTAGAATGAACTCCTTCCCGCTCCACACTCGCGCCTGCAGAGGTTCGGCGTCGGCATTCTGACGCCATGTTTGTAGTGGTGTCTATGGCTATCGCAGCTGGTGCAGTATGCGCATCCTATGGCACTCATATTCGCCATTACTTGTTGGGCGGTGGCGAGCTCACAAGTGCGGAGACTGAAGAGTCCTTCGATGCAGACGGCAAAACCGATGTGATTAACAAGAGCTACTCGGAGGAGATCAAGGCTTCGGAACCATCGGGAAGTGATTCGGACGACGACGATGACGAGAGCGGGCTGTGGCCACATCACCTCGATGATTGGCCACACACACGCTTTACGATGGAGCTGCCGCCGCTGCAGGAGGAGAGCGCCAGTGATGCGGAGGAGAGCGCCAGTGATGCGGAGGAGAGCGCCAGTGATGCGGAGGAGAGGGACTCGTTGCAAGACGGTGAAGAAGCAGAAGCAAGCGACCGGTCTGCGGAAAAGTGCGAGTCCTTGGAAGACGCTGAGAATGACCCAGATCAAAGCTCTCGCCCTGGTTCGAAGCTGTACGCCGACGACGCTGACGCAGATGACTTTGCGGGTGGAAATTCAGAAGCTTTTGTGGAAGCGATACGTGTTAGCTACGCGGAACCGTACAGCCCGCCACCATCCAGCCCGTCCAGCCCGCCACGTACCATGGCTCCGTATCTCACGATACCCTCTAATATTGACGCCAAGCGGATCTACGCAAGGCATCTGGTGAGAGCTGTTGTACGCGACTCAACCGGCATCAAGATGCGGAGCTCCGCAGCGCCAGATCCCGACATCCCCCCTCACATCAGGGAGAGGCCGGCTGCAGCGCCGGCAGCTGCAGCAGCATTACTACAGCATTCCTATAGGAACACCGTTTCGCCTGCTGGCATCGCCCTTCCGAGTGCCTCTCCATGCACACCTGCCAGGATGGAGGCAGCATGTAAAGCGCCTAATGCGCTTGAGGCCTTGCGCCCAGTCGACGACGCTGCCGTGCTCTCCCCCAAACTCCTTGAAGTCGCGTTGTTCCTCGGCATAGCGTCGGAGCTCCTCGGCGCGGTGGAGGCTCGTCAGGCTCGTCAGGTTCGTCGGGCCCACAGGCGCGCCGCCGCCACCGCCCTTGCCGCCCTCACTACCGCAGAGAAGCCACCCGCAGCGGCGACTGCAGCTGCGGCTGCCTCAAGTGCCATTGCGAGGGCGGCGCCGCCGAGGGCGGCGGCAGCGGCAGCGGCTGAGCCACACGCTGCACCTCGGGTGACTAGAACTGCACGTCACGAGACGTGGCGCGGACAGCGGATGGAATGCACGGCCCGAGGGAGCTCAAGAGATTTGTATCGACGGTTGTCCAAGGAAGATTCACTGCGTGCATCACCGCCGCGTGCAAAGTCAGTGCCCACGCCGCAGGAAGTGTGGGCACGTGTGGGGGACGTTTGGGCAACTCGTGCTGCTGCCATGGAGGCTGCCAGTGGCATCGTCCCTCCGAGTGCCTCCCCATCCACATCCGCCAGCAAGAAGGCAGCCAGTGCAAAGGACGGTGCAGGACCCGAGCCTTGCCGAAGATGTAACCTCACACGTACGCGACTATAGAAAATTTGGAAACGCGGCGGGCGACCAACTTTAGATTCCTTTTCTGGATATCTTTGTTTTCGGTGCGCGCACAACTGTGTGGGTTCGACCCCCAAACTTCCATTCGCAAGAATGGCGACAAGAATGGCGAACTCTGAGTTGGGACAGCAAGATAAAGACTTCCTTCTCTGCGATGGCTGCATTTGCTATTCCAGGCAGTGCGCACTGGTTTTTCTCAAAGATCCAAGCGCACCGTTCGCTTGGAAGAGCATCCCCATCCTCGGCCGCGGCGAAATCACCTTCCTCTGGATTGAGCAGAAGTGCTGCCTCGCCTGGAACGACCCCCCGATGCCAGTCGGCGTAATCAAGGGGGACGACTACATCTGCAAGTTTGGCCTGGGCGTGTGCACCTCGGGCTTGAAGAAGAACTACGATATGAAGAACCTGTTCTCGGCAGCTGGTCAGTTCCTCGTCTGCAAGGACACTCTCCAGCTCCCCTTTGGCCCTGGGACGAGGCGTACGCCTGCTTTGCCCCTCACGTTTCCCTCTGTCACAGACCCTCTGTCACACAGTTCATTTTGAGTGATTGCGTGCACGCGCGCCCCCCGTGCGCCCGCAGTCCCTCAGTGCGTGTGCGCCTACTGCTGCATCGCCTGCTATCCGGAACCGGGCTGCGCGGTTCACCCGCCGGCCGCGGCCGGTGGCGCCCCCCCCGCGGCCATCGAGATGGCCCGCTAAGCTCGCTCACAGCGCACAGGTTCCGACTGCCATGGTTTTCTTCCTCAAGGACGTGACGAGAACGCCATGCGCTAACGCGTGTGTGAGGGTAGGGTTGGTAAGAACCTGGATCCTGGTGACGCTGCTGCGCCTTGTTGCGCACGCCGCTGCACCTAGACGACCTGCTCGCCAGGTGTACACGACGGCTGCACCTGCACCTGCGAAGCCAGAGTCTGTCCACGGTCTCAAGGTGTCGTTATAGCACGCGCCGCCGTGACCCGTGTTGGTGCGCGATGGAGGTACGGGCGGGGCGGGGGCGCGGGGTAAATGAAATATAATCTTAATCATAGAGAGAGAGACCAGTCACCAATGGGGGGGACCACGCAGCCTGAAAGTGATGCCATTGCCGCCGGCGGCTGCGGGCGGGAAGCCCGTGTTGCCCGGTAGGTTACGAGGGATGGCAGACATGGACGCCCGAGACGCGCTGCGCCCACTCAATCGAGCATCTCGGACGTCCTCGCAGGCAAACTCGACGATCAGCGTGATGGAGCCTGGCACGCCGGCCGGGTCGCGGTGACACGACATGCAGCGTGGCGCCCGAGTCGAAGGGCTCGCTGATCGGCTACTGAAATCGGCGATGGTCGAGATTGCGCCACGACGCACTCTGTCTCGAAATCATGCCACGCATGTAGAAATGTAGCCGGCCGGTAGAGAGTGACGCCCATTTTCGATTTTGCCGCCCACGACGGAGAGCAAGGGCGCCGCAGCCGCGGATTCTCGGACATCTTCTCCATCTGCAAGCGCAGCGGCAGGCACGTCTGCGGCGGCCGGCGCGGCCGTCACGAACATGGTAATGATCGCACGCCGTCGCCGCAGCCACACCGGACGCGCACTGCGCGTTGCGCTCCGTACTTGAACGCGGGAGCGTGCAGCGTCAAGAGGCGAGGCCCTGTCCCGACCCATGTGGATATGAGTAAGTTAATGTTCTGGCGCCTTTCGGAGCCGCTATGAACCACCTGCAGCCTTGAGCGCACCGTCTCCTTACGATGCCCGGATCGTGCACAGATCGGGGATAAAACTCACTCACGCACCACCGCACGACACACGACCGCTCGCGCTCCGCTCGTCTCTCCCCTCAAGTTCCCTTCCGTACGTGGCGGTGTGCCGCGATCACGCTCTAGCCACACTGTCGGGTGTCGGCCCGACACCCCGCGCCTCCGCCACCCGCGTCATCGCCGCCGCCACCGCTGCCACCACTCGCTCACTTGCCCATTTGGTGCCATTTCTGCTTCAGGGTCTTCTCGTTGCGGCTGCTGTGGAACGCAAACTGCTCGAGCGTCTGCTTGATCCAGTCGGATCCCTTCCTCCCAAAGAGGCGATGGCCCTCGCGCAGGTAGCGGATCTCGGCGTTGCTGAAGCGCACGGCCGCGCCGCCCTTGGCATCTGCCTGGCCGGCGGGCTTGGCAGCGCCCCACGCCTTGGCGCCAAAAGCGCCGGCGTGATAGAAGCAGCGCACTGCCGCCATGAGCTCAGCACGCCGGCTCCCAGTCGGCTTGCGTTCTTGGAGCGGCGCGAAGAGCTGGCAATGCGCCTTCAGTGCGGCGAGGCACAGCGCAAGCGTCTGCGGCGATGGCGATGCGCCCACCGCTCCGAGCCAGCGCGCTCGCGCTTCTTTTGAAAGCCACAGTGTTTCAGAGGAGGCGGTCGCGGTCGCGGCCGCGGTCGAGGCACCCGTGCCCTCGCCTTCCTCGCCCTCCTCGCCCTCCTCCATCTCCTCATCCTCGTCCCCCGGCGCCGTCGCGCCCTTCTCGTCCTCCTCGTCGTCGTCGTCGCCGTCCGCGTCCGCCTTCGCCCTCGCCTCCTCATCGAGGACCTTGCGCCGCTCCTCGTGCATGCGTGTGCGCTCCGCCTCAGAAGGTTCCCTCAGCCCTTCTTCGGCTGCCGCGAGCGCAAAGGCCACCTCGTACTCCTCGAGGTCCTCTTCGTCGCCGTCGTGGTGGATCATGTGCCACAGGGCTGGGTCGTCGCCATCGGCGGGCAGCCAAGAGACAATCTTGCCATCAGACACATGCCATGTGCTCGGCTCGGCGCTGCCCTCGGGGTCCTTCTCCGCTTCGTCGTCCTCCTCATCGACCGGGAAAAAGCGGCGCAGCTGCTTGCCGAGCCGCGCGTCGCCTGAGCTGCGCCAAGGGGGGCGCTCGCTCACTTCTTTTTCGGGGTTGCCAAGCTCGTGCAGCGCCGCCTCGAAGGTGATGAGGAGAGGTGCGAGCTCGTCCGTCGAGGTTGCGCGCTTGAGCGAGAGCAGCCAACACTGCCGCTCGCCGTAGTTCTTGGCCCACGGCGCACCCGCATGTCGCATCATCGCGCGCACGCCATCCTCGAGGGTCAGAATCTCCGAGCGCAGCCCCATCAAGCTCACTCCGTGCTCCGGCCGCCAGCGAAGTGCCCTTTTGGTCGCCGTGTTCTCGTACGCATTATCGCCCGCCAACCGCGCCTCGTCCACTGCCACCTTGTCGGTGCGCCGCAGCCGCCGGATGGCCTCGAGGGCCTCGGCCTCACTCATGTCCTCGCCATCATTGTCGTCGTGCGTGCAGCGCAGGAAGAGCTCGTCTTCGTCCGTGGCGGGCAGCCAGCGCGTCAGACGGCCCACGGACAGCACGCCCTCGTGTAGCGTCGCCACGCGCAGCCCGAGCAGATAGTGCCCGTGCAGCCGCCAGCGCTCGGGGTCAAAGGCGCGCAGCTGCTCTGGATCGTACGCCGCGTCCTGCTCGTCTGCCTCCGCCTCGCGTCGACGCATGTCGGGGAGGCGCTCGGCAAGAGCCTTCTTGAGTGCAGCCTCATCCTTGGCGGCGATTGAACCGGCGATGCTTCGTCCGTCGAGGGTGAGCATGAGACGCTCGACGTGCGCGACGCGCTCGTAGCGCGCCCAGCGCCACTCACACGGAGCGGACCAGCCCGAGCCATCGTCCGTAGCGTCTGCCTCCTCGTCTTCGTCCTCGTCCTCGTCCTTGTCCTCGTCGTCGTCGTCGTCGTCCAACTCGCACACGAGCTGCCGAGCCTCCCTGGCGGAGGCGGCGGCCGCCATCCGCTTCTTGCGCAGCACGGGCGCCATCGTCGCGTCGCCCCCGGGAAACGATGCGCTACTGGCCGCCTTGGCCGCCCCGCGCGCCTCTGACCGCTCCACCGCCTGCGCCTGCTTGGCCGCCCAGGCCGCCGCGCGCTTCTCGACGTACGCCCGCCGGTCAGCCTGGGCGAGCATCGCCTTGCATTTGGCATGCGTCTCGGCGAGCGCCTGCGAGTCGGCGTCGTGGGTCGTCGCCACCGGGTCAGCCACCCACAGCGTCTTGGGCTCGTGGCAGAAGATCCAATAGGTACGTCCGGAGGAGTCCTTGCCGAGTGGCGTCTCGCGCGTCGGGTGGTCCGCCGCACACTGCAGGTGCGCCTGCAGCTGCTCGAGGGCGAGCGCGTCGAGCGGGACCTGTCGACGGAGACGCGCCTTCTCTTCGATGAGCAGCGCACGCGCCGTCTTGAGCTCCTCTGTCACCCAGCGTCGCCCGTCGTCGAGCGTGCCCTGGTGGTGGGCCTCAGCCGCGCTCTCAATCGCCGTCTCGAGCGCTTCGGCGTCCCGGTGCTCGATGGCGCGCAGCAGCGCCTCGGTCGCTGCCTCGCGCGCGCGGCGTGCCTTCGCTTCGACGATTTCCGCCGCCTCGCCCACCTCTCCGAGCTTGAATGGAGCCGCCATCGCGAGCATCGATATGGCCGCCGCCTCTGCGGCGCCCCCAGCCGCGCCGGCCGTCGCCGCCGTCGCGTCCGTGGCCGCCTGCGCAAGCGCCTCGGCATGCACTCGTTGCTGGCGTTCCTTGAATGTCTTCGCCACGTTGGCCTCCGCCTCGGCGCGCTGCTCGAAACGGTCGCGCAGCTCGCTCGTGAACTCGTCCGTGCGAAGCAGCGCGTCGCTCAGCGCCTGCAGCAACGTGAGCTGCGCATGCGCAGGCAGCTCCGCAAAGGGAGTCGTTCCCAGCTGCGCGAGCGCCTGCAGGCGAGCGCGCTCCTGCGCTGCCGCCTCCTCGGCCGGCGCGCCCTCTCCGTCAGGGTTGGACGCGAAACCGACGAGCAGGTGGCCTACGGCACGCAGCACCTCGCCCCACGTGGTTGGTGTCACTAACTCGGGCGGCGGCAGCTGCTGCAGCGGCAGCTCGACCTTGGTGCCGAGGGCGGCTGACATGGGCGGCGGCAGCTGGTGTTTCCCGCGCAGCGCGTCGCCCTGCTCGAGCAGCGCCCGCAACAGCGCCATGGAGAGCTCGACGAGCAATGGCGACTCGGCGCCACGCTCAACGGCTGCCGAGAGCTGGTGAGCCTGGAAGGGGTGCAGTCCGAGGCGCTTGTGGAAGGCGCGCGCGAAGAGCCAAACCTCGAGCACGCAGGCCGCGAGAGTCGCATCGCGTAGCGGCAGCAGGCCCGTAGGCTCAGGCCGCTCCAGGCCGGCCACCGGCGCCGTCTCGTGCTGCGAGCTCCGGCTGAGCTCCCACAGCCGCTGCTGAGCGGCCCGCTTGGCGGCCTGCAGCTTGTCGAGCGCCAGTTGCTTGCCGGTCTTGGGCTTAGGGGGCGCTTTGGGCGCCGCCGGCATCTCCTTCCACTGCATTGGCTGCGAGTGTTGCGGCAGCGGCTGCAGCGGGATGCCCATCGAAAGCGGCGGCGAGGGCCCGCCGCTGTTTCGGCGCTGCTCCGACGCGAGCTCACGCTCGTACCGGCGCTTATCCTCAGCGGCCTCGTCGACGTACAACTGGCGCGCCTCTGGCGCCGCCGCCTTCCACTCTTCTTGCAGCAGCTTGTCGATCGCCTTGGCGTCGAGGCTCGGGTTGGCTTCGCGGACCTCCCTGCGACGCGCCTGCGAGTAGAGGAAGAACGCGGTCTTTGCGCCGCGCACCTTGACCGCGCCGCCTGCCTCGGCGATGGCCTCGGCCGGAGCACAGTCCGCGATGGCCGCCGCCGCTACCGCGGCCGCGGCCGCGCTGCCGCCGCCTGGAGAGAGCTTCTCGTATGCTTCCCACGCTTGCTTGACGGAGCGCGCCTGCGGCTTGCCCTCGGGGCCCTGATAGACGGTGTAAGCGCGCCCCTTGCCCTCGGCGCCCTCGCCCGCCTTCGCCCCACGGCGCACCGCCGTCCAGCCTGGCGGCAGAGAGGTACGTCCCTTGCCGTCCGCGCCATCGGCGCCGGGACTGGTGCTGGCGTTCGTGGCGCCGGCGCCGGCGCTGGCGCCGACGGCGCCGACGGGCGCGCCGCCAGCGGCGGCGGTGGTCGCAGCGAGCGCGGCGGCGTAGGTCGCAGCGAGGCACTCGGGGCGCAGCTTGACGAGACTTTCCCCGTTGGCCAGTGTCGCCCTATCGAGACGCACCAAATAACGGCCTTCGCTTGGCACCCATTCGAGCACCACGCACGAAGTGCCATTCAGCTGCGGCGCGCTCTTCAGAGCACAGACGACTCGGGGCGTGCCAGACGCGAGGCTGCCCGGCGGCGGCGGCGCGCCGCCCGTGTCGGCCGCCGCGCCGCCCTCGCTGCTCTTGCGTCGCTTCGCGGCCGGGTCGATGCCAGACGCCGCGCATTCGGCCTCGTACCTCTGCTTATCGGCCGCGGCCAACTCCTTGTAGGGCGCCTTATCGGCCTCTTCGAGCACCTTCCACTGCGCCTTGATCATCTCGGCAATGGCGGGCGCATCGAGCCCTGGGTGCGCCGCTGTCAGCTTGAGACGCTCCGCCTCAGTGTAGAACTGGACGGCGGTCTTCGCGACGCGCGGCCCGCGTTCTGCCTCGCGCTTCTTCTTGGCCTCCTCGGCCGCCTTGGCTTTGGCCTCGCGTGCACGAGCCGCGGCCTCCTTGGCCTTCGCCGCCACCTTGCTGAACGCAGCCTTGGCCGCCATTGCTTCCTCCCGTGCTTCCGCGACCGCCGCTTCAGCACCGCTCGTGTCGGCCCTGGCTGCGAGCGCTGCGGCGCGGCAAGCCTTCACCTCGAGCCGCGCCGCCCTGGCCTCCACCTCGGCGGCCGCCTTGTCCTCGGCGGTCGTGGCGGCCGCGGCGCGCTCGCTCGCCTTGGCGGCGCGCACCTCCGCCTTTACGGCTTTCTCCTCTTCCTTTGCCGCCCGTGCCTCCGCACGAGCCTTGGCCTGTGCGAGCTTCGTCGCCTCGGGCGTCGTCTTGTAGAGCTCGAAGGCGTCGATGACCTCGTACTCCTCGAGGTCTTCCTCGTCGCCGTCGTCGTGGTCCACATGGAACAGCGGCGGCTCGTCATCGCCATCGCCGGCGGGCAGCCAACGCGTGATCCGGCCGACCACCGTCAGGCCACCCTCAAAGGGTCGCGCGACGCGACGCCCGAGGTACTCGTGGCCCTCGTCGCGCCAGCTCTCTTCGAGCTCGGCGGGACGCGGAGGCTCGGGCGGGTCCTCGTCCGCGCCCTTCGTCGGCTCCTTGGACAGCTCCAGAAGCGCCTTTTCGAACTTGGTGCGCATGGCCTTGGACTTGATCTTGGTCGGATCGGCAAGGTCCTCCCTGCTGCTGTACGGCAGCAGCGTCGACGGCATTGGCGAGAGCTCTATGCGCTCCGCCGTGTGGAAGAAGCGCACCGGGTAGCGCACGCCCTCGGCATCCGTGCGCCGGGTACCAGCCACGCGGGCGGGCCACCATGGGAAGCCGCGGATCTTGGCCCAAACGAGGTCGTTTTGCTCAAAAGTGGGAGCGGCGGCGGGGTCAGCGTCGGGCATGTGCTCGGCGTCCACCTGTGCTACGCTGGGCTCGTCGGCCACCTGCGGCATCTCGGTCTCGGTCAACATTTGCTCCGCCCGCGGCTCCCGCGCTTCGAAGAATACACACACCTTAAACAAATTGTACATGACCCGTGTGTGTCCCATGTGTGTCCCGGCTCCCCCCCGGAACAGTACCGGCAAGCCCGTGAGTCCCGTGTGAGTCCCGGCTCCCCCCGGTGTCTTTTTCCGGTACGTTTTAAATTGCCGAAACAAATCGTTGCACACGCGGCGCCGACGACCCGGTTGCAGGATTCCGATGCGTTGCAGAAGTCGGGCGGCACATGGTGTTGCTGGACTCTCCTAAATATCAGATAGATCAAGATGTCTATCTGGTCTGCCCATGGACCCATCAGATCCGCCCATGGACCCATCACCAGTCCTCCACCGTGGACTTGCTGCCGATTGCGGAGACGCCGGAACCTCGAAGTCCTCAGCCGCAACTCACGCTGCAGCAGCGCCTCGCCATCGCTTCTCGCGTCGATGCAGAGATGGGCATGATGAATGCGCGAGCACGAGGATGCACTCTGTTCGCATCGGACCGCAATCACGAGGACACGCTTTTTCATGAGCTTCGACGAGTGGTATCGATGCCGGAGCTCAAAGACAAGGCCAAGGACAAGCACGGGCTTCGTGAGAGCTCGGGCGCCCAGCTTTGGGGTGTGCGCGCCAAAAAGGTCACAAGGGATATAACGGTAGCCAAGGCGATTGAGCGTCCACATTCGGGACTGCATCGGAAAGCCCAGAAGGTCTGGAATGAGCGCCAACTGCCGAAGCCCATCGAGCACTCGACAAAGCTCTTTGACGACAAGCTCACGGCGAGGCAACAGGAGGCGCGTGAGGCCTTCCGCACCGTGAGCAAGGAGCCCAACTTGACAACGGACCGTGAGTTTGGAACCAAGGTACGCGAGCTGTCACGAGTGCGCTTTACACTCGTTGCACCAGTGGCACATCGAGCAGAGGCGTACCCGGACGCGGTCTGGGGCATTCAGCTCGACCGCATGGGCGGCAGCAACTATGACCGACAGGGAAACAAGGCCTCGGGCATGTCTTTCTCGGGGCCGCCCAACAAGCCTGGCTCGCCGCGGCCGATTCCCATGCTTCCCGCGATGCCGGGGATGGATAAGTCGGATGAGCACATGCTCCTTCCGGATAGCCATTTTGCTCTTGGCTCGTTTTCAAACAGGAAGCAGTCGAGCTCGAGTGAGGGCAAGTTTACACCAATCGGTTCATCAAAGAGGGTGACGCCAATCAGCAAGTTTGCTGGGCCTGGGGGCCTCAAGAAGCTCGGCAGACTCTCGATGCTCTCTGGTATGCTCGGAAAGGCAGCGAAGGAGTACAGCACAAATGGGGAGCGTCAGGGCTGCCCACGACCAGGCGGTTCGGGAGGAGACTGGGAGCTGTATCGCTGGCAGCTGTCGCAGCTCCGGGCTGACAACTCCTACCGCCCCAGCAAAGAAGGAGTTGGAATCGGCCCAGACGGTGTTCCGTACGTCAACTCGGGTATGACTCCTACGCTCAGCCTCCCCAGCCCTGGTCTGCCTCGAAGCACTAATAGCACTAGAGCGGGGCGATGGGGAACATCTGCCACGAACAGAGACGGAGTCCTCAGCAGCAGCTTGGAACGGCAGCCGATCGGCGGGACCTTCAGCGGCCTGGGGGCACAGGCAGCTACTGGACGCGGCGCTTACGAAGCTGCCAACGTGAACACCAATTTTGACGTTCACTGGTTAGCTGTTTCTCCAGACGCTGGGCCAGCCACAAGGAGCAACGATGGAGATGACGGGGTGAATCCAGCAACTGGACAACAGGCACAGCAGCGAGGCGGAATCGGTAGCGGTGGACGTGGTGGTATCGGTAGCAACGACCAGGCGGTCAGCCAAGGTGTGGGCGATGACGGAGGCCGCAGTGGCACTGGTGGAAGTGGCGGACCGGTTGGCAGTGGCCGTAGTGCAGGCGCCGATGCTCGTGGACAGCATCTTAACAGCTCAAGCCAAGGTGGATCAGAAAGTGGCGCTGGATTTGCTGCCAGCGCAAATGGACATGGTGGTGGTGGTCGTGGCGGTGGTCGTGGCGTGGGCAGAGGCGCGAGTGGAGGCGCGGGCGAAGGCGCGAGTGGAGTTGAGGGCTGGGGCGCGAGCGGAGACGCGAGTGGAGGTGCAGGTGGAGATGCAAATCGAATCGCGGATGGAGGCGCAGGCAGAGGTGCGGGCGGAGGCGTTGGAGGAGGCACTGGAGGAGGTGCACGAAGAGATGCAGGAGCAGGTACAGGCACAGGATTAGAGGTTAGCAGAGGCGCAGGCGACGCTGCATTTGGAGGCACAAGCGCCGGCGAAGGTTCAGGCGGTGGCGGTGGTCGTGGCGGTGGCGGTGGCGGTGGCCGAGGCGCGGCTGGAGGCGATATGGCCGGGGGCGCAGCCGGGAGTGCGGCCGGATGCGCGGATGGAGGCGCAGGCAGAGGTGCGGGCGGAGGCGTTGGAGGAGGCACTGGAGGAGGTGCACGAAGAGATGCAGGAGCAGGTACAGGCACAGGATTAGAGGTTAGCAGAGGCACAGGCGACGCTGCATTTGGAGGCACAAGCGCCGGCGAAGGTTCAGGCGGTGGCGGTGGTCGTGGCGGTGGCGGTGGCGGTGGCCGAGGCGCGGCTGGAGGCGATATGGCCGGGGGCGCAGCCGGGAG
>Ga0210239_102020_pt1 | contig 12939 bp, 10 predicted proteins | sample ChrtobMetP5a_0mM_FD_155451 | JGI IMG/M metagenome (GOLD analysis project Ga0210239, IMG submission 155451) | Chrysochromulina tobin associated microbial communities from unialgal haptophyte culture, Seattle, Washington, United States - P5a_0mM | ecosystem: Host-associated > Algae > Haptophytes >...
CGATGGAGTTCGACGTCATCTGGAACAATATCGTGCCGTCATCGATCGGTAACTGGCTCCCCGGCACGTTCATCATGGCGCTCGGCCTCTCCACCATCTATGGCAGCATGTTCAAGAAAGTCGACCGCTACCTCAATCTCAACCACTTATCGAATTGCTCAACCGTTTCGCACCCAAAGGCGGACCTAGAGAGCGGCGCGAAGCCGAAGGTGGTGAAGATCATCAGCGCAACTCCCACGCAACTCGTCGCTACGAGCGATATCCCAGCAAAATCGCGCACCATTCGGGCCGACAGTGCAACTGCAGACGACTGATCTGGATGATGGATCTGTGTTTAAATCCAGCACAGAGCCACAGACTCAATACCAGAGCTCCTTCCTTCTGGGGCGGAAATGCGGGAAGCAAACAAGAGTAGCGCATGATGGATTGCGCCGAAGAAGGGGGTTTTGCTTTGTCTCCAGCACATGTCGGATCGCCAGCGGATCGCGGTGATAGAGAGATAGACACAGGGGGACGGCGGACTCGGCGGCTCCGGCAGCATGGGGTTAGACGATCGGAGCGAGGTGAATGTGGAGGAGCAGCAGGAGAGGATGCGGGAAATCGGATCAAAGCATACCATCAGGGGGTGCAGGCGACCACTGGTCACACAGGGTCGCGAGATAGTCCGATAGTGGGGAAGGGAGCATGAAGGGAGCAAGAGGGATTTGGGTGAAGGTAATGGGCCTTAGATAATAAGCGCGGGTGCTGACGTGTATGTCAAGAATCCCGAGTGGACCCGAGGTGTACTCCGAGGCGTACCCCCCCATTATTGTTCGCGCAAAGAAGGCCCCATTGGCGAAGGACTCGACACTCGAGGCACGCCTCTTCACAGCCCGCCCACTTTTGCCAACACCGACTCGCGCGCCGACATCGCGCTGCGCGCGCGCGCGCATCCGTCATGGCACACGATGCAAAGAGTGCGCGCGCCGCATCCGCCAGACCCGTCCTGCTGCACCGGCAGACCCGTCCTGCTGCACCGGCAGACCCGTCCTGCTGCACCGCCAGGCAGGCGTGCGCACGCTTCCTCACGTGCTCTCTCGCTTCGCTCTCTCTTGCGTGCGCAGCCAAGGCGATCCTGAGCTTCCTGGAGGCCAAGGCTGCTGACTTCCCTCACGTCGCGGGCGAGCTGGTGCAAATGTCCGAACTGTACACGCGCAAGCTCTGGCATCAGATCACGCTCCTGCTACTGGCCGTCTCCGAGATGGACGGCGTCGGGTCGCTGCTGCAGCCACTGTATGAGACCTTTGTGAGCGACTTCAAGCACCGGCTCAACAAGCTGGCACTCGCACGGCTGCAGGTGGCCGTGACGAAGCAGATGGGCTCGCTCTCACAGCAGACCTTCTTTTGCACCTCGTGCGCCGAGGAGGCTAAAAAGGAGGACAAGCAAGCGCACAGCTACCTGCTGTGCGAGCTCGCGCGCATGCTGCTGGAGGGCTCCGAGGTGGCTGGGGCCAAGGAGCGCCTTGACCAGGCGGCCGAGTACCTCGAGGGCGCGGCGGGCGTCGAGGCGATGGTGCAGGCCTCGTATTACCGCGCGTGGGCGAGCTACTACAAGATCAAGGGCCCCGCGGCCGAGTTTTACCAAAAGGCGCTGCTGCTGCTCGCGTACGCGCCGCTCGAGCAGATGACGCAGGACGAGAAGCTGACGATCTCCTTCGACCTGGGAATCGCGGCGCTCGTGGGCGAGGGGCTGTACAACTTCGGCGAGCTGCTCGAGCATCCGGTGGTCGCTACGCTCGAACAGACGCAGTTCGCTTGGCTCGCTGATCTACTACGCGCCTTCAATGCGGGCGACATTGCACAGTACGAGGCACTCGTGATGGCCCACCGCGCGAGCCTCGAGGACCAGCCGGCGCTTCTCGCGAATACGACGTTCCTGAAGGAGAAGATCACCCTCATGTTCCTCACGCAGATGCTCTTTGCGCGCATCGGCCCGTCGGGCGAGCGCACAGTCCCTTTTCAGGCCATCGCTGAGGGCGCGCGCCTGCAGGTGAGCGAGGTGGAGCTGCTCGTGATGCGCGCGCTCTCGCTGGGGCTGATCAGGGGCACGCTCGACGAGGTGGACCAGACGCTACGTGTCCACTGGGTGCAGCCGCGCGTCCTCGCCAAGGAGCAGATCGGGCTCATGTCCGAGCGGCTGAAAACATGGACCGAGACTGTGCAGAAGACCCTCGTGTTCCTTGAGAACGAGACGCCCGAGTTTGCCACGAGCTGAGCAGCGGCCGCGACGCGCGCGGGGGCGCGGATGGAGTGGCGGCGACCTGCTCTGAGATGTGTGGGCTGTGGCCGCGGTCCGGTGGCCGGGCGGCTCCGTCTGCGTCGTCTCTGCTCCTTGCGCGGCACGTCGTGCGGCTCATGTGGTCACTGTCAGTTGCGAGTTGGATTTCGCGTTTTGGTAACAATTGTTTGGTAACACGCGAGTGTCATCCGATGAAGGTCTTGCGTTTCCGATTTCTATTTCTCAGTCTCCGGGAGACGCCTCGATCCGCTCGCCCGCCCAGCGCCGAGATCTCAATAGTATCTCAGTATATTACGGCAAGAGCTTAGTGCATGGGTCAAATGAGTTACGGCAAAAGTCCAAATGCATTAATCGGATCCATTCCACGAGACGTCAAGAAATCAGCGTCTCCTCCCGGCTCCAAAGGAGGATCAAGGAGGGCGGATCTAGGGGAGAGTTTTGCAGAACGCCGCGCCCCTCATACGAGGGCCCTCGTGACGACGCATGGAAGCCGAGCCCATCAGCCCAAACTCGCAGGCGCTCTCCCATGCGGTGCAGTCCAAGCTGCATCGATGGTGCAGCCTTGGCGAGGCGCCCGAATATTATGACCTTTGCAACCGGTGAGCAGCCACCACTGGGTGCAGGCTTTGCGCGCGCGCGCTTGGTGCGTGCCTTGGGCCTCACCGCGCGCTGATTTCACGCGTGTTTGCGCAGCGGGCCGCACAAGCCCACCGTCTCGCACCCTCTCAACCGCTTTGGCGGCAACATGGGCCCGTACGTGGACGCGATGCTGCCTCTTAGGTCGGTCGAGTACATCAACGCGTCGCCCATCGACAACCTGGGCGAGGGCGCACCCTGGTTCGTGGCCACCATGTGCCCCAAGCGCGAGACGTTTGCGCACTTTTGGTCCATGGTGTGGGAGATGGGCTCGCGCGTGATCATCAACCTGACGCACGAGCGCGACCGCGTAGGCTCCGGACCGAGCGACAAGCGCGAGCGGTACTGGCCGCCGTTTAATGACGTGGACGAGCGCGAGCTCGCGCACTGGCCCATACTGCCGCGCACCCTCTTCACCGAGTCGTGCGAGCAGGTGCCCGCGCTCCTGCGCTACGCAATCGAGCTCTCAGGACCGGTGCCACGCGACGGCGGCCCGCGGCCCACACGCGTGGTCGCACTGTACTGGTATTCTCGCTGGATCGACTTCCCGTCATCGACCTCGATCGGCTCGCGCCCGTTTTATGAGAACGCGTGGGCCGTGCTGCACATTGCGATGCACGTGAACTCAGAGTTGGTGCGTCGCCTCGTCCCACCCGTCCCCCTCCCCCCCCTTGCCCCGCCCCCCAACATCCCCTCGCCCCTCGCGCCCCCCACCTCGGCAGCATGAACTCGGCCAGAAGCATTGGGCAGTGTGCCACTGCTCGGCGGGGGTAGGACGCACGGGCACGTTCATTGCGCTGACGCGGCTGCTGCGCCTGCTTCCGACGGTGGCCGACGAGCCTTCGCTGGACAAGGCGATCACTGCTACGATCGAGGCGATGCGCGACAGGTACTCTTTCTCAGGATGGACCTCTGATTGTCTCCCTCATCAGATACTCTTTCTCAGGATGGCCCTCTGATGACCCCCTCTGATCAGCCCCTCTGATGACCCTTCTGATGACCCCCTCTGATTGTCTCCCTCATCAGGCGTCTGTGGATGGTCAAGACGGACATCGAGTACGCGACCCTCTATGCGGCGGTGCTTCTGCGCCTGCGCAACCCGGATCCGGACGAATTCGCGCTCACGTGGCCCCTCAAAGACGGTGCGAGGACCGTCACCTTCGATCGCGACCGCTTTTCCCCCCGAGCGGGGCTGTTCAACCCAACCCCGAAGCTCGAGCTCGATGCAGCCATGGAGGATCAGGAGAGCACGGACCCTTCGGTCATGGCGACGCTCGCGGCTGTGGAAGCAGCAGCCAAAGAGAGAGCGTCGCCCGCGCACCGCCAAGTGGGCGCCGTAGCGGGCGAGCCAACTGCCGTCCGCAAGGTGACGTCCTCCAAAGACGCCCACCACGGCGCCCGACCCGTGCCTTTGCATCAAGTGCTCACCACGGCGCCTCTCCCTTCTTCACAGGTGCCTTCACAGGTGCCGTCCTCGACGACGGCCAAAGACGGCAGCAGTGGCGTCAATGCCGGAGGTAGACAGTCCGGCGGAGGTGGCATTGAGCTTCCGGCGCATGGGGCATCGCTGCACGTGCGCACGCCAGAGGAGGAGGACGAGAACGCCATCGGAGGAGACGCGGCCGCGGCTCGGGGTCCCCTCGTACCACCCAGCGGTCTGCACTCTGCGCTGCGCACCTCGCATGCCGGCGCTCGCGGCCCTGCCTTCATGCCGAGCCTCGAGGACTACGTCCCAGAGGACTGGGTGGACAACTCGGCCGACTGCGCGAAATACATCGGCGTTGACGTGTCCTCGAGCGCGAATGCACCAAAGCCGAGCTGACGGCACATGGGCGCCGAAAGCGCGCGCGGTCGTCAAGGCGTCACTATCCCGGTCTGAGCCGACGAGATCGAGCAAATTCATCCCCTATATGATCTCAACGCACAAGGGGGGGGATCTACAACGCATCTACAACGCATAGGGGGTAAGCCCTCTGTGACTTGGACACTCAAGTCACCGAGGGTTTACTCGGTATCCCCCCGGCTCTCGCGCGGCTGTGTGCGACTGTGCGTACGGGGGGTGGGTGGATGGCGCACATGGCGGTTGCCGAGGCGGAGAAGCAACTCAGAACAGTACACACGGCACGGTACGGTAGTTACAAGTACAACTCGTGTCAACGCGTGTCACAACGTGTCAACACGTCAACCCGTGCCTTCGATCCTTTTTTGTCCCGTCGGCGACCGCGCCGAGGGGGGGGCGATCAACGAGAACGACGCATCGCATCGGGCCTTCGGCAGACCGCCCGCTCGGGTTTCTCTAAATTCGGCCTCGGGAAAAATGTCGCCAGCCAAGCCACAGACCGATCGCTATCGCATAGCCACAGGGCGCCTCGCCGAGCTCGCAGCGGTTACGTCGCCGCCTTCATCGTGCGAGCTGCACCATGGAGACACGCTCGATGCCACGCTGCGCCGGCAGTGCCTCGACCTTGCGCGGCGCAACCTTCAGGGTTTTGCAATTTGGGACGGAGCCGGAAAGCGAGAGGAGCTTTGCCATGAGGACACGCGGGTGGTCGCGCTCCGGCAAGGGGGCGGTCTACTCGGTTATGCTACGTACCGCCTTACCAAGGAGGAGGGTGTCGACGTCGCCTACCTTTACGAATTGCACCTCGAGGAGCGCGCAAGAGGCCTTCGGTATGCGCTCACTCAAACTCCGCACTCGCGCACAATCGCGCAAGCTCCTTGGGCACGCCCAGCCATCCCCGCACGCCACAATGTATGCTCACCTGCCGCGAGAGAGGCGTCCAAACCTACAGATTAGGCTCGGCGCTCGTCGAAGAGGTCGAGCAACGTGGGCGCCAGGGGGGGGCCGCTGGCTTAATGCTAACCGTCCACCTGGCCAACGAGTCGGCGCGACGCTTCTACACAGACAAACTACACTTCGAGGTCTCACCAATCTCACCTGCGAGCTGCGCCCCGCCTGTGCTCGCGGCCGGCTGCGACTACGAGGTGCTGCAGCGGCTGTGGGACCTGGCCGCCCGCTCCCGGCTACAAAAGCGCGGCGCGGAGGCCCGCCGGGAGCTGTACACGCGAGAGATCGAGCAAGGCCGGCTGAAGGTGAGCCTCGTCATGAAGCGAGGCGGGGCGACGGGCGAGGCGGCCGGCGAGTCCGTCGGCGCTGCCGAAAGTTGGCAGCGCAAAAAGAGTAGGAGATGATGAACCGTGCGCGGCGACGACCGCGAACAGCGGGCCAGCGCGTTACTTAACGAGTTACAGTGTTCCCATTAAGATATATAGTCTTTAACTACTCGAATTACCTCGCGGCACGCGGGGCCTGAGTGTTCAGTTCAGTACCCCGGAAGTTCCTTGCGAAGATAATTTATCGTCTTCTGCAGCTTGGCCACCTCCTGTGCGTGCGCGGTCGCAATCTTGGAATTCTTGATGCGCTCTGCCTTCATCTGGTCGACCCAGGTGTTGGTGATCGATTCGTGCTGCTTCTCAAAGTCTTTGAGCTGCTGCAGCGCAGCCGTCTCTCTCCTCAACAACTCCTGCTCGCGTGCCTCCATCTGGCCGACCTCTCGCTGCAAGTCGCGCAGTCTGTCCGCCGCCGCGACCAATGCTGCCTGGAGTCCCCCCTTGGCCTTCTCTGACGCCTCGAGCTTAGCCTCGAGATCGCACGTGTCGAGATGCTGCTGCTGCCGCTCGAGCGAATGCGCCTGTGCCTCCGCGCGCTTGGCCGCCGCGAGCTCATCTAGTTGCTGCTGCATCGCCGCCTCGCGCGCACTCGCGGCAGCGCGTTGCTCCTCAAGCGCCTCGACGAATTCAGATTGCGCGATCTCGGCTGATCTCCCCTTGGCTGCGAGCGCGGACTTAAGCTCAGAGACCCATTCTTCAGCCTGCTCCTTTTGGCGCGCGAGGCTCGCGTTCAAGTCGCTCGCCCTCTCGGCCCCCAGCTCGCGCGCCTGCGCCAGATCTCGCTTGAGCTCCGCGATCTCGACTTCCAGAGCGGAGCGAGATTGCGAGAGCGCCGCGTGGGCCTCAGCCGTCTGACCCTCGAGCGCCTCACGCATCGTTCGCTTGAGCTCGTGCTCCCGCGCCTCCGCCTGCGTGCGCTGCTGCTCGAGCGACTTGACGAATTCGGCCGCCTGCTCCGACGCGAGATGACGCTGAGCTGCGAGCTCCCTCTGCATCTCGTCCGCGCGCGCCTCAGCCTCGCGACGCTGGTGCGCCATCGACTGCTCCAGCTCTACTTCCCGCTCCCTCGCGGCAAGGCGCAGCCTCTCTATGGTTTGGAGGTACTGCGCCTCCATGGCCTCGCTTGACGCCTTCTGCTGGGCAAGGCGAGCTTTCACAGCCGCGGCCTCGAGCTTCTCTCCCGCGAGCTTCTCTGTCATCGAGAGCTCGAGCTCGCGCGAGATGACCTCGAGCTCGCGCGAGATGACCTCGAGCTCGCGCGAGATGACCTCGGCGCTCTCCTGGGCGCAGCGCAGCTGCTCGCACTCGGCCACCTTGGCGTTGAGCCGCTCGAGTACTGCGCCGTGCGAGCTCGTCGCCTCGGCGACCATCCGCTTGAGCGTCTCTATCTCGCCTGTGAGCTGCTGGTTGCGCTGCTGCTCGGCCTGAGCAGCACCCTCAAGCATCCGAAGCTCACGCTGCAAGCTCGCGAGATTCTCGTCGCGCTCGATCAGCTCGCGACTCTGGCGCTCGCACTTGGCTGCCAGCTCACGCTCCGAGCGCTCGAAGGACTCGAGCCGCATGCGCAGCCGGCTGATGGGGTCGTCATCATCCCTAATTTGGGTGTCCTGTCCACAGTCGCGCGGCTCGCTTATCTCGGATCCAAGCTCGCGCTCCACCACGCCCCTCGAAAGCGCGCGCATGCCATCGTCAAATTTGCGGCAGCGTGCCGCCTCCTTGCGGACTTGCTCGCGCGCGGTGACGAGCTCCGCTTCGAGGCTGGCACGCTCGTCATTCTGGCTGCGCAGCTGCGCGTCGCGCTGCGCTAGCCACTCCTCTTGCTGAAGCAGCAAGGTTCGCAGCTCGGCCAAGCGCTCGCGATCAACGCTCGTCTGGTGCTGCGCCTCGAGCAGCGAGGCGTGCATCGACTTGATGTCGGCCGTGACCAGCGAGCGCAGTCCGTAAGCCTCCACGCGGAGCGGGCGCAGCGCTTGCGTTGCGGCGGTTTCGAGCTGCGCCAGCACGCGCGCAAGGTTGCTGACATGGTGGTAAGCGCCACGTAGCACGATTTTAGCCTCAATGCGCTCCTCTGTATTCAGGTTTCGGACCGCGGCCACCACATGCGAGTCCACATCGGCCGTCGCACGCAACACCTCCCCGCGCACACGTGAGGCTTGCCGTAGCGCCTCCATGAACGTAGATTCAGCAGCATTCGAGTGCGCGCTCAGCTCGCCCAGGCGACTTTGGCGGCCTGGCTCGTCCAGCGCCCGGGGATGGCTTTGGCGATCGGTCAAGGGCTCTTTTGACTGCAATTGCTGGTAGAGGTCTTTGGTACGTGGCGATGGCTGCACGTGATGCTGAATCGATGTTCTCGGCGGCGACGGAGTTTGCTGCCACGGTGTTCTCGGCGGCGAAGGAGTTCGCTCCCACGGCGTTCTCAGCGGCGGCGGAGTGTCCTCCCAGCGAACTCCTTGTGAGCCCCTTGGAGCGGACTGCGCACGGAGGGACCACAACTCCGTCGACATCGGTTCCGCCTTGGCCTTCCGTCCAGGCGCACGCGCGGTTTCATCATCGGCGTTCAAGGGGGAAAACCGCCACGACTCACAGCATCATCTCGGGGCCAGAATCTTCTATGCAGATCTCATATCCACACTCGGGTGACCACAGTCCGGTCCGGTCTTTGCACATGGTGTCACACGCGCGGCGCACACACGCCCCGTGCCGTGTGTGCGATCGATGGGTAGTACAAACAGAGGTACAAACAGGAGTGCCAGTCCGCGCCGCTTCCGCCGCCCGAGCCGTCTCTCCTCTCCCCAGGCGCCGTGGATGGCGCCGGCCCGCGTCCAGTCGCGGGCCCGTTGCCGTCGAAGTCACGATTCATGCCCCTGGCGCCGTCGCGCCGTCGAAGCCCATGTCCTCAAACTCGAACGGCTGCTGCTGCTGCTTTTTTTGGTTGGTTGGTTGTCCTTCGCCCACGTCTCCCCGCTGCCGCGCCCCTTGCCGGAGATGAAGAAGTCAGCGAGCCTGGCGCCCGTATGCACCGCCGTACGCTTGCGGCGGCGGCGGCTGGTAGTACGGGTTGTTGACGTGAGGGGGAGGCGGGTGGTGGCCGCCGGCCGGCGGGCCGCCGTGGTGCGAGCCGTCGAAAAAGGAGCCGCCGCCCGCGCCATCGGGGCGATGGCGATTGGGCGGTCGATAGCCCGGCGGCGCGTGGTACGGATTCCCACCGCCACCTCCCGGCACCTGGTAGGCCCCGCCGGGGTCTGCGCGCGACGAGGGCCCCCAGGTGGGAGGGCGGTGGGCCGAGGAGCGTTCGTACGGCGGTGGGGCGTTCGGCGGAGGGTAGCCGCCCCCTCCGCCGTGCTGCTGTTGCGCAGGGTGGTGGTACGGATTTGGTGGCGCGTGCCCATTGCCACCGTATCCAGGCAAAGGGCGCTGGTCCGGTGGCGGCATGCCGCCGTGGGCGCCAGCGCCGTACGGGGCGCTGGGGTCGTGCTTCTTGTCATGGTGGCCGTGCGGTTCCGCGGTGGATGCGACTGGCGCTGGCGCCGGCGCTGGTGGCTGCTGCTGCGCCTGCTGCGCATTCGCCTGCCGCCGCTTCTTGGCGGTGAACTCGTGCGAGGGCGGATACTTGGGCAGCTCCGCTGGCAACGCTGGCATTGGATCGGTCCAAAAGTATTCGTGATTGAGCGCCTCATCGGCCGAGATGCGCTTCTCCGGGTCGAGGGTCAGTAGCTTGCGCAGGAGGTCCTTCGCCGTCGGGTCGAGCGTCGAAAACTTCTCGTCGAAACGGTTCGAGTACCTGCGCGGCACCTGCGACAGGATGAGGTCGTAGTACTTGAGCGCCTTGCAGCGGGGCCACTCAGCCTCGTCCGGAGTGCCGAGCAGTTTGAAGATGAGGTCGATCTGCTCAAACTCGTTCTTGCCCGGCAGGATGGGCTTGCGCAAGAGCAGCTCGGCGAAGATGCATCCGGCCGACCACATGTCGATCGCCGGCCCGTACATGCTCGCGCCCAGGAGGAGCTCCGGCGGGCGGTACCAAAGCGTGATCACGCGATTCGTGTACTCATGCTGCTTCTCCGAGTCGTACGCCCGCGCGAGGCCAAAGTCGGCCAGCTTGAGCTGCCCATCGTGGCTAATGAGCAGGTTGGAGCCTTTGATGTCGCGATGCAGCACCTTCTGAGCGTGGCAGTATGCCAGGCCCTCGAGGAGCTGCTTCATGTAACACTTAATCTGCGGGACGATGAACTTTTGTCCCGCATCGGTCAGACCCGTTAGGTCATGGTCGCAAAACTCCATCACCATGTAGATGGAGCCTTTGCCTTGATTGTACTCGGCGCCTGGCGAGCGGAGGGGCACACAGGCACCCAGGTGGGGCGGCTGCACGCGCGCACACATCCACGGCGGCACGGGGCGCGGACGGGAGCCCCGCGGGCGCGACGGCCGCGCGTACCCTTCGACGTGACAATCTCCTTGAGCCGCACCACATTCTTGTGGTTCAGCACCTTGAGAATCTTGATCTCGCGAATGGCGGTAATCGGAAACTGAGCAAAGCACGCGCGACGGGCGGCTAAGGCGGTCACCCCTCTGGTGACACTCCTTCCAGGGCGGGCGCATCGGCGGGCATCGTCTGCAGCAGCGGCCGGGGCTCCATCCCCGGCGTGGGCGAGGCGCGCGAGCGCGTGCGGCTGCGCGCGCGCGAGCCGCTGGCTCACCCCCTCCTTCTCATTGTCCATTCGGACACGCTTGAGAGCCACCACCTCCCCAGTCTCCTTGTTGCGTGCCTTGTACACTTGCCTGGGGCATCGGGCGGGGGGCAAGCATCCGTTGAGGACATGCATCCCGCGGAAGCTCGCGCGCGCGTCCTCAGCGCGCTACACCACGCCAGCACTCACCCGTAAGTCCCCTCGCCAACTTGACTCTCGGCAGAGAACTCGAAGATGTCGACAGACCTCGAGCCCCTCTGCCGCTTTTGTCCCGCCGACATTCCGTCCATCCCACCGCTCCACCGTTCAACCTCAGGCACCGAGACCTGAGGCCCTTGCAGGAGGCGCCCACCACCGACCACCTGCAAGGTCTCGAGAACGAGACTTGACCGAACTGTGAACCGCTATCGATAGTTTTGCCGATGCACCGTCGCGGGGTGGTCTGTAACGGTAGTGACGATTTTTGGGGATTGCTCAGATGGTGCCGTACAGTCGAAATTTTTGGCATTGGCCGGGAGGGGGGAGGGGGGGGGAGGGGTCCTCGACTCTTTGTGTTTTTTGTATCTTTTGACGCCGCGCACTCGCCTCTTCGCGATGCCGCGGCACGCCGCCTCTCGGACGGGCTCTGAGGTCGACGCGCTGCGAGTCCAGACAGTTGCGGCTGCGCTGGACCCCTTTTTGGATGATGCTGACCTCCCATGAGCGGTGCCCGAGTTCGTGAAGCGAGGAGAGCGAAATCGTGGGAGCGAGCAGAGCGAAGCGAGGAGAGCGCTGAGCGAACCACGCTGCGAGCAGAGCGACGAGCGCTCCGAGTCGTGCGAGTGCGTCAGTGCGCCGCGCTCCACCACGTGCTGCGCAAGCTGCGGGAAAGTCTGCGCGAGCGGTGGAGCACACCATGGATGACGGAGATACATGAGAGAGCCGTGCTGTGTGCCACGACACTGTCGTCACTCGACGCCGCCGTCGTCACGCGACGGCGGCGTCGAATGACTTCTTTTGCGTTCCCTTCGGGGGGGCGCGCCATCGGGCGCGTCTCTACACCTCCGAGCTCCGACGCCCTCTGCGACGACGGCGGCCAGGCGCCGAGTACGCAGACTGCACCTACGGCTCCGACTGCGCGGACTGCGGCCCGAGCGTGCCGCGGCCGCCGCCCCCGATGGCAAGGACTGCATCGGAATAGCCTCGCACGCCTCCGACGCCGATTGCGACGACGGCGGCCCCGGCTCGGAGTTCCAACAGGCTGATTGCCCCTACGGCTCCGACTGCCAACGCATGCCGCGCTTCCACCCCCGCGCCGCCCGGCGCGCGCGCGTCGCATTGGCCGCCGCCTTCAGCATTGTAGGATGTTAATTGTTAGCTATTATGTCGTGACCTCATGTGAATTATCCACAGGACGCGACTCGCGCCAGTACCCATACGTACTACTCACAGTACTCTTCATCGCTGCTCTCATCACTGCTCTCAACAGGGGGCCAGGGGTCATCACTGCCCGCTCGTCCGGTCCGGGCGGCGCGGCAGCAGGGGGGGGCGGCGGTGCGGCGGCGGCGTGGCAGTGCACGTGGAGGCCACCGCTGCCACGGCCCGAGACGGCGCGCTGTATGGGGCGGCGGTGACGGCCCCGGCGGCAACAGCGGTGGCGGCGGTAGCAGCGGTGGCGGTGGCGGCTGTGGCGGCAGGGCGTAGGCGGGGAGGGAGGCGGTGGTCTGCGCGGCGGCGGTCGGGGCGGCAAAGCAGCAGAGGGGGCGCCGGGGTGAACGGCGAGGGCGGCGCCGGAAGGGGCGGCGCCGGAAGGGGCGGCGTGAACATGGCTCGGGCGGCGAGGGCAGCTGCCGGTGCTGCCGCCGCGGCGGCCGTCGCTGCCGCTGCTGCTGCCTCTGCGGCTGCGGCTGCCGCTGCTGCTGCTGCTGCTACCGCTGCTGCTGCTGCCGCTGCCGCTGCCAGTGCGGCACCCGCTGCTGCCACCGCTCTGCTGCTGCTACTACTGCGGTAGTGCTACTGCTGCGGTCTGCACTGTCGGCAGACGCGCCCGATGGCGCGCCCCCCCGAAGGGAACGCAAAAGAAGTCATTCGACGCCGCCGTCGCGTGACGACGGCGGCGTCGAGTGACGACAGTGTCGTGGCACACAGCACGGCTCTCTCATGTATCTCCGTCATCCATGGTGTGCTCCA
>Ga0210239_102039_pt1 | contig 12676 bp, 1 predicted proteins | sample ChrtobMetP5a_0mM_FD_155451 | JGI IMG/M metagenome (GOLD analysis project Ga0210239, IMG submission 155451) | Chrysochromulina tobin associated microbial communities from unialgal haptophyte culture, Seattle, Washington, United States - P5a_0mM | ecosystem: Host-associated > Algae > Haptophytes >...
GTGATGTTGAGCCCGATCAGTTGCACGACGCCCGACGGACCCGGGTTGATGTTCAGCACACGACGCTGACTCGAGGAGCTCGCTTGTGCGTGCAGCACGACCGAGCCTGGCACCGCCGCCTCAAGGATGACGCTCCTGGTGATGCTGAGCTGGGTGCTGAGGTTGTAGGTGCCGGGGGCAAGAAGAATGTGGCCGACGGCGGGGTTGGCGAGTGCACTGGTCAGGCTGGTGCTGGTGCTTACCTGGGTCTGCGGCGAGGGCGGCGGCGGCGCCGAGCAGGTTGAGACTGTGCCATAGACGCCGGTGAGGGTCGTTGCCCAGGAGCAGACGGTGCCATAAACAGTGGCAGAGACCGCGGAGACGTAGACATTTGAGCCATTTCGTGCTGTGTTCCCAATGATGGTACTAGATGAGATGGCCACTGTGCCAGAATAGACATAGACACCGCCACCGCCGCAATTTCCGCAAAGTGAGATAGCTGTGTTCCCGGTGATCGAGGAAGACGTTATCGTGACTGTGCCGCCCTCAGTGGCAAAGACACCGCCACCAGAGGCAGCTGTGTTGCCAGTGATGGTGCACGATGAGATTGACACTGTGCCCCCCTGGACGCGAACACCACCGCCCGCCCACCCAGAACCAGCTGTGTTGCCGGTGATGGTGCACGATGAGAAGGTTACCGTGCCACCGTTGATGACAACACCGCCCCCCCCTCCATAGCAACTGGAACAAAGTCCCATCGCCCAAGTGGCTGTGTTCCCGGTGATCGAGGAAGACGTTATCGTGACTGTGCCGGAATAGACAGAGACACCGCCGCCCGAATTGACGATGTAGCCTCCCGTGATGTTGAGCCCGATCAGTTGCACGACGCCCGACGGGCCCGGGTTGATGTTCAGCACACGACGCTGACTCGAGGAGCTGGCTTGTGCATCCAGCACGACCGAGCCTGGCACCGCCGCCTCAAGGACGACGCTCCTGGTGATGTTGAGCTCGGCACTGAGGTAGTAGGTGCCCGGGGCAAGGACAATGCGGCCGACTGCGGGGTTGGCGAGTGCACTGGTCAGGCCGGCGCTGGAGCTCACCTGGGTCTGCGGCGGGGGCGGCGGCGGACGTGGTGGCGGCGGCGGAGGCGGCGGCGAGGGCGGAGGCGGCGAGGGCGAGGGTGGCGGCGGCGAGGGCGAAGGCATTGGTGCCTTCCCAGGAGGGAATGGCGGCGAGGAAGGCGGCGATGGTGGTGGCGGCTGACAGAATGACTGACGCGCCGCCGCCTGGCACGTGCTCAGGCCGCTCTGCAAGCGGCGGAGGTTGGGATGCAGCTCGCGTGCAGGCGACGATGCTGCGGAGGAAGATGCAGGAGTAGGCAAATGGAATACGCCGACGGTCGCTTGCCTTATGCGAGCGCCGGCTGCCCAAAAAGCTGCTTGAGTCGTGAGCGGAGCTCCTCGTCCTTGATGCTCGCAAAGTCCTCATCCTTGATGCTCGCGGCGACCTCCGGATGCTCCACGAGGTAGCTGGTTACGTCGCGCAGCCGGTCGCCAAGGATCTGCATGTCAACTGTGGTGTCGAGCGGCACCTCGGTGTCCATCCGCCGGCCGTTGCTTGGGCCGCACGCGATCTCGCACTGTTGGGTGATGGAGTTGGAGTAGGTGCCAGGGCCGCACGTCATGGCCGGCCCAGATGTCATGGGTGGTGGTGCAGGTGGAGGCGAGGGCGGAGGGCGCGGCGGCGGGGACGGCGGCGGCGGGGCCGCTCTCGCAGCGCTAGAAGTGCACGTGGATCCAACCATCTTGCCGCTGCACGCGAGCCACGAGTAGCCAGCGAGCCAGTTGTCCGTCGAGGAGCCGAACGCGCCCTTGCAGCTCACCGACGAGAAGAAGGGGTCGCCGTTGGGTGCTGCGTCCTTGGTGCCCGTGCACGCCAAGCCGCTGGCGGACGGCAGAGGGTTGAAGGTGGCGGAGCCCTCCGCGAGGTCAGTGGTGGCGACCGCAACGAAGCCGGGGGAGCCAGAAACCGCCGTCCACGTGTCCGCGGCCGTGCAGGCGGCGGTGGTGCCGGTGTGCAGAGCGAACTGCGACGCAGTCGTCGCCGTGTCGATGATGTTGTTGGCCGAGAAGTAAAAGTAGCCGGGGTTCGAAATGCTGACCGACGCCGCCGGCAGCGTCTGCGTGTAGCTCAGCGTCGAGCCGCAGTCCTCGAAGAGGAGGCCGTTCAAGTGCGGGTGCGCGAGGATGCCGTTGCCAAACTTGCCACCCGTGCCGTCGTTGACGTGGATCAGCTCGCCCGTGCGCGCGCCAGTCCCGGTGCCTCCGCCGATCAAGGTGAACGAGTAGAATGCCGGGTGCGAGCGCGGGGTCACGTCCTGATTCGAGCCGATGCCCGAGTCGATCTCCATCGAGTGGTCACCCGTAAGGCCCTCGATGACGAACAGGAACTGGCCCTTGCCCACATAGCCCTGGTCCGTGTCGAAGCCGTCGTCGCCCATGAAGAGCACCGACAGGTACTTAACGTTCACGGTGCCGCCGAAGAACTCGAAGCCGTCGTCAAGGTTGAAGGCCACCTCGCAGTGGTCGACAACGGTGCCGGAGCCGACGCCGCCGAAGGTGATGCCGTTGATCTCGTTGTTCGCGCCCACGACCGCGCCGCCGTGCCACACGCGCACGTACTGAAGAAGGCCCGACGACTCGGTCGCCACGGTGCCGCCGTACGTGTAGCCGGTGATGCCCTCGATGATCGTGGTGGTCGGCATGTTGGTCGGCGCGTTGCCGAGCAGGATGAGCCCGCCCCACTTGCCGCGCGCGCCCAGCGCGAAGACATCGCTGGAGCTGTTCGCCACGGCGATGGCGGAGCCGCTGAGAGCGCTCTCAGAGAGAATGGTCGTCAGAGTGATCGGGCTGCTCGCCGTGCCCGCGGCCAAGAGCATGCCGCCCTTCACGACCACGATCGCCGGAGCGGCGACGCCGTTGGGCACAGGCAGCGCAAAGATGGTGGTGCCAGCAGGGATCGTGAGCATGACACCCGATTGCACGAAGACCTGGGAGGCGAGAATGTACGAGATGTTCGCGCCGAGGGCCGTGTTGGAAGAATAGTTGCTCGACACCAAGGCGACATTCGGAAGCAGTGTCGCGAACGGCGGCGTCAGGGCCGCTCTCGCAGCGCTAGAAGTGCACGTGGATCCAGCCATCTTGCCGCTGCACGCGAGCCACGAGTAGCCAGCGAGCCAGTTGTCCGTCGAGGAGCCGAACGCGCCCTTGCAGCTCACCGACGAGAAGAAGCTGTCGCCGTTCGGGGGTGCGTCCTTGGTGCCCGTGCACGCCAAGCCGCTGGCCAACGGCAGAGGGTTGAAGGTGGCGGAGCCCCCCGCGAGGTCAGTGGTGGCGACCGCAACGAAGCCGGGGGCGCCAAGAACCGCCGTCCACGTGTCCGCGGGCGTGCAGGCGGCGGTGGTGCCGGTGTGCAGAGCGAACTGCGACGCGCTCGTCGCCGTGTCGATGATGTTGTTGGCCGAGAAGTACAAGTAGCCGGGGTTCGAAATGCTGACCGACGCCGCCGGCAGCGTCTGCGTGTAGCTCAGCGTCGAGCCGCAGTCCTCGAAGAGGAGGCCGTTCAAGTGCGGGTGCGCGAGGATGCCGTTGCCAAACTTGCCACCCGTGCCGTCGTTGACGTGCATCAGCTCGCCCGTGCGCGCGCCAGTCCCGGTGCCTCCGCCGATCAAGGTGAACGAGTAGAAGGCCGGGTGCGAGCGCGGGGTCGCGTCCTGATTCGAGCCGATGCCCGAGTCGATCTCCATCGAGTGGTCGCCCGTCAGGCCCTCGATGACGAACAGGAACTGGCCCTTGCCAATGTAGCCCTGGTCCGTGTCGAAGCCGTCGTCGCCCATGAAGAGCACCGACAGGTACTTGACGTTCACCGTGCCGCCGAAGAACTCGAACCCGTCGTCCACGTTGTACGCCACCTCGCAGTGGTCGACGATGGTGCCGGAGCCGACGCCGCCGAAGGTGATGCCGTTGATCTCGTTGTTCGCGCCCACGACCGCGCCGCCGTGCCACACGCGCACGTACTGCAGGGAGCCCGACGAGTCGGTCGGATTGCTGCCGCCGTACGTTCTCGCGGTGATGCCCTCGATGATCGTGGTGGTCGCCACGTTGGTCGGCGCGCTGCCGAGCAGGATGAGCCCGCCCCACTTGCCGCGCGTCTCGAGCACGGTAGGGTCGGTCGACACCGACGACGAGGACGATGACTCGGTGGGGTTGAAGGCAGTGAATGTGATCGGCGCAGTCGCAGAGCCCTCGGCGAGCAGAGAGCCGCCCTTCTCGACGATCAGGGCGGGCGCGCCGCCGCCACCGGCAGCCACCGGCGAGGCGTAAATGGTGACGCCCTGCGCGATACGCAGTACGATGCCCGAGGGCACGAACACCTGGCAAGTGAGAACGTAGACTTGACCCCCCGCGAAGAGGAACGTGTCTTCCGAGAGGGTGCCGCACAGAGCAACCTCGACCATGGCCGCGCTCGTGGGGCAGGTGAAGCTGCCACTGACAAAGCCCGGGCGGTTGGGCAGATTGAAGAGCGACCAGCCATCGAGCCAGTTGACGCTGCCGAACGCGCCCTTGTACGTCGTCGTGCTGAAGAAGGAGTCGCCGTTGGGCACCGGGTCGACGTTCGAGTACGCGGCCGAGCCGCACGCGGGGCGCGGGTCGATCGGAACCATGCTGGTCTCGGTGAACGTGCCTCCTGCGATGAGCGGATCCGTGTTGACGAACGCCGGCACCGTGCCAGTGCATGGCGACACAATTTGGAAGCCGGCGGTGGGGCTCTGGATGATGTTGTTCGACGAGAAGAACAGGTACGTATCCAGCGACACCGACGCCGCCGGCAGCACCGACACAATGGAGGGCGCGGTGCTGCCGCCGCTGCTGCAGGTATCGATGCGGATGCCAGGGTGCGTCGCGACGTTGGCGAGGATCAGGTTGCCAAACTTGCCGCCCGTGCCCTCGCGCAGGCGCATCATCGCGTTGCCCGGGCGCGTCGAGAGGGCGCCCGCGCCCACGAGGGTCATGCCGTAAAAGGCCGGGTGCGAGCGCGGCGTGCTCCCATACCTCGAGTCCATTTCCGCGCCGTGGTTGCCCACGGCGCCGAGCAGCGCGAACAGGAACTGGCCCTTGCCCACATAGCCATCGTCCGTGTCGAAGGCGTCGTCGCCCGCAAAGAGCACGGACAGGTACTTGACGTTCACGGTGCCGCCGAAGAACTCGAACCCGTCGTCCGCATTGTACGCAACCTCGCAGTACGCGACCGTCGTGCCGGAGCCGACGCCGGCGAACGTGATGCCGTTGATCTCGTTGTTCGCGCCCACGATCGCGCCGCCGTGCCACACGCGCACGTACTGCAGAGAGCCCGACGACTCGGTTACCACGGTGCCGCCGTACGTGTAGCCGGTGATGCCCTCGATCTGCGTGGTGGTCGGCATGTTGGTCGGCGCGTTGCCGAGCAGGATGAGCCCGCCCCACTTGCCGCGCGCGCCCAGCGCAAAGACATCGCTGGAGCTGTCCGTCACGGCGGTGGCCGAGCCGCTGAGAGCGCTCTCAGAGAGAATGGTCGTCAGAGTGATCGGGCTGCTCGCCGTGCCCGCCGCCAAGAGCATGCCGCCCTTCACGACCACGAGCGCCGGAGCGGCGACGCCGTTCGGTACGGGCAGCGCAAAGATGGTGGTGCCAGCAGGGATCGTGAGCGTGACACCCGATTGCACGAAGACCTGGGAGGCGAGAATGTACGAGATGTTCGCGCCGAGGGCCGTGTTGGAAGAATAGTGGCTCGACACCAAGGCGACATTCGGAAGCAGCGTCACGAACGGCGGCGCCAGGGCCGCTCTCGCAGCGCTAGATGTGCACGTGGATCCAACCATCTTGCCGCTGCACGCGAGCCACGAGTAGCCAGCGAGCCAGTTGTCCGTCGAGGAGCCGAACGCGCCCTTGCAGCTCACCGACGAGAAGAAGGGGTCGCCGTTGGGAGCTGCGTCCTTGGTGCCCGTGCACGCCAAGCCGCTGGCCAACGGCAGAGGGTTGAAGGTGGCGGAGCCCCCCGCGAGGTCAGTGGTGGCGACCGCAGCGAAGCCGGGGGCACCCATCACGGCCGTCCACGTGTCCGCGGGCGTGCAGGCGGCGGTGGTGCCGGTGTGCAGAGCGACCTGCGACGCGCTCGTCGCCGTGTCGATGATGTTGTTGGCCGAGAAGTACAAGTAGCCGGGGTTCGAAATGCTGACCGACGCCGCCGGCAGCGTCTGCGTGTAGCTCAGCGTCGAGCCGCAGTCCTCGAAGAGGAGGCCGTTCAAGTGCGGGTACGCGAGGATGCCGTTGCCAAACTTGCCACCCGTGCCGTCGTTGACGTGCATCAGCTCGCCCGCGCGCGCGCCAGTCCCGGTGCCTCCGCCGATCAAGGTGAACGAGTAGAAGGCCGGGTGCGAGCGCGGGGTCGCGTCCTGATTCGAGCCGACGCCCGAGTCGATCTCCATCGAGTGGTCGCCACTCAGGCCCTCGATGACGAACAGGAACTGGCCCTTGCCAATGTAGCCCTGGTCCGTGTCGAAGCCGTCGTCGCCCACGAAGAGCGCCGACAGGTACTTGACGTTCACGGTGCCGCCGAAAAACTCGAACCCGTCGTCCACGTTGTACGCCACCTCGCAGTGGTCGACGATGGTGCCGGAGCCGACGCCGCCGAAGGTGATGCCGTTGATCTCGTTGTTCGCGCCCACGACCGCGCCGCCGTGCCACACGCGCACGTACTGCAGGGAGCCCGACGAGTCGGTCGGATTGCTGCCGCCGTACGTTCTCGCGGTGATGCCCTCGATGATCGTGGTGGTCGCCACGTTGGTCGGCGCGCTGCCGAGCAGGATGAGCCCGCCCCACTTGCCGCGCGTCTCGAGCACGGTAGGGTCGGTCGACACCGACGACGAGGACGATGACTCGGTGGGGTTGAAGGCAGTGAATGTGATCGGCGCAGTCGCAGAGCCCTCGGCGAGCAGAGAGCCGCCCTTCTCGACGATCAGGGCGGGCGCGCCGCCGCCACCGGCAGCCACCGGCGAGGCGTAAATGGTGACGCCCTGCGCGATACGCAGTACGACGCCCGAGGGCACGAACACCTGGCACGTGAGAACGTAGACTTGACCCCCCGCGACGAGGAACGTGTCTGCCGAGAGGGTGCCGCATAGAGCAGGCGGCGAAAAGGGGCTGACGCGATTGGTCGTCGTGTTGTCGCCGAGCTGGCCGTAGTAGTTGTAGCCCCAGCACTTGGGGAGCGTGCTGTTCGTCACATACGCGCACGTGTGGGAGCCTCCGAGCGCCAGCAGCCCAACGGTGCCCCAGAAGTTGATTGTGGTCGGGGTGGCGCGTTGGGTCGTCGTGCCGTCGCCGAGCTGGCCGAAGTAGTTGGCGCCCCAGCACTTGAGGAGCGTGCTGTTCGTCACGTACGCGCACGTGTGGGAGCCTCCGAGCGCCAGCAGCCCGACGGCGCCGCCGACGTCGATCGTGGTCGGGGTGGCGCGTTGGGTCGTCGTGCCGTCGCCGAGCTGGCCGTAGATGTTGTAGCCCCAGCACTTGAGGAGCGTGCTGTTCGTCAGGTACGCGCACGTGTGGTGGTCTCCGAGCGCCAGCAGCCCGACGGCGCCGCCGACGTCGATCGTGGTCGGGGTGGCGCGATGGGTCGTCGTGCCGTCACCGAGCTGGCCGTTGTAGTTGTAGCCCCAGCACTTGAGGAGCGCGCTGGCCGTCAGGTACGCGCACGTGTGGGAGTATCCGAGCGCCAGCAGCCCGACGGCGCCGCCGACGTCCATCGTGGTCGGGGTGGCGCGTTGGGTCGTCGTGCCGTCGCCGAGCTGGCCGGCCCAGTTGGAGCCCCAGCACTTGAGGAGCGTGCTGTTCGTCAAGTACGCGCACGTGTGGGGGCCTCCGAACGCCAGCAACCCGACGGCGCCGCCGACGTTGATCGTGGTCGGGGTGGCGCGTGGGGTCGTCGTGCCGTCGCCGAGCTGGCCGTTGCCGTTGTAGCCCCAGCACTTGAGGAGCGCGCTGCTCGTCACGTACGCGCACGTGCAGGAGCCTCCGAGCGCCAGCAGCCCGACGGCGCCGCCGACGTCGATCGTGGTCGGGGTGGCGCGTTGGGTCGTCGTGCCGTCGCCGAGCTGGCCGTTGTCGTTCCGGCCCCAGCACTTGAGGAGCGCGCTGTTCGTCACGTACGCGCACGTGTGGGAGCCTCCGAGCGCCAGAAGACTGGGAGACGGAGTCGGCGGCGGCGGCGGCGACGGCGGCGACGGCGAGGGGGAGGGCGAGGGCGGCGGCGGCGAGGGCGGCGGCGGCTGCGACGGCGGCGGCGACGGCGGCGGCGGCGGCGGCGGCGACAGCGGCGGCGAAGGGGGGGGAAGCCCAACGTACCGAAGACCGCAGTCCGAGCAGTCGGTGCCGTACTGGCAGTCCGGGTACTCGGCGCCGGGGCCGCCATCGTCGCATATGCCATCCGAGGCAAACGTGGGCATTCCGATGCAACTATTGAGGCAAACGTACCCAGGAAGAAGGGGCGGCTGAGGGGGAGCAGGCGGCAACGGGGGAGGCGGGGGCGGCCTCGCGAGGCGCGGACCGCAGTCGGCGCAGTCGGAGCCGTACGAGCAAATAACCCCAGGAAGATACTTGGAGGCGGGGCCGCCGTCGTCGCAAGCGCCATCCGAGGCGTAGAAGCACGTCTCGCCGCAGAGCACCACATTGGGGGGGTAAGGCGGCCTCGCTGGTGGCTTCGGTGGCGACGGAGGCCGCCGAGGCGACGGAGGCGCAAGCGGCAACGGGGTGGGTGAGGGCGGCGGCGAGGGCGGCGAGGGCGGCGAGGGCGGCAGGGGCGGCGCAGAGGGCGGGTCGGGGTAAATCTCGAACGAGGGAATGACGAAGCTCGCCATGTTGCCGACCACGTTGCTGGTGATCCAGTTGCCAACCCGGGTGATCGCCCGCCGCAGTTGCGGGACGGTGCCGGCGCGGGTGACGTTGAAGTCGAGCTGACCGGCTGGGGCGTAGCCGCCCCGGTACGCGAGGTTGTCGTAGTGCCCATAGCTCACCTCACTGTAGCCGTCCACGAGGGTGTTGGGGAGGTACGAGCGATCCGCCGGAAGTGCCGACAGATTACGAGGGCCGCAGTCAGTGCAGTCGGTGCCGAGGGAGCACGAGCCGGTATACTCGGAGCCGGGGCCGCCATCATCGCAGTCGCCGTCGGACGCCCAGATGCACGTCTCGGTGCAAGCATTGGGCAGTGGAGCAAACCACTGTTCGGCGGTGTTGTCGATGGCGCACAAGAACGTGGGATTGGAGGTGTTGCCCACGTACGCGAACAGCTGGTCGCCGAGGTCGCTGGCCTTGAGGATGCCGCCGGTGAAGTTCCGCGCCTGGAGCACCGTGCCCGGAGGCACGTCCCTGCCGTCGCCGTTCGTCGTGGACCGGAAGGTGAGGTGGGGCTCGAGAGGGTTGCGCGCAAACGGGCCGGTGGGCGAGAGCCAGTTGTCGTCGGTCACGTAGAGCGTCTCCGAGTAGCCGAGCGTTCTGAAGAGGAGCAGGCCGAAGTTGTCCGGATTGTCCGTCTTCATGGCAATGAAGAGGCAGTCGCCCGGCATCAGCGGCGGCGGCGGCGGCGCCGCCGGTGGTCTCGGGGGCGGCCTAGGGGGAGCGGGCGGCGAAGGCGGCATCTTGGGCTGGGGGGTCCTCGGGCTCGGGGGCGGCCGCGACGGGGGGAGGTTGGTGATGCGGTATCCAGCCACCGGGACGACCTCGTTCATGGGGATCCAGAGCGTGTTGCTCGCAAACCAGTTGCTGCGCTGCCCCATGGCCGCCAGCAGCGACGCACGGGAGCCTTGCGTGGGGGCGGCGGCTCCAAGGCCACCAGTGCTGGTGAGCACGGCGGGGCGCGTGTCGTAAATCCACTGATCGAAATAGCCCGGCTCGTTCACGGGGTTGGTGAAGTTGTGCAGCAGATTCCAGACGGCACGGGGCTGGGTGGCGTAGCCCGGGATGTTCGAGAACCCACAGTCGTAGCCTGCATCAGTCGCTGCCGAAGCGCGGTTGCAGAAGCCGCACAGCATTTGTGGGTTGGCCTGTGTGCCACGGTAGACGATGAGGTCATCAAAGGAAGACAGGGAAAGTGAAGGGCCCGTGAACTCGGCGAAAGTGAGGACGCTGCCGGCTGGCTTGAACGTGGGGGCCGTGTACGTCAGATGGGTCTCGCCAGTGCTGAACGCCGGGGGGCGGGGGCCGCAGTCCGAGCAATCGGTACCGTATGTGCACCGGGAAGACTCGTACTGGCACAAGCCATCGGAGGAATAGTAGCAAGTGTCGGAGCAGCCTGTCAGATACGAGTTGTCGGTCACGAAGATCTGGTCGCCAGGGAACAGGTGATCGAAGAGCACGATTGCAAAGTCATCGGGGTCGTCGTGCTTGACGTAGATGATGGCGCACTCGCCCTGGTCCAGCTGCGGCTGCATTGGCGGCGCCGGAGGCGCCGGAGGGGGGGGCGGCGCCCGCGGCGGCGGCTTTGGCGGCCGAGAAGGAGGCGGCGCCCGGGGGGGAAAGGGTGGCGGAATCCCGACGTAACGAGGACCGCAGTCGGCGCAATCGTCACCGAGCTCGCACTGAGCAGACTCGGCGCCCGCCCCACCGTCAGAGCACGAGCCGTCGAAACTCGCGAGTGGGAAGAGCGAGCACAGGTTCGTGCAACGAATGATGAAGCCCGGAGGGGCAGGCGAAGGGGAGGGAAATGGCGGCGGCGAGGGTGGTGGAAGGGCAAGCCCTGGGAACAAGGTGGGGGTGGCGCGATCGGTCGTGGTGCCGTCGCCGAGCTGGCCGTTACCGTTGCCGCCCCAGCACTTGAGGAGCGCGCCGTTTGTCACGTACGCGCACGTGTGGCCGTTTCCGAGCGCCAGCAGCCCGACGGCGCCGCCGACGTTGATCGTGGTTGGGGTGGTGCGACGGGTCGTTGTGCCGTCGCCGAGCTGGCCGTTACCGTTGTTGCCCCAGCACTTGAGGGTTCCGGCGCCGTCCGTCACATACGCGCACGTGTGGTAGAATCCGATCGCCAGCAGCCCGACGGCGCCGCCGACGTTGATCGTGGTCGGGGTGGCGCGATAGGTCGTCGTGTCGTCGCCGAGCTGGCCGAGTTCGTTGAAGCCCCAGCACTTGAGGAGCGTGCTGTTCGTCAGGTACGCGCACGTGTGGCTGCTTCCGAGCGCCAGCAGCCCAACGGCGCCGCCGACGTTGATCGTGGTCGGGGTGGTGCGTTGGGTCGTCGTGCCGTCGCCGAGCGCGCCGTAGCCGTTCCAGCCCCAGCACTTGAGAGTTCCGGCGCCGGCCGTCAGGTACGCGCACGTGTGGGAGGCTCCGAGCGCCAGCAGACCGACGGCGCCGCCGACGTTGATCGTGGTCGGGGTGGCGCGATGGGTGGTAGTGCCGTCGCCGAGCTTGCCGTTGTCGTTGTTGCCCCAGCACTTGAGGAGCGCGCTATTCGTCAGGTACGCGCACGTGTGCTCGAACTTGGCTGCCAGGAGCCCGACGGCGCCGCCGACGTTGATCGTGGTCGGGGTGGCGCGACGGGTGGTCGTGCCGTCGCCGAGCTGGCCCCAGTCGTTGGAGCCCCAGCACTTGAGGAGCGCGCTGCTTGTCAGGTACGCGCACGTGTGGAAGTATCCGAGCGCCAGCAGCCCGACGGCGCCGCCGACGTCGATCGTGGTCGGGGTGGCGCGTTGGGTCGTCGTGCCGTCGCCGAGCGCGCCATTTTGGTTCGAGCCCCAGCACTTGAAGAGCGTGCTGTTCGTCACGGTCGTGCACGTGTGGAAGAGTCCGAGCGCCAGAAGGCTGGAAGACGGTGAGGGCGAGGGCGGCGGCAAAGCTCGAGGCGGAGGCGGCCTGGGCGGCAGCGAGGGCGGCGCGGGCGGCAGTTGCGAAGGCGGCGGCCGAGAAGGCGGGGGCTTCATGTCGAAGTACACCTCGAGCGTCGGCCGCTCAGCAACCGTAGTCCAGGTTGTGGTGCGGATGCCGCACCCGTTGCCAAAGTAGGGCACGAAGATCCAGCCGTGATTGGCCGTGCCCGTGAGCCACCTGTTGACGCTCGGCGTCACGTCGACGGTTTGCGTGGCCATGTTGCCAGGCAGGTCGTTGACCGTCGGGCCCCAGTACGTGTCGATGACCGCCGCAGAAAAGGGCCGAGGGGGCGTGGGCATCGGCAGGTTGTTGTACGTCACGGTGCTCGCACTCCAGCCGCGGCGGAACTCGTGCATCTCCGCCTGGTCGCCAACGTTAGACACGGTGTAGCGGAAGAGCGCGCGGGAGATGGGAGCCATGCCCGAGAGCGCGCTCAGGTCGAATCTCATCAGCACGAAGTCGACATCGGTCCTGCGGGCAGCAGGTGTGGTCAGGGGAGCAGAGGCACGCACAAATGTGAGGCCGAGGCACGCACAGAAGCGGATGAGGCCGCTGGGAGCGGCTGCTGATGTAGCCGAGCCGACCACGACGGCAGAGAGAGGGGTTTGTGCGCCGCTGGCGCGCACGCTGAATTTCCGTCCCAGAAGACCTCGGTGGCGGTGGCGTAGTTGGTGGTCGGCGCAACCATGCGCAGCCGCGCGTGCTGGGCGTTGCGGATCGTCATCACCGTGAACGGGGCGCGGGGC
>Ga0210239_102052_pt1 | contig 12577 bp, 9 predicted proteins | sample ChrtobMetP5a_0mM_FD_155451 | JGI IMG/M metagenome (GOLD analysis project Ga0210239, IMG submission 155451) | Chrysochromulina tobin associated microbial communities from unialgal haptophyte culture, Seattle, Washington, United States - P5a_0mM | ecosystem: Host-associated > Algae > Haptophytes >...
AGGAATGTGGTGGGGAGCTGAACCGGTACCCAAGGAAACCCCATGCTCTCTAAAGCGGCGCGTTACGCTAATGGATGTGCTTCAGTATAAGACAAGGTAAAAGGATAGAGCCTTTGTAACGAGGGGGTCGTCAGTCTCCGTTTGTCCGCGACAAAACTTGAAGAGCAGCTCGTCGAGGCGGCCCAGGTCCTTCTCTACCGAAGAGGGACTACCCCAAGCTACTGGCTTCAATCGACCCGAAGTCGAGCGCCGAACGCAGGCAAGAGGATCGTCCAACCCCAGATCATCGATGAGACCCATGCACACCGGAGGGGATGACAGAGCTTGGAGAGGAAGAGCTAGGAGAGCAGCTCGTCGAGGCGGCCCAGATCCTTCTCTACCGAAGAGGGACTACCCCACGCTGCTCTCTCTCTCGACACCCGAAGACAGTGTAGAAGAGCAGATGTTGAACCATGTCAATTTCGCTCAATGGAGCACACCGCAGCAAGCAACGTTCCGGACTGAAGTACTTTGGCCACTGCCCCCCCTCAGCACAATCGACCCACGCTCGGAACCCGAGGGAGCCTTGCCATCGGTATGAAACCGATGACTCGCTGATGCCGGATGGGATGGACCGACTTCATGGAAGGTTTCGGTTGCAGCTATGACAGGTGACATTTAGCTCTTGTGCACCGCCTTCGAAGTCGAGAGCCGTGCGTGAGGATCATCCAACTCCGGATCATCGATGAGATCCATGCACACCAGCCTTGATAGAACTCGAGGTGTGTCAGGAGGTCGCTGAATCACGCGAGCAGAAAGGAAGGTAACATAGACGGGTCCGGTAAGAAGACATAGTGAAGCCAAGCATCCACAGGCAACGAACGAAGAAAATCACGATAACGACATGCCTGTGACACGCACTGAGGCCCACTGATGCTGCCTTCTTCTTGAAGTTGAAGTAGTTTGCTATGTACAGCGACCACGTGTAGCACTTCACGTTCAAGATGCAGTTCAGAGTCGTCGAGCAGAGATCTTAGAGTGCCACGTCGATTGGCAAGGAGAAAATCACCGAACGCCAGTGACATTGGAATGCAGCTGGTCACCACCATGTGCTCAGAGGGAATAACGACGTCACGCAAGAAGCAAAATAAGAAGATATGCCAAGCACCGTGGTGCTGATCAAAATCCAAAACCCAACCTTGGACTGCGGTCACGTGCGTCAGGAAGTCACACTCGGCGCGTGATGAGGGGATGCACAGCAACGACAATGAAGTCGCGTCGGAAGCAGGACGAACACGAACCAGCGATCCGTGAGACACGAGAGCACCCCCGACCAAAGGCCAAGCGGAGCCAGCGGACATGGTTGCGCGCGAAGAGTGTTTATTGGTGCCCGCCAAAAAACATGTGCTCAACACGGACTTAGCAAGTCCGTGTTGAGCACAAATTCACAAATCCATCCTGTGAAAATGCTCAACACGGACTTGACAAGTCCGTGTTAAGCAAATGTTTTTCGTTTTGGGTGTGAATCACAATTATGAAGTCCGTGTTGAGCACCGAAAAAAACATATGCTCAACACGGACTTGATCGTCAATCACACCAAGAAGTCCGTGTTGAGCACCGAAAAACATATGCTCAACACGGACTTAGCAACTGTGAATTCATAGTCACACTTGCTAAGTCCGTAGCGTTGAGAAAAAAAACATATGCTCAACACGGACTTAGCAACTGTGAATTCATAGTCACACTTGCTAAGTCCGTGTTGAGAAAAAAAAACATATGCTCAACACGGACTTAGCTCAACACGGACTTGCTAAGTCCGTGTTGAGCATGTGGTGTGAATATTAGATCCGTGTTGAGCAATAACCTCGTTGAATTGCAAAGCGTTCACAGAACGGTAGGAAGGTCTTCCCACCGAGTGGCCGCTAGGTCCAAGAGTGGCCGCTAGCTAACAGGTCCCAGCACCCCCCCTTTCTGCTACCTAGCATGCTAGGTATTTAGCATTTTAGCACGCCTGCTAGCGAGTAGCGTGACGAAAAGATTCCTGGGCATTCTAGCAGATATGCTAGGCTGCTAGCGGTAACCACTCTGTGGGTGAGACCTTCCTACCGGGAGAGCGCTTTTTGCCCGTGCTCGGTGCACGGTGCTGGGTCCAAACCAATTAACAAACCAATTGTGTTGCGAGATGTCGTGTTGCGGGGTTTTGATACCTTCTCGCTTTGCGGGATTGTGGTTTGTGCGATACATTTCACTGTTTCCCAGAATTTTTCACACTTTTTCACTTTTTCTTTCACTTTTCACTTTTTCACATTCACGATACGTAATGCCACATGAGAACAGCAACCTGAGACGTGCGTAGCATTTTTATCGCCGCCACATCCCTTACGCCCGGCAAAATTAGATCCCTTTCACATACGTGCCAGCGTTCGTCACGCGCAGCTGCCGCATTAGCTGCGAGCGTGACTTGCATGGCTTCCGCAGTCTCCTGCGCCATCGTCGCCGTGTCTCGCGCCGCGGCCACACTTGTTGCGCATGCCATACGTCCGCCATATTTATGGCCGAGCCTCTCCGTTCCGTCGTCGTGCTTCCACATCCACTTAACTTGAATCCAACCTTCGATGAAGTCTCCGAGGTAGACGCCGCGCTCTGGCTGCACAGTCACATGCACAGACCACTGTCACACATTCATCGGAGCTTGAGGCGGAATGCCAGCCGCTGCTACCATGGATGAGATGCTATCAGTGCGGGGCCGCATCCGCAGTGCAACCACGTTGTCTCTCGCGGCCGGCACAGCGAGCCAAACGAGAAATCGCACGCGTGCGCGGTCAGATACGAGGTCGCTATTCCTCCCGTCAGATGCCACAGCGAGTGCATGATGACGTATCGCGGATAGTTCTTGTTGCGCAACGATGTGACCGAGGCGGAGTAGAAACTGAGGCAAAACACGTCCAGAAGGACTATCTCCCACCACGAGATGTGCGCGAGCGCAATCACCGTGACGTAAAGAGCGTTGAACGACGCAACGCAGCGATCTACCGGGTGCACAATGCTGTCCTTGCCGGTCATTATGTAATCGCTCAGGAGCGCACACAGCATCTGGATAAAAAACATCGGGCCGAGTCCCCACAGAGCGGGCAACAGACAGAAGAAGCACGAGACGCCGACCAAGTGTGAGCGGCCTGGAATCCACTTCATGGAGGAGTGCGGACTCAGAAGACCTTGAAAACCGGCGTGCCACGGTCCGAGGGGCATGTTCTTGACAATGATTCACCTTGGTACCGGTACAGTACGGTACAGAAGCGGAAAGTTGATGCAAAGTTGCAGTACCGGTACTGCCGTTACCGGTAAAAAGACACCGGGGGGAGCCGGGACACCGTTACCGGTACCGGTCAACTTGGTCGCTCAAACGACATAATGTACAGTACCGTAAATGACTGTACCGGTACCGGTAAACAGGCACCGAGGGGTACAGTACCCGGTAGGCCGGTTCTGTACCCGGCAAGCCTCGTACCCAATTGCTCGTAACCCCCCGGCACGGTACAGACGCAGTAGTAACAGTGCCGTAGCACCGGTTGTCGCGTCTGTCGTGTTAACGTCCACACACGCCACGCGCGCGCGCGCACATGTGGAAGTGTTTTAGACTTTTAGTGTTCAGAACAACAGAACAGCCACGTTTCCACGTGTGTGTCCCGGCTCCACCCCCCGTTTTCTCTACAATGTATAAACCGAGAGTTTGAGACACATTGAGAGGCGATCAGATTGATGCTCGGTACGTCCGGTGTGTGATCCGTGTCCCGTGAGTCCCTTTGCTTGTGTAACTTACCGGTACGAATTTTTTCACACCTGGGCTCGCCCCCATGAGATGCAGGCTCGCCGCAGCCATGGCTAAACTAGCGGCAAGTGGGCAGACGATCGCCGTGGCTGAAACGAGCGCCGGTGGATTAATATCCGCGAAACTCCTCGCGCAGCCAGGAGCAAGTAAATTCTACCTCGGTGGCGTCGTGACGTACACAGAAGCCTCCAAGACGGATCTGATTGGAGTTGATGCCAGCAAGTCGCGTCCCACGGCCACTGAACCACACGCTTACGAGCTCGCAGCTGCCGTGCGTGCGAAGCTCGGCAGCGACTGGGCGATCGGCGAGACTGGGGTTGCTGGCCCGGCGCCGAATTCACGCGGCATTGCTCCGGGTGTCTGCGCTATCGCAGTACTCGGCCCAGGAAAGAGGCGGCTGACCAAATCTTTATGGCCAGACGACCAGCTGAACGCCTCGGACGCTTACGGCCAGGCGCCCAAGCTTCCACGGGAGGATAGAATGCAACATTTCAGCGCAGCAGCGATCGATCTTCTGTGTGATGCGATCGCCGTGGAGCATGGTGATTTGTGAGGAGTCGACAGTCGCGCACGTGTGCGATGTGGAGGGTCTCGCATCACGAGGAGTGAGTCGCATGCCGCCATGAGTATTGCCATGATTCGTGTGCAGAGGTGACGTGCAACTGTGGCGCACGTCGAGGCAATCTAGAGTTTCTAAACTATTTTGAGAGTGAAAAAACCTGCCCGCGCGTCGCCTGCCGACCTCAGGACGGGACGGCAACCACGGCATCAAGACGAGCTGTCTCAACCGATCAGCGCGCAAACAGGAAGCGCACAACCGTTTCCGCAGAGCAAATCTCCGGGTCCAGGTGCTCGGCGATGTTGTCGTCGACAAACAACACTGGCGCCTGCTTGTCGCCTGCATCGCGTCCGAGTCCGGTCGTGCCCGCGTGCCGCCAGCGCGGGTCACAAACCACTTGCGCCTTGGAGGCAGGGCGCTTGACGCGGTGCACGGGCAGTTCGGCGAGCCCCTGCTCGATTAGGAAGGTGCGAATGTCGTCCACGTGTGCGTTCCGAGTGACGACGTGCACACGACCCGCAAGCAGTGAACAGAGGCTCACGAGCTCCTCGTCGATGCTGTGGTTGCCCTTGAGGGGCGAGCCGCCTTTGGTTGAGCACAACGTCCGGTCAAAGTCCAGAAAGACCGCCGCCGGCTGCAGCGACGCCACCAGGCTCGTCACGTCCTCACCATCCCCTTGGTGGAAGCGGCACGCTGCACACGACCAGCCATCGCAGAGGAGACAGCGCTGGGCGTGGGGGCACCATGCTTGGGCGCTGCATCGGGCGCGTCCGCCGACGGCCCCAAAGGGGCAGCGGCCTGAAGTGCGCACGCGATGCTCGCAGCCGAGGCAGCAGCCGCCACGCACCCACGTCGACGAGTGCTGGAAGCCGCAATGCCCACACGTCTGCGCACTCGTTCGCTTGCCCCCCACCGCCGCGGCAAGGACCCATTGTGGCCAGCCGTGCTCATGGAGCCGTCGTACCATCTGTACCGAATGCGCCTCGAGGATCGCTCGTGGACCCTCGAGCAGGTGCGGCAGCTCGAATCCGTTGGGCATGAACGCGGTGGTCACGCGGCTTGCGTCGGCATCACAGCCGACGAAGAGTACCGTCTCGTCCGCGTTGTCGTGGGCGATCCTCTCGAGCCAGCAAAGCGCTTCAGCTACCGCCGCTCGCACGCCTCCCAGTATGGTCTCATGCTTCTTGGCCACTATCAGGCCACGGATGAAGGGGTGTCCGAGCTGCCTGCGAGCGACGCTCATGAGCAGGGCGCCCTTCTCGATCTCCTCGACGTCCACAGTCTCCGCCTCCGCCTCCTCCGCCGCCTCCTCCGCCGCCGTCTCCGCCTCCGCCGCATCCACCGCCTCCTCCGCCTCGTCCGCCGCCCCTGCTCCCTCTGGCTGGTCGGACTCAGCGCCTCCGGCGGCCTCAGTCGGAGGTAGCGGAGGCGGCGGTGGCGGTGGGACTAAGGCCGTCGGCCCAGGCGTTGGCGCGTCCCTTGGATTGGGTACTCTCCCTCGCTCTCCCTCGATCTCCCTCGATCCGCCTTGATCCGCCTCGTCCGCGCCGCTCACGTCCGCGCGGTCGCGCAGCTCGGAGGCCCACGCATCTTCCGCGTGGAGCTCAGAGCACGCCAACGCGACAGCAGCATGGCACTCCGTGCATGCGAGTCGGAGCACTCGCATCGCTGCCGTGAGCCTCTTCGCCTCGGCGGTGACGTGGAGCGCCTTCGCGCCCCCGCGGGCAATGAGTGCGCAGCGAACGAACCACGTCTCATCTGGAAGCAGCTCGATGGCGCCCATTGCGTTGAGCAGCGCATCAAAATCGGCACGCACTTCAGCGGCTGGTAACGCAGCGATCTCGGTGGCCCGCGCTTCCATGCATGTGCGCAGCTGTTCGGCCCACTGGGGCCGATGCGCGTGGCCGAATGGGGCGTCGCGCGCCTCCTCGAGCAGCCGCCACGATTTGAAGGCTCCCGGCAGGCTCTCCGAGAGCACGCCAGCCACGCGCGTATGACTCCCTGGCTGCCCAAAGGGTCGGGCCATCGAGCGGCTCGCGTCGGGATGGCGTGGTACGCAGCACACGGCTTTGCAAAACTTGCGCGCATCGAGCAGCGCACCACACACGCCAGTCACAGTTCCGAGCGCGTCACACAGCTCGCGGTGGCGCGTCGGGCGGAAGAAGCCGTGGCAGCCTTGGCCCGTACCCGTACCAGGAGGCTGCTCTGCGGCCACCGCAGCTGGAGGCTCACGGAAAAAGGTGACCAACCGTCTGAGATCGTGCAAGAGTAGAATGCCGTCCTTGTAGATGCCCACCAGCACTTTTTTGAAAGCCACCACGTTGTTGCGCAGCACGAACGAGTGCCGAACGCCGCGCCCAACCAGGAAAGCTTCGACTGCGCTGGCCCGCTCTGGCGGCAACGCAACACGAAGGTCTCGGCACAATTCGTCCCAGCCTACGGCAAAATGCGCGAGGTCTACCGTGTCGCAGTCGAGTGGATGCGGCCCGACCACGTCGGCGTCGGCGAAACGCTTGCGGTAAGCGTCAAGCCGCGCTCCGCGCGCCGTACGCCGCTCTTCATCATCGATGCTCGCCATGCACGCGAGTACCCGTACCCCAAAAACGTCAAGTTACTTGAAAAAGTCTCGGGCGACACGTGGCGTGGTTGTGCGGCGCCTGCGTCGGTGAATCGATAATCGTTTTTGCTGACGTTCCGAAACTTGCACATCAAAGCCGTTTCACAGCCAATGTTTAGAATTCGACACCCAAGTTTCACACGGAGGTGCGTTTCGCCCTCGTGTATACTGTGTAGAGCTGCTCTCTCACTCCGTCCGCGACGCCAGCGCGGTGAGTGTGTGTGGTGGAGCGCTCTAGGACGAAACGCCGTCCAGTCTTGCGCTCGAGCGCGAGCACGTTTCAAGATGGCCACGCCAGAGCCAGAGGTGGACGATGTCACGAACGGTGAGGAGGAGGAGAATTTCCAGGCTGGCATGCGCCAGAATGCTGCGGACTTCCAGGCGCACGACACAGACCAAGATGGCAAGCTGGATTTCAACGAATTCTGTGCGCTGGTCAGGGAGCGCGAGATGGCCGAATTCTCTGAGGAGGAGCTGCGTGCACGCTTCGTCGCACTCGATGCCGATGGTAGCGGGCAGGTGGACGTGAGCGAATACATCCGCTTCTCGTTTCGCGACGCACTCGCACGCTCATCTACGCGTGCCATTGATCTCTTCCGGCAATGGGTCGAGGGAGGCTCCGGCGAGATCGAAAAGAAGGAGTTCCGCCGAGCCATCAAGTCGATGGGCTTCGATTTTATTGCGAACGATAAGGAGATTGACATGATCTTTCATGAGTTCGACACCGATGGCTCGGGTAAGGTCGACTACAAGGAGCTCAACAAGCACCTGCGCCAAGGCGCCGGAAGCAAAATCGATCCCTTGCTGTTTGCGGGCGCTGCAGGCGAGATTGGCACTAAGTCAGAGAATCGCCACAAGAACAAGTTCAGCGGTGCGGGTGGCGGTGGCCCCCCCAAGACGAAACTTGTGGGCTCCGCGAGACCCAAAGCGCCCAGCACTCCGAAGCTCACCACGCAGGATCTGATTGTGGAGGATCTGTATAAGACACTCTCTAGAAATGCTCCACGCCTTGAGCAGCTCTTCAAGAGGTGGGATACCGACGGTGATGGCCTGGTCAGCCGTAAGGAGTGGGCAGCGGCACTTCCTATGATCGGAATCAATACAACTGCAGAGATGCTAGACTTGCTTTTCGACGAGCTCGATGCTGACGGCAGTGGTACCCTTGACATCGATGAGTTGCGTAGTGCTGTGCGCGGCCGCGCGAAGCGTAAGCCCCAGGCCACAGCTCCCGAACGTGTCTCTCCGCCACGAGGCTTTTCCAAATCGGCTTCGACAGGCAGCTCGAAGCCTCCTACGCAAGAAGCACTTGTAGCTGCGCGCAGCCAGCAACCCATCAAGCGCGCAGAACAGGCTCCGCGGGAGCTCAGCGAGGAGGACGTGGTGGCACTGTCCAAGAAGTTATTCGATGCCCTCAAGGGCGTGGACCCCGACTTGCGACACTTCTTTACGCTCTTCAAGAGTGTGGACAAGGACGGCAGCGGGCGCATCACGTTCGAAGAGCTCGGTATCTTGGTGCGCCAGAAACTCGGCCTGAGGGAGAAGCACCTGAGCCAAACGCAGCTTCTTGCGCTCTGGAAGAAGCTCGACGACAATGCGACGGGCTTCATCGACGCTGGAGAACTCAGCCGATTCCTGCGCATCGGCCAGAAGGAGAAGAAGCCCATGCCTGACATCAGCCGCACGAAGCGCAGCAGTGCGCCTGAGGAAGACGGAGACGACGACGGGCCATCACCTCCCTCGGCTGTGAAGCCTTCTGTCGGAGTGTCGAGGAATGAGGACTACAATGGAACTGGCAGCCGTGAGAACCCGTTTGCTACGATGAAGCTCGCCCTGGAAGCAGCACCACTTGGGCTCAGGGTAGTTGGCATGACAGCGGCGGACGATTGGGGCAACGAGGCTTCTGGTCGTGGAGTAGGTCAGAAGCCCAAGCAGCCGAGTCGAATGGAGACGGCCCTACGCTCGGAATTCGACGAGATCGGTCGTACGGGCGGCGAGTCTCTCTCCAGCGGAACAGAAAGTGCTGAAGAGATTGCTGCGCTCGAAGCAAGACGACAGGCAGCGCGCGCAGAGGCTGGGGCTGAGGCAGCGAAGCAACGCGAACTCGTAGCGGCACAAACGATCCAGGCTGGATATCGCGCCATGGCTGCGAGGCGCTTGCTCGCCTACAAGGGCACATCTCGTCGATGGAAATTCCAAAAGTTTCACAGGCGCACGTTCAAGACGGGCAGCGGAGGATCATCTCGCAATGGTGCTCGGTTTTATGTGGAGAAGCACGAGACACTCGAGATAGTCGCAGTCGAGGGCAATGGGCGCTTGCTGCTGGACGCATGCGCGCACGATGGAGAAGTTGTCGTCAAGGGCGCTGTCGTCTACGACTCGTCCGCGCATGCACTGCTGCACCCAAACGCACACAAGGGGCTGCATTTTGTCCCGGGCAAAACCAGAGCCATCTGGACGACGCCCGGAGAATTCGACTACGTGTTTTTTGCCGAGCCGCTCGCGCAGAGCCCTGCAGCAGAGTTGACAGTGCTCTTCCGGGTGGAGGTGTCTTTGACGGGCTTTGATCTGGTATCCGAGCCACCCTTGCCACCAGCGGCGCGACAGGCCCTGCTCAAAACCCAAAGCCCCGCCAAAGCTCTGCTCAACATCACCACGTCATCCAGCTCGGATTACGTCCGACGCCGTCTGGAGCAGGAGCAAACTTCTGCAAGTCGAGTGGGCATCGAGCCACCACAGGTGGAGGTCTCGAAGCAGTTCTCGGGGCCTTTCGGTGCCGCTCGGTTGCGTGCGCTGGAGGTCGAGGAAGCGCAGGCGAAGAAAGCGACAGAGCGTGATGCTGCGCATCTTTCGCACCTCGATGCACGCACGTTCGGCCAGCTGGCGCGTACACAGACGTTGCCTCCTGACGGCCAGGGTCTCCAAGCCTCCGCTTCCGTACCAGCTATTCTGCCGGGCGCACAGTCGTACTATTACAGCTATGCATTCCCCGGCCAGCCCGGACCTAACGGTCCAGGATGGCCCCAAAATGCCCCAGCCTACTACTTTCCCCAGATTCCAGGTAAGGCACTCGGGCACGGGTCCAACCCAGCCTTTTGGGGGGCAGTAGGAGTAAGTGCCGCTTCTGGTGCTGCGATCACCCCAGGTATGCGTGGCGGGCTCGCCAACGCACCCGTTCCCTTTCAAGGCTCTGCAGGCGTTGCACCTGCCCCGGGACGGCGGCCTGCTGGCCGACGTCGGTGAACGCCGGTGGATGCAACCAGCTATGATGCATGCTCAGCTGCATAAGCCGTTAGCATACAAAAGAATCACGCGCGCGCCTCACTCATGCGCTTGTGTCATGCCGTATCGTATGGCGCCGCGCCGCGTCGCGTCGGCGGGTCCCGCACCACCGGAACATGCCGTTCCGTTCCGATCGCTCAAACTTGTCAGACCTATGCCAATTAGCGATAGCGTCGTGTGTGGAATTCTTACTCGATTTTATCTCTTATTCGGCGTCGCGTGTGGGCGCTTTACACCTTAGACTTCTTGCCCGATCGAGGGCTGGCAGCCCGCGTTTTCCGATTCCGTGGGCTAACTGCTGGAGGTCGTGGCTCCGCCATACTTCTCGGACTTTGTGGCCTGGGATTAGGTGTTCTCGGACTCGGCGCCTTTGGACTCGGCGACCTTGGGCTTTGCGCCCTTGGAGTCCTTGCTCGTGGAGTTGACGCTTTCGTACGACTCGGCATGTCAGCTGAGCTTGGCATCTTTGTTGGGCTTGGTGATTTGGCTTTAGGCGGCTGCGGCTTGGAGTTGCCCTTGCCCTTATTTGGCGTCGGCTTGCTTGCTGACCTGGGTTCGTTCTCGACCTCTAGCGCTTTGCGAGCCTCGTTCTGCAGTGCAAGAAGCGCGTTCTCGTCTATCAATTCGATGGTTTGCATCGCATCGTCAGGATTCATGCGGTGCAATAATGTAAGCACCGCCATAGCCTCCTCCGCGGTAGACAGTCGCTGGTCTGGTGACGTAAGTGGCGAAATATCGGGCTGTGGAGGGTTCACCTTCGCTCCTGCCGCATGCTTCTTCGGCTTCTTCTTGGGCTCCTGCTTTGGTGTCGAGACAGAGCTTGAGCATCCGGCTGCCTCACTACCAACGTCTAGAGAAGAATCCGCGCTGCACCACCGATCGTCCGATGAGGGACAAGTCTCCTTGATCCTTGACTCGGATCTCGTGAACTGTAATTGATCCTTGCTGTAGGTGAGACCCGCCTGAGGTTCCATTAATGCTGTCAACGTCACTGGCAACGTGTGTTGCTGCTCGATGCAGCTTGCTGCCTCGGTGACAGGTGATGCTGATGGCGATGGCGACGCTGATGGCGGTGACTTGGCGTGCACGAGAAGCGCTGCCTCCAACCGTGCTCGCTGCTCCTCTATGTACCGCTGTTCGTCTGGTCGTGTGTCATTGTCGATTCGCAAAGGGCTTCTTGACTGCGCATCTTCCTGGTCGCCAAGCCCGGCTCGAGCACGTCTACCGTTGCGCATGGCCCTCATCGGTTGCGGTGTCTTGAAAGGTTGTGCTTCCGGGCACGGTGCTGCGCTCTCGCTGTTGATGACTTTTGCAAAGGTCGGGCGACTTCCGACCGGCTCCCATGATCGGCCGATGGACGTGGCAACGCTCATTGGGATTCTTTCGTCCTTGTCTCCAGGTGACGATGCCGATAGATTCATTAGTTTTGGGCTCAGAGTCGTTCCAATCTCATCCTCAATCCGAATGGTTCCTTCCTCGATCCAGATCCATCCTCGGTCGAGGGCAAATCCATTTGCTCGCATCCCTTCTTCCAGTCGCTCGAATTTGGGTTCGTCATGCTCGTTCAAGCGTGTCACAAGGCGTATGCAGACCCAAGCGGCGATCAGCAGTACACCGAAGAGCACGACCAATGTGATGCCATCAGCTCGCAGTAGAGCGAGTTTAGTCTGATCGATGTCCGTGGGCACCCAGTTTCCGCCCATCGTCGTCAGTTCTGCCACCGGCGGTGGCGGCGACACCGACGCAGGCGCGGTGTGGATCTGCGACATCAAAGTTTCGGCTAAAGCAAAAAAACACACCCCTTTTTGGGATAACTTTTCAATTTTGGTTCGATTGCGCGGATCCGCATAGCGCAGTTTTTGGATCGTAGAATCTCCATGGGTGGTGAGTGGTGCTGAGATCAGGTCGTGCACCCTGAGGAGAGAAAACAGAAGTGATGCACGCGGTGATGCATCGGCTGTGTAGAACCGCTCCGGGACTAACCTGGGGACGGCGGAGATCTTTTCTTAGATACGTATACGCGCGCAATGACGCGAGTCGCGAGTGAACATCCCACTCGTTGCGTTGACCCTATTTTGATATTGAGAGATTATGTATATGGGTTTAGTCCCATATTGTGAGTGTCAACATCTGTCGCGCGAAGACGTCGAGGCTGTCGGCGCTTGATCCAAGGGTAGTCGACGGGGGTGTAACGGCGACGGGGGTGCTCTCGCGTCAGCGGGGCAACTTGATTACCATCGTTAGTACGCGTTAGTAGCGAGATGATGCACCGTGATGCAGGGTGCCAATCGACAGATCTCGGAACGTAGACCC
>Ga0210239_102054_pt1 | contig 12570 bp, 9 predicted proteins | sample ChrtobMetP5a_0mM_FD_155451 | JGI IMG/M metagenome (GOLD analysis project Ga0210239, IMG submission 155451) | Chrysochromulina tobin associated microbial communities from unialgal haptophyte culture, Seattle, Washington, United States - P5a_0mM | ecosystem: Host-associated > Algae > Haptophytes >...
CCGCCGCCCCGCCCCCCCCCCCCCCCGCCACCTCCCCCCCCGCCGCCACCTCCCCCGCCGCCACCTCCGCCGCCGCCACCGCCGTCGCCGCCGCCATCGCCACCGCCGCCATCGCCACCGCCGCCATCACCGCCGCCTTCACCGCCGCCATCACCTCCACCATCACCACCACCACCATCCCCTCCACCTCCTTCGCCACCTCCGCCCTCGCCTCCCCCACCCAGTCCTCCACCACCTTCTCCTCCTCCCCCCTCGCCTCCGCCGCCCTCGCCACCACCCTCTCCTCCGCCATCGTCCCCACCTCCCGGCCCCGAGTATTGCGTGTACCACGGGCGGCAGCGGCACATCTCGTTGCGACCGCTCAATGGTCGCCGCCATTACTGCTTTGGCGACTATGTCGAGTACGAGCTCAGTCTGCCCACGTGGCCTCCCGGCTCCACGGCACAGTACGAAGCTCGTCACGTGCGCTCGCTGAATGCGACGATGAGCGTCCTTCTTTCGGAAGATCGCTCGCAACTGATGCGCAGCGTGCACGAATACCGCCACCAGTCCTACGTGCTCACGCTGCGCTATGAGGCGCTCCAGTCAGGATGGGCTTTTGAGGAGACGATGCGCTTCGTCGAGGATCTTCCTCGCCCTGGGTACATTGGTCGCCATTCCTTTGTACGCGAAAACCTCCCATTCCTTCCCAACGAGCAGCTGACCATCACGCTCGTCCAGGCGGATTGGGAGGGCGTGATATTTGGTGATTGGCGCAGCATGCATGGAGTGATCGAAAGCCTCGAGATGTGTGGAGCCATCCCGTCGCCACCTCCACCGCCCTCACCGCCGCCGCCCTCGCCACCTCCATCACCGCCCCCACCAAGCCCGCCACCGCCCTCACCTCCGCCCTCGCCACCGCCTCCCTCGCCACCACCGCCATCCCCGCCTCCCTCTCCACCACCTCCTTCGCCGCCGCCGCCGTCCCCGCCGCCGCCAAGCCCCCCACCGCCGTCGCCTCCACCTTCCCCGCCGCCACCGTCGCCTCCGCCTCCTTCACCGCCACCGCCGAGCCCCCCACCTCCGTCTCCGCCGCCATCGCCACCACCGCCCTCACCACCTCCACCCTCACCACCACCATCGCCTCCACCTCCCTCGCCCCCACCACCTTCTCCTCCACCCTCGCCACCAGCGCCACCTCAGCCACCGCCGTCACCACCTCCCAACTGCATCGGCTACGGCAGCGATCCTCATTACCCAGGATCCGATGGTGGAGCCATCCACCTACGTCTCCTCCAGCCTCCGGTACTCGCCGCTCCGACGGCGTTGTACAATGCTCGGTACGATCTCTCAGGTCTCCTCCGCATCTACCTAAACGCGGACCACTACACCATCTACCCGAAGGGCGTGCAGCAAGACTACTCGGTGCAGGTGCGCGCGCGAGCGAGCATCAGCGGTGGCAGCTTTACCTTTAGCCTCACTGCAAGCGCGCCCTCGCCACGCTTCCAATACATCGGCGAGACTACCTTTAACGGTGGCTTTGATCTCGTCAAGAATGAGCGCGTCGAGTTCAGTCTCATCCGGGCCCGCTGGGCATGGAGCGTAGACTATGGCCGCACCGACTCGCCCGAAGTAGAAGCGGACGTCAGGGAACTTGCCCTGTGTGCCACTCTTCGCTCTCCCGACCCCCCGCCCTCTCCACCCTATCCGCCACCCTCGCCGCCGCCGCCATCTCCGCCTCCGTCTCCGCCACCACCCTCACCACCGCCACCCTCACCACCGCCCTCGCCACCGCCCTCGCCACCGCCCTCGCCGCCGCCACCCTCACCCCCACCCCCGTCGCCACCACCCACACCGCCACCGCCCTCGCCTCCTCCGCCCTCGCCGCCGCCCTCGCCGCCGCCCTCACCACCGCCCTCGCCTCCCCCCTCACCGCCGCCTCCAGCGAGAACAATACTCGATACCTCGTCGCCCCGCGGCGATCCGAATTGGATCTGTCGCTCGATCAACCCCGATTACACCCTGAACTGTGATAGCGTCACCTATCCGCGTGCCGACGGCCTGCTGCCGGTGCGCTTCCTAGGCACATGGGATCTCCACGTGCGCATGCGCGCGTACAATCGGAATGGCAATTTCCGCACGACGGCCCCGTATCGGATCGTGCTGCAGGCGGCGGCTCGCAACTGGGTCGTGCGCCACGACACCGGATTCATACGGGACGTGGGCGAGGAGAGGCAGTACAGTTTGTACGTGACCCACACTTGGTACAACAACACGATAGGCCCAGGCGACAACTTGACAATCACGCTCATAAGTCTGTCGCGCCAGCTCAGCAGCTTCTGGCCTGACTTTTCAATGCAACTGACCCGGATATGGCTGACGGCCAACGTATCGTCTGAGCAGGTCAATCCGAGCTACTGGTCGTGGCTCTACGGTGCTGAGAATTATGAGTCGCCGAGTCCGCCACCGCCGCCGTTCAGAACTGTGTGGCGGTAGTCTCGCATGAAGAGAAAAAGCGTCTCGTCGACAGCGCTGCGACCTTTACTTATTGGCCACTTTTTGCAGAGAAGTTTTTCGCGAAAACGCCCAACGCGACGCGCCTGTAGAAGAACTTCGGCATCGAGCGAAGCTTCGCTGAGACTCCGTCCACAAATGCTGCTCCCGACGATGGCCCTGCTGCTCTCACCGAGCGATCCATATACAGCCCGCACTGCCCATGCACGCATGCAGGCGCAGACGTCTGCTCCGATTCCGGGGTGGGATTCCGGGATGACAAACTCCTTGCCGCCGGCGAGCGCAGACAGCCCGAATCCAGTGGTTCTCGAACCTGCGGATGGCCCACTTTCGTGGGCGACAGAGTGGGATGGCCAACGCCGTTTTGGGCAGGAGGCGCGCAAGCGCCATCTAGACGCGCAGAGTACCAACAAGCCATCGCGCGCACGTCCACTTCCGGAAGCAGAGCAGACGCGTGCAGTGAACGCGCCGACGCGGGCTGTGCGGCGCGTTGTTTCGACGTCCGACCCGAACCCGGGAGTGGGACGGCCGCTCTCGTGGGCCACAGAGTGGGATGGCCAGCGACGCTTCGGGCCAGAGGCGCGCCCGCGTTTCGCCGGCGCGCAAAGTACCAACGAGCCGTCACGCACGCCGCCGAGGGAATCCTGGCTATTGGGAGCACCGGCAGTCGCCGCGCCAGCACCACGGATGGAAAGCGCGCCTCGAGAATCCCTCGTTCAGCTGCGTGCGCCGCCGGAGGCAGCTTGGGGTGCACCAGCCGCCGCCGCCGCGCCAGCCGCTGCTCCTTCTGTGGCTGATGTGGCAGCCGCGGAAATGGTTTGGGCGGAAGCGCAGAAGGCGAGCGCTGTGGCGAGCGCCAGGGCGGAGGCCATCCAGCGCGAGGTAGCCCAGCCCGGCGCGCCTCCTCCGGCAGCATCACTCGCGTGGGACTCGAAGCGCCCCGTGCCCCGCGAGGCTTCGGATCCTGTTCGCATGCAGACACTCAAACTGCTCGAGGCGCGTGTGGCGCGCGCGCGCGCCGTGCTCGATGCTGCCATCGAGACGCGTGCTCGTGAGCACGCCCAGGCGGCCATCGAGGAGTACTTTGCCAATCGGATCGACGAAGTGGAGCTAAAGAGACGCAAGGAGGCGGCGTACGAGCAGGCGAGCGCCGAGCAGAAGGGAGCTCTGACGCTCGAGACCATGTATAGCACGTATGCGGCGGCAGCGGCGGCGCGCGTGGCGGCGGAGCAGTCGCTCGCCATGGCGCTCACCGCCGAGGATGAGGCTGCCAAAAAGGTCGACGAGGCGCTGCGGGCGATCGAGGAGAACTGCTGAGGAGCGTCGGCCGAGGGCCGCCGCAGCCACCAGTGCGACCAGTGATGCTGCCGTCCGGAGGGAAGCCTTCCTGTCTTCCTGCCAAGCATGCCGCGTGCCCCTCAAGTGTGAGAGGGGCCCCTGTGCATTGTGAATGTGAACAGAAAAACACGATGGTGACTAAAGCTTGGGTGCTCCTTCCGGCCTCTGTCTTGGGCCACGGCGCGATGGTATATCCGCAACCCCGATCTTCCAGCGGACAGGTGCTAGACGATGCAAACCGGTGCACGTGTGGCGTCAACGGCCAGAGTTGCTATAGCAGCGCCGGGTGGCCCGCTTCAGTGTACTGCGGCACAGGTTGCATCGGCGAGTCCTGCCTCTACTACCACATTGGTTGCTTTCAGGGCTGCCGCGCGTGCTCCTACATGAACACCGACTTCGGACACCTCTACCCAACCAATGCGAGTATCGAGGCAGCAGGCTGCTCAGTGCCTCTGCCATCCCCGACCCTGGGCGGTGGCGATCCTGTGGAAGAGCGGCGGCTTCGCACATACAACATCGATGGGGCCTCGGCGTTTGGCGATTGGACACGCGTTCATCCGTGGCGCTCTCCGGGCAGCGTCGGCCGCGACAACAATGACTTCTCTCCGTGCGGCGTCAACTCGGGAGCGAAGCCGAGCACGTTACTCCCGATGGCGCGAGCCCAGCCGCAGTTTGCCAAGGGGACTGACCTGCCGCCGCTGCCCGAATCGTCCCGAAGTTTCTGGAGAGCTGGTGGCACAGCCGAGGCCGCATGGGCCATCTACGCGAACCACGGTGGCGGCTACGCCTACCGGCTCTGCCGAAACGTTGGGAAGCGCGAGATGAGCGAGGCATGCTACCAGCAGACGCATCTAGAGTTTGCGACGGAGACGACCGAGGTGCGTTACATGGACGGCTCGCGGCCGTCCGTGTGGATCAACGCGACCACCACGAGCAAGGGCACGTGGCCGCTCGGCTCGCAATGGCGCAAGAACCCGGTGCCCATGTGCGGCTGCGATGCTGGCATAGGGTGCAAGCCGCGCTCCTCTTCCACCATCACCTCCTCGTCTTCCACCATCACCTCCTCGTCGTCTTTGTCGTCGTCCTCGGCGGCACCGCCAAACCGTGGCTCCGACGGATGCTCAGCCGCGAACCCGTACGCGTGCTACGACCGCGCGTACCCCAAGTCGTACCTAGCCGCCGGCCAGCGAGTGCCCGAGTGCCCCACCGGCCTCATGTTCCCGTCAGCATGGGCCGAGGGTGCGGGTGCGGGCGAGACGCCGCATGCCGGCGCGTTTGAGTTCATCCTCGTGGATCGGCTTCGGGTGCCCGTACTGCCGCCGGGCGACTACTCGCTCTCTTGGCGTTGGGACTGCGAACAGACCCCACAGGTTTGGAACTCGTGCGCAGACATCACCGTGACGTCAGCCAGCGGCGGCGGCGCCGCCACGACTGATGGGCCCGGGTCTGCTGCTGCTATGCGCCACAAGCCGAAAACTCCTGGCAGCGATGGGGTTGCGCCTGCGCCACCGCCGAGGGGGCGCGCGCGCTCTGGCAATGCCTCTCTAGCGCCCTTCGACGACACCGTCTCGTGTACTGTCAGGCTTATCGCCTCTAACCCAGGCGTGTACGAGCTCGCGATGACGGGCCATGCGGCTCACCTAGGCCAGCAGAACTGCTATTTTGGCGCGACGTCCAAGTTCATCTCGGCGTTGAACACGACGCGCGACCGCTCCGGTCACTGTAGCCATGAGGCGGACTTTGCCGGCTGCTCCAATTTTGGAAACCCCTACTCATATAACTGCGTGTGCGCGTGCGTCGCCGAGGATGGGCCGGGCGAGGGCTGTGCCCTCAACTTCTCGGCCACTGTCGTTGCACGGAGCATGCCGACGTGCGAGTGCGCGTTTCCCGTTGGCCGGGCGCTAGGCTAGCGGCACACCTACACGCTAGTTCTCCTTTCCGCGCCGCAAGGTGCAGCACCGTCACGCCTCGCTCGTCCGCAGCGGAGGCGAGCGATGGCGAGCGCTCGAGCATCGTGCGCACGATGGGTCCGAGCGCGCGCAGCACCGTGTGCTTGATGCTGCTCTTATATATCGTGCGGCTCGCGTTCGGCCACGGTACGAGCGACGAGAGCTCTCCCGCCTTTAGGAAGTAGAGCGACCCTGCGGGCCGGTGCATGGCGGTGCGGCCGCCGGCGTCGACGTGCGCGAGTTCCGACGCGGAAAGTGACGATTCCAAGGCGCGTAGGGAGGGAATGTCGCACGTGAGGGCCGCGTTGTCGAGAGCGGCGCAGTTTGTCGGCGCATCGCGACCGTCCGACCGCCAATGCGCTTCCAAGTTCGCGTGATGTGCATGGTCCTGTGTTGTTAGGGGACAGGGCACATAGAGCCTAGCAGCTAGCTCACCTTTCGCAGAGCGGTCTGTTCTGAAACAATGACAATCGCAAACGAGACGTACCAAATTTGGGTCGAGAACGATGGCGTATGCCTGCGACCACGAGGGCTGCGGCAAGCGCTTCTTGCAGACGAGCGACCTCACGAGGCACAAGCGCACGCACACGGGCGATCAGCCGTACGCCTGCGAGCACGAGGGCTGCGGCAAGCGCTTCTCAGAGTCGGGCAGCCTCACGAATCACAAGCGCACACATACGGGCGAGCGGCCGTACGCCTGCAACCACGAGGGCTGCGGCAAGCGCTTCTCGCAGTCGGGCAGCCTCACGAATCACAAGCGCACGCACACGGGCGACCAGCCGTTCGCCTGCGAGCACGAGGGCTGCGGCAAGCGCTTCACGGAGTCGGGCCACCTCACGAATCACAAGCGCACGCACACGGGCGATCAGCCGTACGCCTGCGAGCACGAGGGCTGCGGCAAGCGCTTCGCGGAGTCGGGCGCCCTCACGGTGCACAAGCGCAAACACACGGGCGAGCGGCCGTACGCCTGCATCCACGAGGGCTGCGGCAAGCGCTTCTCGCAGTCGGGCCACCTCAAGAGACATATGCGCACAAGCTCGCATGGCCAGTGCAGCCACAATGCGCCGGAGCACCTGTGTGATGACATCGAGTGCGTCCAGCGGCGGGACATGTTCCGCCAGCTCGCTGTGTACTTTGGCCTGCAAGAAGCCTGCTCGCCAGCAGCGCGCCCAGCGCCTGCAATGCTCCGATCAACGCCGCAGCGCTCGGGTGACAGCAGCCGCAAGCGCCCACAGGAGGCCGAGGACTGGTACGAGGACGAGGAGGGCATGCAGCTCGCTGTGGCCCTGTCGGCCTCCGTCACAGACGCGGGCCTTCCCGATGAAAGGCAACAGCGGCGGGACGGCGGATGGGCTCGCATGCAAGGCGCTTCTTCCAGCTTCGACGTGGAGCATGCTGGCAACAGCGACGAGTTGGATGAGGTGGAGGTGGAGGTGGAATTGGAGGAGGAGGGTCCTTGCTTCGGCTGCTGCTTGGGCGGGGAAGTGACCTTGATCGGCACGGCGCGCGATCGACCAGACCCGTCCGAGCCCGACGGCGGGTGGGGATACACCCCGTGCTGCGGGCAGGCGGCGCACTTTGACTGCCTCGGGCGCTGGCTCACCCCGGACGATCCTGAACGCGGCAGGCTGGTGGAGTCGACGCGCGGGCCGGTAGCCATCATGCTCAAGTGCCCATTCTGCAAGAAGGCGCTCTCCCGCTCGCGCACGCGCATGCTGAGGGCCTAATGCGTGATGCTCTAATCTTGTTGATCAATCTGCTGTCGTGTCGATTGCCGGCCTCGGCGTGAACCCCCCATTTCACACACGTATGTTGTGTTAACGTTCACACCAGAAAGAACAGATTGACTCCGGCTTCGCGGCGAGTCCACCCGTCTCCTCTGCAATGGCCTTCCAGCCGTTCGCGTTCCAGCCGCGTCGCGGCAAGCTTGACTGGCGCAGCCTCTCGAAGCTCGATCTCGACCGTGTCGTACGCGAGGTCGATATCGACTCGCTCGAGAAGCACCTGCAGGGTGTGGCCTTTGCGGACGTGACCGCTGATGACCTGCACTGGTTCAGCGAGGCTGACTTCATGCAGCTCTTCCGCCTGCTGCAGCTCGTGTGCGAGTACCTGCTCTACGTGCAGGAGACGCTTCATCGGCGCAACGTCACGCTCGAGTCGACGCTCGGCACGGCGGAGAGCCAGCTGCGCGACCAGGCGGAGTACATCGGCGTGCTCGAGGCGCAGCTCGGCAAGAGCGGCGGCGGCCCGCCGGGCATGTACGAGGCACCCGTGACTGCGATCGCCAAGTGCCTTGTGTGCCGCAAGGCCTTCTCGACCGACGCCTTCCTGCAGGCGCATATCAAGCGCCGTCATCCGGGCCACTGGCAGCCGCCGCAGACGACGACGCTGCCGTGCCGGCCGTCGACGTCGGCGGCCTCGCTGCCCTCGTCTGCGCTCGCGCATGCGAGCAGCAGCGTCTCGCACGACGAGGTGCAGGCTGTCAAGGCCGAGGTGCGCCGCGCCGCTGACGCATCCGGCAGCGGCGCGTTCGGGGGTGCGCTGGCGGGAGGTTGTACGAGCTCGCAGCTCGACGCGGCCGTGCAGTCCGCCGTCGCGGAGCTGCAGCAGAGCGTGCGCGCCGAGATCGGGCGCGAGATGCCCGAGCTCCGCGCCTCGATCGAGCGCACTCTCACCATAGGGCTCTCCGAAACATTAGCTTCGTCGATTCAAGCGGAGCTCGATGCTGAAGGCGCCGTGTCGCCCTCGGTCGCCGAGGGCGGTGGCAGCTCGGCCTTGCTCTCGGAGCAGGTGCAACGCCAGCTGGCGCAGCAGACGGCGGCCCTCAAGGCGCAGATGGATGGGCTGCAGCACGAGCTGGTGGCCCAACGCTCGCTCCTCGAGCAGCGCATGCAGGAGGCAGCCTCCAAGGCCACCGACATGGCGGCTAGTGCAAGTGCCGTACAGGAAGCTACGCGGGAGGCTCTCGGCGCAGCGGTGCAGCAGGCCGCCACGACGGCCGCCAGCCAGGCGGCCAAGGAGGCGGCGCATCAGGCCGCTCGCGAGGCGGCGCAGCTCGCCGCGAAAGAGTGTGCGACGATGGTACTGCACGAGGCAAAGGAAGTGGCTGCGATTCAGGCGAAGGAGGTCGCGACGACGGTCGCGAGGGAGGCGGCCGAGGAGACGTTACGTACTTCCCAGGGCGCCGCAGGGCGTGGCTCACGGGAGCGTGGCGCGGCGGTGAGCAAGCTCGGCGGCGAGCTGCTCGACGACGACGACGATGCCGTCGTGAGCTCCGCTGAGTTCAAACGCGGCTTTACGGCGATGGAGAAGCGCGCGACGGACCAGGACGACGCGATCCGATCGCTCCAAAAGCAACTCGTCCAGGAGCGTGAGCGCTCGTCGGCGACGGCGGCCGCCGCCGCGTCCGCCGCTGCCACGGCGGCGAGCGCCAGGTTGGCCGCCGAGGCAGCCGCCGCGGCTGCCAGCGCCAAGCCTGTTGCCGCAGCCACTGCGGTCGCGAAACCACCGACTCCGCAGCAAACGTCCGCCGTTACTGTCACACGTGCAGTTGTCACGGCTGCCAAGGCCCCGGCGGCCGAGGCGCCGCTTCCCACGATACCGCCCGTACTGCCGCCGTCGTCCGCGCCCGCCAAGCCGCCAGCCGCCGCTACCGTCGCCAAGCCGCCAGCCGCCGCTACCGTGGCCAAGCCGCCAGCCGCCGCTACCGTGGCCAAGCCACCAGCCGCTCCCGTCGCCTCGGCAGCGCCTGTGGTCGCACCGAAACCACCCGCGGCGCCGAACCCAACGTCTCCCACGCTGGCGCCCACACCAGCGGCGCCGGTGGTCACTACGCCAGCACCGGTGGTCGCTCCGGCGGCGCCGGTGGCTTCGCCAACCTTGCCGTTGTCTGAGCCTCCGAATGCGCCGTACATGGCCGCCGTCGAGAAACGGTTACGCGAGGCCTTCGCCCTGATCGACCTCGACGACAGCGGCACCCTCACGCGCGGCGAGCTCGTGCGTGGCTGCCGCGAGAAGGAGACCGTGCGCACGCTGATGGGGCTGCCTCGTAATCTCCGTGGGGACGAGGCGGCACAGAGCCGTTTCGACAAACTCTTCGCCAAACTCGACACCGACGGCTCGGAGAATGTGACAGAGGAGGAGTTCATCGCGTACTTCACCTCCTCCGAGGGACAGCAGGCCGTCGGCACGCTCAGCGGCCCGCCCGCGTGGCTCACGGCCGCCGAGGGGCTCAAGCTCGACCCGTACGGAGAGCCTGCTGTGCGTATGCGCGAGGGCTTCCGGCTCTGGCAACCTGTGGGACGCTTCGAGCACGAGGAGGGTGAATGGGACGAAGAGCGCCAAGAGTCGAAACGCTCGGTCGCGAGCGAGATGGCTCAGTGGGAGTTAGGCGGTGTGGAATCGATCTCCCCACAGCAGCTGGAGCACCTTCTCCGCTCGAAGCGTGCGAATCTCGAGAAGAATTGCGTCTTCCCGCGTGCCGAGATGGTCAGAGAGCGAAAGGCCGTCGAGGAGGCGCTCGCCGAGCGGGTCGCGAAGCTGTACAAGACGCTCTCGCCCGCCGAGCTGCGCGCCCTGCCGGCGCGCCTCCCAGGCGACCGTCCTGCTGGGATCGACGCCAGTGCGGCCCACACCTCGTTTGCGGCCGACATGGCGCAGCAACGGCCGCTGACGGTGCCAAAGCCCCCGCTCGGCGCGGTCGTGGGCGCGCCCGCGCCAGCGCCCGCCGTCGCGGGCACCTCGGGCCCGGGCGCCGTCGCGAGCGCCTCGGGCTCGGCCGCGCCCGTGACCCCGGCCGCGCCCGCGCCCGCGCCAGTGCCCGCGCCCGCGCCCGCTCCCGCGCCCGTGCCCGTGCCCCCCGTCGCGGTCGCAGCATCGACCGCGCGCGGCCCCTCGCCCGAGGTCGACGACGAGGTCGCGGTCTTTGATGACTTTGATGACACCGAGGACGACGACGACGACGGCAGGGACTGAGCCTCGGTGGCGGAGCTCGGCCGAGCTCGTCTGAGAATGGTATGCAAGCAGCAGTATGGGCGGGATGCATGGAAATAGAAGAGGGGCAAGAACCGCGTGTGTCGGCTTCAACGCATGTCGCATAAGCGCGTCATCGGCGCCGCGACGGGGCGATTGCATGCCCCAGAGTGCCCACAGACCCGCAAGTACGGTAGAGTGACGTTCAGACGTGTGCGTGTGGCGGGCCGTTAGACGGAAGGGAAGCGGGATGGTGGGGCAGGCCGGTCCGCATGATGTCATTACACATCCGATACCGATTTATGTTTTGTTGGCACGCACCACGACACGATGGATACGGCCGCGATGGTTGCAATATGACAGAGAGAGATCGCGCGGGTCCCGGTACCTGTACGTGTACCGCGCTGCAGTCCCCCTGCAGTGCGTCTCCGGCCGCGCGCGGCGGCGGCGCGCCGCCCGCCGGCGCGGCGGGACCCGCGGGCCCGCCGCGCGCACGGTGCGCACAGACGTCAGACCTCACTACGTCAGTCCTCAGACGCGCACGCGCGCGCCGGCCTCAGCGGGGTCCGGGGAGCGATGACCCAGCTGGACGGCGCGGCGCCTCGGCGGGACGCTACGGCTCGCGCGCAGTCCCCCACCCGGCTTAGGCCGCGTAGGCTTCGCGCTCGTCACGCCCTCAGACGTTCGCATCCTGCAGGCGGGAGGGACTCGGCACTCGCCGCCCATCGACGGGGGAGGAGAGATGTAGGGGGTAGAGGTCTGGGCAGCGCTGCAACATGGCCCGCCCAGGTATCGACCTCTGCAAAAGGGCAGCGCGATCACCCTCCGCAGCCTCCGTGAGCTCTAGCCCTAGTGGATTCTCCCCCATGTTCCAAAGCCCCCACATCGATAAGAGGCCACCCTCTGCCCCCGGCGCGCTTCTGTGGACCTTGCCACTGACCTTGCCACTGACCTTGCCACGTCACCTGGCCACGCCACCAGGGTGGACCTGCTCCGTCTCAATGCAAGCAAGCAAGCAACTTACTCAAGGTCAGTGACCTTGAGTGGTTTATTCTTTGCAGTTTGGACGCTTGGCGTCATTGGGGGCTTGGCGGCTACATGCACCTTGCCGTTGCGCCTCATGATGAGCACACACAGAGCAGAGAGCACGAGGCAGCCTCCGAGGCCGAGACCGAGGCCGAGCCCGAGAGGAAGGGCGAGCGAATTGCTAGTGTTGCGAATGTTGTCGGTGGTCGTGAATGTTGGCGCTGAAGTGACGGTGATTCCGAGGAAGGAGCTGGCTGTCGAAGTCGAGCCAAGTGTAATGGCGAGAGCGTTCGTGATGCCGGAGGCGGTGGAGCCGACGGGAACCGCTATGACAGCTGTGATGATCACGGAACCGGCAGCGACATCGACAACGACGAAGGATGGGGAGACCTGATTGGGGGGTGATGGGCGCGATGTGTGAGGGGGGGAGGAGAGATGTAGGGGGTAGAAGTGACGAGGCAAGGGGTGAAGAGGTAGGGGTAGGGAAGGAGAGGGTAGATGCGGCTCTCACCCCGGCCGCCAGCGCAAACTTGATTTGGAGATTCGGCCTCATTTGCTCATAGTCAGATACGCTGCCGGCCGCCATAAGCGTGAGCGTGACCGTAGCAGCACTCTTCGGTGGGTATGGCGGCGACGGCGGCGACGGCGGAGGGGATGGCGGCGGTGGCGAGGGCGGCGGCGACGGCGTTGGGGATGGCGGCGGCGGCGACGGAGGTGGGGATGGCGGCGGCGGCGGCGGCGGCGGCGGCGACGGAGGTGGGGGTGGAGGCGGGGGAGATGGGGGTGGAGACGG
>Ga0210239_102062_pt1 | contig 12522 bp, 8 predicted proteins | sample ChrtobMetP5a_0mM_FD_155451 | JGI IMG/M metagenome (GOLD analysis project Ga0210239, IMG submission 155451) | Chrysochromulina tobin associated microbial communities from unialgal haptophyte culture, Seattle, Washington, United States - P5a_0mM | ecosystem: Host-associated > Algae > Haptophytes >...
ATCGCCCTCAACCGCGGCGATGCCGCTACCGTCCGCTTCTCCGAAGCCGCGGACGCCCGGGGACTGCCATTCGCAGACGTCCAGCTCAATCTTGCCATCCTAATACCCTTCTAGGTGACACCGTCACAGTTTCGTCGCAGAAACAGACAGATAGTATCTCAATCCGGCAGCCAACATGAAGCATCTACGTGATGCTGAGACATGGCCACCAAGAAACCCACCCTTCCCTCCCAAGGGACCTATCCAGAACAATGCACAATCACGACCTTAACCTGCCTACCGACCGCATCGTCACCGACCGCACCACCGCCTCACCGCCTCACCGTTTCGCCACCCGCCTCCTCGCGCACGCATCTCACAGGGACTAGGAGCCCGGCCCATGGCCGGCTCCCGTGTGGGGCTGTTTGATAACCTCAACATCCCTATTCACAGAGATGCGCAGCACAGAGAAGACGGTTGTTTCTAACGCTGAGGCGTTAGATTGGTTGTCTTCAGGGGCAAGCAACTATAAGGGGCGGTAGGGCGCTCGCTCCGGCGCTGAGCGGCGCGCACACAGCGGGCGGGAATAAGCATGCATGCATACCGGAGAATATCCGTCCATTCACAGTGACATCATACCATTTTGACGAACGGACTCAATGAACGAAACCAGTCCGTCCGTCGCTCTTAAGGTTTGTCACGATCGCCCTCGTGTCGTGTCAAGAGTGAGCTGAGCGCGCACTCTGATCGTGCCCCACCCTCCCGTACCCTGTACTGGTATAGGGGGGACTAGGAGCCCGGCCCATGGCCGGCTCCCGTGTGGGGCTGTTTGATAACCTCAACATCCCTATTCACAGAGATGCGCAGCACAGAGAAGACTGAGGTTTCGAACCTCGAATGGAGGCTCTCACGTGACTCGACTGTCGACCGTCATGATGCTCCTGATACCGGCTGCTGCCGCAGCGCTGTCCACGACGTTGCTTGGAGGGTTTGCTCCAGGTAAGCTCAAGCTCGGGCTGCTTCCATTCTTGCTCGACCAAGAGGAGGCGCACGTGCTGCTGCCTGGCGAGGCACTGAACGTTTTCCTCTTTGAGGACAGCTTGCAGGCCTGCATCTCTGCCGCAGCCGTCAGTGAGAAATGCGTTGGCGGACTGCTCATGAATGAGGAGGGCAGGCCCCATGAGATTGTCATGTTGCTCCGGATCGAGGAGTTTCGGGCCGATGCATTTTGCACATGGGTGCGGCTCGTGTGCATCGGCCGTTGCAGCTTGAGAGGCGCAGTGCGCCGTCACGAGCAGCATGGGTACCGGGTGGCGACGATCTCGCCGTTTTGTGACAGTGTCGATGCGTCCCTGTCCATGACAGTCTCCATGACCACTCAGGCCGTCCGAATCGTGCATGAAGACGTCGCGTCGCAACGGCGCCGGCTGGCGCTCATCATGAGGCAGCAAGCGGAGGAGATGCCCATGTGCTCGCTCGACTCTTTGGACACGGACCAGGCCGACTCGAAGCAGGTCAATTCGGACGTGTACTCTCTGCCCAAGAGTGAGTACATCTACGTCGGTCCCGACAAGCGGAGCACCCCGTTTGGCATCTACGACAGCTACGAGTCGCTCGATGACGAGTCGCTCAACGAGGAGGAGGGTGAGTTGTGCGAGCATGTGTACTTAGGTGAGCCATGGGAGTGGCCTGGACGGCTGGGCACGTGCTACTTCAGCCCGCGCGACCCCGGAGAGCTCGATGACGATGAGAACGGGCGCGAGTTGCTCCAGCTCATAGTGACGAGGCGGACGGCCCTGCTCAATGACGCTGGCACGTCCATTGGTTCGTCAACTGGTTCGTCAGTTGACGCCGTTTCCTCGCGCGCCGATCGAGGCACGAAGGACTCGTCCATTGGTTCGTCTCCATCGCTACTAGTAGACTCGGCGGCACCACCGCCGGGCTCAGTGAGGGACGACGCCCTCTTTGACGCTGCTGACGAACCAGTTGACGAACCAGTCGACGAATCTGTGAGGGACGACGCCCTCTTTGATGCTGTACGCGATGTGTGGGGCGTGACAAGCAAAGAACAGGCACAGCTTCAGCTGCTCTCATTTGCAGCAGCAGCTACACTCAGCCCGATGGAGAGGGCGCAGGCGTTTATGATGCAGGATACAATGCAGCGGCTTGAATTTGCACGGGACCTTCTAGGCGGGCAGCAGCGCCTGCTCTCCGAGCTTCTGCAGGCGACTGCTGGTGTCGGCTGATGAGGAAGCGCTCACCTGACACGTTGGAGCCAGGCATGTTCCACGGCTCAGCACTTGAGCTTCGCTTTACTTCAGCGCGCGCTCCCTGGAGCACACCGTCTTAGAATAGGGAGAATTCACTTTGGAGTCGAAACTCGAAAGCCAAAGCGGTGTTGTATCGGCAAGTCCTCTCGAGGTCATTAATGGTAGCCCCGCGGGGCCTTATTTTTGTAAAGTCAATCGCGAATAGGCGGGGCCAGTCGAGACCGCGCTCCTGGTGCCATCCTGCCAAGATCCGACAGAGCCTCTTCGTACTTCGACCGAGACCGGACCATGGGTCCTTTGAGACTATGGTACCTGTGCTTCTGTGGGAAAAGCAACAAAGAACGTCGATATGCGCATGTATCCCCACACCGACCGAATAACTTGCCCATTCCGTCTACTTCAGCCACACGCATATCAGAATGCAAACGTTCGCTTTGCGTGGCAGTGTCCGTTTCGGAACTTGGTTCTCTCAATAAAATACAAAAGTGGCAAGTTCGACGAGGCCCTCCGAATATTTCGGACGCTCTCCGAAGCATCGAACGCGGAGACCCGTCACGACGCAACGACACGTGCGTAGTGTTGCGCGGCCAATGAGGGTGGCCCTCGCGCTCCTGTTCTTGCTCAAGCCACAAATCGCCGCGGGCACTGACGAAATTGCCGTCTTATTTGTAGGAGGTAGCTGGGATGCAACCACACATCCAACATCAGTAGGAATCTATCACGGTTCGGACGACGAGCTCGTCGCATCGCCGCCGCCACCAACACTTTCATCGACGATCCCGCCACTGCCACCACTTTCGTCACCATTGCCCCCACCGCCACCGCCGCCGCCGCCACTGCCACCGCCACCGCCACCGCCACCGCCACCGCCTCCACCTTCGCCTGCGCCGCCATTGGCCCCTCCGCCCCATCCTCCGCCGGGGCTGATCTGGGTTCTCGAACAGGACTTGGAAGATGCAGAGCATGACATGGATAAATTCTTCCCATTCCTGACCTCGCTGATCAACGCTTCCTGGACCTTTGCGCGCAGCGTTGAGACCGAGGTCCGAGGCCATCCTGTGCGCGATATGGCGATTCTCTTTGGCTTGCTATTTGCAAGCCTAGCTATTGGCCTGCTATTAGCAAGTATAGCGTGGTGCTGCCTCCACATCTGGGGCTACCGTAAGGTACCACTCGCGTACAAACGTCTCGATGATGACGAGGCCCGTCGCTCCAAGCAACTTTCTCCCTCTCGACGTACATTTCATGGGATCCGGGACTTCGACCAGCCGCCTCGTGCTCAAATAGTCCCGTCCCGCAGCCCGCCTAAGTCGAAGGCCGATCACTTCCTGAGCACGGCGGATAAGCTGAAGAAAAGCCAAGAGACGCCAGTCGTCGTCCAGACGATCACGCCCAGCCGCCCAAGTTTGCCTCGTCTGGGCGATGAGGCGCGCGAGATTGAGTGGCGGAACAGGTTTCGGAGGAAGCATCAGGAGTACGACGCTGCCCGGAAAGCCGACCTCGCGAAGCAACGCGCCAAGAGCGTCGAGGAGCCCGCGTGGCAAAAGAAGGCGCGTGACATTGCTGCTGAGCGCGAGGCCAGGGCTGCAAGGCTGGCTGCCGCGTCGGAGCGTCGCGGCGCTCGGCGGGTGCGGTGGCCCCGGGCGCCGCCGGAGCGGCTTCAGATGGGCATGTCCGGCGTTGCGCTGGCCGTCGATCTGGAGAGCCTTGGGCTGTCGACCGAGGATGCATTGCAGAAACGGCACACCCAGCTGAATACCTTGCCGCGCCGGGCGCCGTCACTCCAATCGGTGGTGGTCATCGTCACGCGTGCGTGGACGAATAGCTCGGACGGCGTCGAGCTGAGCGTGTACGGCAACGAGGACAACGCGCTGACCACGCTGCGCTCGCTCGGGGCGCTTGCGCGATTTGGGGGCCATCGCGAAGTTCGCGAGCCCTCTTGCCTCGTGCAGCTCACAAAGGTGCCGATGGAAACCGCCCTCGCAATCTGCGACGTGTGGGACGTGCCGCCCTGGGAGGCTGAGGGCGGCATTCTGGACTCGATGACGCCATCGCACAACCAGGTGGAGGGGAACGCGGCAAGCATGGCCGCAGCCAAGTCGGGTGACAAGGAGCTTGCCTCGATCTGCGCGGCGGCGGATCATTGGCGCAAGTGGCTCAAGCTCGAGCGCGACCGGCATACCAGAGTATTTCGGAGCACATCGCCCCTCTCGCACGTCAGCACAAGGCAGAGCGCCGCCAAAACGCGCAGCGACAGCAGCCCCAATAGTTACCGGTCGCCTCCGAGGTCGTCGAGCTGGATGCAGGGAGGAGGGTTCAGCTGCAAGCTCTCCTGCTCTGACTCCTCCTCCACGATGCCGTTGCCTGTCCCGGACAATCTTCTCGATCGTGAGCGGCGTAAGTGGGCAGCGCCAGTGGCAAGCAATGGCATGCAAGTGCTCAGTACGGCGCCACCGCCTGACCCGGACAATCTTCTCGATCGCGAGCGGCGTAAGTGGGCAGCGCCAGTGGCAAGCAATGGCATGCAAGTGCTCAGTACGGCGCCACCGCCTGACCCGGACAATCTTCTCGATCGCGAGCGGCGTAAGTGGGCAGCGCCAGTGGCAAGCAATGGCATGCAAGTGCTCAGTACGGCGCCACCGCCTGACCCGGACAATCTTCTCGATCGCGAGCGGCGTAAGTGGGCAGCGCCAGTGGCAAGCAATGGCATGCAAGTGCTCAGTACGGCGCCACGGCCTGACCCGGACAATCTTCTCGATCGCGAGCGGCGTAAGTGGGCAGCGCCAGTGGCAAGCAATGGCATGCAAGTGCTCAGTACGGCGCCACGGCCTGACCCGGACAATCTTCTCGATCGCGAGCGGCGTAAGTGGGCAGCGCCAGTGGCAAGCAATGGCATGCAAGTGCTCAGTACGGCGCCACGGCCTGACCCGGACAATCTTCTCGATCGCGAGCGGCGTAAGTGGGCAGCGCCAGTGGCAAGCAATGGCATGCAAGTGCTCAGTACGGCGCCACGGCCTGACCCGGACAATCTTCTCGATCGCGAGCGGCGAAAGTGGGCAGCCCCGATATGCTCGCCGATGCGCTCGCCGATGCGCTCGCCCTCGTCGCGCCAACCTAGGCCGAGCGCAAGTAGTCCTGGCAGCACGAGGAGTTGTGTGCAGTGCACACAACTCTTCAATGATAATGTTCTGATCTCACAATCACCCCCCTCACGGTAACCGTGAGTGTGAGAGCAGACGAGTCACGAGTGGTCTGCGGCTGATGATCAATGCGTGTGCAGCGCGCCTGCCGACGGAGTAGAGAGGCCACCAGAATGCCACCATCTTTGAGATGGCGGCAATGAAGCTTAAAGCCGACGGGGGGTGAGCCCCCGAGATCACACGAGGAGCAAACGAGCCGATGCGTCAGCCGCAGGGCATGTATAGATGTAGTAGCGTAGCCTCGAAGGGGCGGGCTCGGCGTCGTGTGTACCGCGCTCCGCGCTGTAGACCCTCGACGGGGCGGATTCCGGACCGAGACCGGACCTGTGGGGGTGTGGCTGTGCCTGTGGTCTCGGGAGCTCGCGGACGCCGCGGAGACCCGCTGACCCCGGTCCCGCCCGGGCACCCGGCAACACGAGACGCAGTGGACTAACAGTGGACACCGGATAACCGATATCGCTTATCGGCGGCGGGGGGCCGGGCGGCACTCGCGGGCATGACTCGGCGGACTCGCCCGCTCCGCGGTTACGCGATACGCGTTCGGTTCACAAAGTCGCAAGTAGTCGGCGCGTTTCTATTCTCTGCATCGGACCCGAACAATTACATTATCAGGCAAAATAGGTCTCACCCTCCAGACCCAACGCGAGTGCGCCGAGTACCCACAGAGCGGACTGCCGATGAGCGGAGAGGAGCCGAGAGCAACGGTCATACCCTCGACGCGAGTCACTTCGGACCGAATAGCCCTTCGAGCCAATCTTTGAGCTCGGCCATCTGCGCGCTACACGAGGAGTGGCCCATGCGCTCGTAAGTCTTGAAGGTCACCGGCACGCCGCTCTGCTTGAGCAGCTCCGCCGCCTTCGCGCCACACTCTGGAAGCACGACCTCATCCGCTGTGCCATGCGCGACAAAGGCGGGCGTGTCGGCGTTGCCCGCAGCCTTGGTGCGCTCCACGAAGTTGTCCTGCAAGGCCGGCCAGCCGCTGAAGCACACGACGCCTGCGAGCTTCTGCGGGAAGGTGAAGCCTGCGAGCAGCGCCATCGCGCCGCCCTGTGAGAATCCGCCAATCACAATGTCAGTGCTCGGAGTGCCATTGTCGGCCATCTCCTTCTTGATGATGTCGTGCACAATCCTCGACGAGGACGCCAAGCCCACCTCGTCATCGCGGATGCCAAGCGAGACGGGAATCTCATCCAAGTCCATCCAAGATGTCATCTTGAAGCCGCCGTTGCAGGAGACTGGCTGCACAGGCGCGTCTGGAAAGATGAACTTGAACTCTCCGCTGAGCCGGAGCTCTCTCGGCAGATGGCGCCAGCCGTCACCCGTATCGCCGAGGCCGTGGAGCCACAGCACGACCGGCATCCTCTTCAAGAGCTTCGTTTTCACACGCGCGGACGGGCTCGCCACCGCCTGCACTCACAACCCCAGCGGCGAAAAGTTGAAGGCGCGTGATGACGTCTCTCATCTGTGACATCTGGTGAGTTTCGTCGCGGTCCGCCGGGGCTCACGACACCACCGACTCAAAGGACGGTTCCACACCCTGTGGTCCCTGGTGCTTTCTGCCCTATCCTACCTCCGTACCTGGCGGGATGTGATAGAGAGAGCTTGTACCTTGATTCATCTGCTGTTGTCAACCGTCATCATAACAATGCATCATAACTCTGCCGGGTCTTAATCTTGCCGCGCCGCCTCGACTTGTCGCGTCTACTTTCGATCTAGTTCTGTGCTCTCTCGGGTGTGCCAGGAAACCCCCCGCCCGATGCGATTGTGAGGTGGCATCAGACGCCGTTCAGAATCAATCGAATATAACAGCGCGAGAGCAGACAGTCCCAGTGAAACGCGGTTCCTCCCCGAATCATCGCTGCTCACCGGAACTTGAATTTTTTTAGTTGCGGTCAGCCGCGAGTGAGGGAGCGCGCGCCGTCCACTGGATCGGGTGGCTCTGAGCACGCCTCTCAGACTTACGGTTTCAGCCACGGTTTAGCTGCCTGCTCCCTGCGCCCTCGCGGCAGCCTTGTCCGCCACAGTGCCTCCATACTTGGCACGGAGCGCCTCCAGCCGCTTCCGCTGCTCGTCGTCCAAACGCACCTTGGAGCTGTCCGTCGGCAGCTCAGCCGGGGGCTTGGGCTTGGCGGGTGCTGCCACCGGCGCTGCCACCGGCGCTGCCAGCGCTGCCGCCCCTTCCGGCGATGCCGCAGCGGGCGCCGCCACCGACGCCATCGCCGGTCCCGTGCCCGGGCCCATTGCTGACGCCTTCGCCGGCGCCAGCGCAGCCAGCGGTGGCCTGTTCGGCGGCGCCGTCTTGGGCACCGCCCTGGCCGCGTGCGCCGCTTGCGCGGCCCTTATTTGGGAGGAGAGCGCGGCCTTCTCTTCGAGCAGCCGCTGCACGTCCGCCTGCAGAGCGACGAGATCATCACGAAGGCGCTGCTCCTGCCTCTGGAGCTTCGCGCCTGCCTCGAGCTTCCGTCGCGCCTCGTCACTCAGCGAACGCTGCAGGCTCTCTGATTGAGATCGCAATCTCGTGAGCTCCGCCCGCAACGGCGCCACGCGCGCGTTCGTAGCCGCGGCGGCGGTGGCGCGGATGGCGGCCTGCACGGCCACCTGGGCATCGTGCTCGCGCTCAAAGGCAGTGATTGCCCGGCGTGCCTCCTCGGATCGATCCATCAGCTCTTCGACAAGCGCACGCACGCTCAACCAGCCCTCGAGTGTGGTTGCGCGCTCGAGCTGCCCAGCGGCGGCGGCGGCGGCGGCTTGGGCGGCGGCTTGGGCGGCTTGGGCGGCTTGGGCGGCTTGAAAGCCGGCGCCCTTGCTGCCGCCGTGTGCGGCATGAAGGGCGTGCGACGACGGCCCCGACGGATGGCGCAGCCGTTCTGAGAGCGCCAAATGCCTCTCCGTGAGTGCCTCGACACGGAGCCTCGCCTTGAGCACGTCGGCATACTGGCCCGAAGACAAAAGCGCATCCTGCTCGTCCTCGAGCGCGTCAAGCTGGGCCGTCAGCGTGCGCGCGCGCTGCCGCTGCGCGCTGATGGCCCGGAGTGCCGCAGCGTTGTCGCCCGCATCCCTACATGCTGTGATCAAAGCATCACGAATGGCCCACGTGGCCTGCAATTCGGTCGCGCGCGCCTCACGTTGCTCGAGCAGCAGCTCCAGGTGCTTACGCTCCGTGAGTAGGTTGATGATCGCCAACTCGGACTGCGCTAGGCCGTCGGCCGGGAAGGTTTTGCCGATAGACTGAACTCGCATGGATGAAGGTTTTGCCGCGTCGGCGTTTCAAAGTTCGCGGCTTATTTCTCCGACGTCGCCGTCAGCCTGTACATGTAGTGGCGAAGAGAAAAACGGCCCAGGAGAAACTGAGTGCTGTGAAACGTTTGTTTTCACAATGAACCGTCCGCGCAACCTACCCCCAACGCCGATGCCGTCGTCCTCCCGCCGTCGCAGCGACCATGCGGAGCCGCTCTTGGACTGGCAACTGGACGAGATACGCGAGGCCTTCAACATCTTCGACGCCGATGCAACCGGCAAGGTCTCGTATTCCGAGCTGCGCGCCGCCATGCGAGCCCTCAACTACAATCCCAAGCGTTCGGAGCTGCGCTCACTGGTGGAGGAGGTTGACCCGAGCCTGACGGGCTTCGTCGACTTCGAGGGCTTCCTCGCAATCATGAGCAAGCACGCACGCGCCGTTGACGTCCGCTCCGAAGTGGACGCCATCTTCGCCCTCTTCGCGGGCGACCGAAAGACCATCTCTGAGGCCAACCTGCGAGAGGCGGCCAAGGAGATTGGCGAGAACATGAGCGACGACGACATACGAGCGATGGTGCAGGCGCTGAGCAATGACTCGGGAGCGATCAGTCAGGAGGCGTTCGCACGCATAATGATGCCGAGGCAAATGGGTGATGACCTCGACCTCGTGGACGATTGAGATGGTCAACTCCTTTCATTTCCTTCGGTACATGATCATCGCATATGGCACAGTAGTAGTAGTACTAGTAGTAGTACTAAGCTCGGTACAACATCGGAACGGGCTGAGTTCAAGTCGCGCATAATATTTCCGCTCGGTATCTCACAGTTATTATTACAACACTCGACTTGAGCTATTTCCTTTTCGAGGCTTGAGCCTCTTTGCTCCCCCTGGGGGTCAACTTGGGCAATGACTCTAGCCAGCGCTTGGACGCCTCCAGGTACTGAGAAGAGAAGGGCGATTCCTTGCTCGGGGCCGGCGCCTCGTAGGACGCTGGCTGAAGGGGCTTTAGCGAGGCCTTGGGCAACACAACCTTGGGCGGCAATACGGGCTCTGCCTTGGGCGGCGATACGGGCTCTGCCTTGGCTGGCGACGCGGGTTGTGCTTTAGTTGGTGACGATGCGGTTGGCTCGGCTGGCGGCGCTGCGTCCTCAATGGGCGGCTCCGCGGGTGGTGCCTCTGCGGCTGGCTCGGCTGGCGGGTCTGCGTCCACGACGGGCGCCTCTGCTGGTGGTGCCTCTGCGGCTGGCTCGGCTGGCGGGGCTGCGTCCACGACGGGTGCCTCTGCTGGTGGTGCCTCTGTGGCTGGCTCGGCTGGCGGGTCTGCGTCCACGAAGGGCGGCTCCGCTGGCGGTGCCTCTGCGTCAGCGGCTGGAGCTGCGGGCGGCTCGTCTGCCATCAGCAGTTGTGAATACATCGCGCGCTGGGGCACTTCGCCGTTCAAAAACAGACAGCCGTTGTATGCGGTCTTTCGACGATCGGAACGGATATACATGTATCGGCCCTTGCTGAAGTTTCGAACCTTTTTCTTGTGAACTTGAAATCGGGTCTGTTGCAAAATCGAAAGCGCGGGCGCTCTCGAGCACCTCGCCCTGGGCACGAGCCGGGTGCGCACGTACCGCGGCGCGACCCTGGTCCAGCCATGCATGCAGCGGCGCGCGGGGTGACCTTGTACCGCACCCTCAACTTCACCGATAATGCGACCGCCTACGATGTCGGCGGCATCCCCGCGCAAAATCTCGCATCGAAGAAGGAGGTCAAGACGATTCGTGTGGCCGATCTGCTCGGCCAGCGCCCGGCGGGCTGGAATGCGAGCACCCTCTCCGGGTCCCGCTTCCCGGACCGGCCAATGATGCGCACGCTGTCGGAGTACGACGCACACAAGCGCGCCGACTATAACTTCCGCGCCGAGCAGCTGGACTGCACAGCGACCACGCGTTACATCCCTCGGATGAGCAAAATGCAGGCCAATGAGCGGCTGCTCGACAAGCCGCGACTGCAGCAGCCGCACGCCATCTCGCGCGTCGAGATCCCAGTCCACTCGGCGCTCCAGGGAAAGCCACGCTGGGACCCATCCATAGGTGCAGGGGGCGCTGCAGGCGACCAGTGGGCGGCGGACAAGGCCAACGCTGTGATTCTCGAGCGTGGGCGGGTGGAGGCGCTGGAGTACTCGAAGCGGCACCCGCCGAAGCACCGCGACGAGACGCTCGTCGAGCGCGAGGCGCGCTTCATGCAGGAGAAGCGAGAGGCGAAGCTCGCAGCACGGATGGCCTCTGCACCGATGGGGTCGAGCTTCAGCTTGGCGGAGACGTTACCGGCCGGGTCGGTGGCAAGCATGAGCTTCGGCAGGTACGGCGCCACGGAGCCGGTGGCGAGCGAGGCGTTGCTGGACGACATCCGAGCGCACAAGGTGCCTGTCAAGCGCACCACCACATGGAGCCTCGGCAGCTTTTGAGGATCGCGGCTCTGGCGCCTTGAATCACTTGAACCCCTGGCCCACTGGCTGGCTGGTGGTGCAGGTTGGTTGGTGCCTCCGCGTTTAGCGTGCCCGGCGAGGTCGCGAGCGAGATCGCGGGCGCTCGCTGGGCGGCTCGACGCTCTCCCCACAGTCACCACAGTCACCACAGTCCCCACTGGGCGGCTCGACGCTCTCTCCTCTCCTCTTTGGGCGGGCGCCAAGTTGGGCGCCGCCCAGAGGGGACTGGGGAGCCTGCGGAAGAGTCTAGATTTTCACGCGTCTGGCAGGGAGTCGGGTGTTCAGCACTTTAAAGCATAGATCATCTACTGAGTAGTACTGTCAGGGGAAAACAACCGGAACCGCGTACCCAGTTACCGATTACCCGTGCGCACAACCGTAATCCGTATCGGCTATCGCGTGCAAAGGCCCGCCGGTGCGGAAGGTTCACAAACAGTACGAACGACAACCTAATATTTCTGAAGCGGCTGAGCCAGCGCAGCACGCGTTCCAAGCTGGACGCAAAAGCTGTGCTGCAGCTCCAATGCATGCCCGGCGCACTTTTTTGACCGAGGGGGACCTTCTCACTACTCAGGTAGTTACCTAATTGGCTTTGAACACTGTGCATGCGAGCGCGCCGCCCGGTGGTGCGCACGCGCCGCGCGCGGCGCGCTTATATGACTACTGGTGTGTGGGGGAGATGGTGTTAATCTGAGAAACCCCGAAGTCCTTACAATGCAGCGTCGGGTACATCGGAAAAAAAGAGGGGGAGCCGGGACAGGGGACACACGTTTCACACACACGGACGATGAAGACCGGCACCGGACCGACTCTCGGAGCGCTTATCGGAGCGCAGGCAAACCGCCGGCCAACCGTCGGCCCACGCGGTCACACCGTCGAAACGCGGCGAACCTCGTGGCATGCAAACACTCATCTATTCCAAGAATAACGGACATATATGTAACCAAAATTGCAAACCAAAAAGGCGCCCCGACTTAGAAAAACGTGCAGGATGGAAGGACCAGTTAGGGGTGTTACAGGACCTGTTTTCCCGAGATCGCGAGGAACCTCGCCCACGCACCGCGCGCTGTCCATACTCATGATACACCCTCGTAACGCAAGCTGCATCCAGTGGCGACGCGCAAAAAGCCCGCGTTCGTCAACGTGTTCATCCGCGAGTACAAAAGCGTGCCACCAATCCGCCCTCTTTGCTCTTGCTCTCTCATTCGTCTCAATGACCTGCGGCGAATTGCCGACTCCGAGCCCGCCGCCGCCGAGCCCGCCGCCCTCGCCGCCGCCCTTGCCACCGCCCTCGCCGCCACCCTCGCCACCTCCAAGCCCGCCGCCGCCAGTGCCGCCTCCGCCCTCGCCACCTCCGAGCCC
>Ga0210239_102065_pt1 | contig 12479 bp, 7 predicted proteins | sample ChrtobMetP5a_0mM_FD_155451 | JGI IMG/M metagenome (GOLD analysis project Ga0210239, IMG submission 155451) | Chrysochromulina tobin associated microbial communities from unialgal haptophyte culture, Seattle, Washington, United States - P5a_0mM | ecosystem: Host-associated > Algae > Haptophytes >...
ACCTTGAAACATGCTGTGCAGGCCAATTCTCCGCCCAACCTCTCCACCTGCGTTCGCCCGGCAAGTGACGCCCGCCGCTGCAGTTGCCTTCGTGCGCCAGTACGTAGCCTTCTTCTCGGACGCATGCTCGCGGGTCGGCCTCACGTCGCTCGATTTCAACACCTTTGTGCAAGCTCTCCCTGAAGAAGTGCGCAGGCAGCATACGGAGCAGGAAATGACGTCGTGGTTCCAGCTGGCTGACAAGGACGGCGACGGCTGCGAGATCAGCCTGGTCGACTTTGTGCGCTTCTCCCTCTCGATGGCCGCAATAGTCTCCGGCGCGGGTATGCTCGACATCTTCTCCTCCTACGACCGCGATCAAAGTGGCTTCTTGGGTGCAAAGGAGTTTGAGAGCGCGGCTGCGGACATGGGGTTCGGCAAGCACGCGCCCGAGCTCTTCGACGAGCTGGCCGTCATGGACGAGACCGGCGCGCTGCCTCCTCGGCTCGATTACCTACAGTTCGTGCGCGAGTCGCGCCCCGCCAAGGGCACGTCCCGCACGATGCGCGAGTTCATCAAAGCTGTCGACTCGCACGTACGCGCAAACCTCAACTTCGACACGAGCGGCTGGCGCTTCAGCGCCCATGACCCGCCAAGCGTGCGCGCATCCTTGCGCGCCCTGCTCGGGGCGCATGGTCTGACCCTCTCCGACCTGTTCACCAAGCTCGACACGAGCGGGAACAACGTGCTGACCAGAGCGGAGCTCCGCAGCTCGATGATCGTCAGTTTGGGCTTCCACGGGCCACGGGAGGTGATCGACGAGCTCTTCGACACCCTCGACGACGACGGCTCCGGCTCGATCTCGTTCACCGAGATGAACAGCTGGTACCGCGGTCGCGACCTCTCTGCCAAACAGGCGCGTCATTGACCTGATGACCTCCTGATGACCCCCTGATGACTTCCTGATGACCTCCTGATGACCGCTGATAAACTCTCTGCCAAACAGGCGCTCGCCTTGCGGGTCGTAAAAGCGCGGGAGCTCTCCATGGAGCACGAGATCTCCCGAAGCGAGATCGTCGAGGGCAGCGCGCCGTGGGATGCGGCGCGATTGCGGCACGAAGTGCGCGCGCTGCTTGAGCGATCCAACCTCCACGTGGCCGATCTCCTCGCTGCATGGGACGGCGACGGCTCGGGACAGCTCCGCAAGAAGGAATGGCTCGTCAACTTGAAGCGCCTTGCCGTCTCGCGTCCCGCCTCTGCAGGGGCGCCAGGCGGCGGCAGCCGCAACGACAACGAGGATGGCGTGCGCCGCTGGCACGATCTGGTGCGTGGTGCGGTCGAAGAGGCCTTCGATGAGATCGACTGCAGCCACTCGGGTACCCTCAGCCGCGTCGAGCTTGCAAACTGGCTCGAACCGCCGCCGCCGAATGCGCCGCCCAAGGGCCGCACACGGCGCAGATTGAACCTCGGGTCAGCTGGATCGTCCCCTTGGTCGCGCTCGTTTGGGCTCGCGTGGATGCGCGAGGAGCGGAGGCTCGTCGCGTTACTTGACGAGTCGCGCGCGCTGCGCACTACCCTCGCCACGCGAGTGCCCGGTACGCCGCTCGCGTGGCCGGCGGTGTCGGAACCTGTGCAGGCACCTACCTTCCCGTCGCCCCCCAAACTCTCGCGCCCCGTGTGGAGTGACTCGGAGCGCTCGCCGCGCGAGATCAAGGCCTTGAGAGCGCTGCGCGCGGAGATAGCGCGAGATGAAGCTCAGCAGTCGGCTGCAGCACGGAGAAGAGCGTACAGCGTCTCTGTGCGCTCGCATCTCACGCCTCCTCCCCTCATTCGAAGCGCAACCCCAGCGGCTGTACGCCCAATGAAGGATCATGGTCGTGGGTAGACGCGCCGCCGCCGGAGGCATGGACGGACCGAGGGGACTCGGCACTCGTGAGCGTGTCATGAGTCCACTCACGATGATAGATAGGCACAACATTTCACACCGTGTTCCATTTCACACCGAAATAACAACACACCGCACGCCGTTCAGTCGTTATCATACTACTATTGTAAACGACATGCTTGCACACGGCCAAAGTTCCCCTCCTGCACAGACAGCGACACCAGATAAAACTCTCTTCTTACAGACCAAAATGCGAACGCAAAGAAAACTTACGCAGGACCTGCCAGACTGCCCGGGCTCATAGTAGTAGCCTATCGGAGCGGGTGTCTGACACACATACGACATACCCTACCGCCCGGCATAGTGCGTCATCCCTCACTCGATGGACCAAACAAACGAGTTGGCATTGAGGTGCCGCACCTCGCTCTGAGCGCCCGCGTGTTTGGCATGCTGACATCCGATCAGCTCTCACTCGAGATGGCGCAGATGAGCTGGTTGGAGCCACCGATCGTCACGTCCGATCGTCACGTCGCGCACACCTGCCACAAAACCTTCCCTCACACCCGGAATGAATCCGCACGTCCCGTGGAGAGAGGAGGGCCCCGGAATGTACCCGCACGTCCCGTGGAGAGAGGAGGCGCCCGGAATGAATCCGGCGAATTGAGTGGGCCGACGCGCACAGTCGACTTCAAGGGCGGCACAGCAGCGGCGGCGGCGGCGGAGGAGGAGGAGGAGGAGGAAGCCATGGTGACGGCGAGCGCGTCAAGCTTGTGCTGTTGCCACTTGATACGTACTGCTGACTTTGCCTCTGCTTGTCGCATTGAGTACCTGCGTCGCTTCACCGAGCCTCCGCCCCTTGAGTTAACACCAGCCTCGGTGAAGCGACGCAGGTACTTAAGCAGCGGAGTTTCGAAGAGGACGGTGAGGATCACGGGCACGGCGAGGAGCGCAGGGAGAAAGGCCGACATTATCGGATCGTCAGGGTAGGCGTTGGTCACCAACGAGCTGACCAACGACAAGAAGATGATGACCTGCGCCACCTGTGCAAGGAGGTCGTCCTCTTCTTTCGTGAAGGGAGCGCAGACGCAGTAGGCGCCATATGACAGGAAGGACATGATGAGCCCAAATATGAGCTGGGCCGGCGTCCCCGCCGGGAAGAAGATGGGCAGCCCGATGAGCAGGATCTTGCGCACGCATTCGAAGATCTCGAACCAGTACATGCGGAGCTCGTAGCCAGCGGTCAACTTGCGCAGCGTCGTTGGTAGCTCGCCACGTAGCTTTGCGAGGGCTTTACCGGTTGCCTCGTGCGCTTCCACGGCCTTGCGTACCATCGCATCCTTCTCTGCATGGGGTGGCAGCGGCGTCCGCCTCGAGCTTTGCGAGCGCAAAGTCCGTCTCCCGAGCGAGCTCAATGCGGCGCATCTCCTGGAGCTGGTGGCGCTCATGGTGGAATATGAGCCCATAGAAGAGGGGCACGCCGATGGGGTAGAGGATGAGCATGACGACGGCGTACACGGTGAAGCCCTGGTAGACTGTCCCCTCGCGGTCAATGGAGCGATCGGCTCGCATCAGGTCCACGTGCACCTCCCCAGGCTGGTCATAGGTCTCGCGCATGAAGAACATAAAGGTCATGGAAGAGCAGCTCGGGTAGACGAGGAAGATGATGAAGAACCACAGATCCGAGCATGCATCGGCGAGGAACGTAGCAGAGCAAGCGCGCAGGACTGTGCTCGCAAAGGAGAGCAGCAGCACGAGTATGATAGGCGTGGCCGTCTTCAGAACGAGATCGAAGATGAAGTTATCCAGCAACGGAAGAACACAGCCAAAGGGCAGCAAGTTGACTTGAATGTTGATGTTCTTGAGGCCCTCGAGGATGGCGGTGTAGAAGGCAGGGTACGTGATGTCAAAGATCACGTCCAGCTGCGAGACCACCTGGATCAGCGAAATCAAGATCCGGATCTTGACTCCAAGTGAACTCATGACTGACGCGAACGTAGCGCCAGCCGCTGCCAACGTCGTCACTTTATTGGCTTCTGTCATTGTGTCCGTCCCAGCTGCCTCTTGAAGCATGCCTTTGACCACCCCTTCCGTGACGGCCTTCTGAGCCAGGTGCTTAGCCCCTTGATACTTTTCAACCCCCGCTTCCTCTTCCTTCTTCGGCACGGCAGGGACCTTAGCCCCCCTGCGCTTGCAGATGGCCGTGGCCAGCACGACGGCGAGAAGAACGACTACGCCGCCGATGATGTAGAAGGTGATCGTCTCCATGGGATTGCCCGCGTCGGAGCACGATTGGCATGGCGATCCGCGGCCGCCAAAATGCAGCGGATCCTTCACACATAGATCGCACAGCGGCCCAGTGTGACCGTCCGCGCACGACACGTCGCCAGCGAGCTCGGCGCCGAGACACGCCTCCTCCAAGTCGCACTTTCGAACGTACAGCGCCCTCGGATTTTGCCGCCAGTGCCCCGGCATGACGGGGATGGTGTCGAGCGTGACGCCCGGCGCGGTGCAGTTGGTCATCTCCCCTGGTCCTGAATGAATGCTCATGCAGGGCACACACTCGAAGGCACCTGCTGCGACGCGGCTGCTGTCGTTGGTAGCCCGCATCATCTCGGCACGCGTCAAGCTGGCGAACGTGTTTGCCTTGCACACGCATTTGACGACCGAGTCGGCGCCTTCGTGCACCGTGGTCGTCCCAGCCACAGGGCAGTCGAGGCACTTTTGGGGGCCAAGAGGGTTGCGGTCGGCGTTCTCGCCCGTCCAGTCCTTGTACGTGCCAGTCTTGCACGCGTCGCAGCGCACACCGCCGACGAGCTCGCGCCCAGCCGCACAGACGCATTGGGGGTTGCCCGCTGCATCGAGCTGGCGCACGAAGCTCGCTTGGCACACGCATTCGCTGACGTTGGTGGCTGCGGTGCCATTGGTGGTTGAGCGGTCGGGGCAGCGCAAGCAGGCTGTTTGGCTTGCGGCGTTCGTGGTCGGGTTGTAAAACCCCTGCTCGCACGCCACCTCGAGCCCGGCAGTGCACCAGAAGCCCCTCGGGCACACGCGCTCTCGAATGACAGTCACCGTCTGCTGGACCACGGTTGCGGTGGGTGCCACGAGGGCGGCCACAGACACACCAAGAGCGACGCCGAGGACCGCGGGATCGAGGCTGTTGAGAGCAAAAGATGGGGCCACGATAGGCGGACCGCTCGTGGTGACATTGCTGGTGGCGTTGCTGGTGGTGGGATTGGTGGTCACCGTCCGAACTATGGTGTACGTGACGATGGTGGAGCTCGTCTGAAGCCGACGCCCAGCCGCAGGTGGAGACAGCGACGCCGCCGAAAAGTCGAGCTGCAGGTCCTGCCACCGAACTCCGAGCTGTGCGGCGATGGTTTGGCGATACTGGATCTGACGGGACGCGTTGCTCAAGAAGGACGAGAGTGGCGCGTTAAGGGAGAGGGAGCCCGTGACAGTCTCGATCGTTTGCGTCTCGACAGTTTCCAACGGGGTCAGGCCACCCGTTGGGAGAATGAGGGGCTGGGAGCCAGAGGTATTGAAGTCGTTGAAGTACCCAGGGCACGAGAAGCCCGAGGGGCACGGGATGGGGAACACGCTCCCCGTCGGAGCCCAAAAGCCAAAGCCGACCGGCACGCAGCCCGCCTCGGACTCGAGACCCGTCCGGTTGTTGTACTTGCCGCCAGGGCACGGCACAGGGGTGGCGGCGCCCTCGGCGCAGTAGTAGCCCGCCGTGCACGGGCTGCACGACGTCTGACCAGTACGATTCTGGAAGGAGCCCGCTGCACACTTGAGGCACGTCTCCTGCCCTGACCGGTTGTTGTACGTGCCCGGAGCACACGGCACCGCCATGGCCGAGCCCACAGAGCACGACGTGCCAACCGGGCACACGACGCACTGATCGACGGACCTCATCACGCTCAGCGAGGCGTTCTTGTGCGTGCCGCCAGGGCATGGCAGCGCGGCCGCCGCGCCCTCGGCGCAGTAGTAGCCAGGCGTGCACGGGATGCACGACGTCTGGCCAGGCAGCTCTTGGAACGAGCCCGGTGCGCACTTGAGGCACGTCTCCTGCTGTGACTGGTTGTTGTACGTGCCCGGAGCACACGGCACCGCCACGGCCGAGCCCACAGAGCACGACGTGCCAACCGGGCACACGACGCACTGATCGACAGACTTCATCACGCTCAGCGAGGCGTTCTTGTGCGTGCCGCCAGGGCACGGCAGCGCGGCCGCGGCGCCCTCGGCGCAGTAGTAGCCCGGCGTGCACGGGCTGCACGACGTCTGACCAGTACGATTCTGGAAGGAGCCCGCTGCGCACTTGACGCACGTCTCCTGCCGCGACTGGTTGTTGTACGTGCCCGGAGCACACGGCACCGCCACGGCCGAGCCCACAGAGCACGATGTGCCGACCGGGCAGTCGATGCACTCGCTCAAGGAGCCGAGGTAGCCGGTGAGATTGAGCACGGTCTGGTTGGCGTGGGTTCCGCCTGGGCAGGGCTGGGGCGCGCTTGAGCCCTCGATGCACAGGTAGCCAGGCGTGCACGGCCGGCAGGTGGTGCTGCCCGACATCGACGTGAACGTGCCTGCGGGGCAGAGGTCGCAAATGGACGTGCCGTTTTGCGCAGCATATGAGCCGGGAAGGCATGCTTTGCAAGCCGAGGCCGCAGTTGATTGGGGCACGGGGTTGGCTGTGCCAGCGGGGCAAGAGAGGCAAGAGGTATTCGTTGACGCCCCCATGTCCGGGTTGTAGGTGCCAGCAGGGCATGGCAAGAAGGTCAGGCTCAGGGCGGCTGCGCCAGCCACGGGGCAGAAGCCGCCGGGAGGGCAAGCTGAGCACGCGGACGCGCCGAGATTGGATGAATAAGTGGCTGGCGCGCAGGGCGTGCATCGGGTTGCTCCAGACGTCGGATTGAACGAGCCCGGGAGGCAGGGCAAGCACCCCTCTGGATCAAAGAGGCCCTGGAACTTGACATACTCCCCCGGAATGCAGGGAATGCAGGCGGTGCCCGTGGCCGCTTGGCGCTTGCCCGCGGGGCAGCGCGTGCACCTGGGTGCGCCGAAGACGCGCTCGCTGCCCTCCGTGCAAGCGACGCACGCGCCGGTGGCATCGAGCTGGCTGTGCTCCTCGCACTCGTAGCAAACGTCGGAGACGTCGTCGCGGCGTGAGGATGGAGACGGGCAGCGGACGCATCCGTTGCCGTAGCGGCTGCGTGCGGAGCCAGGGTCGGAGCACCTGATGAAGGGCAGCACACGGCTGGGAGTGCCAGAGTTCCCAAGCAGCACGTCCAGGTCGCCGTCGCCATCGACGTCCGCCGCCGCGATCGAGTACGTGTACGCGCTGCCACCGGGGAGGTCGATGCTCGTCGGGAATGTGCCGCCGCCTGCGTTGAGCAGCACTCGGCTGGGACCGCCCTCGTTCCCAAGCAGCACGTCCAGGTCGCCATTGCCGTCGACGTCCGCCGCCGCGATCGAGCGCGTGCGCGCGCTGCCGCCGGGGAGCGTGATGCTCGTCGGGAAGGTGCCGCCGCCCGCGTTGAGCAGCACTTGGCTGGGTTTGGTGCTGCCATAGTCATAGTTCCCGAGCAGCACGTCCAGGTCGCCGTCGCCGTCGACGTCCGCCGCCGCGATCGAGTGCGTGTCAAAAATTCGAGGGCCGCAGTCGGCGCAGTCGGTGCCCCAAACACACAAGCCGCTTGGTCCGCCATGGCCATCGTCGCAAACCCCATCGGAGGAAGACGTGCACGTCTCCGTGCAGACGCCGGGCAGCGAGATGCTTGTCCAGGAGGTGCCGCCGCCCGCGTTGAGCAGCACTCGGCTGGGACTCATCTCGTTCCCAAGCAGCACGTCCAGGTCGCCGTCGCCGTCGACGTCCGCCGCCGCGATCGAGTGCGTGCGCGCGCTGCCGCCGGGCAGCTCCATGCTTGTCATGAAGCTGCCGCCGCCCGCGTTGAGCAGCACACGGCTGGGACTGCTGCCATAGTTCCCAAGCAGCACGTCCAGGTCGCCGTCGCCGTCGACGTCCGCCGCCGCGATCGATCGCGTGTCAAAAGATCGAGGGCCGCAGTCGGCGCAGTCCGTGCCGGGTAGCTCACACGAGAAACTCCACCCATTCCCACCATCCTTCCACCCATCGTCGCAAATCCCATTTGAGGAAGACTCGCACGTCTCCGTGCAGATGCCGCCGTCAGGCAGCGTGATGTACGTCCAGGAGACGCCGTCGCCAGCGTTGAGCAGCACTCGGCTGGGACTCTTAGAGTTCCCAAGCAGCACGTCGAGGTCGCCGTCGCCATCCACATCCGCCGCCGCGATCGAGTACGTGAACGCGCTGCCGCCGGGCAGCTCGATGCTCGTCGGGAAGGTGCCGTCGCCTGCGTTGAGCAGCACTCGGCTGGGACCGCCATAGTCATAGTTCCCGAGCAGCACGTCCAGGTCGCCATCGCCGTCGACGTCCGCCGCCGCGATCGAATACGTGGTAGATCGAGGGCCGCAGTCGGTGCAGTCGGTGCCGAGGTAACACGAGGACGATTCGGAATTGGATCCGCCATCGTCGCAAACCCCATCGGAGGAAGACGTGCACGTCTCCGTGCAGGTGCTGCTGCTGTTGGGGAGCGCGATGCTCGTCGGGAAGCTGTCGGCGGCGAGCGCATTGAGCAGCACGCTGGGACTGGAATAGTCCCCAGACAGCACGTCCAAGTCGCCATCGCCGTCGACGTCCGCCGCCACGATCGAGTTCGCGCTGCCCGAGTTCGCGCTGCCGGGCAGCGTGATGCTCGTCGGAAAGGTACCGCCGCCCGCGTTGAGCAGCACGCTGTTTGGCCTGCCCCCAAGCAGCACGTCCAGGTCGCCGTCGCCGTCGACGTCCGCCGCCGCGATCGAGAACGTGTTTTCGCCGCCGGGCAGCGCGATGCTCGTCGGGAAGGTGCCGCCGCCTGCGTTGTGCAGCACTCGGCTGGGACTGTTAAAGTTCCCAAGCAGCACGTCAACGTCGCCATCGCCGTCGACATCCGCCGCCGCGATCGAGTACGTGAACGCGCTGCCGCCGGGGAGCGCGATGCTCGTCGGGAAGGTGCCGCCGCCCGCATTGAGCAGCACTCGGCTGGGACTGTTATGGTTCCCAAGCAGCACGTCCAGGTCGCCGTCGCCGTCGACGTCCGCCGCCGCGATCGAGTACGTGAACGCGCTGCCGCCGGGCAGCTCGATGCTCATCGGGAAGGTGCCGCCGCCCGCGTTGAGCAGCACTTGGCTGGGACCGTCAGAGTTCCCAAGCAGCACGTCCAGATCGCCATCGCCGTTGACGTCCGCCGCCGCGATCGAATACGTGCGAGATCGAGGGCCGCAGTCGGTGCAGTCGGTGCCGAGGTAACACGAGGACGATTCGGAATTGGATCCGCCATCGTCGCAAACCCCATCGGAGGAAGACGTGCACGTCTCCGTGCAGAGGCCACCACCGTCAGGCAGCGTGATGTTCGTCCAGGAGACACCGTCGCCCGCGTTGAGCAGCACTCGGCTGGGACCGCCCTCGTTCCCAAGCAGCACGTCCAGGTCGCCGTCGCCGTCGACGTCCGCCGCCGCGATCGAGCGCGTGCGCGCGCTGCCGCCGGGGAGCGTGATGCTCGTCGGGAAGGTGCCGCCGCCCGCGTTGAGCAGCACTCGGTTGGGACTGCCATCGTTCCCAAGCAGCACGTCCAGGTCGCCGTCGCCGTCGACGTCCGCCGCCGCGATCGACGTAGCGCCGCCGCCGGGCAGTACGCGCTCCGCAAACTGAAGCACTGCCTCGGTGCTGCCCAGTGGCTCGCTCCCCATCCTTGACATGGGCTTGGGCAGGCGCAGGCATCCGGTCTCGCTGCTCAAGGAGGAGCACGCTGGCGGCAAGAGCGCCGCTCGGGCTCCCGGTGCGGGCTTCGCACGCGCGGGCCTGGGCATGGCGACGCAGCCCACTCGCCCTGGTGCCGAGCAATTGGGCGGTGCAAACGCCGTCGGGCGGCCGCCTGGCTGGAGGTCCCGTGCATAGTCCCGGGGGGGAGGGTACTGCCGGCGACCTTGGGTTTCCTCGAAAGCCCAGCCAGGCTGAGCCGGTCTGGGCGGCGGGCTCGCGGGTGGCGAGGGTGGAGAGGGTGGTGAGGGTGGCGAGGGCGGTGGCGAGGGCCGTGGCGATGGCGGAGGCGGCGAGGGCGGTGGCGAGGGCGGAGGCGGCGAGGGCGGTGGCGAGGGCGAGGGCGGTGGCAAGGGCGGTGGCGGCGGAGAGGCCGGTGGCGGCGAAAAGGCCAGTCGAGGACCGCAGTCGGTGCAGTCGGTGCCGCGGCTGCAATTCGAAGACTCCGCTCCGGCTCCGCCATCGTCGCACGAACCATCCAAGGCGTAATTGCACGTCTCCGTGCAGGTCTGTGCGCCCGATGGCGGAGGCGGCGACGGCGAGGGCGGAGGCGGCGAGGGCCGGGGCGAGGGCGGTGGCGGCGAGGGCCGGGGCGAGGGCGGTGGCGGCGGAGAGGCCACGGCACAGATCGTAAAGCCCGTACTCGTGACCGAGCTATCGCTGGACCAGGTCACCGTTGTCCCGGCGACCACTTGCACATTCATCGGCCCGGTGGAGCCGGAATACGCGGCGTTCCCAATCCTGATGAAATCGTAGCCGAACTCGGTGTTAAACTCGGTGGCGGTGATGGTCATCGACACTTGAGCCTGCATCGTGCAAGACTCGCCGTCGCCATAGTTTCCGTTGCCATCGGTGATGCACAAGCCGTCGGACGAGACTGAACAATACGACGAGCCCGAAACAATTGTCCAGCGCCGAGGGCCGCAGTCGGTGCAGTCGGTGCCGAGGCTGCAATCCGAGTACTCGGCTCCGGGGCCGCCGTCGTCGCAATCACCATCCGAGGCGTAATTGCATGTCTCCGTGCAGGCTTGGCCCGGCGGCTGCGAGGCGGAAGGCGGCGGGGGCGAGGGGGAAGGTGGCGGGGGCGAGGGCGAAGGTGGCGGTGTGAGGCATAATGGAGCGCCGCTGTATGGGCAAGAACTCCACGCAGGAGCAGAATCAAGAATGGTTCCCGTGGGGTAAGGCCCAGGACAGGTCCATGCATCAGGAGAGCAGGAACCATCGGGAACGACAGATCGGGTCCATCTCCCGTTCGCGCAGTCAAACCACACGTATCCATTCAGCACGGACCCAGTACCAGTCTGCGCTTGGTAGATGTACATTTGTCCTCCACTGGCAACACTTGAACAAGCACTGCATGTGTAATTCTTGACGGTCTTGTAGTAATACTCATTCGTGTAGGCAGGAAGTGTGAGAGTTGTCGTTGAGCAACCGCCGCAGCCAGAGCAAAGCGGCAAGCCGTACGCCTGAGTCTGCAGCGCACGGCGGTAACTGGGCACAGGGGACGCCGAGGCGACGCTGCCCACGATCGACCCGGAGCCCACGATCGTTGTGGAGTGCGCGAGCTGTCGCCCATCGTGCTGGCTGCTCGTGAGGACTCGTCCCAGCTCGCCAATGTTGTTTGCCTTTTCTGACCGCAAATTCTCGCTCGCATGCACGCCGGCATGATTGGATTCCGAATCGAGCGTAGTTGACATAACACCTGGACAAAGCAAGAGCACCAGAACGAATCGTGCCATCCTCGCTGTGAGGGAAACGGTGGTCGAGAGCTTCGGGAGTGGACGGAGCAATGTCGGAAGCCCATCAAGGAGGTTGGGGCACGTTTTCTGTTTCGGCTTCGAATCGGAGATCAGTCGGCTGCAGGAGAGGATGGCGGCGAGCAGGGCAACCGCGGCGATGATGGCGATGCTGTAGCCCGAGAGGCGATACTTGAGGTCGCCGCCGAGCAGGGTCGTGGCGGCCGCGGCGGAGGTGAGGACCGCAGCGACCGACGACTCAACGGCCGTAGCCACGGCGGCGAAATCCACCGCGATGGAGATGGTGATATCGATGCAGTACCACGTCTGCGGAGTGTGGGCAAGGGTCAGGTCAACCACCAGGAAGGTCACGTTGGAGACGGCCATGTTGAGGTGGAGGCGAGAGAGGTCGCCGCGGTCAGAGGTGAGAGAGACGGGCCGTTGCGCAGCGGAGAGAGCACGCCGCGGCCGCCATTCGGTACTGCTGTCGATCACCTGCTCGGAAGAAGCGGTCGACGCGTCGCCATCGTTGCGCTGGTAGAGCGACCCAGGATTGCCATTGATCGTGGCGAGCTCGCACGAGTAAGTCTCGTCAGATTGGGTGGCCGTCGAGGTGAGCCCCGTGGCGGTCGTCTTGCCCGAATGCGCCTGTGGGCGACAGATTGCAGCGTACCATCGCTTGGTCGTGAGCTCAACGGAGAGCACGGCTGCGTGACGTAGACATGCTATGCATAGGGTGGAGGCAGGGGCGATCATCGCGCGGTGGCCACACGCGTCCCCTTGGCAAGGAGGACCTGCATGGCGGCCTTTCGCCCGTAATCGTGTAGTGATTGCGCGCACCGCAAGCGGCTCATCGCGCGTAGCGCCTTGGCCGGCGGGGACCGAGGTGTTGTTGTCCTCATGAAGCTGGTAGGACGAACCAGGGGTCTCGCCGACCGCGGTGGGCGACGAGAAGGTCTTGTCTTGCGAGGGCTGCGCGCAGGCACGAGAAGCGTGTCAGCTGGGG
>Ga0210239_102081_pt1 | contig 12365 bp, 11 predicted proteins | sample ChrtobMetP5a_0mM_FD_155451 | JGI IMG/M metagenome (GOLD analysis project Ga0210239, IMG submission 155451) | Chrysochromulina tobin associated microbial communities from unialgal haptophyte culture, Seattle, Washington, United States - P5a_0mM | ecosystem: Host-associated > Algae > Haptophytes >...
TGGGGGCGGGGCGCCCCCCCCCCCCCCAGGTGGGTGATGGCGCTGGGCGGCGCGAGCCAACAATGCTCAATGGTGGCGGTGACACGTCGATCACCATCAGCGGCACGAGGCTCTCCGATCTGAACAGCATCGCCGGGCGCCAAAACGCGCGACGAGCTTCGCCGGCACTGCGACGCGATCCTCGAAAACTACGCGGCATTGGCGCTGGCGCATCCGCATCATAGATTCCTGTGCAGACTAGCAGCTCGAGACTAAGCAGCGCAGCAGCAACCTTCGCCCTGTGCAGCTCAGCAAAGCGTTGGCAGCTCCCTTGGGAGATTCATGTCCCTCGTGCAGGCCGTCGCCGTCCCCTCCCTGGCCGCCGCTGCCAACGCTGCCGGCGCATCTAAGGCGAGTCGACCGCCGCGAAGAGCGATTTGGCCTTAGCAGTGTAATGCGCGGCGTCCAGATGCTGCGCGTGCAGCATCCGGCACATGTGCTGCAGCAAATTGCGCTGGATCACCACGTATTGGGCGAGGCGCGTGACCTGCTCCGTGCTCATGATGGGACCCCGGGTTGCATTTGCCTGAGCTGCGAGTATCTCAGCCAGTAAGGCCAGGTCTATCCCCTGCCTTTCTAGTTGCTCATCCACTTCCGTGTGCGTCGGTAGCTGCGTGAGAGTCGCCTGATACTGCTCGCTCAGGATTGAGCATGCAAAGTTCGGCGACTTCACCACACATGGTGGGGGCGGCTTAGCCGCAGCGCGCAGGTGGAGCGCGGCGACCGGCGTAAGGAAGGCGAGCTCGGAAGTTGCGGGAAAGGTGATGGTTGTCTTTGGGGCAGGGGAGGAGGCAGATTTTTCCATGTTGGTGCCGGAAGGAGGAGATGTGGGCGAGGCTAGGGACGCCGTTGCAGCCACGAACGTCCGAATAGGGCTCGCTTGCACACGCTCCAGCTGCCGCCACTCCGACGCAGCCTTGGCCGATGCCTTCAGATCGTGCGTCACCTCCGGAAGTTGGCTCATCGGTAGCGGCGGCCCGTCCTTGGCCTCGGTTAAGATCTGTACGCTTGTGGCCTCGGTTGAGGTCTGTACGCGAACAAGCGACGAGTCTCCGACAGATCGCCAGCTCGTGCCAAGCAGCTCAATATAAGAGTGCGCAGGCAGATTGTCGACGTCACTGTCGATGTCAGCGGCGTCAGCTTCCCGCCAGCCGGCGACTTGTGCGAGGTCATTCTTGTCAATGCCGTCTTGTGGGGAGAAAATGGAGGGATGAAGACCATTGGTGGCGGCCGGAGCCTCAAGAGATGGCGACGACAGCGACGTCTCGCCGTTCGTCTCGAGAACATCCAGAAAGTCTTCCAGCATCACGAGCTGCTTTTCGGCCGACTGCCCCACTGCCTCACGGCAACAATGGGCGGCCCGGTACTTTTGCAGGTGCGAATTTATTCTTTTGCGCGTGTGGACGTCGCTCTCCGAATCAACGCCCATGAGCTGCCGGATGGCCTCTGGCTTTGCTGATTTCAAGCCAAGCCGCTGCACCGCATCTTCGAAGCGCCGGTGCAAGTCAGCGGTCCAAACGAAGCGGCTCGAGCGGCGGCGCTTTTCGTCCTGCTCGACCTCGTCACTGCTGCTGCCGTTGCCGTTGCCACTTCCATGAGTCCCAAGTTTGGAATGCAGCCCTCGCTTTGGGCGAGAGCTGGTGCGGCGACGAGCAGGATAACTTAAGCTGTCGCAATGGGCGGCGGCGGAGGACGAGGAGGACATCCTCTCCACGTGTAGGAGCTGCGTGCGTCTCCAGATTGATCTGATAGCGTGCACCCAAGCTACTCCTGCGGCCGCAGCATCGCACTTCGCAACCCCAAAGGGGAACTCGGTCCCGACGGCGACGCTTGGCAGGCATAAGGAAAGTTATTTATGGATCGTGTTCCGGCAAATTCAGGTGTGGCGGGAACGCGGTAATCATAAAATATTATAATCGGGACTCAGCGTCCTCGATTACCCCGCGTCCTGATCTTGTGAATCGGAAACGTGCGCCTAGTCCCTAGTTCACTCAGTCTCAAGTCTGACACTCGCGCTGTTCCCGGCCACTGCGCACTGGCGCTGACATTCTACAATATTGCGGCGCTACGCTCGAGCATCGCCAACGCCTCGCGCCGCTCCCGGGCCCGCAGCCGAGCGGTGCGCACCGGCGCGTCCGAGAGCCGGAGCGCCGCCTCGAGCAGCGCCCGGCCCGCCGCCACGTGCGAGGCTGCCGCCGAGGCCGCGTCGACTGTAGCCTCCAGGGAGGTTTGGCTGGTAGGCACATATCTTGCTGCGATGGCGAGGTGTGTGCGGGCCGCGAGGAGCATGGCGGGAGGCGCGCGCACGGGCGCCGCTACCGCGTGTGCGCGGAGGGGCCCCAGCGCGTGCGCACGCGCCAGACGCTCGTGCAGCGCCAACGCGTTCGTCGACGCCCTGAGAGCACACGCCTCCCACTGTGCCAAAGCGGCTGGCTCCTTGGCACTCTGGGACTCTTTAGGAGGCTCCTCGATGAGGCTGGCGGCGGCGTCGGCGAGGAGGAGGCAGATACGGTAGCGAAGCCGGAGCACGGTCACCGAGCCCGAGGGAAGCGCGTCCAGAGCGACCAACGCTTGCTCCGCCGTCTCCACGCCGCGTATCCTCTCGCCATCGGCCACCAGCTGATTCGCGCGCTCGTGCAGACGTGCCGCGCGCCCGAGGCTCGCGCTAACGTGCAGGCCGCTCGCTGCGACGAGGCGGCGTGCATCGTTGACGCTCTGAATGCTGCAACGGAGCTTGGTGCCGCTCGCCGAGCTCACGGCGACATTGGGTCCAGCACCACACATTCCAAAGCACTCGCCGCCATAGACTGCACCCAGCGCTGGCGGGACGAGGTCCTCGATTGCGGAGAGCACGCGCTCAGCGCCGTTGCGCATGCACGAGAGCGAAGTGCAAACCTTGAACTCGGTGCGCGAGTGAACGCAAAGCTGCTGTCGCGGGCCGCAAAGCAGTGAGACGAGCCTCCGACGCTGCACAGACTGGATCGTGATGGCGGCGCAATTGCGCGCAGCGACGGATGCGGCTGCCGAGGCAATGCTCAGCTGCCTGTGCGTGGCCTTCCGATGGACCTTCAGCAGAAGCAAAGCTGCGATGAGCGCCGCGGCGGCGACGGCGACGGTCGCGACACCATGCATGCACAGAAAATGTTTTTTCTCAGCGCGAATGTGTGAATGCAAATCGCAGACGCCTTCGCTCAGCATCTGGTGGTTCAATGATTTGATCCACTACCGGTAAAAAGACACCGGGGGGAGGTAATCTTAATTAATAAGGTGGCGATCGCGGGCGCCACATGCCAATCCTGTTTTGTCGCGCCGACGACGAAGATGCGGACGACGACGACACGCTGCCGCGGCCGGCGCTGCCAGTGCCGGATGGCCCGGCAGTGGTCGATGAGAGCATTCCTCCCGCTGATGGCCTCGATTATCTCAAGCGCGTCCGCGCGCAGGCCGGCACGCTGCCAGACGTGATGAGGATCCCGAGCGAGCAGCAACGGCAGTGGAAGCAAGACTCTGGAGCCTCGCGCAACCCGGGCTCGAATTCTTCGCACCGTCAGTCGCTCATTGCTGCGCTGGAAGCCGCCGCCTCGGCGCCGCTGGCACCACCGCCGCCTTCGCTGCGACCGCGGGCAGCATTCCAGGAGCAGCTCCTTGCCGATGTTGCGGAGGTGCGCACGCGCTTGCTCCAGCTGCTTCCCGGATACAAGGGCGCCAAACCACCAGCGGCAGCATCGTGTCCTGATGCATCCGACACGGCGGCATGGGTCGCTTGGAGCCTCGGTGCCGCCAGCGCTGGTGCAGGCAGCAAGGGCAGCGGCGGCGGTGGCGATGGGCATGGTGGCCGTGGTGGCGGAAGTGGGCGAGCTTGGGCGCGCCCAGCGGCATCGGCGTGGCCGGAGGCGCAACTGCCGACACCGCAGCGCCTCGCTGCCCTCAACACGTCGCGAGCCATCGGATTGCTTCGTGGTCTCCTTGTCGCACTCGACGCTGAGCGAGCGACGCTGCCGCCGCCGCTGAACAACCCGTCGCCGCCGACCGCCTCGTCGGCGGAGCCGGCGGTGCCAGCGCCGTGGGCGGCTGCCCTGGTGGAGGCGGAGGTTGCCCCCAGCGAGCCTCTCGCGCGCTGGGCTTTTGCAGCCTTGATGCGCCTCGAGAACGCCCACCACGATGCGGACACGGGCGCAGCGGTGCGCGCGCTGTACACGAGTTGCAGCGCCGTGCGCGCCGAGCTGGGCGCGGCTCTGCTGGCGAATGGAGGAGCAGCGGCTTCTGCGTGGTCGGCGCTGCCGGCGCCGGCGGCGCGGCGTGTGGCGCGCCTCAACGTTCTCATCACGCTCAGCGGCGGCCTCTTCGGCCAAGCGCCTCGCGACGAGTGGATGGGCGACTGATCTCCGTCAATCCGACTAACAGACTCTGATTCGTTCCTTAGTTGTATCCGAATGTGATATGTGTGATCGGTCGCACATGTAAGTATTGTAGTATTTGAGGTTGTATAATGTAATACATCGTATATTCGCCCTCGGTACGACTACGAGCGCACCAGGGCATGGCTTGATTCACATGAGTTGAGTTGAGTTAAGAGTTAGTGTGTGATCTTGAGTCGTGAGTTAAGAGGTGCTGTGTGATCTTGAGTTTGAGTTACGAGGTCCTTTGTGATCTTGAGTTTTGAGTCGCAACTCAATTCGCCCCACACAACGAAACGGACCAATTGTTTCGGATGGCATGCCGATTACTTGCGAGGACCCGTAGTCCAGAGCGTGCGCGCGATCTCAACACATGCCGCCCCGAAAGCTTCCGAAAGCTAATACCCCCCTGAGTCAAAACTTATCCGCAAATTTCCGAAATAGGAACCTTGAAAAGGGTGTGCACAGTGTCGACGAACGCAATGGCGCATTTTTCTATAGGAAACGCGCACGACATCGCCTGCCCCGGTGCTGACGTAGCGGCCGACTCAGAAGAGGTCGCCCCCTGCGAATCCTCTCTGGTCGTCTCCCGTTCTCAGACATGGCTTCCCGCGCCTGCTCAAAGGCGGTAGGCGCGATGTACGCACGCGGCGCTGGTCCATCAACAGAGAGAGGGTCGGCCATTACCGCGAGCAAGCGGTCGCGTCGCCACGCGTACATTCACGCCGATGGTATCAGAGAATCATCAGGTCAATCATCGACATGCGCCCAGTGAGCACCCTCGCAATCGTTGTTTTACACCAGCATTCACTCCGATGCTCGGCCCGAGTGGCGGCGCACGCTTCGTGGATGTTGAACTCGATATCGGCATGATGCGCTCTGTCCGTCGGGCGAAGAGGGACACTCCGGATCTGACCGCTCTTCGTAGGCCAACGTGGAGCAGATCTTCTCACGCGCCGGGGGGCTCACCGACCCGAACATCGACCAGGACTACCTTGCCACCCTCGTCGTGGTCCTGGTCGGCTGCAAGAAGAAGGCATTCAAGCCGAGCTGTGATGCCATTAATGCCAAGTACTACCAGCTCTTTCGTGGCAAGGGAGGGAAGGGACTTGAGGAGGACTGCGAGGAGGACAAGGAAGAGGCAGACGAAGCCCCGCGGCCTGGCGGGGGGAGCTCGGTGCAGCTGTCGTGACTCCACAAGAACGCAAGATCTTGAGTTGAGGATCTTGAGTTTTGAGTCACGAGGTGTTGTGTGATCTTGAGTTTGAGTTACAAGGTCCTTTGTGATCTTTGAGTTGAGTAACTCATACATGTGCCTGTGTGATCTTAACTCATGAGTTATTCCTGAATCAAGCCATGCCCTGGAGCGCACCCCACGCCGGGATAGCCAGGAGGACAACAACGAGACCGCCTCGGTTCAACACGTCAATATCGCTCGACCCACGAGCCAGCAGCCACGAGGGCCCACTGGCAAGACTTGGCAAGACACTTTGTGCTGAACCTTTGCGGCGTCGGCGTCGTCGGGCGGCAAGCCCCGGTCACGTGTGGCAGCATCTGGCTCTCACTCGAGGTCAGGCCAAGAGCCAGACTTCTTCTTGAAGGTCGCCTCACGCAGTCCGCCCGAGTCGACAGACCATGAGCCCAAGCGCAGCTGGGCATTGGAGCCGCCCACCCTGGCGCCTCCCTTGCTCATGGCGCCATAACCGCCACGACGCTCGGCGGTGGCGTCCGCATGGGCGGATGCCTGCGCGGGATCAAGAGCCGGCTGCGGCTCGGCATCGTCATCTGACGAACTCGGCCCGTCGTGGATGGCGAGTCGATCTGCGCGATCTGACGATCTCGGCCTTAATCTCGGCCCGTCGTGGATGGCGAGTCGATCTGCGCGATCTGCGCGATCTGCCATGCCCAACACGGAGCCCATCATCATGTTCGAGGACGGTGCGAGAGGCAGATCCGCGCGCTGTGCAAACCCCTGAGCTTTGGCGAGCGCATCCAAATCGATCGAGAGCCGATGGCTGTCTTCGGCCTGGTCCTCGCACGCCATCCCGAGAGCACTCAGGCCCCCGGGGTAGCCAAAGCTCATACGATGGTGGCTCACTGCATGGAGCTGATGGCTGCGCTCGACCTGCGAACCGAGAGTAAAGGTGACCAAAGGTGAGCAAGGGTGAGCAAAGGTGAGCAAAGGAGGGTTAGAGAGTCAGACGGGAGGGGAGGGCCAGGTGAGTGGCGAGCCAGCATGAAGGGTCAAGCGGGCGGGTGGCGACTTGCCTGTAGGATGAGTTCCTCCATCAGCAGCGCCACCGCGCCGCCTGTGTCCTCTTCGTCGCCCGCAGGGCCGAGATTATGCCATGGTTGATCGGCGGCGGCGAGCACTGTCGCGAACCCTACCGATGATGGTGTTCGACGCCCGCTCTTTTTGCGAAAGGTGGCGTCGCGCATGCCGCCCGAGTCCGACCACGAGCGCACGGCGGCACGCGCCGACTGCGGCCGCTCGTCCTCGTCGTCATCGACCTCGAGGCCGGTTAGCTGGCGCGCAAAGTTCGCCGACTTCGGCAACGCCTTCTTCAGCGGCAGCGCCACCAGCAGTCCATTGCTGCTGCTGCTGCCGCCGCCGCCGCCGCCGCCGACGCCGCCGCTACCGAGCTTGCCGTAGCCACCGCCGCTCTTGACCACCGGTTTGGCTAGGCCGCCGTAGCCACCGCGTGCTGCCACAGGCCGCTCCGTCGCTGGTGCAAGCGCCGCCGCCGACGACGGAGCGATTACGTCCATCTGCATAGGTGCACAATCGCCCGCCTTCACGTCCCTCGAGCCAGCGGCTGCGGCCGCGAGAGTGCTGCGGTTGGAGCGCGGGCTCGCCTCACTGTTGTAGAAACTTTCATGGAAGGAGCACTTGGGCGCCATGTGGGAGTCAACCCGCGCCTTGATGGCTTGCTCGGCAGGAGACTCGTGCCCGACCATTCATCAGCAGCAATCACAAATCCGCACGCGATTTTAGTCCAATGGAGCTCAGAAGGATTGGCTGAATTGTATTCTGTGGTTCATTCAAAACTTCCATATTGCAAGCAATCAATGGTGTTCTCTTTGGTTGCCCTTTGCAGCGCCTTCCTGGCGCCGCAGGCGCCACATCGACTGCCACTCGTTACGCCTCTAGCCGCGACCGCAGCCATTCGACGTGCTGGCGCCATCGTTCGCATGCGCACGCTCGAATGGCGCTTGTTTGGCGTTGAGGTGCCAGTGCTGGAGTCTGGGCCTGACAACCTGCTCAACGTGTCGTCGGCGCTGCATCGCGCGGTCGCCCAGCAGCTCAGTCTGGAGCCGGAACGGCTGCCCATCAACAACGTCCACCTCGTTCGCCAAAGCCTCGACGCGCGGCCGCGTGGAGGGCGTCGCGGCCGCAGCGGCTCAGGGGACAGCGACCGCGACGTGTGCTGGTCGCACGTTGTGGACGTGACGCTCACGCCCGAGCAGGCGAAGCGCATCAAGGCACAGCCCGGGCGTATCATGCCATCTGCGGAGGAGCGTGTCGCGCCTTTCCTTGTGCCGCCGCCACCAAACCAGGCTCTGGACAAGGCGAGCGCGGGTGGCGCAGCAGCCTCCTCGGCGGCATCGCACGTGCTCGTGGTGGGCGCGGGTCCGTGCGGCCTCTTCGCCGCCCTGACCCTCGCACGCGCGGGCGTGCGCGTCACGCTCCTCGAGAGAGGCAAGCCAGTCGAAGAGCGAGGTCGGAGCATCGGAGCCTTGATCCAGCGTGGGGTGCTCGACCCAGAGTCCAACTTTTGCTACGGCGAGGGAGGGGCGGGTACGTGCTCCGACGGCTAGCTTGATATGCTCGCGCTTGAGTGCGCCTCGGAGTGCCCCTCTGAGTGCGCCCGATGGCCTCCACCATCAGGTACGCCATGCCGCCCTAGTTGCCACTGATTGTGATTGATTGCCACTGATGGCCTCCACCATCAGGTACGTGGTCCGATGGCAAGCTCACCACACGCATTGGTCGCAACTCGGCGGCCGTGAGGGCGGTCCTGGAGACCTTCGTGCGCTTCGGCGCGCCACGTCGCATCCTATACGACGGCAAGCCCCACCTTGGCACCGACGCTCTAGTTAGGTTGCTCAAGCGCTTTCGACAGGAGCTCCTCGGCTTCGGGGCGACAGTGCGATTTGATTCACGCGTGGATGAGCTCGTGCTCGAGGCGGGTGGGGGCGCGGCGGGGGGGGGAGCTGCGCTCGAGACGGGGAGGGGCGCGGCGGCAGAGGCACGGGTACGTGGGCGCGTGCTCGGCGTGCGTCTCGCGACCGGCGAGACCATCCTTGCCGATGCCACCCTCCTCGCCGCCGGCCACTCGGCCCGTGAGCTGTATGAGCAGCTCGTGCAGCTCGGGGCATCGGTGATGCCCAAGGACTTTGCGGTGGGCTTTCGAATCGAGCATCCGCAGACGACGATCAACCGCGCTCAGTATGGGCCGATGGCAGACTATTGCGAGGACGGTGGCAAGGGAGCTCTACCGCCCGCTTCGTACCGCCTCACAACCACCGTCGCCGAGGACGCCGAGGGTGGCGACGAGGGCGGCGTCCAGCGCGAGGGTGAGGCCAAGGTCAGTCCCATCAACAAGCTGCGTGGCGGCAAGCCGCGCGGTGGCAAGAGGAGCACCGGCCGTGCCATTCACACTCCTCTTGCCATTCACACCGGCCGTGCGAAAGCACCCAGTGGCGAGGGCGGTGGCGGTGGCGGCGGTGGCGGTGGCGGCGGTGGCGGTGGCGGCGAGGCCGATCCCCTAGCACGCGGTGTCTACTCGTTTTGCATGTGCCCGGGCGGTCAGATCGTGCCCACAGCCATTGAGCCTGGACGTCTCTGTGTCAACGGCATGTCGTATTCGAACCGTGGCTCCAAGTGGGCCAACTCGGCCGTCGTCGTGTCCGTCGGAGCGGCCTTCGGCGACTTTGACGGCTTTGGGCAGGCTGGCGACGCATCCAAATTAGGGCAGGCTGGCGACGCATCCAAATTAGGGCAGGCTGGCGACGCATCCAAATTAGGAGGTACCCAAGCGGCCGATGGCGGGGCGACCGCGCCGCCCAAGGCCCTGCCCTCTCATTTGGATGCGACCCCTGTGACCAACGCGCCACCGGCCCCGCTCGCCGGGATGTGGTTTCAGGAGGAGATGGAACGGCGCGCGGCCCTCATGGGTGGCCCCGGGCTCTTGTGCCCGGTGCAGCGCGTCTCCGACTTTCTGCGTGGCGAGATTTCGTCTGCACCGCTCCCGCCATCGTCGTACCGGCGTGGCGTCGTGTCGGCGCCGTTGCACGAGCTCTACCCCGCGCCCATCACAGCGGCCATCCGGGTGGCCCTCCGCCGTTGGGGCCGGTCCATGGAGGGCTTTGACGGCGACGAGGCGCTGCTGCACGGCGTCGAGACCCGCACTTCGGCGCCCGTCCAGATCACGCGCCACGCGCCAAGCTGCGAGTGCGTCGGGCTGCCCGGTCTCTACCCGGCAGGTGAGGGTGCTGGGTATGCGGGCGGGATCGTCTCCGCGGCGGTCGACGGCATGCGAGTCGCCGAAGCGTTGCTTGCGAGTGGAGCATTGCGCGCCGAGGATGGCGAGGTGGCCACCGTCGCCGGTGGAGGCACCGTCACCACGAGCGCGACGGGCGGCGACCGCGACTACGACTAGCCATACTTGAAGTCTTCGGAACGCTACCGGGTAGGTCGATCCGCGCCGCGACGGAGGGGACGCGATGGAGGGCGCGCGCGAGGCACGTGGCGAGTTGCTGCGCGCGTTCGCGCCCTGGACCGACTCGGTCTTCTGTGTACAGTACGACCGTGCCCCGGTATTTGCGCCGGTATCGGGTATGCTATTCGGTAACTACACCAATCGCAAAGGCGCGCACACGGCAGGGACATGCGTCTTCCGTGACTCTGGCGATTCATTTGCAAATGGCATCGGACATAGGCAGCACCGTGCTGCTCTGCCTCGGGCTCGGGCCCGGCTCAGCACTTCCAAATGCGGCACGTGTTGTCCTTGGAGCCGGTGATGATGGTATCGCCCTCGTAGTTAAAGGCGGCCGAGAAGATCTCATCCGTGTGCCCCTCGAGCACTTGCATGCAGTCGCCACTCTCGACATCCCAAACGCGGCAGGTGCGGTCCGACGAGGCGGTGATGATTTTGTTGCCCTGCGGGTTGAAGGATACCTTCGAGATCTCTCCCTCGTGTCCGATTAGGATCGCTTGGCACGCGCCCGTGGTCGTATTGTACACACGCGCCGTGCCATCGGCCGAAGCAGTGACCAGCCGCGTGCCCGCCGTGTTGAACGCCACATCGAGGATCTCGTCATTGTGGCCGCGCAGCGTGTGCAGACACTCGCCCGAGCGAACGTTCCACACCTTGCACGTGCGGTCGATCGAGCCCGAGATGCAGAGCTCGCCTGTGAAATCGAACTGCGTCGACGAGATCTCACCGCGATGGCCCGCGAGCGTCTGGAGGCACGCGCCCGTGCTGCAGTCCCATACTTTGGTGGAGTGGTCGAAGGAGCCCGTGATGATCATGGTGCCCGCCGTGTTGAAGTTGAGCGAGACGATCTCGGCCGTGTGCCCGAGGAGTGTACACATCTCCGTGCCATGCGCCACATCCCACAGCTTCGCGGTCGAGTCCATCGAGCCCGTCGCCACGACCGTGCCCGTCGGGTCGAAGGAGAGGCACACGATCTCGGTCGTGTGCCCTCGCAGCGTCTGCAGCAGCTCGCCGGTCGACGAGTCCCAGATCTTGGCCGTCTTGTCAAACGAGCCCGTCACCACCTTGTCACCGAACGGGTTGTTGAACGCGATCGCGTACACCACGTTCTTGTGCCCTTCGAGCGTCAGGAGCTCCTCGCCTGTCAGCGTGTTCCACACCTTGCACGTGCGGTCGTACGAGCCGGTGATGAAGCGGTCGCCGCTCTTGTTGAATGCACAGTTGGTGAGCGGCAGGATGTGCGCGCGTAGGATCTTGAACAGGTAAAAGTTCTGCGGCAGCTCCGAGGTGTCGATCTTGTCGATCCTGCGCCCCGCGAGAGAGGAGGGGGGTGGTGAGGCCGGGAAGGCAGCCGTAGAGGCGAAGCGAGGCCGTGGCGGGCTGCAGCGTCGGCAGCGGTGCGTGGCGGCCACGGCGGGCTAGCGCGTGGGCGCGGCGGCGTGTAGGCAGAGGAGGCGGTGGAGGCGGTGGAGGCTGCGGGCAGAGGTGGGGAGCGCGCACAGCTTGTAGACGAGCTTGAGGAGCTGCGGCCGGCGGTTTTCGCTGATGAGCGGTTCGGTCCGGATGATCTGGCTGACGAGGGCGTCGACATCCGTGTTGGGGGCGAGCGTGAGCAAGGGGATGTCCTTTTGCAGCATCTGCACGAGAGGCGAAGGCGTGGGCTCGTCAGCGCCGGGGCATGCACGAGAGCGCAGGAGTGTGACTCGGCGCGGATCGCGCGCGGCGGCACCTCGCCATCCTTTTCGTACTCGAGGATGATGCCTGGGGGGTAATAGCGCAGCAGGAAGCGCTTGAGCTTCATCACGCCAGCGGCGCCGACGATAGAGCGTTGGCCCGCGTCTCGCGGCGCACGGTCGACTGCGCTCGGTTCGTCACGAGACTTTGCAACGAGTCTTGTAGCTGACGAGCAAACATCTCGTCTTCCCACAGCTCGCGGAAGCAGAAGTGCGTCCACAGCCATGGTAGACGAGGGACAAGCGGCGGCCGATGCCGCCCCGCCAGCGGCGGCCCCCGCGCCGGATTGGGACGCCGCCGACGCGACCGATGGCCCGACCGATGCCAACCTGGGCGCGGACAAAACCACCGGCGGCGATAGCTCAGTCGACTCGCCCCCCATCGGCCTCGGCGCGCCCCGAGTGGAGGGGGCCGCCAGGGCGCCTCCACCGGTCCGCTCGGGGCGGCAGGGCAAGGCTGACGAGGTGCCCGAGCA
>Ga0210239_102089_pt1 | contig 12310 bp, 10 predicted proteins | sample ChrtobMetP5a_0mM_FD_155451 | JGI IMG/M metagenome (GOLD analysis project Ga0210239, IMG submission 155451) | Chrysochromulina tobin associated microbial communities from unialgal haptophyte culture, Seattle, Washington, United States - P5a_0mM | ecosystem: Host-associated > Algae > Haptophytes >...
GCTCCGCCACGCCCAGGCCCTGCCTACCTGGCTCGTTCAGCGCAGCCGCCGGGACGCAATCGTGCGACCTGTGCCCGAGAGGAAAGTTCACGTCGACGTCGGGCAACACGGCCTGCCAGCCGTGCACCCCGGGCTTCCTGTGCGTCGAGGGCTCAAGCGCGCCGCAGCCCTGCCCGGGCGGCACCCACGCCAACCAGACCGTGCTCACTCTCACCGGCTATCTTGGCTCCCCGAGCGAGTGCATCGTCTGCCCGGTCGGCACGTCGTGCTCCGTGGGCTCGGCCGTTGCGGTGCCGTGCGCTCCGGGCACGTACAACAACCAGCCGAGGCAAGAGACGTGCCTCAAGTGCGCACCAGGCTCGTTCCAAGAGCTGGCTGGTCAGACGTCGTGCATCCCGTGCACGCCGGGCTACTACTGCGCCGAGGGCGCCGCGGCCGCGCTGCCGTGCCCTGGCGGCACGCACAAGAACGCCTCACTGAGCGTGATGAGGTCCGTCGATCAGTGCGTCGTCTGCCCGGTTGGCACGTCTTGCTCTGTGGGCTCAGCCGTGGCGGTGCCGTGTGCTCCGGGCACGTACAACAACCAGCCGAGGCAAGAGACGTGCCTCAAGTGCGCACCGGGCTCGTTCCAAGAGCTGGCTGGTCAGACGTCGTGCATCCCGTGCACGCCGGGCTACTACTGCGCCGAGGGCGCCGCGGCCGCGCTGCCGTGCCCTGGCGGCACGCACAAGAACGCCTCACTGAGCGTGATGAGGTCCGTCGATCAGTGCGTCGTCTGCCCGGTTGGCACGTCTTGCTCTGTGGGCTCAGCCGTGGCGGTGCCGTGTGCTCCGGGCACGTACAACAACCAGCCGAGGCAAGAGACGTGCCTCAAGTGCGCACCGGGCTCGTTCCAAGAGCTGGCTGGTCAGACGTCGTGCATCCCGTGCACGCCGGGCTACTACTGCGCCGAGGGCGCCGCGGCCGCGCTGCCGTGCCCTGGCGGCACGCACAAGAACGCCTCACTGAGCGTGATGAGGTCCGTCGATCAGTGCGTCGTCTGCCCGGTTGGCACGTCTTGCTCTGTGGGCTCAGCCGTGGCGGTGCCGTGTGCTCCGGGCACGTACAACAACCAGCCGAGGCAAGAGACGTGCCTCAAGTGCGCACCGGGCTCGTTCCAAGAGCTGGCTGGTCAGACGTCGTGCAACCCATGCACGCCCGGCTACTACTGCGCCGAGGGCGCCGCCAGCCCCGTGCCATGCCCTCGCGGCTTTTTCAACAACCGGACGGGCCTCGAGTCCGAGGATGGCTGCGTGCCGGTTGGCTTTGGCTATTGGGCTCCGACGGGGAGCGAGTTCCCCATCCCGTGCCCCTCAGGCTTCTCGTGCCCTGGGTACTTGAACGACAAAGTTACAAACGGCTCCCAGCCCGTCATTCTCCCGACGGGCGGGCTCACCCCGGTGGTCACAATCGAGACGCAGACAGTCGAGACTGTCACGGGCTCTCTCTCGCTCAACGCGCCACTCTCGTCCTTCTTGAACAACACGGACCTTGAGATCCAGTATCGCCAGACGATCGCCGCACAGCTCGGCGTTCCTTGGCAGGACCTTCAGATCGACTTTTCGGCGGCGTCGCCGTCTCCACCAGCGGCTGGGCGTCGGCTTCAGACGAGCTCCACCATCGTCACGTACACCATCGTTCGGACGGTGACCACCAATCCCACCAACAGCAACGCCCCCAGCAACGCCACCACGAGCGGTCCACCTGTTGTGACCCCATCCTTTACTCTCAACAACCTCGATCCCGCGGTCCTCGGCGCCGCTCTTGGTGTGTCTGTGGCCAACCTCATGGCACCTACCGCGACCGTGGTCCAGCAGACCGTGACCGTAATTCGACAACGCGTGTGCCCCAGGGGCTTCTGGTGCACTGCCGGGCTTGAGGTGGCGTGTGAGAAGGGGTTTTACAACCCGACCACAAATGCCGCCAGCCAAACAGCCTGTTTGCGCTGCCCCGAGTTCTCGACCACCAATGGCACCGCAGCCACGAACGTCAGCCAATGCCTGTGCCAAGAGAGCTTCGTGCAGCAGCTCGATGCAGCAGGCAATGCCCTATGCGTCTGTGCGCCCGGGCGCGAGCTCGTCGGCGGCGTGCGCTGCGACGCGTGCAAGACTGGCACATACAAGGACTGGATGGGCGAGAACGCCGACCGCAACCCTCTTGGCCCCCAAAAGTGCCTCGAATGCCCTGTGGCGGGGACGACCACGGTGCAGGAAGGCGCCGACTCGGTCTCCCAATGCGTGTGCAAGGTGGGCACGTTCGCCAACCTCACAAGCGCCGAGGTGATTTGGGCGACCAACGACAGCAGCCACATCGCAGCACATGCCTTTGAGTGTAAGCCCTGCGCGAGGATTCATTCAGGACCAGGGGAGATGACCAACTGCACAGCGCCGGGCGTCACGCTCGACTCCATCCCCGTCACCCCGGGCCACTGGCGGCAAAATCCGAGGGCGCTGTACGTTCGAATGTGCGACTTGGAGGAGGCGTGTCTCGGCGGTGGGCTCGCTGGCGACGTGTCGTGCGCGGACGGTCACTCTGGGCCGCTGTGCGATCTGTGTGTGCAGGATCCGCTGCACTTTGGCGGCCGTGGAGAGCCTTGCCAATCGTGCTCCGACGCGGGCAATCCCATGGAGACGATCACCTTCTACATCATCGGCGGCGTGGTCGTTCTTCTCGCTTTCGTGCTGGCCATGGCCATTTGCAAGCGCAGAGGGGATAAAGTCGTTGACGTGCTCTTTTCTGTGACAAAGATGGAAGGCGGGGTTCAAGGCATGATTGAAGAGGCAGCTGGGGCGGCCACGAAGACAGAAGGCAATCAACTGGTGAAGGAAACGTTAGGGCTTTCGGATGCAGCTTCGGCGAGGTTGGTGGCCGCTGGCGCTACGTTCGCGTCAGTCGTGGATTCACTTGGAGTCAAGATCCGGATCTTGATCTCGCTGAGCCAGGTGGTCTCGCAACTGGACGTGATCTTTGACATCACGTACCCTGCCTTCTACACCGCCACCCTCGAGGGCCTCAAGAACATCAACATTCAAGTCAACTTGCTGCCCTTTGGCTGTGTTCTTCCGTTGCTTGACAATTTCTTTTTCAACTTCGTTCTGAAGACCGCAACGCCGCTGGTGCTTGTGCTGCTGCTCTACGTCATGAGCAAAGTCCTGCGCGCACGCTTTGGCGGTGCGGAGAGCGCCCAGAGGGGTTTCGGCGCGTACCTCGCCGATGCATGCTCGGATCTGTGGTTCTTCATCATCTTCCTCGTCTACCCGAGCTGCTCTTCCATGACCTTCATGTTCTTCATGCGCGAGACCTATGACCAGCCTGGGGAGGTGTACGTGGACCTGATGCGCGCCGACCGCTCCATTGACCGCGAGGGGGAACTCTACCAAGGCTTCACCGTGTACGCCGTCGTCATGCTCATCCTCTACCCCATCGGCGTGCCCTTCTTCTATGGGCTCATGTTCCACCTTGAGCGCCACCAGCTCCAGGAGATGCGCCACATCGAGCTCACCCGGGAGACGGACTTTGCGCTCGCGAAGCTCAAGGCGGAGGCCGCTGCCACCCCTGAAGAGACGGATGCGATGGTGCGCAAGGCAATGGAAGCGCACGAGGCAACCGGTAAAGCCCTCGCAAAGCTACGTGACGAGCTGCCGACGACGCAGCGCAAGCTAACCGCTGGCTACGAGCTCCGCACGTACTGGTTCGAGATCTTTGAATGCGTGCGCAAGATCCTGCTCATCGGGCTGCCCATCTTCTTCCCGGCGGGGTCGCCGGCCCAGCTCATATTTGGGCTCATCATCTGCTTCCTGTCGTATGGCGCCTACTGCGTCTGCGCTCCCTACGTAGAAAATGAGGACGACATCCTTGCACAGGTAGCGCAGGTCGTCATCTTCTTCTCGTTGGTCAGCTCCTTGGTGACCAACGCCTACCCCAACGATCCGATAATGTCGGCCTTGCTCCCTGCGCTCCTCGCCGTACCCGTCATCCTCACCGTCCTCTTCGAAATGTCGCTGCTCAAGTACCTGCATCGCTTCACCGAGCCCGATGGTGAGGGCAAGGTCGGCCCAGCTGGCCGGTGGATCCTCGCCTTCCGGCGCCACGTCGTTCGAATCGCAGATAGGCTCTTTGGCGCAAGGGGACGAGTTGAGGCGAAGTCGGCGATACGTGCCAAGTGGCAGCAGCACAGCGAGAAGCACGACTCCACCTCGCGGCTCGCCTTCCTCGCCCGCGAGCTCCACGTCGTCTCCGTCACCGCAGAGGCTCCGCAGGTGGAGTCCGCAGGCGGAGACGCCAGCACGATCATGACCAGCACGGGTGGCCACGAGACCGAGAACCTGTAGGCTGCCGCCGACACGGCATGCAGACAAGGAGGCGGATGGCTGCTCTATCTTCCTCACCGCCGAGACCTGAGCGCAGACCGCTGGGGCTAGGCGGTCTGGAGAGAGTCCTGGTGCAATCAGTATGGGCCGCTGTGGCTAGTGGTGGTCCGTTGAGAGAGAGAGAGTCTCGGTGGAGTGAGCGCAGACCGCTGAGGCTATAGGCGGCCTGGAGAGAGTACTGGTGCAATGAGTATGGGGCTGCTGTCAGGCTAGAGTGGTGGTCCGGTCCGTTGAGATAGGGAGTATCGGTGTAACTAAGTGCGGACCGCTGTGGCTATCGGGTGGTCTGGAGAGAGTCCTGGTGCAATGAGTATGGGCCGCTGTGGCTAGTGGTGGTCCGTTGAGAGAGTCAGAGTCTTATCAGAGTCTGTCCAACGTAGGCGCGGACGGTTCGCGCGAACGTGTGAATGGAAGGGTACAGTACCGGTACGGCGGTCCGGGGGCTGTGAATTGGCGTAGCATTGGGATGGCAGCAGGATTACATGAAGGTGTTGAGGCGGCAAGTTGAGGCATTCGTGGGCCTTCAACAGAGGAATAGATTCGGGGGTGTAACTTAATGCCCTTTGGGCTCCACCATATGCCACCCCGGGTGGTCCTCTGATGGCTCTGCTGATACTATTTCACACTTAGTTGTAGGCCACTTTTTACTGCGTCATCTTGCGAACTTGACTGCAACAGCCTGCAACGAACGCACGACACGAACGAGCGCGTCGCTCGTCGAGGCCTGCAGTGGGACAGACGTTTTTCCTTCATGCACTGCCTCTTGTCGTCATGGCGCCTCACAGCGGCGGCTCTACGCCCTCTACGCCCTTTACGCCGCTTTGCCTCCGGCGGCCCTGCGAACACCAGCTGCACCCTTTACGGAAGGTTTATGGCCTCTAATCCTTTCCAGACCTCCGTCCTCTGGTCGTCGTTCTCATGTGCTGCATCGCCGAACGCGATGCCGGAAGCCGATGTGTATTCGGAAACCATCAAAATGACCACATCAGAGGAGCTCTACAGCGCCTACGTGTGGTTCAAGAACCTCTTAATGCCAACACTCAGAGGGCGGCCGGCCTGCAAGCCGACAATGCCGATGGTCATCCCGATCATCCGCAGCGAGCTGGCACAGGTGATCGGGCCTATGTGCAGTGCGACAGACTTCACATTTGTGGACCTGGGCTGCGGACAGGGCGCCATGCTACGTCCAATGTCCGAGGCGACCATCGATGGCAAGTCGATGTTTGAGCGATGCGTGGGTGTGGAGCTTGATCCGAACACTGCAGCGGAGGCGGTAGCAGCTGTCAAGGACGATCCCAAATGCAAGGTGGAGTGCGGCGACATGTTTGGCTTCGCGGACCGCGTGTGCGCTACCAAGCGTCTCTTCGGCGGGCGCGCGGCCTTTTACATCTACGAGCCGCTCTGGATGGCCAACTTGCCCGAGGCCGAGATGGACCGCCTGTACGCGGGTCTCGCTGCACAGGTGGCCAAGCATCCGGGCTCGGTGATCGTGTACTGCACGGCCGACTCGTACCGTGAGCTAAAGGCGAGCGTGCTCGAGGCGAGCGGCCTCGTGCTGCAGCGCTCGACGCCCGTCGCGCAGAACGGCGTCTTCAACAGACTCCGTGGCAAGTTCAACACGCTGGAGATATGGCAGGCTCCGCACAGCCTGGTGACTCTCCCGGATCCCTGAAATTCACTAAATTTCAAGCCCCCGAGGCGTCGCTAGGACTGATCGGATGTGCCGGGTTTGCTGGGAGCCGAGCCCATGAACGACGGCATGGAGAGGGCATGGGGCGTCAATCGTTGTGTGTGACGCTCTCTGGTGGCGGGCTGGCGGCAATGTGGCGGGAGGCGGGTCGAGGCGGAGGCGGCTGAGTAGCGGCGGCGCGGCGACGACGTCGGCACTGGCGGCGGCTTGTTGGCTTGGGCGACAGCTCTGGACCAGTACTGTTGCCTACGCCACCGCTTTTGAACTGCCACCAAGGACCAAAGAGGTGGCGGAGGCGCGGAGATTGACGTTGGTGATCGGTTCATGGATGGCTGGTGTACCAAAAAGATGCGAAGAACGGTTCGTGCCCGCCCCGCTCGGACTGAGGCGATTGAGCGGCCGATTTCTGCCACGTGCGTTCTGTAAGGTTTTGGACTTGCCCAAGCCGTGGAATAAGCCCCGACCTTCAAGCTAGTTCAATCCATTACTGTACATACCTTCAATCGAAACCGTGCGCACATAGTGCATTGTGTTTGTGTGCGCGACGGCCTTGGCTCAAACATTAATGATCTCTCTCGCGGCGTGTGTATAAGTTGCTTTCCACTTCTCCATGTCCAAATTTATGTGAAACGCTTGCGGACTTCGCGAAATTACCCTGCAACGCACGCACGGCGCGTCGCCTCACACTCTCAGAGGGACGAGCTTGGTTTTTTCCCCATCATGCTCACGTCTCGGCGCCTCACAGCGGCGGCTCTACGCCCTCTGCGCCGATTTGCCTCCGGGGGCCCTGTGGACACCAGCACCCTCTACGGAAGAATGATGGCCTCTAATCCTCTCCGGACCTCCGCCCTCACGGGAAGCGTCCTCTGGTCTTCTGGCGATTTGGTGGCACAGTTCCTCGAAGGAGCAGAGTCGCATGAGCGTACGGGAGGCTCTCACGCGTCAAAGGATGAGTTTGACGCCGATTCTCGCAAGGTTGTCATCCTTGGCACTCATATCGACTGCTACCGTACTGCGGGCACAGTGGTGCACGGCACCCTTGTTGGCGGTGCGGGCACATACCTGTGGTTCAACTTTCTGGACTATGTGGTGCGCGGGGCGTTGCGCCTCACACCTGGTGGGCTGCCTTTCGTTGGCGCAAAGCTCGGGCTCGAAATTGCGATCTGGCATCCCACGTCATTATTGGCCTACTGGACGATCTGTGGCACAGCTCAGGGCCACTCGTTGGACATGATCCTGCGCGAGCTGCGCGGCACGTTCGTGTCGACGCTCGTGGGTGGTTCGATGCTCTGGGTCCCGATGGACATCCTGTGCTTCTGGAAGATCCCCGTCGGCCTACAGACGCTCTTCGCGAACGCGGGCAGCTTCGTCGAATCTATCGCGCTCTCGTACATCCACGGCCACGGGCTCGACCTCTTCGCGTTGCTCTCGTCGTCACTAGAGATGCCCATCTCGCCGCCCACGCCCGATACACAGTATACACATAGTATACGCGGTTTATTGCACCTATTTCGTTAATGCCATACTGGGATCCTACTATTACGTACGACGCTTACTAAAGAAAACGAATTGGCACCTGAAAACAGTCCCCGGACGGTCGGTGCGCCGTGCTGCGCACACTCCGTCGTCACTCCGGTGACAGGAAGGGCCGAGGGGTTGAAACGACACGAAAGTAGTACGTCGGTTACGACGACAGCCTGCTGCTGGCCTGAAGCTCCCCGAGACGCTCGACGCAGCTCCATGACAGACCTATCTTCTATTCGAGGCTCTCGAGCGACTACCCCTTGTCACTCCTTGTTCTTCTGCTCCTGGATCCTGAGTATCTTGTTCTTCTCGTACTCGTCAAGCAGCACGCGGTCGGGGAAGCAGTGAGTGTAAAGCGCCTTGGACGCGCGCTCCTTGGAGACGAGCTTGAGCAGCATCTTGTCCAGAGCAAGCTTCGAGTTGCGCGTCACTCGGATCGCCGAGGCAGGCTTCCTCCACGCCTCTTTGAGGGTACGCTCCGCATTCTTGACGGCGCGGCGCAGGTTGAGGACCTCCTTTTGGGAGAACCTCGTCTCGAGCTCCTCCGCGTGCGCCGAGTGAGGCCCGAGCACATCCTCGCGGATCCAGCGAAGGTAGGCCGAGAGGCCGTTCGGGTCGGGAACGGTGAGGCGCCCATCGGGCATGTACGCGGTCGCGTCGGTGTGCGAGAAGAGCTTGGAGAGGGGCCCAATCGTGAACAAGAAGAAGGGGACGGCCGAGAGCGAGAAGATGACCTTTACGATCTGGAACGTGATCTGGGTGTGCCAGTCATCCCAAAATGAGTCGCTGAAGATTGACATCATGTCGCCAATGACGAGGAGCGTGTGCAAGAGCGGCTGGCCCTTGAGGATGCGCCCGTCGGCCTCTGCCGCAATCTCCTCGCGTGCCCAGTACGACCAGACTGACAGGATGAGAAAGATGAGCACGCACAGAGCAAAAGCGAACGTGTCCCAATGGAGCAGTACGACGAGACGGTTTTGCTTCTCCGCGCACCGCATCGGGAACGTGACCGCATCAAAGTACTTGTGGCAGAGGGCGAGCCGCGCCTGTAGCCACCCGACCAAGGTTGTCTGATCGTATCGCTCGGCGCACCTGCGGGGACCCGGCGCCGTGGTGAGCACTTGCATGCGTCAAGGTCGTTGCATGCTTCGTCTGATCGCATCGCTCGGCGCACCTGCGGCGCAACTCGAGCAGCTTCTTCTCGTGCGCACCCCTCGCCTTCTCGTCCATCTGTTGGACGTATCCTGTCCCGAGTTTCTCCACGGCGAGCTCCGCATGCTCCTCGACCTTGAGCCTCTGGTATTGCACCTTGTCGTGCCGCGTCGCACGCCGCGCGGCGCGCCGTAACTTTGTCTTGTACCGCTGCAGCTCGAGCTCCTCGGCAAACTGCCACGCGTCCGCCCACTTGCGCCGGCTCCGTGTATAGTTGATCTTGCCCGAGCGGGGGTTGAGCTTGCCTGTGAACGGGAGCAGCAGAAAGGCGATCCAAAGGAGCCTGTGAAAGGGAGCCTGTGAAAGGGAGCCTGTGAAAGGGAGCCTGTGAAAGGGAGCCTGTGAAAGGGAGCCTGTGAAAGGGAGCCTGTGAAAGGGAGCCTGTGAAAGGGAGCCTGTGAAAGGGAGCCTGTGAAATGGAGCTTGCCTGTGAACGGGAGCAGCAGGAAGGCGATCCATAGGAGGGCCTGCATCCAGAGCATGATGGCGACCATCTTGCGCACGGACGCGCCGCCCACGCCGGGGCCCTTGGCCTAGCAGTCGAGCGGGTCGATAGCGCTGTGGTGAGCACGTGCATGTAAGGCAGGTCATCAGTGGCAATCATCATACCTGGCAGCCGAGCGGCTCGGTCGAGCCGACCGAGCACTCCCAGAACTCGTAGCACAGGATGGCCGACTTGATCACGCCCGAGACGAACTGCATGCCCTTCATGCCGAGGATGAATCGCATGACCTGGAACTCCTCGAGGTCAGATGCGATGCAGAGGAGGTAGATGGTGAAGAAGCCGCCGCGCACGAAGATGTCCGGGTTGGCTCCGAGGAAGTAGAAGATGTAGTACCAGGGGTCACGAATCTTGGACCAGATGGGCAGGTCGTACGGGAATCGGTAGTAGAGGACGCTGGCGCGCACGTAGTACAAGGACGGCTTCAGCAGGAGGAGGAGCATCTCGAAGAAATGGGGCTCCGCCTGATGAGGGATGTAATCCGATAATCAATCATGGGCACTCGATGGGCTCTCATGATGAGGGATGCAATCCGATCTTCAATCATGGGCCCTCCATGGGCTCTCGTGGGTACTCATAGGCAATCATAGGATGCTCATTGGATGCTCCACCTTGCTCGAGACGTCGACGCTCAGCTCGATGGAGCCCTGGGTATTGAGCGGTAGAAGGTACCGATGGGGCCCCCTGCCTGCGTTGGCGAGCAGGTGCTCCTCGATGTAGAGACCGTTCATGCCGAGCAGGTCGTCGTCGCCGAACTGGTCGTAGTCGAACACCTCGATGTTCAAGATCCCATCCTCGTCCTTCTCGAGCTCGCCTGATGAGGGAGGCAATCAGCGTCAATCAGAGTGGCAATCAGAGACAATCGAGCTCGTCCTTCTCGAGCTCACCTAGCGTCTTGACGAACACAAACTCCTCCCCATCCCAAATGGGGTTCAGGTCCGCCGTCTTCTGACTCGACTGCAGCACCTGGCCCGCGAGCTCGATGCTGACATACGGGTCGGAAGAGCTCCGGCGCCCGAGAAAGCTCACATCCGCCGCCTTCAGATTGGTCGCCCGGTGCAGCGTCACCTTGATCGTCACCGTCGTGTACTCTCGCTGCATGACGAGGGCGAGGTGAGAAAGCTGCGCCATCGCCGCATACAGGCGCACGAGCGGCAGCAGCAGCAGCCGCCGGAGCAGCATCGTGTAGCTCGGCGGGGTCACCTCGACGACGGCCACGTTCAGGTGCAGCATGCCCCTCGTTGTCAGTTGCAGCGCAAAGTCCCTGCCACTCTCCGTGTCGGCGCCCACCGACGACGCACTTCCCCCGTCCTGTGCGGCCGGTATCGCGTCCGGCATCGCGTCGGCGAAAAGGGCATACATCTGGCGCTGCGACACTTCGGCGAACCCGATTGGGTCGTCCTTACTCGAGCTCTCGGAGAGCAACGGACGTCCCAAATTAGGCAGGTGGGCGACCGGCCCTTCGTCCTTGTCGAGTACCTCGCACTCGAGCGGCGCGCTCGTAAAGTCGTGGACGTACGCGCGGAACCAAAAGGTCTCCTCCCACACTGGGTTGAGGGTCTTCCTAATAGTCTTCGACGTGGCCTCGAGGGGCGGCACCTGATGAGGGAGGTCATCAGGGAGGTCATTAGGGAGGTCATTAGGGAGGTCATTAAGGAGGTCATCAACGACATGGGCTCGAGGGGCGGCACCTGATGAGAGGCACAATCTGAGACAATCCGAGGCAATCTGAGACAATCCGTGGCAATCCGAAGCAATCAGAGGCCATCCGATGCAATCAGAGGCCATCCGATGCAATCAATGGCAATCAGATGAAATCAGTGGCAATCAGAGGCCATCCGAGGCCATCCGAGGCCATCAGAGGCCATCAAAGGCCATCAGAGGCCATCAAAGGCCATCAGGGGCGGCACCGGTCGGAATGTGAGCTCGCCCGCCCGGAGATAGGACTCTGCGGTGATCAGAGGTGGATGGGGCAGCTGCTTGTTGAGGGCGTGGAGCTCGGTGGCGGAGATCGAGATTTCGTCCTCGCCGCCGAAGCACCAGCGCGTCAGGTTGTAACGGGCCTTGAGCGCCGCGCTGAGCGCAGGGTGCACGAGCTCGTGGCCACTCGCCTGTGGGGAGAGGAGGGGGAGGGGGGGGGCGCCGTGGTGAGCACATGCATGCCCGCATTCGAGCTCGTGGCCACTCGCCTCGAGGTCCGCGAGCTTCCGGATAACTGCCCAGCGCCGTCCGAGTGGCTGATGACGGATCCCATCAGGAGCCCCCAGCTTCAAGATCACGTACGGGTCGCACGTGCCGGCCAGGTGGCTGAGGGAGGGCGCATCGGCGGCGAGCAACCTTTCGCCACGGAGGAGCTGCACGCGCAGCGTCGCCATGGAGTTCGCCCGACGCAGCGACTCGGGGTAGCGAAGTAACACCAGACTCGTTTGGAGGAGCGGCTGAGCCAGCCGGCGTACCTGATGAGGCACGCAATCAGAGCCCCAAGCTGATGAGGCACGCAATCAGAGCCCCAAGCGGCTGAGCCAGCCGGCGTACCAGCTGGCCCAGTGTGGGCTGGCCACGTACGATGACCTTGAGCACGATGCCGAGGTACCTGAGGGGGCAAGGCGCCGTGGTGAGCACTGGCGCTCGCATGCAAGGCAGGTCGTCAGTGGCGCTCAACGTACCCTTTGCCATTGAGCGGCAGCCAGAACAGACGCCCCTCGTCAGGCTCCTCGCCCTTGAGCGTCTGGATGAGCACCGCTCGGATGGCTTCGGGAGGTAGCACGGTAGTGCCGAGCGAGTCGTCCGAGGACAGCAGGTCGTGATCGAAGCACTCAAGGCGGATCGGCTTTGAAGAAACGTCGCGCGCCTGTGGGGAGAGGAGGGCGAGGCGCCGTGGTGAGCACATGCATGCCCTCACTCGAGGCGGATCGGCTTCGAGGAAAAGTCGCGCACCTGTGGGGAGAGGAGGGGGAGGCGCCGTGGTGAGCA
>Ga0210239_102094_pt1 | contig 12281 bp, 8 predicted proteins | sample ChrtobMetP5a_0mM_FD_155451 | JGI IMG/M metagenome (GOLD analysis project Ga0210239, IMG submission 155451) | Chrysochromulina tobin associated microbial communities from unialgal haptophyte culture, Seattle, Washington, United States - P5a_0mM | ecosystem: Host-associated > Algae > Haptophytes >...
GTAGCAGCGCAAGATGCAATGTCACGAACGTCAGTAGACTGCACATCATACCGATGAACACGCGGTAGTTGGCTACGCCAATGCAGTTATTGACCCACGGGCAGTGATGGTCATACCTCTCCACGCACTTCCTGCAGCTAGAGCAATGACGCGACCGGTGCTTCACCCAGCGCTCGCAGATGTTACAAAATCGTTGCTCACCCTGTGGATCGGTCTCAGCTACTGGATCGATGAGCTGGACGTGAAACGCGGTCATCCCGGTTGCCAGCGCGGGGAGCGCGTAAAATACGCTGAACGTGATGCCGACGGCTCGAGGCGTGGCCACTGGCGTGTACAGGATGTAGAGGCTGGCAATTATGCCCACGAAGAGCAGCCACGACGCCACCTGCAAGGGGTCGAGCGGCCAAGAGAACCCGTTCCGCCTCATGGGAAAAGCACGCACATTTCACAAAGAGAAAACGTCACGTTCACACCTCGATCACCTCTCTCACCGAGCATGCAATTCCGATCCCCGAGACGGTCGACGAACGGTGTGAACTGACCAACCTGACCTCCGCAACGAGAGATTTCCAGACAGATGGCCGCTCGCGCACGTGGCTTGTACCTGCTCCTTCTCGTGACGTGCACGCAGGCATATCAGCTGCCATTCTTGCGGAGCACGCACGCCTCGCCGTGCAGCCGCGCTCGGCTGGCCGTGTGCGAAGCTGAGGGAGAGGGTCCCATCGCAGAGAAGGAGGATCCGAAGGCCGCTGCCAAGGCTGAGAAGAAGGCGCTTCGCGATGCGATCGCAATTCTCGAGAAAAACCTGCCGGCAGCGCGGGGCGAGCTGAACGCGGCGGTGGACTTAAAGAAGGATGCGGGCGAGAGCGGGTTCATGCTCCTCGCGGCCAATATGGAGCGCTACCGCCAGCAAGCGGCGAAGGAGGTCGGAATGCAGAAGGGTTACGGCAAAACGAACACGCTGCGCTCGCTGCTGCCGTTCTTCGAGGAGTTCGAGCAGCTACAGAAGAGCAGTGATTCGGCGGGCGAGGGGAGCGTGATCCACTCGTATTATTCCGGGATCTACAAGCAGATCCAAAAGCTGCTCGACGGGTGGGGTGTGACGCCCTTCGAAGCGGCTGCGGGTGAGCGCTTTGATTTCAACCTGCATCAGAGCGTCGCGCGCGTCGCGTCCGACACGGTGCCAAAGGACATGATCATCGAGGCGCGGGAGCGCGGCTGGCGCATGGGCGACACCTCTATCAGGCAGGCAAAGGTCGTCCTCTCTACCGGACCGGCATCGGTCAAAGCACCAGAGGAGGCGACAGGCGAGGCTTCCAAGTAGGTGCGCTCGCGCGCTCGTGGCACGGACGCGGCAGCAGCTGCCACACGCGGTAGCGCATGTCCGATGTGCGATGTAGGTGTAGAGGCGCGCCGGAGGAGCGCATCGGTCCTACGATGGCGGGGACCGGACGCGATGCGCACGCGGAGGATAATACGACGTAAGCGTTTTGCGTTCTTCCAGTTCAGAGGTCTTCGAGCTCGGAAGGCTGATTCATAGGAAGGCTGATTCATATGTGCGTGCGTGGTTTGTGCGTGGTTCTTATCACGCGAACAGGGATCGTCTACTAACGCCACAAAGCGGTGGCAGGTGCGGAGCCACAAAGCGGTGGTAGGTGAGCCACAAAGCGGTGGCAGGTGAGCCACATACTTAAAGGTCGCACGACCGGCCGCTGGGGGGTGCGGCACAGGGGTGCGAAACGAAATCGGTGCGTCGGCGCGCGCTTCTACTCGCTTATTTCAGGTCGTCGACGTGGTGTCGAGCTTGGCGATGGCGGCGAGGATGGTCTTCTTCATGAAGGAGTCGAGGCGCTCAGCGACTCGTCGCACAGCGGGTATGTGTGCGAGCAGCTGTGCTCCGTGGCTCCGCACGAGCGTGTTGAGAAGGTTGGCAAACTTGAGGGACTTGCGCAACGCCTCGACATAGGCATCTGCCTGAAGGAGGAGCTCCGCCACGCAGCCCGGCTCGAGTGGGGGAGCGCGGCTGAGGAGCGTCTGCAGCAGTGCAGCCTGCGGCTCAGTCCAGCGCGTAGGTTCGCCGCCCTCGCCGCGCAAGAACGCCGCCAGAGCGCGCCCGAGCAGCGGAGCCGGCGCCTCACGGACCAACCTCTGGAGCGCCTCAGCCTGCGCGGCGGTCAGCTCCCCCGCGCGGCTCCACATGGCAGGCACAACGAGCTCGTCGAGGAGGACACGCGCATGCTGTTTCATCATGCACAGAAGCGCCGCGAACAGTGTCCGCGACGCCGGCTGGTCGAGCGCCTGCAGCCGCGGCAGCAGAGCCACGCGCACGAAGGCCGCCGCAGAGCGGCCGCTCACGTCCGGCTGCGAGGCTGCCTGGCACGCGCACAGGAGCGCCTCGTCGGAGAGCGAGGGTGCGTCGAGCACCATGCACGCCGCACGCATCGCGTCCTCGTCGGCGAGCGACAGCAGCAGCTGGAGCCCTAGCGCCGCCCGTGAGCACCTCGCCTCCTCCGAGAGCTTGCTGTCTCGCAGCACGCCCCGAAGGGCGGCGAGCATCGTGAGGCTCTCAGCCGGCAGCAGGACGGGCTCGGGCGCACGTGGCATCGGAATGGCTGCGGCCGCAGCTCGATCCGACGATTGCGGTTGCGGCGACGTCGCCGCAGCAGCACTGCTTGAGGCAGCGTCTGCGGCAGCAGCAGCGCCTTGTGCCTCGCTCTGCGAGGCGCCGAGCTGGTCAAACGATCGCTTACGTGGCGGCTGTTGCATCGGCCTGCGCGCAACTGGAGCGGGTGCCGCCAGCGCCGCCGCAAGAAGTGGTGTCGGCGCGAATACATCAAGATTTTCCATGATTTTGGAATTCCGCAATTGCCAATCATAGTAATCTTATGGCGATCAAAGGCGACAAGAGGACCGCTCCGGGCCGCACGTACGTATATCTGCTGGTGCTTGCATACTACGTGGCGAGCACGCTCAGCTCATGCGTCACCAAGCAGCTCATCCAGCACTATCCGCGCCCGCTCACCGTTGCGCTTGCGCAGCAGATCATTGCGACCCTCGGCAGCGTGGCGCGGATGGGCTCGTTTCACAGCGCGATACGAGAGTGGCGCACCGTACTGCCCGTGGCCATTGCGACGACCGCGAACGTCGTGCTCTACCGCATCGCGCTGGTCTACATATCGCTCTCGTTCGCTCAGGCGATCAAGACGCTGCAGCCTCTTTTTGCGGTGATGCTCAGCTCGGTGCTCCTGCACGAGCGGAACACCCCCCGTCGCGTACTAGCGCTCGTACTGCTGCTGTGCGGCGTGGCGATCGCAACAAGCACGGAGGTCTCCTTCTCGCTCGTCGGGTTCGCGTGCTGCGTCGCAGCCGTGTTTGCTCAGGCGTTGCAGGCGGTCCTTCAGAAGTCTCTGCTTGTGCACAACGGGATGCCTGCCGAGGAGGTGTTTGCCAGCGCGGCCGTGTGCGAGCTGGGGATCCTCATGCCGCTATGGGTGGCCGTGGATGCGCCCGCGTTCGCCGCCGGCCAGCCGCCCCACCTAATCGCATCGGGCGCGTTGCCGCTGCTGCTGCTCAACAGTGCGTGCAACTTTGCGACTCAGCTGCTCTCCTTCGCCGTGCTCTGTGCGGTGGTGTCGCCGGTGACGACGGCGGTGGTGTCGACGTTCAAGCGCGTGGTCACGATCGTGTGCGCTGTCGTTTGGTTCCACACACCCATCACCCTCATGCATGCCTTGGGCATTGTGCTAGCTGTCGTGGGGGTGCTCCTCTATGAGGAGGCGCATGCATCGATGCAACCTTCCGACCCCAAAGCAGCCACGCCGCTCCTGCACGAGATGCCACTCTCGCTCTCGCTCAACCCACGCCGCGGCAAGTTGCCGGGCGCCGCCGCCAGCGCCAACGGGGTATGCAACGGGGCTCACCTGGCCACGGAGCGACGACCGTGCTGTCGGGGCTTGAGTGCCTCCTCGTCCTGCAGCAGTAGTCTGTGTGCAGCCGTCTGACACGGGCTTTTCGCCTGAATTTGAATCAGCAACTAATAGAATGTTCAATAGGACATATATTCAGATTGAGATCACAAAGAAAAGTGCTGGGTCCTGACCCCGCGAATTCTCGAGGCAATTGTCTCGTCTCTCGAGGATTAAACATCCATGTAAACATCCCTCCGACGCGCGCGACAGCCCGACCCCCGTCCTTTAGCGTATAGCGACATTCCCGCTCGGTCATCATCGACGGCGATCAGACGCGTGGGTTTCGGCGGGTGGTTTCGTTGGCGGTCGGGAGTAGGCTGTACATTAGGCCTCGGGCGACCGGTGATCGTTTTTAATGCCCTTGGGTACGGAGCCTGTCCTTTGAGACGGTGGCGACTCACGTCTACGTTTGTGCACCTACATCCCACCCCCTTTCCAAGATGATTGCGGCGTGGTGAGCGCGGGGGACCGCGACGAACCTGACTGTCTGTCTGATTGCGGGGTAAGAGGCTGCGGTCCGCGGAAATCGTGTCACGAAACTTTGGATGGTAAGTCAGGAAAGCGCCGCGCGCTCGTGTGCGCTTGTGAGCTCCCTCTTGCTGCGTGGCACGTGCGCCTGGATGTCGAGCTCTGGTTCGTGGCAGCCTCGTGCGCTTAAGAAACGTGGCGCGGAATTTGTCGTGGCCGATAAAACGTCTGGAAGTGCGGCGGGGTCAAGCTCTGCGCTGGCCGGACCTGCGAGACTCGGCGCTGTTACCTCATGCTCATCGACGACACCGACGATGGCCTCCACGGCAGCCTCATCGTCGAAATTTGGAGGTGCTGCTGACCTCGAAGATCTTGAGGATGAGGTGGTGCCGGCAAAGCGTGCGCGGCCTGAGGGCGCGGAACAGGCAGCAGCTGGGGCGGCCTCAGCTGAAGTGGCAACCGGCGGCGGGCCACCCCGCGACGAGATCATCGATGGCGCGCCGAGGCTGGCGGCGCACATCACGTCGGCGTCCAAGTTCAACAAGGTGGCCGCGATGGCCTTTGCACTACTCGAAGCCGGGCGCGTCACTCACGAGAACGCGCCCGCCTTCTTTACGGTACTGCAGGCCGGCCTGCTCGAGCCGCGCCGGCTGCGCGACAAGCTGTACCGTGTAGCGTATCGCAAGCTGTACGCGGCGGCGATTTCACGCGCATCGCTCTTCTCGGCGTCGGCGCAGCAGGAGCTCAAGCGCTGGCAGCTCCTCGTCCTCACTCAGATCGACCTTCACACTGACGACTCGTTCCAGTTCAACAAGGCCGCCAAGCAGGTACGTGAGAAACTTGAGGAGCTGCCTTGCATCTACCCGGCGCTCGAGCCGGCAGGTGTGACGCACCTGCCGCCGAGTGAGCGGCGTGCATGGGCAGACGTGCTCTTCGAATGCCTCGACGCCGCGATGAGCCACCACAAGCATGCATGGGCACGCCCTACGTGCGACACACTCATCAAGGCCGCAATCGACCGGCGCCAAAATTGGGTCGAGGAGCAGCAGAGCGAGCTCCAGTTGTGGAATGCGACCTGCAAGGGACAGCGCATCCAACGACAGCAGGAGCATCTGAACAGCCGGGCCAAGACCGGGAGCGAGCCGACCGCATTCGAGCGCGCCGAGGAGCATTGGCGCAATTCGGACATCGCCACCGCTAAGCGCGGAGAGAGTAGTGTTGGAGGCGGCGGGCTCGATGGCTGGTGCGCTAAGCAGGCGCTCAATTGAACGACCGGATGCATCGGGCTCCGGGGCGAGGGCGCAAGTGCCGTGCCCCGCGGCCACAGGCACAGATGTCGTGTGTGGGGGGGGGGAGAAAGGCGAGGCCGAGGTCTAACGGGTGCCGTGCGATAAGGGCGAAGACGGAATGTCCAGACTGATTCGTAGTAACTGCACAATTGATGAGGCGCTCTCCGCGCGCGCGGTTAATTACATGGTTCCCCAGCCGAGCGTCCGTCAGAAATCACTCGACTCGGAGCGCACGAGGACGACGATATTGCCCACCGTGCCGCCCGCCGTCGGCGCCACGATCTCGCGGTGGGCGCTCGGCGCGTCGTCCAGGGCAAATGTCGCGCCCACGACGGGCGTCAGCTCGCCCCGCTCCATGCTCGCATAGAGCGCGCGGTGTGTCGCGTGCTTCTCAGCTGCGGAGGCCGCTGGCATGAAGACCCCGTGGATGGAGAGCTCTCGCGGCATGAGCAGGCGTGGGTTGAGGGAGATGGGCTCGGGTTTGGAGCCGATGATGGCGAGGCGCCCACCATGTTGCAGCAGCCCGAGGTCCGCCACCAAATTCGCGTGTGCGGCCATCTCGAGCACCACATCGAATCCAGTCTTGCCGGCTGGAAGCGCGGCTGTCGCAGCCTCCAGGTAGCCTGCTGCACGGTGATTGACGGCGGTTGCGCCCAGCTTGGCCACCATCTGCTCGCCATTGGGCGTGCCCGCGCTGCCAACGACGGTGCACCCGGCCGCCACCGCCAGCTGCGTCGCCGCCAGCCCGACGGCACCGGACGCGCCGTGGATGAAGACGGCATCGCCGGCCGCCACGGCGCAACGCGTGAAGAGAGCACGGTATGCAGTTGCGCATGGCACGCCGACGCATGCGCCCTGAGCAAAGCTCACACGATCCGGAAGCGGGTGCACGGACTCAGCCGAGCACAAGGCATACTCCGCAAAGGTGCCGCTCAAGGAGGCTGAAGTGTATACACGGTTGCCGGGCGCAAACGCTGTCACGCCTTCGCCGACTGCCTCGACGACGCCAGCCCCATCCTTGCCCGGCGTATACGGCAGGCCGGGAAGCAGGTGGGGCGTGGCTGCCCAAGGGCCTGCTGGACCCAAGCGAATGTACGTGTCGCTCGGATTCACTCCAGCTGCGTACATCTTGAGGAGCACCTGTCCTTTGCGCGGCGCGGCGAGTGCCGGAACGATGGTCGACTTCATGACTTCGGGCGGCCCAAACGAAGCGGCGACGATTGCCCTGTGCGACATGCCGCGGAACGACCGACCTCTGCGGCTTGCCGACACTGCCCCCGACACGTGTGCGACACCACGCAACATGAAAACAAAGCGGATGGACCAAGGTGTGTGAATATATAACCATTGGCTGTGAAGACGATGCGAACCGAATCATGCTCAGACACACATTAGCATTCACACACACACCTTCACCTGTTGGTAAGGACGTGCAGACTGACGTTTGATGTCGTAGGAAAAGACTTGGTGTCAAGCTTCTTGAAAACTAGACGGTGTGAGTCTCGACTGGAGCGATATGTGTCGGAACTATACGAAGAACGAGAACGACTTCCGCTCTGCTCCAACATCCTCCCTGTTGTGCTTTCAGCCGATAACGCCGCCACCACTACACACAATGCGCGACATACTCGGCCCGTCAGGTGGCCATGATTCACACAGAGAGCGATACACCATGACCAACCCCACCGATTCCGCGTATATTCACACATCCATCCTCTATGGTGGCAATGGCCCTCCAACGCTTATGTCGTGCATAGGACCGTTTTGCGCGTCTTACATGCCCCTCCCACGTGCGTCTTCAGCTCGTCGAAAAGTGCCGCTCGGCTCTGCGTGCTTGCGGGGATCATACCTCACGGCTTCACGTACCCAACGGGGTGTGTTGGCATGGGAACTCCGTGACGGATGTTCAACTTATGACTCTTCACCTTCTCGTCGAGCTCGTCTGAAAGCCGCCCCGGTGGTTTCGACGTCTCATCTGATTCGGCGGGCGAGGTCCCGATTAACCGAAAGGGCACCGCCACCGGTTTCTCGTGCGTCGCAGGACGATTGTGTGCCAGATCGGACTCGTACTTTTTGAGGTTGTACCACTTCTCAGCTTCGTGTGGTGCTGGGTGTGTGGAGCTAAAGGTCGGCGGCTTGGGCGGCTTCGCCGCCAGGGGGACCGGCTTAGGCTTGGCCACCAGCACTGGTTCACGCTTGGTCCTCAGCGGATCTGGCTTGGCCGCGAGCGGCGCTGCTGGTTTGGCTGCTGGTTTGGCTGCCGGCTTGGCTGCATTTGGCTTGGGGCCGCCGTTCCCCACGCCAATGTTCCGCACTTGGTTGAAAGCCATGGGCTCGTTCGAATTATTGGGCAGAATCTCAAAGATGGCGTTCTTGGAAGTGGAGCAACCCTCGGTTTTCGATTTCTTGGCCGGTGTGATGTACTTCTCTGCTTCGCCATTGCTTGTGATCACCGCCGTGCCTGCGCCCCCCATCGGTTCGGTCGTCAGGCCGACGAGCTTCAGCGCCTCGCCAAGGCACTTTTCGGCACCTGCGGCACCTACCCAGCAGCTCTCGATTTGGATCTTGCCGTCGACGATGATATCCGCCAAGGCGGCAAACGCGCTCGGAACGCGCTTGAGGCTGCAGTCGAATTGGGTGCCCGGCGGAGTGGAGCGGTGGAAGATGGAGTACTGCCTCTCAGTCTCGTCTCGGGATATGGACATCATCGCGACCTTCTGGCTCTTCGCCATGGACGCAAGTGCATCCTTCCAGGGACCCATGGCCTTCTCATTGCATGCCTTCGTGCATGCAGAGTCTTCGTCCTCGAGCGAGGTGTGCCCGTCCGTCCTCGCGTTCATGAACTGCGGGAACACCTTGAGCGAGACCGTGCACGCCGCGGGCGGGCACACGTCCGCGGGCACACCCTGGCACACGAGGTCGCGAATGCGTACGAAGTAGTCGGCGAGGTTGTACTTCAGGCCGTTGTACAGCGGCGAAAGCTCGCCGGTAAGGCTCGCCGGATCCACGCTGAGGTGCTTGGCATACACGGCGCTCAGCTTCATGATCTTCTCCTTGAGTTGTGGGTTGGAAGTGGCCGTGAGAGCCTTCGTGTCCGAGTTGAAGATCCCGTTAGGAAAGGCGACCTTGCCTAGAGTCTCTTCGTGGAGGGCGCACTCGGGGACGTCGCTCGTGGACCACACAGTGGAAGCGAACGAAAAGGGCTCGCCGAGGTCGAAGACGCACGGGTGCTTGTTGAGCGCCTCTCCAAAAGTGGACGTGCCACTTCCGTGGTCAGAGACGATGACGAGCACTTGAGCGCGTTTCGTCGCATTGAAGGCCACCGGCACTGTTGTGGGTGACTTCACCACCGCCGCCGGTGCCGGTTTGGGGGCTTTCTCCACCGCAGCCGGTGTCGGCGTGGGTGCTTTCTCCACCGCCGCCGGTGCCGGTTTGGGGGCTTTCTCCACCGCAGCCGGTGCCGGCGTGGGTGCTTTCTCCACCGCAGCCGGTGTCGGCGTGGGTGCTTTCTCCACCGCCGCCGGTGCCGGTTTGGGGGCTTTCTCCACCGCAGCCGGTGCCGGCGTGGGTGCTTTCTCGACCGCAGCCGGTGTCGGTGTGGGGGATGCCACAGCCGCCTCCTCGGCCGCCGCCTTGTCGGCCGCCGCCTTGTCGGCCGCCGCCTTGTCGGCCGCCGCCTTGTCGGCCGCCGCCTTGTCGGCCGCTGCCTTCTCGGCCGCCGCCTTGTCGGCCGCCGCCTTGTCGGCCGCCGCCTTGTCGGCCGCCGCCTTGTCGGCCGCCGCCTTGTCGGCCGCCGCCTTGTCGGCCGCCGCCTTGTCGGCCGCTGCCTTGTCGGCCGCCGCCTTGTCGGCCGCTGCCTTGTCGGCCGCTGCCTTGTCGGCCGCCGCCTTATCGGCCGCCGCCTTATCGGCCGCCGCCTTATCGGCCGCCGCCTTGTCGGCCGCTGCATCCAGTGCCGGTGAGGGGGCTTTCTCGGCTACCGGCTCGGCCTTCTCGGTCGGCTCGTCCTCCTTAGTATCCCACGGGTATGTAATCGGCGCGGTTTCGGCCGGCTTGTCCTCGGCCGGCGGCTTGGTTGGCTCGGTCGTGGTCGGTACATCGACCGTGGTCGGTTTGGTCGCAGTCGGCACATCGATCGTAGCAGGTGTGTTGAGCGTATTGCATGCGTCACACTGGTTGCATGGCATGAAGGTGGCACTGCACTTGACATCCAATGGCGATGTGTGCTCCGGGCACCATGACTTGCACCGGTCTGTGTCCATGACTTGCACCGTTGCCAAGGCTCGGACCGTTCCCTCAGGTTGTACCGTTTTCGCTGGCTCCAGCTTCGTTTCTCCTTCTTCTGATGCCCAAAGGTTCTGCAGATCCTCGGGTACCAACGGGACCCAAGGCTCTTCAGCTGGACCCCCAATAGGCGCTGCCATAGTGCCGGGGACCATGGCCAACAGCGACAGGCACGACCATCGCCGCATATGTCACTTTTCTCTCGAATTTCCTAATTTGGGTTTCATGGGCCCAATTTAGGCTCATGAGTCGACAACAAAAGCTTTCTTCCAAAATTATCAACATGTATCCGGATACCATTTGGGCTGAGGACGTTCCCGACGGATATCTGCTGCCACTGTGAACCGACAGGCCGCTTCACGGTCCGAGTAGAGTAACGACGAAGAGCTGGGTCTCCTAGGCAATGCCTGTGCAGATCTTGCCCTCACCGGCGAGCCGCTGGAAAAGCGCATCACTGTCAACCCTCGGCGGCGCCGGCGCATCACCAGAGCGCATCGACCGCCGCTTCATCACTTGCAACGGCCGCGGCGTCGAGGAGGCACACTCGGCCACACCGCAGCTGTGGGACTTTAACGGGACGGAGGTTGACCTGGCGCCGGAACACCAGTATAGGCAAGATGGACACCTCTGGTCTCTCCGCTGTCGCGCATTCGAGGCGATTAAAGCGGGCAAAGCAATAGCAGGTCGGCCTATGAATGCAGCGGCACGCAGATCGGCCATCAGTTGGATCGGGCAAGATGGCTCCGCGATTCTCAGTCCGGCTGAATACAAGGAACAGATGGCGGCCAGCGAACAGGCGCGACGCCGCATGATTGTCGACCTTTTAGGAGGGGGCGCCGGCACGGGTGGCGGCGGCAGCGGCACTGGCCGCGGCCGTGGCAGCTCCAGCACTGCGGCTGCTCCCGCAGCAGTGCCACCGCAGTCCTGCAAGGCCGCCAGCAGCGTGCACAAATGCGAGGAGGACGAGGCGTACCTGAGTTACGACGAGCTTGGCATGTTTGATGAGCTGTGCGCCGAGCTCGATCTCCCGCCGCGCCTTCACCCGCCCTGCGTCTCGCGTCAGAGCTTCAAGCTTCGCGATGGACGTTTCATGTCAGCCCTCAAGTGGGGCACCGAGCCGCCGGAGCTCGTGGAGCTCGTGCTGCTGCACGGCGGCAAGCAGAACGCGCACACGTGGGACGCGGTTGCGCTCGCCTTGAACCGGCCTCTGATCGCCCTCGATTTGCCCTCGCACGGCCACAGCGACACTGCTCTCGACGGCCTGCACGAGCCTGACGCGTTGGCGGCGGACATAGCAGAAGTGATGGACCAGTGTGCGCCACGAGCGAAGCTGCTTTGCGGCATGAGCCTGGGTGGCCTCGCTGCGATCTCGCTCAGCGCGCTGCGGCCCGAATTGGTCCGACGGCTCGTTCTCGTGGACGTGACGCCGGGTATCACAACCAAGACCGGCGCGCCGAGTTCTGAGGAGGTCATCAGCACCGGAGTTGAAAAGTCGTTCGCCACTTTTGGGGCGATGCTCTCGAGCGTCGCCGCCCGCAACCCTTCTCGCCCGCACACTTGGCTGCGCCGTAACGTCCTGCACAATACCGTGCAGCGCGTGGAGGATGAGGTTTGGATCTGGCGGTACGAACGCTACCCACGCCGCCACCCACGCCGCTGCGCATTCGCAGCGCTCTGGGACCAACTCGGGGCGACCACGGCGCCGACGCTGCTCATCCGTGGCACGCACTCGCGCATGGTCGATGGCTCCGATGAGGCAGAGCTACGCCGGCGGCTCCCCACGGCGCGGGTCGAGCACGTCCAGGGCGCGGGCCATTGTGTGCAGAGCGACCAGCCGTTACGCCTCGCTGCCCTGCTCGACGAGTTCGTGCAGGTACCTACTGCGGGTGCGGCACACGTACCGGTACAGTGCAGGGATCTCAGGATTGATCTGAAGTGTATAGAGGCATGTCAGGGCTTGTGACAGGCCTGAAACGGGTGCTAAAGATAAGAGGCGCGCTCGGATTTTCAGGCCTGAAACGGGTGCTAAAGATAAGGTCGCTCGGATTTTCCAAACGATGTGGTATAAAGAAGGCCGGTTGCGTAGCCGAAACATTCATCCGCCTGATCGATATACATGTACATGTATGTTCCGTCCACATCGTCAGGTGTTGTGAGATCACATTCACTTTGTGCAAACGCGACAAGGCGCGGTGATGAAGGAATCATCAAGCTGAGACTCCTCAGGATTCCGGCATCACCGCGATGGAGCATCGCGCAAGGCGCATTCGGT
>Ga0210239_102100_pt1 | contig 12222 bp, 6 predicted proteins | sample ChrtobMetP5a_0mM_FD_155451 | JGI IMG/M metagenome (GOLD analysis project Ga0210239, IMG submission 155451) | Chrysochromulina tobin associated microbial communities from unialgal haptophyte culture, Seattle, Washington, United States - P5a_0mM | ecosystem: Host-associated > Algae > Haptophytes >...
GGCGGCGGGGGCGGGGGCGGCGAGGGCGGCGGCGGCGAGGGCGGCGGCGGTGACGACGGCGGGCGCGGCCTGGGCGGCGGCGAGGTCGGCGGCGAGGGTGGCGGTGGCGAGGGTGGTGATGGATGGTGGCGGAGGTGATGGTGACGGTTGGCATGGCGGCGGCGAGGGCGGCGGTGGTGGCGGCCTTATATAACGTACTGTCGGCAGACGCGCCCGTTGGCGCGCCTCCCGAAGGAAACGCAAAAGAAGTCACTTGACGCCGCCGTCGCGTGACGACGACGGTGTCGAGGAACGACGATATCATGGCGACCGGCAGCTTGCCCGCCGCCTTATTGCTGCCTGCCGCCATCAGCAGCGGTTGTGATCGGGCAGCCTGTTGTACACGGACCTATTGGACTTCCAATGCCCTTTCGAAATGCTGAAGCGAATGTCCTTGATCAAGTTGGACTTGAGGATGATGCCGACCGGATGCACATCGACATTGACTGCGAGCAGCACACATGCTCGCCAATCACGTGTTAGGGTCGACAGTGAGGTGTGCTTGAGGGTAACTGCGAGCAGCACACATAGCAGCAGCGGCCGCGGCGAACACAGATAGACGGGACAAGGTCGGAAAGCGCATGTACAGGCCAGGCGCGAAACGACTCACCATCCTCTTCATCGTCATCGTCATCGTCATCGTCGTCGTCGTCGTCGTCATCATCAGCAGCTGCAGCTGCTGCTGCGGCCGCGGCGTTGGGCGCGCCTCTGCCATGCCCACGCTCGGCAGCAAGGGCTCTACAGGCAGCCATGGGAGCACAAGCCATGTCGTCCTCCGCCGAAGGACGAGAGAGCTCGGACGTGCTTGCAAAAGCTCGGGGTTACCAAGCTTGAACGTGATTTCAGACACATATTGAAGCGAATCAGAGTTTGGGGCCAACTCATACCATCCCCCGTAGCCTCCGGGCGTGCTCAGATGCTTCATAATTGCTCGTGTCGCGTCAAACGGAGCCGCGTCCTCGCCCGAAGGACCCCGTCCTTGGGTTTAGGACAGGGGTGTGAAACCGCGCCTTTGCGAGCACAGCGTAAAGCACAGCGGCGCTCGCTTTTCCACCTATAGTAACCTAAAGGACCTCTTTTGTCTCATTTGACCGTGCCAAACCGGGAATGGGCGGCTAGTATACCCACCTCATACCAGATTACCAGTCGAGTGGGCAAAGGTCACGGTCGAGCGCCTCGTCTTGACTCTCTAAACTCTCACCCACAAGGGGTGACGTGGGGTTTCCTATCCTTTTTGGGGGGGGGTTCCTATCGGATACGTATCCTGATGTATTTCGATGTATCTTGCATGTATCCTGATCGTATCTTGATGTGTCCCGTTCATATACATCAAGATACATCGAGATACATCAGGATACAATTGTATCTGTGACTTTGGAAATGTATCTTACCTAGGGATATGTATCCTTCTTTACGATACATTCAGGATACATTTAAGATACATTTAAAATACAATGTATCTTAACCCTCAGATACGTGACACACAAGATACATTCAAGATACATATGGGATACATCGAGATACACCTCAAGATACGTATCTCGAGCCCTACTTGCGGCCGCGCTTGGATACCCCCAAACCCCCGAGATACGTGTCCCGCATGTATCTTGCATGTATCCCGCATGTATTCCGCATGTATTCCGCATGTATTCCGCATGTATCTTGATTACCTCTGAGGATACATGTATCTCGCATGTATCTTGCATGTATCCCGCATGTCTCCTTCATATCAGATACATCTCTCTCTGGATGCATTTGAGATACATGTATCTCATCATGTATTTCGGATGTATCCCAAATGTATCTTGATCACCCTTGCAGATACATGTATCTCGCATGTATCCCGCATGTATCCTGCATCTCAGATACGTACCTCTCTGGATACATTCAAGAGGTATGTATTTCAGAATGTATCCCATATGTATCCCGCATATGTATCTTGATGTATCGTGATGTATCGTGATGAAGAGTCCAAGATACACGTCTCCTGATGTATCTTGATATGTATCCAGTGTGACACCAAGGAAGCGCCCAAGATACATGTATCTTGATGTATCTGATGTGTATCCCAAAATGTATCTTGGACTCGTTTGGGATACGTGTAAAATACATGCAAAATATCAAGATACATGTATTCTCTTGGAATGTAACAGGGCATTTAAAATACATTTTGAGATACATCAGGATACATAAGGGATACATGTATCCTTCAGAATACATGCAGGATACATGCAGGATACATCAAAATACATCAGGATACGTATCCGATAGGAAACCCCCCCCAAAAAGGATAGGAAACCCCCCCTAACCCCACCCACAAGCGCCCGCCACCGGCTGCGTCTTGGCAAGTGCTCCTTGCCCTGGCTGGCTGCTCTGCTGCTCGTCCTCGTGCGCGCCTTTGCAGCCTGCCAGGCAGCCTGGGGCCGTTCTTCACTTGTGCGCGATTTCCTTCGTGCGTGTAGGTGTGATGTTGTGAATGATGAATGGCATGAATCCTGTGGTAAACCTGGTCGCGCGTTGAAACGTTGAATTGCGGTTCATCAAAGCTACACAAACGCAGCCTGGTGAGCGCGACAACCCGGTCCCTGCTAAAGCTAGACCAGGCTTACATCGCGGTGGGTGGGCGGGACACTTAACTCTCATCGGAGGATTCGACGACATGCTCGACATTGCGCTTCGAGAACTCCCCCCGAGGTGCAGAGGTGCCGAGTAGCACACCATCTGCCACGTGCATCTCCCGTAGGGGTTAATCAGGATGCGCATCGACTAGCTTCGAGGATCCCCCTTGGGTCTCGAAACCTTGAGCAGCAGATCTCCCGATAGGTATCCCCATGGTACCCCATGCGCCCAATAACTCCCAAACGGCCGGGAGACCTCTCCCCGCCTATCCCCTTTCCCCCTGGCTGGGCTACTGATGGCCCCGCCGACTGTCTCTTCACACGGTGGTTCACGGCCGCTTAAGGGGTCAAGCGGCATGGCATGAATGGCATGGAAAAAAATGGAGTCAACGCGATGCTTGGCCGTCGGCCTCTCTGCAGGCCTCGGTCTTGGCTTCGCCCTGTCGCTCGCGATGGGCAAGCAGAGAGTCGTGGCGGCCGTGGCGACTCCGGCGCCAGAGCCGCAGTGGCAAGCCCACGCCGAGTTTCTCGGTGATGCATTCAACTGGGTGGCATCACATGCACCGTGGTTTGAGTGTTCGGATGAAGACATCACCACCACGTACTACTACCGCTGGCGTCTCGTGTGGCTGCACATTCGACGGACGCGTTTTGGGCCCGTGCTCACAGAGTTTCTAGGGCACGTGAATTGGGCCGGCCCGGCCGGCACGATCAATTGCCCGTTCGGCCATCAGGCTGCCGAGGCACGCTGGGTGCGCGATGCTGGGCGGATGCTCGAGAACTACACCCTCTTTTGGTGGCGCCACCCAAAGGCGGATCGGCGTTACACGTGGTGGCCCGCACACGCGACGCTCGAGGGCTTCCGGCTGCACGGCCGCCTCGACGTGCTCGAGCGGCTTCGCCCCCACCTCGAGGCCGAGTATGCACGTTGGGTCGAGCGCTCAACGGTCCCGACCAAGGGCGCTCCCGAGTGTGCATGGCAGGCAGCACACGACGACGGCGAGGAAAACTCGATCGGCCTCGACGGTTGCCGGCCAACGATCAACGCCGCCCTCTACGGGGAGGCCGCCGCGCTGGCCACGATCAGTCGTCTGCTCGGCGCGTCGGCTGCGCTGGTCGATCATTTTGAGGCGGATGCGCGCCGCTGGCAAGCGGCGCTCGAGAGCCTGTGGCGGCCCGACCTTCGCTTCTTCGTCACGCGGGCGCTGCCGCCGCCCGCCAGCCGCGCCCGTGAGATCGCAGCGCGGCGCACGAAGCTCGGCTGCCTCTATTGCTACGGTCGAAGGCGAGGACCGAAGGCCTGCCCTCCCGACTGGCCCGCAGGCGAGCTGGTCGATGTGCGCGAGCTGCAGGGGCTAACGAGCCCCTGGTACCATCGAGCCGCACGCGCCGAGCATGCAGTCGCCTTCGAGCAGATTCGCTTGGAGCGTGGCTTTGCGGCGCCATGGGGCGTGACGACGGCCGAACGACGCCACCGATGCTACAACTTCTCAACCTGGTGCCCCACGAGTTGGCACGGTCCCGTCTGGCCGTTTGAGAGCGCCAAGCTGGGCACCGCGCTGATCAACGCGCTGCACGACGTGAGCCAGCGCGCCCGGTACGGCGCGCACGTGCGTCCCGCGGACTTTATCGCCTTCCTGGGCACGTACGCGCGCATGCATACTCAAGGTCGAGCCCGCGACGTGCCGGCGGGCACCCCGTTCGTGGGTGAGAGCTTCCACGGTGACGAGGGCTACTGGCTCACGCGCGAGCTGCTGTACGAGCGGCGCCAGGGCGATCGGAATCGTGGAGAGCATTACTTCCACTCATCGTACGTCGACCTCGTCCTCTCGGGCTTGGTCGGGGTGCACGTGCTGCTGCCGACCGACTTGGCTGCGCACGCGGAGGCTGAGCGGAGCACGAGCCCAGGCTTTGGCGCGGGCGGGGCGGCCCTGCTTGTCGTCGAGCCGCTCGTGGAGATCGGCACGCCGGCCGCGGTCACGTACTTTGCCACGAGCGGCATGCTTGTGCGTGGTCGGCAGGTTGCCGTGGCCTACGATGGCACGGGGGGCGAAAGGCCCCGGTATGGCATTCGCGGCCTCGCCGTCTGGCTCGACGGGGTGCTGGTCGCGCAAGCCCCAGGGCTGAGGAGGCTCGTAGTGCGGTTGTAGCCGACAGACAAGTGCGCTTCGCAAGGGCACGCCGAATGGAGTTCCCCCCTCTGTTCCTTCCGCGCCAGAACAGTGCGGTGTAGATTTACGCTCTCGCCATTGAGCATTTGGCGAATTCGCGTCATCGCGAGCGTCTTCACGGAATATTCTTCGGAACGTTTCGTGTGATTATTCGGAGATGGCAGGAACGCTGTGCTCGCTCGCGGCACTCACGACCGCCGCCTGGTCCGTACAGTCCACGTCGTCACCTGGGGCTATCCGAGCTGCTGCTGCTCTGTGCATCGATGAGTTTGAGAAGCTGCCGCTGCCGCTGCTTCCATATCCAGGATGGCAGGAGCGCGCGAGGGAGGAGGCCGTTATGAAGTGGACTGCAAGTCGAGAGCCGCTTTTGGCGGGTTCGCAGCCGCATGCGCTGATAGTAGCGGTTCGAGACGAGACCGACTCGGGGCGTTACTTTGAGGGCGTTTCCGACGAGTTGCTCGGCTTTGCAGAGATGGGTCTCTTGCCGGCGCCACCCGAGCGCCGGGTGGCAGAGCCAGTGACGGCAGCGGAGGCGGCGGCAGCGTCGAAGGCTCGCAGTAATCCGCTGCTGTATCCGTACCTCGCCAACCTCGCCGTTAAGCGCGGAGCGCGGCGTCTTGGCCTCGGGAAGGAGCTCGTGCTCGCCACGGAGCGCAAAGCCGCTGACTTTGGATTCGATCGCCTCTACATTCGGGTTGACAGGCAAAACTTTGATGCGCGGCGGTTATACGATCGGCTTGGATATCGGCTCGTACACATGCAGCCACGCACAGACGTACGAAAAGGGGCTGGCGCAGATCTCTTCCTACGCAAGGACTGGGTGCGAGAGGACAACGAGGCGCGGGCGGACACGGAGATCGCCGCACGTGGCACGAAAATGAGTCTGTAGTTGAAATTGTGCGAATGGTGATCTCAGGCCGGCGCGGCCAATATGTACTGTCTAATGAAAATGCGTAAATGCGAAAGGCCTTTAAGGCGCGAATGAAAGCGCGGCGCGAAGTACGAGACGGCGGGTCGGGTGGGCGGGTGCCCCCGTGCGCGGGGGCGTGCGGCGCGCGGCGACGGAGGGTTGTCGCGCCGGCGGCCGGGCCGGCTGCGGGCTCGCGCCTCGCCGCCGCGCCGCCCCCGCGCCGGCGCGCGGCTTTCGCCCCCCGCTCCGCTCACCGGACACCCGCAACCCGCGGCATACGACCGTTCGAGCCAAGCCGAGCCGTTCCGGTTCGACAGTTTGTTGTCCGCTTGTTCACCCGCACGCTTCTCGCATCTCGCTTGCGCCGTTCCGACCCGGGACCGCCCGGCCGGGGGCGGAGCGCGGACTAATGCGCGGACTAAGCGGAAATAGCGTGGTCGCTGCAATATCGCGGCATGTGTTGTAGTTGTATCGCGGCAACCATAGGTAATCAATACGATATACTGGTTACAACTGCACTACTGGGCGGTAGCGGTCGTCTCTCGACTCGGACTCGGACGACACGCTTTACCGAGATACCTTGTACAGTCTCCTGTATGACTATCCGTGGGACATGCCATGCTCTGCCACCCCACATGCTTTGATTGTTGGTTCTGATGCGCGAATACTAGATGTTCGTGCACATGCGTGAATCTATATACATGCGATCATGATGATGACGGTCCTGTTTCTGTGCATTGTGCCTACTGGTGCTGCACATACGATGAGGCCCGGTGGAGCACGAGGGGCATGCGGCATGGTGATGGCGTTCATTGTGACCAAGTGTGGTGTTGAAGGCTCGACCGGCGGACCGCGACGCGATTTATGAAGGCTTTGAGCACAGACGAGATTCATCGCGTTGCCTTAGGCCACACCGGCATGCGCCATGCCCCAGCCCTGCACCCGCTGCACTATTGCGAGTGCCACATTCCTCGTGAGCCGGCTCTTGAGGCTCGTCTGCAGGTTGAGAACCTGTCGGCGTGCTCCCCGACGCAGGGGTCGCGCATCCGACTGCACGCCCATCTCGACGCCCATCTGCACGCCCATCTCGTGGTTGGGAGCCTGGCAATGCCACCAGCAGAGGAGTAGCAGCGCGAGCAGCATGATTGCGAACGGGATCAGCTGCTGGCAAGCCCTACGCAACAGCTTGGCATCCACACGCATGGCACAGCCCTCTTCACTGCTGATGGTCCCATCGTACGACGCCCTGGCTGGAAGCTGGGAGCTGTGATCAACAGTTGCGGCCATCGGTGCCGGTTCCGAGTCCTCCATAGTCGCCTCACACTCGGGCACGGGGCTCAGGCTGGCTGATGCATCAAAGCGACCGAACGCCAACTCGTCAAGATGATGGGGCCACTCGCTCGTCTCTGGTTGATGGCCCAAATGCCATCGGACGCGCCCAATCTCATGGTCCACCGCGTGTTCACAGTCCACTGCGTGCTCACAGTCCACCGCGTCCACGGTCTTCGGCGTCGACTCGACCACGCCCATGACGTACTCTCGGCGTAAGCTCGGCGTAACCACGGTCGTCGGCGTCGACTCGACCATGTCCACGGCCGTCGGCGGCGATTGCGTCCCGCAAAGGGCGTCCATGACTGAGGCGGGGCTGCTATCGCCGACGACTTCGGCTTTGTCAAGGTCACTTTGCTCCTCGAGCTTCGTCGCCTCGAGCTTCGTCCGCCGGATCCACCACGAGTCCTGGAGGTCTTTCGGAAGTGGAGAGGCAGGTCCGCCGCGGCTGTGATCAGCTGCACAAACCAAGCTCCGCTGTAGCTTTGCGACCGCGTCCCACGAGATCGACCGTGCCAGTGCCAGGTCCTGCTCCTTGGCTTGCGTCTGCGTCAGCACTTTGGGTGGTGCAGCTGTAGGTGCGGCCACGGCTGACTCCATGCCGACCATGGCTGACTCCACTTCCCATGAGGCAGCGGCATCGGCCTCTTTTCTCCCCTTCTCTCCTGACGCCTCTGCGATGGCCAGCTTGTGGGCGCGCGCCCGCGCCAAGCGTTCTGCGCGTTCTTCGGGCGACGGCGGCACAAGAGCGTCGACGCGCAAATCTTGCTCATCATCTTGTTCGACCATGACAGGCCGAGCTGAATATGGATATGCATCCGTTGGAGTGAAGGATTTCTTGGATCGCTTGCGGCGCCGTAGCCATGTAGACTTCACCGCAAGGGACGTCACGAGAAACATGCGCGCGCCGGCCAACGTCCACGGGGCTGCGCCGCCCCGTGTGACTAGCACGACAAGGTCCGGCCGCAACGTGGCGCCGCCAAGAGCGTCCGACAAATCTGCCCGCCCCCTGCGTTCAACTCGTGCAGAGTCTGCTGCCTCTCTGCGCACCAATACTGCTGTGAATTATAACCATTGGCTGTGAAGCACACGTCGCGTACACTCTCCGGGCCCCCTAGCACAAGGGCCTCTATCGCTATGAGGCCGTGAATCGGCAGAAGTTGGGGGCGAGGCAACCACCTTCGCACCTTGTGGTTTACCGCCTCACACGAACCAAGAAGACTAGAAGAGTATCTGATGGTGAGTCTTCTGCTGCTGCTGTTCAACACAACACGCACGCAGTACCTCCGGACCCCAAGCACGAGCGGGCCTCTATCGAGTCTGCTGCTGCTGCTGTTCAACACAACGCGCGATACTCTCCGGACCCCCTAGCACAGGTCTACGAGTACAATGTAAAGAATTCTTCTTGGCTGTGATCAATACGCTTAAATACGCTGCCTCCGGGAAAGAAAAGCGTCCAGTGCGGTCCCTCGAAAAATGAAGATGAGGGGGGGGGGGCAAAACGAAAGCCTACCAAGGACGGAATGGCCTGGCCCTGCGAGGATTTCGTCCACATGGTGTCTTACATGGTGTCGAAGAGTGTTTGGTGTGAGGAGCCCTTCTGGTGATGAGGCCGGAGGGAACTGCAAGCAGTCCAAGGTGCAGTCTGCAGTGTGCAGAGTCGAGGCTGATGAAAAATGTTAAAATCCTGACTCAAAAGTCAAATGACAAATCCCGCCTGCGCGTGCGCGAGCGAATTTTCCGCCGCAGCTCGTAACGATGGCATTATAGTTGGCTACCTCGATTGGCTAACGGACGTGACCCGCTGTCGATCGGTCAACGAATCACAAAACCTGAAATACTCGGCCGGCGCTAGCTCGGTCCTCGTGCTGGCTCCACGATGGTCACGTGCTTGGGCTCACCACCTAATTTCGCCGTCGCCGGGCGAGGAGGCGAGGCATCATGTGAGGCGGGATGCGCAGATGCGCCGCTGGCCGCTTCCGCCGCCACGTTCTGAAGCTCTATGGTGCTCATGGCCGCCTTGCTCTTGCCTGAGCTCTTGCCCCCCGCCTTGCCCTCCAGCGCCGCTCGGCCCTTGCCGACGCTCTGTTGTGCTTGCCGCTTGCGCCGTTGGTTTAGGCGCGCGCGGATGATGGCGCGCACGATCTGGCAGTACTGCATGAGCGTGCGGCGTCGGGTAGGCACGGCGTGTGCCGACTTCTCGTTCATCGCGATGCGGATCTGCGTGTAGGCCTCGCCCAGGATCGCGAGGAAGATGTTCATCATGATAAGCACCATCACGATGATGTACAGGAAGAAGAACATGAGGCCCGGCGAGATGCCCGGCTGGCGCATGCGCATTCCGGGCACGTCAAACGAGCCGAGCATCACGAGGAGGAGCGAGATCACAGCCTGGTCGAACGTCGCGTATTCGCGCATCTGGGAGCCGAACAATTGCATCGCCATCATCGCGAAGGCGATCATCAGGATGAGCAAGAAGATGATGAAGTAGCCCATGTCGGCCGCGGCGCGCGTGAGCACGAGCCAGAGCATAGCAGTCGAGTCGTTGAGCTGCGCATACTTGAGGAACTTGAAGAAGAGCGCGATGACGCAGAGGGAGTCCAGCGCGAAGGAGAGCTTGTAAAGTGCGCCAATGGACGCGAAGTCGGTGTACTCGTTCTCGAAGATGGCCTCGGGTGGGTAGAGGCTGTTAAGCAGCAGGACCTGGTAAAAGGTCGACAGGAAGAACCCTAGAAGCACGATGCACTCAAGCAGGTTCCACACGTCGGACATCCACTCGCCAATCCATCCCGTCTTCTTGACGGAGGCGTAGACGAGGGAGACCTGCACGGAGATGTAGTAGAGCACAAAGCCCGAGACGATGAGCTGCAGGGTGGTCGCGGTGAGCTTTTCAGGCGTATCCATCTTGTAGAGCTCTTGGCTCAGGGTGGAGATGGACGTGGAGGGGAACACGCGCCCGCCCAGGCTGAACTCGAAGGCGAAGGTGATGCACATGAAGACGTTCAGGTTGCCGTTGTAAAAGGTCATCTTCATGAACATGGCCCGTGACGACTGGTCGAGCCACAAGTTGTCCTTCAGTTGCTGGAGTGCGAGCAGGATGTCGTCGCGCGCCGCTGTGCTCCGCTCGCACACCCCGTTCGGGTTGGGGTTGGGATCGTCGGCAGGGCGCTGGCGGCAATCGAGCAGATTGTCCGTGTCGCGCACGTAGCCGCCGGCGGAGTAGGAGACGCCCGGGAAGTTGGTCGACAAGAAAGGGCTCTCTTTGGTCTCCTCCGCGCTCCTATAGGTGAAGGCGCGGCACAATTTGCGGATGTCCATCGCGTTGAGCGCCGCGGTCGTGGGTGGCTCGCCCCCGTAGTTATCGAGGTACCGATCCGGCGGCGGCGGCGGCGCGGGGATCATGTCGCACGAGCCGTGGACGTTCAAGAGCTCCGCGCCAATCGAGAACGGGCGCGTGTCCTCGTTCTGAGGGCTCGGGTCCGTCCAACACTCGTCGATGAAATTCTGATCGAAGATGTGCGTGCCGTTGGTGAGCTTTCGCTTCTGGAGGCTCGGCTGTATGCACCCTACGTTGGGTCTCGCGCGCACGGTTCGGAAGCGGATGCCGCCCACCACGCGATTGTACGTCATCACCGCGCCCACCTCGCGCGGTGAGAATGGGTCGCCATTGTATTTGCTGTCGGGGTAGATACCTTCGATGACGACCTTCTCGATCCAAGTGAAGATATCTGAGAAGCTCGAGATGTCATTGTAGGTCTTCTCATTGTAGTCGCCATATTTATTATTCACGAGTAGCTCGCGGATCGCGCTCACTTGGAAGTAGCCCTCGCGCTCGCCGCCGGCCCGGCGCAGGAACGTGGACACGATGAAGAGCGTCATGAAGACGACGAAGACTGGCAGCTCGCGATAGAGCTGTTTCTTGTTGATTTTCTTTATCTTTGCGGTCTTGACGGGTGCACCCACCTGCTGCGCCGGCTCCTCCTCCTCCTCCTCCTCCTCCTCCTCCTTCAGCTGCTCCTGCTCCCCAAGCAGAAGCTGCAGCAGCGCGTCAGGGTCATCGAGGTCTTCCTCGTCTTTTGTCTCGTCCTCGCGCACCTTGAGCAGCACGTGTCCGTACTGGTTTTCGAACCCGCTCAGCTCGTCCCGCACGGACGCGTTGCCGCGCCACACCTCGTCCCGCTCGTTGACGATCTGCACATCATCCGGATGAAGCTCGAAGATGCGACACGCGTCCGTCAGCAAATAGTCGAACGTGTACGATTCGTCGGTGACGCGGAAGACGGCCTCCTCATCCTCGTAGAGCACGCTCACCTCGCGCAGCTCGGACTCCTTGTCCGCCTGCTTCAGCAGCTTCCTGATCTGCTGAGCTTTCGCATCCTTGAGCTCCTGAACGGCCCGCGAAAGGGTGTGCTCGAACACCTTCTTCATAGCGGCAGCCTCGTTGCTCAACACCTCGCGGCGCGCAGTCTCGGCACGCGAAGACGCTGAGCGCTGGGTGATTTCGGCAACATATTTCTCGCACCGCTCACGCACCGCCGCGAGCTGCTCCTGCCGACTCTTGAGCTCGCGTGACTCATCCACAAGCGTCGAGTGGCTCACAGCAATGTCGTCGCGCTTAAGCTCGAGCTTTTGTCGTATCAGATCGAGCTTCTTTATGGCTTGGGAAGATGAGAGGGATTTGTTGTCCATTGTCGCGCACAAGTCTTCCTATCGACCAAACCAAGGAGATGCGAGGTCGACGCCAGGACCGCGGGTGGCCGAGCTCGCTGGCACGCAGGCGCAGCAGCACCCCTTCGCCAGCCGGCCAAGAAATGGAGCGCCATCTTCGCGCTGTGGTGGGCGTTTTGGAAGCCACTCCCCCCCGATCGAACAGGCCGCGTCCTGTAGATCTAGAAGATCTATGTACGCGCATTGTGTACGCGGTCCGCCGGCCCCGCGGCCGGTACTGTAGGACGTCCAGGGGTATAACGATAAAACGAACCTGGGTTTGCGGCCGCGTGTTCGTTACCTCAGGAACGACCGCGGGACAGATCAAGGGCGTGCCGACGAAGCTCGCATCAGGCGACGAGGTGCGCATGATCTGGTCGGGCGACCTGGGCACGGCACGCGTGCGCAACGGCCTCAATCGCATCGCTGCAATCACGGCCGAGCAAGG
>Ga0210239_102108_pt1 | contig 12177 bp, 3 predicted proteins | sample ChrtobMetP5a_0mM_FD_155451 | JGI IMG/M metagenome (GOLD analysis project Ga0210239, IMG submission 155451) | Chrysochromulina tobin associated microbial communities from unialgal haptophyte culture, Seattle, Washington, United States - P5a_0mM | ecosystem: Host-associated > Algae > Haptophytes >...
GCAGCAGCTGTCACTAGCACACGTGTCGGCAAGCAGCCCGTGCGGCCTGAGCCATGAGCCATGGCCGGTGCATCGTCCTCAGCAGAGCCCCTCAGCCTCAAGGGGCGGCCGCGCGGCTCGGCGGTCGATTTAGCATCCCTGAAAGCCTCGCGCCCCCGCATGTACGCGCTCGGCCGCGCGGGACGGCCGCGAAGTCGCCATTTTACAGCGAAAAGGTGGTCGAAAACCAAATTAGCCCTTCATATACAAAATCTTGCACCCGGACCCGGTCAGCGGAAACCGCGGACGCCACCTACGGACGCCTCCCACGCAGCCGGGCGGGTCGGCGGCGGGCGCAGGCCGCCTGCGGCGCACCGCCGGGCCGGCATCGGTGCGAGGCAGCCTCTGTGGGTTACGCACACGCACCAGGCGGGGAGGCGACGATGGCGGGGCGCGGCGCGTGGAGACTAGATGGCGGGGCGTGGCGCGTAGAGACAATGGCGCCATCGTCGCCTCCCCCGGTTCTGGATGCCGTCCCACATCGCCTTGCAATGCGCCGACGCTTCCTTGCTACCGTGCCCGTCGGGGCGGTGTTGGAGACGCCGGCGGCATCGAACCTGCGTGCACCGACGCGCCCGATGGCGCGCGCCCCGTGGGGAACGCAAAGACGCACTCGACACTGTCGCATGACGACGGTCTCGAGCACAAGTACGGCTTCCATCGCTGCGGCCGCCGCCGCCGCCGCCGTGGGCGTCAAGCCGCAGGCCGAGGCACCACATTCGGCGCCGGTTGCGCCGCGCAACGCGCTGCGTCGGCGCCTTCGCCGCCGCACCTGCACAGCACGCGCGCGCGCTCAGCGCCATCGATCCGTGCTGCGGGCACGAGCTGGCCCGACTTGGGAGTCCGAGCGCAGCTCCTCCGTAGCGCGCGCGCGTCAAGGCGCGCGGCGAAAGGGGCGGGCAGGTCGATGGCAAATAGAGAGATGGTTGGGAGCAGCTCCGTCCTCCGACGCGCCTGGAGCCGGCCGCAGCGGGGCGGAGGCGCGCGTGCGCGCGCGCCTTGGTTGGAAGGGGGACGGCAAAAAAAGACGGGAAATGGTTAGAAATAAAGGGGGTCCGAGCCAGTACCCTGAAGAGGCTGCTGCGCTCGCCTTTTTCAGGGTCCCCAGGACAAAAACGTGCAGCATATCGCCTTCCCGCGTGGTCCCCCACCGCAGTACTACCGATACTCGAGGCAGCTTAACTTCGCTGTTCGGATGGGAAGCGGTGACCCTGCCTGATGTGGCCGCACGTACCATTCAGGGTGCAAAAGCAGTTTATATACAAACTCCTTATTATTGCTCACCTGCGAAACCGCGTCCTTTACATATTCTCGATCACACCACGCGCGCTCTACTTCGATGTCTGGTTGGAGGCTTCGATTTGTCTTCTCATGAGGGGGGCGGCGCGGCACGTGGTGACTCCGCAGGACTTTCCCAAAGGGGGGCTCGGCCCCATAGAGTCAATTCCTACTGCAACACGTATTGCAGCAGCGCCTGCGCCCTCCCCACCGGCAGTCATGTCGGCCGAGTCGGCGTTCCAAAAGGAGATGCAGGCGGCGCGCAAGAAGATGGAGGCGCTTGCGGCCATCGAGGGCGAGCTCAAGGCCGACGAGCAAAAGTTGCAAGCGGCATTGTCCAGCCTCCAGCAGAAGCTCGAGGACCATGTCAGGGCGCTCTCCGTGGCAAATACGAAGCATGCGCGACTCGTCAAGGAGCTCGCCGCGTGCGAAGAGGAGATCAAGCAAAACGAAACCGGCAAGAGGGAGGTGACGGCAAAGATCCACGAAGCGACGCAGAAGGCCATCGCGGTCCGCGAGGAGAAGCTGCGCAAGATCACGGGGGCGCCGGCGCCGGCGCCGGCTGCTCGCGCACCTCCTGGAGGGAGCGCAGACATGATTTGCGGCGATCTTCTCGGCATGGCGTCGTCCGCGCCGGCTGCGGCTGCCGCGCGCGCGGCGCCGCCCCCAGACTTGTTTGGTGCCGACCTGATGGGCGCCACGCCGCCGCCGCCGCCGCCGCCACGGCCCGTCGCAGGTTCCAGCCCGATGGCCGACCTGATGGGCCTCGGTGCCGCTCTGCCAGTAGCGCCATCGCATGCCATGGGCGGTACTGGCATAATGGGCGGTATGATTGGCGGCATGACGGGCGGCATGGGCGTCATGGGTTTGGGCGGCATGGGCATGAGCGGCATGGGTAGCATGATGGGCGGCGGCGGCATGATGGGCGGCGGCGGCGGCGGCATGATGGGCGGCGGCGGCGGCATGATGGGCAACGGCCGCGGCATTACGGTTGGCAGCAGTATGGGCTCAGGAGGCACGCCCGCACCCAAGGGTGGCGCCAAGGGTAGCGATGATAGCTTTGAGGGCTTCGACGGCTTTTGACGCCCAGCCTGCGGAGGCGTCAGCACGCGGGCCGTCCGTTCCGCTTGTCTACGGAAACTGAATGTGCAAACCGACACGCCGCCGTGCCCGTGGGCGTGGTGTTCTGCTCCTCTCCGACGCGAACGCGCACGCACAAAGAGTCCTGTAACTTACAGTTATTTAACCGCGCCGCGTCTTTCACTAAGAGTGATATAAGAGTGACCGCGGCCCGCCCGGCAGAGCGGCGGTAAGGCGGCGTTTCCTTCGTTGGCTCTCCGCACGGCGGCCTGGCACGTCGACGGCACGAAATGCGCTACAGGGTCTCGACACAAGCGCCCACAAACGCTTAGCGCCATACACGCGCCACCCAGCCGCTCGCGGTATACGTGTATACCCTCTGGGCACTGTCGCTGCCTCTGCCTCTGGGGCCGCTCCGGCTATCTGCACAGCTCACAGCACCTCGTAGGCTGCCGTCTCGGTAAGATCGACCCACTCGACGGAGCCGTTGATGCGTAGGCCGTGCTGCACCACTCCAGCTGCGTCCGCAAAGGACTGCGTGCCCGTCACCTCGGCGTACTGCCAAGGCTCACCAGCGACCCAGCGGAGCCGCACTCGCGCGCCAGCCGCCAATGGGCGTGTGCGTGCGGCGGCGGCGGCCGCAGCAGGGGCGAGCGATAGGCGCGGGCATGCGACGCGCCGTCGCACGTCGCGTTGCTTGCACGGCAGCTCGTCGGGCGCGGCGCGCTGCACCAGCGGCGGGTGCAGCGTCACGAGCCGCTTGCCACCACGCACGAGGGCGTGCGGCTCGCCCCTCTGGTACGCGGCTTCAAGCACCACCTGCTCCACCGCTCCATAGGGCTCGAAGGCGCCCGCGAGAAGCACTTCCCACACCGGCGTGGTGCTGCTGCCGCCGGTGCCGGGGTCAGCGCTGCCGCTGCCGATGTCGGATCGGGGTGACTGCCTGACTGCCTGACTGCCCATGTCGGCGCTGCTGCTGCCAGAGAGGCTGGGGGGTAGCGAGGGCGCCGATGCGGGCGCCGTTCCAACCGAGGGTAGCGGTGGCGGCGTGACGAGCGGTGGCGGCGGTGGCGGCGCCGGTGCTCCCTCGGCCTCGTGCCCCTGCTTCCTGGTTGCCCCGGCGTCCGCAGCCCCGTACGCTACCTGCGCCGCCTCGTCCTCCTCAGCGTCATGCTCCTCTGCGGCCGCTGCCACATCCGCTGCCGCTGCCTCCTCTGCCTCCGCCTCCGCTGCCTCCTCGGACGCCTCCATCGGCGGCTGGCCCTCCTCCAGGCCCTCCTTTAGACCCTCCTCCAGGCCCTCCTCCAGACCGTCCTCCGGTCCGTCCTCGATGCAAATGGGCGCGTCCGCTCGCCCGGAACGGCGCCCCTGAGCTTGCTCAAGCCCAGAACGGCGCCCCTGAGCTTGCTCAAGCCCAGAACGGCGCCCCTGAGCTTGCTCAAGCCCAGAACGGCGCCGCTCGAGCAGCGCCACACCGTGCGTCGAAGCAGCTGCCCGGGACGATGCCGAACCGTGCGTCGAAGCAGCTGCCCGGGACGACGCCGAGCCGTGCGTCGAAGCGGCGATGGCTGCTGCCCAGGACGACGCCCCTGCCCAGGACGACGCCGAGGCGGCCGGCGCGGCTGCGGCGGCTGCACGGGCCGCTATGGAGCCGGCGCCAAACACCTCGACATCACTCGAGTCGGAATCGGCTGTCATGAGCCGCTGCCTGCGCTGCAGCTCTTCCGCGGCCTCGTTGGCCTCGTGAGCTTCCCAATCGTAGGCTTCCACCACCCGCGTGGGCTGCGGCCGGCGCCGCCGCTTCTGGAGCACGCACGGCGGCGACGCGCCGTCATGAGCACTACCGTCCGCGACTGACGCTTCCGACGATGGCGAGGGAGCAACGGCGGCTGCTGGCGGCACGGGCGGCGCCTCCTCTCCGTCCGTGTCAGGCTCGGTGGTGTCACCAGCTCCGCCACTGCTGGCACCGCGCTCTTCCTCATCCTCGTCGATGTCGAGCGCAACCACCTCATGCTCCGTAACCACCGGCCACATCGGACGCGGTGCGCTAGAGCCGCCGCTGCCGCCGCTGCCGCCGCTGCCGCCGCCCCCACCGCCACCGCTGCCGCCGCCACCGCTGCCGCCGCCGCCGCCGCCGCCGCCGCCGCCGCCGCCGCCGCCCACGCCCACGCCGCTCCCAGCCGCACTGCTCGACGCGGTTGCGTCACCGCCCGCGAGCGGATGGAAGCCCCGGAGCGGCGACTGCACGTAGCGCCCCGCTGGTGGGCCGAAGGCGGGCTTGGACGCGATCGAGCCCCGTGCTCGAGGCGAGTCCGCCACCGAGTCCGCCGCCGAGCTAGCCGCCGCAGAGCTCGTGCCGCCGGCGGCGACGCTGCCGCCGCTGCGGCCTGCCCTGCCTGAGCGGCGGCCCGCGCGCCCGACGCCCCCGCGCCCCCGCGCCGTGCTGGGCGCCGTGCCAGTGGTGGCGGCGCCGGTGGTGGCGGCGCCTGTGGTAGCGGCGCCCGTGGCGGCGGCGGCGGCGGCGGCGGCAGCGGCGGCGGCAGCGGCTGCAGCGGCCCGCTGCGGTGCCTGAGCTTCCCAGCGCGCATGGGCGAGAAGGTACTCAGCGAGCTCTCGCTCAAAGCTCGCCTCGGCAGCTTCCCACACGATGAGCGCCCGCTCCCACTGCTCGTAACCACCGTGCCAGTGCTCCGACGTCATGAGCTGTCGGACCGTCGCTGAGCGTTCCGCAATCAAGCCGTGGGACTTGGGACGCGCGCGCTGTGTCGAGCTCGCGCCGGGGGCGGGCGCGTCGTCGCGAGCATCCTTGCTCGGCATCGGGTGCTGGTAGAGCGTCGCCTTGGGCACGAGGCCGCAGTCGCACCAGCCGGCCGCCTCTGCCTCCATGTGCAGCCGACGCGCCGCCGCAACGCCCGCGGGTGCCGCGAGGGAAAAGGTGGGCCCGCCATTCGGGCCGCCGACTGGCTGCTTGCGATTACGGTGCTCGAGTAGCAGCGGCAGCCACGGCAGGTCACGCTTGACGAGACCCTGCATGACGCCCGACCAGCCATCGTACCCAAAGGCGCCCGCCTGCGCGCCCGCGCCCGCCCGATCATCGAATACGTCCACGTCACAGAGCCGCCGGTCGTGCGCGACCAGTCGCATCAACTCATCCTTACGGAACGTGGCCGACGCGGGATCGAGAGGCTGCCCTCCCGAAGCGACCGAATGCGCCGAGCGCTCGCACGCAACGCGGTCCATCACCACGAGATAGGCGTAGTTGCACGTGCGCGCCTTGGGCAGCGGGTGCTCGCCGCTGACGTGGCTTGGGCGCGCAGGCTTGACCGCCTGGTGCCCATTACGGCGCGGCTTCTTGGGCGGCGCGTTCGGATCGTCGATGGCGGGCGCCGCCGCTCGCTTCTTCGGCGCCCTCTCGGCGCCGGCCGGTGCGGGCGTCGAGGGCGCGCCGCTCGCGCCGCTGTCGACGACCGGGGGAGTGCGTGGACGCGTGGAAGCAAACGTCCCGCCGGCGCCACGGCCGCTGAGCTGTCCGGCCGCGGCGCCGCTCACCGCTGTCGAGGGGCGCAGCGGCGAGAGCGGCGGCACGGCGGCGTTCGAGGACCGCCCGGCAGCCGCCGCAGCGGCCGCCGAGGTGGCGCCGTCGCGGGCGGGGCCTGGCGCCGTCACGGGCGCCGTCGAGGACGTGGCCGTGGGCGCCGTCGTGGGCGCTCGCGGCACTGCATGTTGCTGTAGGCGCACACGCTCGTTGGCAAGGTGCGCGGCCGTTGCCAGGAGTGAGGCTGTGCGCGTGACGATGTACCCGCGCGACTCGAGCGCGCGCAGCTCCGCGTCGACCACCTCGATCGACGGGTAGCCTTGGGCCGGGCAGCCCCCAACCCCGCGCTGCGGGTGGCCCTGGCATGCGTGGCAGGTCGGATGCAGTGCGGCCGTGAGCTCGCCCTCAATAATGTACTCGAGCGACGCGGCTCCGCCGAAGCGCTCGTCGCGCGCGCGGCGCATGGCGACCTGCTGCTTCGCCCAGCGCCCGTCCTTGAGCGAGGCGCCAACGTCCTGCGCCGACTTTCGCTCAATGATGCGCGGCACGACGCGCTCGCGCGCCACGCCCGCGACGGCGCCGGTCGCACCGCCGACGACGCCGTCGGCGATCACAAACTGATAGTCGCCGAGGCCCTGCGGCAGCACGCGCGTCTCGAAGCGGCACTCGTGGCGCCGGAGCGCAGACGCGATCTCGTCGAGATGGTGCTGGGCACCCCCACCCTCCCGCTCGTCGACGAGCAACAGCACTGCGAGCCTCTCTCCAGGCTGCATGCGCAGGTGAGAGTGGCGCGGGCCGGCCGCGGCCGCCTCGCCCGCGGCGCGCAGCTCAGCCGCGCGCCGGCGGCCTTCGTCGGTAAGGCGGAAGGCCTCGTGCGTCACGCACAGCTTCTTGCGCTGCATCTCCTTGACGAACTGCAGCGTGCAGAGTGATGCGAGCTGCTGTGCCGCCGCGCAGCGTGGCTCCTTGGCGCCGGCGGCCGCGGCGGCCTCGTACACCTGACGCGGCAGGAAGGGCTGTTCGCAGATGCCGGCGGCGGCCTGGAGCAGGTTGAGCTTGCCCATGACGCCCGCCTCCGCAGCGTGCGGGTCGATGCCCTCAGCACGCTCCGTCTCCTCGAGCAGCGCGACGAGCAGCGCGGCTGCTGCGCCGCAGAACTGACCGCGCCGAGGCGCTCTGTTGTCGCCGCCGGCGTCATCAAACTCGTGCAGGAGTTCCTCGACGCCGTCGCCGCACCCTCGCACCGTGTTGATCACCGAGTGCCGATCAGGCAGGTGCTGCGCAGCCACGGAGATGCGCGCGAGCGCCTTGCACAGGTGCTGGAACTCCTTCTCGCGATAGTTGGCGACGCTCGCCGAGGAGGCCTTGGACCACAGCCCACGCAAGTAGCGGTACCGGCGGTCGGCATGCACCGACGCTTGAGTCGCCATGCTTTTGAGCGGGCGGCGGGCGTGAAACTGGCGACGCTTCACAGCAGCCCGATCGTCGCCAGTTTCAAGTTTGGAAAACACCCCTGGTAACGGATAACTGAGACTGGACTACATGTATACTGTATGACCACGCACAGATGTGGATATTGTGAGGATTCCTAAGTCTATACATACTTACATGCTTTTGTGTCCGATCCAATAATCGTGGCTTGAAGGATGCCGACAAGTATAGCTTCAGCGCATCTAGCCTCGTCTCCTCCTGCAGACTGCGGTCTCCTCCTCCATTCAGTGGAAGACCATGCGCGGCCGGCTCGCGGGCCGCGCTGGGCTGCCGTTGCGCCCAGGGCTGCCGCCCGGGCTATTTCTGAGCATCGGACCCGGCCGGGACGGGCTGAGAGGCGCCAAGCGTGTCTCAGCGCCCGTGGGGGCCGGCGCCGCCGCCACCGGCCCGGCGGCCGTCTTCTTTCTGCCCTCCGCGCCCGGCGGCAGCGGAGGGCGCCGTGCCGGCGGCGACGCCGTGATCGCAACGCCCCTGCCTTCCTTGCCGTCGGCTAGGAGCGCCAGCGGCGGCTGCTTCGCCTCTCTGGGGATCGGCAGGAAGGATGCCGCGCTCGCAAACGTGAGCTTCATGATCTCGTCCAGCTCCTGTTGGCGCGCGCGCCACACGTGGAAGGCATGCACTGTCGCATTCGCCTGCCAGCAGAACTTGGCGCGCGCCCACATCGCGTCCGTGCTGCGCTGCGCCCTCCTGCGCCACTGGGCGAGGCCGCGTCCGAGCCCGCGATGCAGCAGGTAGCCGGCACCCTTGCGGATCAGGAGGAGGCCTCGCGCGCGAACCTCAGCCACCGCGCGCCACCTTTTCCAGACGCGCGCCTTTTCGCGCTTGAGCATGTACATGAGCGCGCGCTTCTTGCGACTGGCGGCGCTCTTCTTCGAGGCACTCGGGTCGAGTCCCGCGATCCAGTGCGTCACGGCGGCCGCCTGCTCACGGTAGCGCATGAAGCCGAGCGCGCGCCGCATGAGCGCATCGGTCGCGTCACGGCCCACGAGCACCCCACGCCACATGGAAAGCGCGCGTGCAAACTCGCGGTGGCGGAAGAAGCCGGCAGCCTTGCGTCGTAGCTGGTCCTCCCGGCCGATCCCTACCGTGCCCCTCACCCACCGGCTGAAGCCCTTCGCAAGCTTCTGGTTGACCATGTAGAAGAGCGCCTTGCGCAGCAGCATGTCCGAATACTGCTGCGTCTGGACGCCCTCGACGACGCGCTCGAGCCACAGAGTCCACTTCTCCTGCAGCCGGCGCTGGATGGACATCTGGAGGCGCCCGATGACCGCCGCCACGAGCCGCATCGTGTCAGCACGCTCCGCGAGCCAAATGAATGCGCTGAACAGCTGCCGCCGGCCCCCGCGGTTAGCGAGGAAGTCCGCACCCTTGCTCATGAGATCGAGCGCCGCGTAGCGCTGATCGGCCATCTCGAGCCACGCGCCGAAGCCGCGCGCCAGCCCCTTTTTGAGAAAGTGCCCGAGGCTCTTGAGCAACAACTCGCGCTTCGCCGTCAACGCCGCCCACTTGGACTGCCACGCGTTCCAGCCGTTTGACAGGCCGCGGTACATGAAGTGCCGCAGCGCCTTGGACGTGAGATAGCCGCCCTCGCGCGGCGCACACGCTGCACGCCAACTCGCGAACCCCAGAGACAGCTTCCGAGTCCTCATCCGGCTCAAACCCCAGCGCAGATTCTGAATGAGACGCACACGGCCGATCGCCATCGCAAGCCACGCCCTGAAGCCACGTGAGAGCTCGCGATTGAGCAGGTGCCACCTGGCTCTCTGCATCAGCGACGCACTGCGTGAATGGACGAGGGGTCGCCATCGGCGGAGCGCACGAGTGAGGGCGCCACGCTTTGTGTTCGCCAGCCCCGCCACTGCGCCCAGCTGCAGCCTCGCCTCATAAATGAGGTACTTGAGCCACTTGTTCCATGCCGCCTGCACGACCTCCTCTTGCGACGGGCCATCATACCACCGGCTCAGAGCGTACGAGCTGAACGCGGCACGGGTGGCCCATTTCTTCAGCGCGCGCGCGACCTCGCGGTGGAGCATGAAGCTCAGGCCTTTGCGCAGCAGCTGCAGGAAGGCCTTGCGCTCCTCGAGCATCTCCGTCCAGGCACCCCAGCCACGTGACAGCCCGCGATTCGTCAGGTGGCCCAGGGCCTTTCGCATCGTGTCGTGTTTCGCCTTCGACTTGGCCCTGGCCGCAGCCCAGTTCGCGTGCCACGCCATCCAGCCGCGCGACAAGCCCCGGTTCTTCAGGTGGAGAAGCGCCCGCCCCATGGAGCCGCGGCCGCGTGCGTGCCGCTGCTGGTCGTCCATCCAGCCCAGCCAAGAGCCAAGCCCAGCGCCCAAGCGACGGTTGAGCATGAAGCTCACCCCCTTTCGCATGAGTTTCAATGCAGCCACGCGCTCAGCTACCATCTCGAGCCACGCGCCGAAGCCGCGCGACAGGCCACGGTTGATCAGGTGGCTCAGGCTTCTACGCATTGAATTGCGCTTCGCTTTGAGCTCCTCCCACGTCGTGTACCACGCCACCCAGCCGCGCGCGAGCTCGCGGTTAAGAAAGTAGAGCAGAGCCTTCGACATCGGATCATCGCGAGGCGCGAACGCTGCGTTCCAACGATCAAAGCCGAACGCGAGCTTGCGATTGACCATCCTGCTCACGCCCTTGCGCAGCTTCTGCAGAAACACCGCTCGCTCGATCGCCATCTCGAGCCACGCGCCGAAGCCGCGCGACAGGCCACGGTTGAGCATGTGGCTCAGGCTCTTGCGCATCGACTCGCGCTTAGCCTTCTGCTCCGCCCAGGCCGTCTGCCACCCAGCCCATCCACGTGCTAGCTCGCGGTTCATGAAGTAGCGCAGCGCACGAGACATCGGATCCGCTGTGCGCGGAGGCGAAAGTGAACGAAGTGCTGCGAAGCCAGTAGCAACCTTCCGGTTCAGCATAAAGATCACGCCCTTGCTAAGAAGCTGGAGGAACGCCGCACGCTCCTCGAGCATCTCCATCCAGGCACCCCAGCCGCGTGACAGGCCGCGGTGGAGGAGGTGCCCCAGGCTCTTGCGCATCGACTCGCGCTTCGCCTTGAGCACCTCCCACGTCTCGTACCACGCCACCCAGCCGCGCGACAGCTCGCGGTTGATAAAATACCACAGCGCCTTCGACATCGGGTCGTCGAGAGGCATAAAGGCTGCGCGCCAGCCGGCAAAGCCAAGCGCAAGCTTTTGGTTAGCCATTCTGCTCAGCCCCTTGCGCAGCTTCTGGAGGAACTCCGCGCGCTCGATTGCCATCTCGAGCCACGCACCGAAGCCGCGCGACAGGCCGCGGTTGAGCATGTGGCTCAGACTCTTGCGCATCGACTCGCGCTTCGCCTCGAGCTCCTCCCTCGCCGACTGCCAGCAAAACCAGCCGCGAGCAAGCTCGCGGTTGAGAAAGTAGAGCAGCGCTTTCAACATCGGGTCGTCGCGAGCAGCGAACGCTGCGCGCCAGCTGTCGAAGCCGAGCGCCAGCTTGCGGTTGACCATCCGGCTTAGCCCCTTGCGCAGCTTCAGCATGAACTCAGCGCGCTCAGCCGCCATCTCTGTCCACCCGCCAAAGCCGCGAGACAGGCCGCGGTTCAGCATGTGGCCGAGGCTCTTGCGCATCGACTCACGCTTCGCCTGTGCATCCTCCCACTTCGAGAACCACGCCGTCCAGCCGCGCGCGAGCTCACGGTTGATGAAGTGCCATAGCGCTTTTGACATCGGGTCGTCGCGAGCAGCGAACGCTGCGCGCCAGCTGTCGAAGCCGAGCGCCAGCTTGCGGTTGACCATCCGGCTTAGCCCCTTGCGCAGCTTCATCATGAACTCAGCGCGCTCAGCCGCCATCTCTGTCCACCCGCCAAAGCCGCGCGACAGACCACGGTTCAGCATGTGGCCGAGGCTCTTGCGCACCGACTCACGCTTCGCCTGTGCATCCTCCCACTTCGAGAACCACGCCGTCCAGCCGCGCGCGAGCTCACGGTTGATGAAGTGCCACAGCGCCTTCGTCGATGGATCGTCTTGAGGAGCGAACGCCGCACGCCACGACCCGAACCCGAGCGCGAGCTTGCGGTTGATCATCCTGCTGCAGGCCTTGCGCAGCTTGCGCAGAGCTTCGGCCCGCTCTGCGATGATGAACTGCCACGCGCGCCACGCCTTGGACTCCCTTCGGTGCATCAGATGGCCGAGGCCGCGAGCGAGGTGCTTGACCTGAGCCACCGCCGCGCGCCAAGCGGCCATGCCTTGGGCAAGCTCGCGATTCAGCAAGAAGCTCAGGCCCTTGCGCATCAGCCTGAGAGCCTCGAGTCGCTCGCCATAGACCTCCTTCCACCTGTTCCATCCCAGCGACTGCTCCCGGTTGAGAAAGAATGCCATAGCGCGATTGGCGATTCGCATGTCTTCGGTGGCTTTGCCCGAGGCGGTATTCGTATACCAGCGATCAAACACAAGCGCCACCTTGCGGTTCGCCATCCTGCTGCAGGCCTTGCGCAGCTTGCGCAGAGCTTCGGCCCGCTCTGCGATGATGAACTGCCACGCGCGCCACGCCTTGGACTCCCTTCGGTGCATCAGATGGCCGAGGCCGCGAGCGAGGTGCTTGACCTGAGCCACCGCCGCGCGCCAAGCGGCCATGCCTTGGGCAAGCTCGCGATTCAGCAAGAAGCTCAGGCCCTTGCGCATCAGCCTGAGAGCCTCGAGTCGCTCGCCATAGACCTCCTTCCACCTGTTCCATCCCAGCGACTGCTCCCGGTTGAG
>Ga0210239_102109_pt1 | contig 12169 bp, 13 predicted proteins | sample ChrtobMetP5a_0mM_FD_155451 | JGI IMG/M metagenome (GOLD analysis project Ga0210239, IMG submission 155451) | Chrysochromulina tobin associated microbial communities from unialgal haptophyte culture, Seattle, Washington, United States - P5a_0mM | ecosystem: Host-associated > Algae > Haptophytes >...
GATCGGCATCGACCACAGGCGTCGCCTCGAAGTCCAAACGGGCCGATCCGAGCGCGACTGAAGCCGCCAGGGAGCCCGGCAGCGACGCGCTCAAGGGCTCGGAGAGCTTGAAAGAGGCTGTGAGGAGAGAGTGTGAGGAGACGATAGGACGAGAGAAAAAGTGTCCCAACTGGATACGGCCCCGGTTTACCGCGAGGCGGCTGAGGAGGCAGAGAGGCTCCGAGCCATGGATCTCCTCCTCACCGTCGTTCCAACGTCGGCGCTTGCTGAGGCTTGTTGCTTCACCGACGCCGCTGAGTGGGCACGAGTCCCAGAGAAAAGGCGGCGCTCGATCTTGACGCGTCACCTCGGTTCATACTCAGCCGGCGCCCTTGACAATAGCCGGAGGGCGCTCATACGGCTCGGACGTTGGTTAGAGTCCAACGGTTTCGCCGACCTTCGTATCACGTGGAAGTGCTCGGGTGGCATTTTAGCGTGGTTCGTACAAGATGAGCAAGAATGCTCTCGTTCCAAGTCGGGTGGTCTGACCGTCCCCAATTCGCTGCGAAACGGGCTCGCGTTCGCGGCTCATCATCTCAAGCTACCACTGGCCGTCGACGCACCGGCCTTTGTCAACGTCGCCCAGCTGCCAGCGCGCCCGCCGCAACCAGCCCTCGCGACTACCCTACGGATGCTCTACCATTTCATCAGCCTCTCCAAGCACCACTCCGCGCCCGTAGTTCGTCTCTACGCGGCCGGGCTTACGCTTGCCTCGGTGTCCGCGCTACGCTTGCGAGACTGCCAACGGGCTTCCGTTGCGCTCCGACCTGACTACATTGCCGGCTCCTGCTATACTTCCAAGCATCCCAAGCGACGGCAGCCCTTGGTGATGCCGTTCTTTGCCCCCAAGGTCCAGCAGCAGTCGCTGTCCGACTGGTGGCTCCCTCTCCCACAGGGTTCGCCAACGTTCGGCGGATGTGGGCCCGACTTCATTTTCCCGAAGCTGTCCGTACCTCGCGGCCAGCACTTCAGCTCCCCGAAGGTCGTGCGGCTCCCCGGACCTGCGCGATCTTCGGACGTTATAAAGGCGATGCGTCACATCCTGACGCTTCCGCCGCTTTCTATGTCTGAAGTCGAAGCCAAGAGGTACTCTGGTCACTCAATGCGCCACCTCCTCCCAACGCTCGCCCGTATCCTCGGTTTCTCCAAAGAGGAACGGGACGAGATCGGTCGGTGGGCGCCTTCCGTCGAGTGCGCAAACCGGCGGCGCTCGATGTCCAACATGTACGCCAGTGAGGCCGAGTGCGACAGGATTCTAGACATCCTGCGCCGACTCCTTCAGCGCCTTCATGAGGTCGTCTCTCGTATGGGCGGACCTGACAAGCTGCCCGCGGTCGGCGGCTGGAAGGTCTTTGCTGACGCCGCCGGCTGTACAGATGTCATCATCGGCAATGCCGAGGTTGACGCTCAAGTCGGCGCCGAGGCGTCGTCGTCAGAGAGCGATGACGACGACGCCACCGTCGTTTATGTGGAGTGCTGGCCCCAGGGAGCCAGCACTGTCGCAACACTCGAGCCCTGACAGTCTCGATGGATACTAAGGGGCCAATGGGTACACCCATAGGAATACTGTGGGATACTAAGGGAGTAGTGGCCGGCCCCAAGGGGCGTCGGCCAGCGTAATTCCCTTCCGTGTACCCATTAGCCCTATCACATCTATGGATCTAATTTATCTAGACCGGCGCCCGCGCGGACCGGTTCCGCCGTGTGCGCGGGCGGGCGTGCGGGGGGGTTAGGCCTCAGAGCAGACTGACGTTAATTGAAGCGACGGCTACTGCACAAAGCGCTATTAACGACAGCGCTCAACGGAAGCCTACAGCCGGTCTGGCGCTACGTCTCCTCCCGCCCCCCTCTATTCTTCGTCCCTGTTCATAACCTTCTGTGAACAGGTAGACTGAACACGTGTCACTTTCCTCAAGGCCCGAAAGGGCCTTCGGGGCGGCGGAGACACTGCACGTGTCGCCCCCGCCTCGCGTTCTCCCGCCCACCCTCCTCCGAACGTAGAAGGAGTGAATCGCCCTCAGCGCTGCTGTTGGTGATGCTCACGACGAGCGTCCTGTTGGTAGGGATGCTCGTCGCGGCGGCGGTCGTCCCAGCGTACCCTCTGGGATCCGCCGCTGTTGAACTGACTGGTGATGCGAGCCTTTGAAGCCTTCATCTGCTCGATCTGCTTAGTGTGAGCCGCCTGCAGCTTTTGAAAACGCGCAGCGGTGTAGTACTGGACCTCGCCGTCTGCGCCTCGCACGACGCCGTTTCTGTCTGCTTTCGGCAACGTAGCAGGAGTCGACCCAGCTGCGTCCGTACTCGCCCCAGCGCCGTTTGGCGTCTTGGCAGCAGCCTCTGGCATGCGTGGGCGCATCCACGCGGCCGTCTTAAGAATATTTTGGCTCCCACTCGCACAACTGTGGCCCTCGGCCATCAGCCCACCGAGCGTCGATATGAAGGAGTCCTCAAACAGCATCTCCAGCTCTTTCGGCCCCAGCGTACCTGACAGCCGAGTGAAGGCCCTGTCGACCTTCAGCTTCGTTGTCATGTCGAAGTTCACCTGCTTTTCGTCGCCCTGGCCGCGGCGCACCACGCCGCTCACGCCAGCCGAGTGCGCCAAATTCTTGTTGATTGGCTCGAGACCGGCGATCACCAGCGACTCCGTCACGCTGAAGATCTGCTCGAGCACATTCGCATTTCTCGTCAACGGGGCGATCGCCCCCTCTGGCTTCTCCTCCTTCATGGTTCCCTCCTCCCCCACCACGAAGTGCGTCTTTTCCGCAAGGTGGACGCTGGGACGGCCGTACTTGCCGCTTTTCAAGTGAGCAACTGACAGACGATTCCGAGCGAACGCGTGGTACGTCTCGACCAGCACAGCCGAGTCACACGGTTCGCCGAAGTCAATCGAATACAATACCGAAGCATCCCTCGTCAGGTCCACTGCCTTCTGGCGATGATTCTTCTTTTCTTCCTCCTCGCGCGTCACCTTCGCCGCCGAGGAGCCTCCAACCAACATACCGATGCCCTCCAGCTCTCGCCTGAGCGCTGTCTCCTTCAGCTGCGACGCGTAGCGGCCTTCTCTCCGTCGCGGTGATCTCATCCGCGGTGTACGAGCCGCCTGCGCGGCCTGCGGCACAGGCGGTTCACCAGGCTGTCCGTGACAAGTCCACGCGCTTCTCGCTGGGATGGCACGGCGGTGATAAGCTTGCCTTCCTCGAGTCGGCCAAGCGTCTCGCGCACCCCGCTCAGGAAGCCGACCTCGGCCTCCCGAGAGATTTGCTGGAAGCCATTGAATTTGTTGTCAGCAAGCGAGAAGACATTGCCGCGTGGAGACATCGGCGCATGGCTTTGCTGAGAGACTGCAAGGCCATGATAGCGCCACTGAGGCACCGAATGATCGAAGACATGACGCCAGCGGTGCGACATGTATGTGCCGAATACGACTTGGCCTTTATGGCTCTTGTCGTCAACGCTACCAAACATCCTGACGTCTACATCGTACGTCACTTCCTCAAAGGATTCCCGACGCATGGGCTTATCCCCAGCTGCGGAGTCTTTACCGACGGCGGCGAACCACCGGAGTTCCCAGCGGACGCCGTCCTTAACTATGAGTCCAACGTGCGCTTCAACGCGTACCTTCACAAGTCCGTGGCAGCGCGAGGGCTCAAAGCCGCCGAGGACAAGCTTGGTGACCCATGGCAAGCCGTCGGTACTGTCTGGGAGGCGACCACTAAGGAGTGTGCCGACGGCTGGTGCATCGGGGTCGAATCCGAACCCGGTATCTGGCGGGGCTTCTCTATACAAGAGCTCAACGGACATCCCTGGCTCGACGGTCCTGGATCCTGGCGAGCTATCCGGCGCTTCGGAATTCTCCAAAAGGGAAAAATCCGCCCCATCGATGACTGTTCAGAGAATGGCATCAACGGCATCACTGGGACATTGGACAAGCTTTCACTCATCCGGCCCGACTCACCTGCACACGTATGCGCTGCGTATGCGCGTGCGCAGATGAGGTGGCAAGACGAACTCATACGACAAGGTCTCTGGGAGGCCCGACACGGGTCTGCTCGGCGTGATGTCGTGGATGCTTACGGTCATGGAAGCGACGATTGCAAGAAGGCCTTTCGCCGCGTGCCCAACCGGTGCCCCGGCCTCATGGTTATCTGCGTTTTCAACCCACAGACAGTGCAGCCCGAATACTTCCTCTTGCCGTCCTTCGTTTTCGGATGCTACGCGGCGGTGCTCGCCTGGAACCGCGTCACCGCCCTGTACACCCACTGCGCTCGGCGCCTCATCGCCACGCCGGCGACTGGTTACTATGACGACTTCCAAATCGGTGGCCCGTGGTACGACCAACCGTCAGCCCAGTGGTCTTTTGGGTCCTTCGTTGACATGTTCGGCCCCGGGTTCGATGAAGCTAAGCATGTCTCCTTCGACATGCCAGCCGTGAATCTCGGCGTCCTCTCTGACTTCTCACAAGTTCCCACGCGTGCAGTCGTTACGCTCGGCGTCACCGAGGAACGCAAGAAGAAGCTCCGCGAGATGGTGCTTGGTGTCTTTGGCGAACGTGCAATCCGTCACGCTCAAGCCACCAAGCTATTTGGCAAGTCTCGCTTCGTTCTCTGCCCCATTTTTGGGCGCGTGGGCCTCGGCATCCTTCAACCGCTTCAGCACGTCCAACATCGTCGGTCTGTTTTGCCCGGCACTGATGTGTATGAGTCGCTACGAGCCCTACTCCTCGTCGTTGACAGGCTGCGCCCAGTCGAATACTCCCTGTTTCGACGGCGCGATTGGGCCGTTGTCGTCATGTCTGATGCATCTTTCGACATGGCGAGCGCAACCGGACAGCTTGGCGTCGTTGTCTGGTGCCCTCAACGACAACGCATGTTCTACACAGCCGCAGCGGACCTGCGCAAGCTGCTCGCGACTCTGCGCAATTTCGCGCTCAAGCAGACGTACATCACGCAACTTGAGCTCATTGCTGCTGTGTGTGCCTATCTCACCTGGCCTGATGTCCTTGCAGACAGGTTGGTACACCACTTCATCGACAACAGGGCCGCCCGAGCAGGTCTCATCAAGGGCTCATCTGGCAAGGCCGACTCTGCGCGCATCATCACAGCCATGCACGTCGAGCTCTTGGCACTGAGGTGCCAATCGTGGTTTGGTTTTGTCTACTCGGAAGACAACCTCTCCGACCTTCCCTCGCGGGGCGACTTCCGTCTCCTCGAGCGTCTCGGCGCCGCGTGGCGGGCATGCGTACTGCCGCGCGTCGACGGGTGGGCCATCCCTCGGATGGCGTCTTAAGTCCTTGTGGTTCTCCTATGACTTTGTACTTTGACGTCTTTGTGCATTGGGCGACTTTGACGGCGATGCCTCACGGATCGCGTAACTCTTTCGTCGAGTGCGCCGGTGCGTATCCCTAGTCATAATAAGTGGTACCGGCGCGCTCGGCACGAGGTTGGGAGTAGTGGCCGGCCCCAAGGGGCGTCGGCCAGCGTAATTCCCTTCCGTGTACCCATTAGCCCTATCACATCTATGGATCTAATTTATCTAGACCGGCGCCCGCGCGGACCGGTTCCGCCGTGTGCGCGGGCGGGCGTGCGGGGGGGTTAGGCCTCAGAGCAGACTGACGTTAATGTACATGTGCACCACGTTACGAATCCATTCCAGTTCCGAGTCAAGGCCCTCTCGCAAAAAAAGCAAGGTCCAAACCCTCAGTTTTCGAAGAGATGAACAGAGTACAGTAGAATGTACAGTAGTGAATGCGCGCTGTAACGGCAAGGGATTTGGCGCTCTCCTCCTCTCTGGGAGACTCCAGACGTCGCCGACGTGCGTCGTTCCCGGTGCTTGGCGACTGACAAGACATGGCGGCGTTGACCATTTTCGTCACGCACTCGATGACAGACAAATTCCTTCTTGAGCTCAAGGTGCAGCCAGATATGACAGTCGCTGCTCTCAAGAAGAGGCTCGTCAGCCACTGCGGGACTGAGCCTCAACATCAGCATCTGTCTCTCCTCGACGGCGCCAATGTGTTTGTTGCAGCACTCGACGACGATGCAATGACCATGGGAGCGATCGGTGTCTGTGATCGCTGGATTGTACACGTCCTCGACTCGGACCCAAATGCAGTCACAGCTTCCTTGACGGATGTCAGCACGGTCCAAAAAGTCGAGCTGAGCGAGGAAGCAGCCGAGGCACGCAAGGCCGAATTTGCTGCGTTCAAGGCAGCCAAGGCGAAGCCCGTAGTGGACGACGAGCATCTTGCCGACGTGGCTGCAACCATCGCTGTGGGGAGTGCCTGCTCCGCGAACGTCAAGAGGGCAACGGTGAGATTCATTGGGAAGATCCCTGAGATTGCGCCGGGATGGTGGGTGGGGGTGGAGTACGCGGAGCCCGTTGGCAAGAACGATGGGTCGATCATGGGCACGCGCTACTTTGCATGCGCAGAGAATATGGGTGGGTTTGTACGCCCGGACAAGATCATGGGTGAGAGCGAGGAGGTCGACAAGATCGTGCCACCACGGCGCGCGCCGCCGCCGGCCACATGGGCGGCCAGCTCAGAAAATGATGCCATGAATCTGTGAACTCTGAGAATCTGTACTGGGGCATTGGATGTGGTCACTCCGCGAGTAAGATAATGATGAGAGCGAGGCGGTCGACAGGATCGTGCCACGACGGCGCGCGCCGCCGCCGGCCAGTTGGGCGGCCAGCTCAGAGAATGATGATGCGCATGATGCTATGAATATGTGAGCTCTGAGAATCTGTGTGCTGGGGCATTGGATGTGGTCACTTCCGCGAGTTGTTTTGTTGAGATCAGCGTTGCCGGCCGCGGGGCGTGGCGCTCCTCCACGACGATATGTTCGGTGGAATCGAGATACCGCCCGTTCTCGTCCGCTGTGTGGGTGTGGCAAATACTTATACTAAACCGTGCAGATATGCAGTGTATCCGCTGTCCCCCACCGCTTTGTAAAATTGTGATCCGTGAGTAATGAATCATGGACCGGACTGAGCCCGAGATGTGCCGAGCGGCGGTTCGGTGCGCGAGTTCGACCGACACTCCGACAGCGAGGCGTATACACGACATACACGACTTATATCCGTAAACCGTTATTTTATTATCGACCACCCCCAGATCGGATCGGCCATAACTAATCCGGTCGTCCGGAAGCCGCGCGCCCTTTGCCGGACATTGGCTTCAGGCTTGACGCGGATGTCGGTAAACCGCGGATTTGAAATGCCGATTTGCGATGACCGATGTCCGCGGGTTCTGTGTCTAAGTTGTGTCGCCGACGATACGTGTCGTGTAGCCTCTAGCGCCCCCCGCACACCCCAGTCTGGCGAGACACCGCCCAGTATGGCAGCCGCTCTACCATGCTCCATAGCAGCACATACCCTCCTCTGCAGCGCCTCCGGGAGGAACGTGCACCACAGAAGCCGAGCAGCGCACCACTACACACGACACCCCCAGCATCCACTACGCCGTGTACAGCATGAACGACAAACACGACATGCTCGGCACAAGAGTGCCACACGTGTGCACGCCTCTGCGGCTCGAAGCATGTATCCTACGGGTTGCGAAGCACTGGGCCACCACTGGCCGAAGCACTGGCGATTTACGTCACTCCAAAAGGGGTCGCCTCCCGCCTGAGCTACTTGAAGAAGACGCTAAATTCCTCGTCAAGTTCGGTGACGGGATAGCGGATGATGTCGTCTGGGCTCCAGTTGGCGATGAGCGTCTCGGCCTCGAGGCCCTCCATCACGACGACCACGGCTCCAAGGTCATTTTCTCCCATCTGGTCGTACTGCGTCCACACGTTGGAGATGGCGTCGATGAGCTTCGCGGCGTTGCTGATGCACATCATCTTCTCGTCTTCGGGCAGCATGGCGCACTGCGAGCACTGCACGGCGATGAGCACGTCGCCGCGCAGGAAGGAAGGTGAGATCATCGACTCCAGGCTGTCCTTGTGCTCCGCGGAGAGGCCAGAGAGTGTCTCGTGCGAGCCAAAGGCTTCGGCGATCTCGGCGCCGGCCGTGGACGCATCGGCCCAGTGGTGCGCGCCAAAGATGATGACTCGCGAGAAGCCCATCTTCCACACGTCCATCGTAGTAAGGCTGCGGCCGAAGCGGAAGAGCCATGGCTCCTCCTGGCCCTCGGGCACCTCGGGCACCGCTTTGGCTCGTGGCGTCGCCTGCCCATCGCTGCGAAGCCTTTCGAAGGATTTGTCGCCGCCGCGGGGCGTGCGCAGGGAGGCCGACATCGGCCGCCGCGCTGCAGCCATCTGCGCCGGGTTTAGGTTGGGGACGATCATTTTCGTTCACTTTTCAAACTCGCCCGACATCGGACGCGCCGTGAAATCAAGACGGCGCCTTGTTCGGGTTAGGGTTAGGGTTAGGGTTAGGGTTAGGGTTAGGGTTAGGGTTAGGGTTAGGGTTAGGCATCTTGGCGATCTCCGCCCACTTGTTGCCGTGCTGATTCTGGCCCTCGAGGAGGATGCGGTCCTCCTCCTCGCTCCAGCCGTCCTTGGAGAGGTTGGTGTCGAGCTGGTTGTGCCATCGCTCACGGCACTGTGTCCGTTGCGGCCGTCCATCTCACTCGCGATGAGCGCCCACTGCTGCGTGCCGTGCTCCGTCACGAGCGCGCGCAGCTTCTCATCCTCGCGCGTGTCCCACGGCCTCCGGTACATGGAGTCCCCATCCTTGTCGCTGCCCTTACCGGCCGAGCTCATACCAGGGGCAGCGACTCGCGCGAGGGTACCAGAGGAGGCGATGGGGCGATTCCGCGGTGGCTCTTTTGAAGACGAGAGGCCCCTTGGGGACCGAGAGTTCGATGTCACAATCATTCACATTCACACAAACCAAAAGCAACAATCTGTTCCTCTTCCTCTTCCTCCACCTCGACCTCTAACTCATCCATGGCGTTGGCATTATTGTACTCGCGCATGCGCTCTTCCGTCTCGTTGCGGATCCTTTGGCTAACTTCCTGTATCCTGTTCGCTGTTCCGTCTCTGACGCGCTCAGCTCTGCTTGAATTTCATCATAGTTTTCGGACTTACGCTTGCCATGTGTCGAGCGCGTGATGTAGGTGGCCATGAGCGCCTTTTGCCATGTCGTTGTTCGGTAACTTCTCTCACTGAGGCGCCCTGATGCGTCGCTTCGCGCGCTCACCTCAAGGATCAAGCGTAGATCAAGCGGTGCGTCGCGCGCGCGGCGTGCGTGGAGAAACAGCCAAACTTCCACCACGGCGCTTTTTAGATAGGTATAATCGACGCAGCGCGTTAGACTGATAAATGTATTATAAGGTTCAAAGCACTGGTACCGGTATAAGTTTCCAAATCCGCGCCGTTCAGAAATGGCGAAGCATTTGAGGAGGTCGCGGGCGAAGGAGGCGAGGGCGATGCTGACCTCTTGATGAGTTTGGCGCCTGGGCACCAGGACCGGTTGTCCGCGGCATACCGCGCTGCATACGCGCCCGCCGGCGCGGAGCATTCGGCAAGCCATGCACGCTTGGCCCCTGATGAGGAGTTCATTCCTTACCTTCTTCATGTCATTGGCGGTCGCCGGTGGCCCAAAGCCCATCTTCACATTATGGCGGAAGTGCAGGCTAAGGAGCGGAAGTGCAATCAGTGCGAATACATGGCAGGACATGGAAAACTCCTCACCGCAGCGGAGGAAGTTCGGTTGAGGAAGCGGAGTGCGTGCTGCTTGTTCATGCGCAAGGTCCAGGGTCCTGGGGAGTGAGTGAATCGTTACAGTATCGGTACTATAGATATAGCGAGGTAGCTACAATGAGTACTCATGGAATATACCCAAGATTATACTCAGTCCCCAGAACTCAGTTCCCAGCCTGTGCCGATCCTGTCGAGCAACGCCTGCGGCATGTACCACGCGAGCACTACACGCCCCCCCTTCGTCGTTGCAAGGTTGCCATGCAGGAGGTGCTCGTGGCACCCTCCAATGAGAACCCCCAGCTCGGACGTCTCTACGACGATCGCCTTGCACCCATCCACAGACAACATCACATGCTCACCACCCTTGAGGCCCTCCAACCGAAACGCCATGATTACATCGGCTCCGAAATTCGAATCATAGTGGGCACACGTCGGGTTGTCCAATGCGATCGTAACCTTGCTGAACCCTGTGTCATAGATGCCATAAGGACCCACAGCAGCCAGCATCTCCTTTGAGATTGCCGGATAGCGCCGCTTGACGAAGTCCCACGCCAGTGGCGCTGCCCGCTCCACGAGCATCCCGAGTGGCTTGTCGCGCGCGATTGCAGTCGCCTTGCGCTCGAAGGCTGTCCCGTTTCTCCATGCTTGCATCTGAAGCTTCGAGCCGCCGACAAAGGTCGACCAGCCAAGCTCAATCGAAACCGCCGTCTTATGGAACCTGTCCTTGGTCTCGAGCGCCACCCTTTGGCCCCGCGTGTGGAATGACTTGGCCAAGTAGCTCAGCTCCTTGTACGCAAGGGCTAGCGCGTCCCCGTAACAAGGGCCGCCCGAAACGCTCGAAGCACGGGCGACTGCGCCAGCGCGACGGGGGGGTGTTTCAAAGACGCCCTGATCCAGGTCGCCCGTGCAAAGGTATTCAACCCACACTTTGCTGCGCTCGTCGGATTCATGCCAAACCCCAGCCTTGTCCTGGAGCTGGACGCTCGCACTCCTCCGTGCGGGAAGCAGCCGCTCATCAGGCCTGGAAAGAGTGATGGTGTTGCCTGCACCGCACTGCAGCAGCATCTGCTCCATTGTCTGCAAGTAAAGGGGGGATCTGGTCTCTGAGGAGTCGATGAGGAGGGGCCCCAGCGGCTTGGCTTCGTCTTCGGCACTCGCGTCTCGCCGGCTATGTCTCAAAACCACACTTGACTGGTGGATTGGGCGGCGTTTTGCCTCGTCCGCGTACGCTGCGCTAGGCCACAGCTCTCTGTACGCTGCTGGTTCGGCCTCCACCGCGGCCAGAGTGTCCAGGACTGATCTCGTACCCTTGGGCCCAAGCTTGCGGACTCTGGCGATGCCACGCACCCTCTTGACCGCTTTGGCAGCCCTCGCCGCTCGCATTTCCTCCGAAAAGGACATTGGCGCACCTGATGACGGCGACGTCTCAGCGGGCTCGTCCGAGCTCGTGCTCGGCTCTGCTCGGGATTCATCGCAGAATTCGAAGCTCCGCTTTCTTGTCGTCGAGCGCAAGCCGTACGAGGCCATGCTTCTTTTTCGGAGACGATTTCCACAGTCCAATTCACCGACTGCCACTCGATATATTCATACCGGTACATGTACCGGTTACCGGTAAAAAGACATGGCTGGGAGCCAGGACAAACACGGGTACCGGTACAATTGCAAAACACCCAAACTATTAAGACCCCGGAGCGTTTTTTTCCTAAAGTTGCAAGTTCCATTACTCACACAGGGCGGCCAGGCAAAAGGCTGCGCGCAAGGCGTCGCAGTCGGTGACGGGGCGGAAGAGATTGACCCAGACGAAGGCGCGGCGAAAGGCGCGCATCCCCTCGTACGGCTCGCGCTCGGGCACGGGACAGCGTATCTCAAAAATCCAAGTTCAAATTCGGCGATGCCAGAGGTGCTGCGGGCTCGTGCTGCAGGGTCAGCGCCTTTGATGCGCATGGCCAGTGCTCCGCGGTCCTGCGCCACACCAGCTTCATCTTCTGGAAGGTGGCGCACCACCTGCTCCTGCGCGCTCTTCACGAGCTCACTGAGCCCCTGCTTGCACGTCGGCCGCGAGCTCCGCGACCTCGTCTTGGGCAAACCACTGCATGTATAACTCGTTGAGCTTGTACGTGGCGGCGAGCGGACCGGCGGTCATGGGAGCGGCGGGAGGCGCGCACCAGTGCGATCGGCGCGTGCCCTGCAAGCGTTGGATCAATTCATTCATCTCGCCCGTATCGGACGCGCCGTGAAATCAAGACGGGTTTTTTGGAGTAATTACCTGAAGAGTTCAGTTCAGTTCAGTTCAGTTTCTTCGCGGTCCCCCCACGCTCACTCCACCACCGTCTCGACGGACGGCTCCGCTCCCTGAAGAGTTCCCCCTTCCCCTCCCCTAGATCCCCCTTCCCCTCCCCTAGTTCCCCCTTCCCCTCCCTACCTCCCCTCTCCTCCCCTCCCCTCCCCCCTCCCCTCTGGACTGTGGACTCCTTCCCGCA
>Ga0210239_102112_pt1 | contig 12150 bp, 5 predicted proteins | sample ChrtobMetP5a_0mM_FD_155451 | JGI IMG/M metagenome (GOLD analysis project Ga0210239, IMG submission 155451) | Chrysochromulina tobin associated microbial communities from unialgal haptophyte culture, Seattle, Washington, United States - P5a_0mM | ecosystem: Host-associated > Algae > Haptophytes >...
CCCCCCCGGCATTTTCGTACGAATACAACGGCGAGAACTCGAGCTCCACGGGCGGCTGCCAGTCGACGTGGATCCGCTCGGACAGCCCCGACTACGTCGGCGCCCAAGACACGGGCCTGTGGTGGGACGGGAGTAGCACCACCGGCCACTACGACGCGGCGCTCGTGCAGTTCCCCGACATCATCGGGTCCGGGCCGAACCAGCTGCGCCCGCACGAGCAGATCCAACGCGCGACACTCCGGTACAACGTCGACCCGTCTTTCTCGGCCAACGCGCCAGGCGCCACCGCGCCAGGCGCCACCGCCCAGCTGCACGAGATCTCGAAGCCGTGGAGCGCAAACTCGACGACGTTCCGCACCTTCGTGGGTGCGCAAGGCCTCAACGAGGACGAGTACCGCACGCCAGCGATCGCGACCGCGCTCGCGAATCGGGCGGGCTGGTTCGAACTCGACGTGACGGCGAGCGTCCAGAGCTGGGTCAACGGCGTCGGCAACAACGGCTGGATCTGGATGCCATCGCCGCTGAGCCTCGGTGGATCGGGCGATGGCTCCATAATGCACGCGTGCAACGCGCCGCCAGACCGTCGCGTCAACCTGGTCGTGGTCGCGACGCTGCAGCCGCCCAGGCCGCCCTCGCCGCCCGCGCGGCGGCCGCCGCCGCCCGCGCGGCGGCCGCCGCCCCCCTCGCCGCCCCGCGCCCCGTTCACGGTGATGCAGATCCGCAACGCCCAGCACGCGTGGCTGCGCATGACTGCTCCGACCACCAACTACGCCACCGCCGCCGAGGTCTTCTGGGACGGAAATTCAGCGTGCGCGGCCAGCAGTGCACCGAACCCTCTCGACACGTGGTCGGCTCAGCTACAACTGCTGCTGCTCCCAACGGCCTCGTCCTATTTCGAACCGTTCCTGTGCTCACACGTGTGTGTGCCTCTCCTCCTTAACCACCTGCTGCCCGCAGGACTGATGTCGACTTCGTGCTGATGAAGTTCGACCTGAGCGCGCTCTCGGCCATGGCTCCCATCTCCCGCGCGCTCTTCCGCTACACCGTGTATGACGGTGGCGACCAGGCGGAGATGCATGAGTTCTGCCGCGGCTGGACTGCGAGCAACGTGACGTACGACAACCTGCCGATGCCGACGCCCCCTTGGCCCTTTTCTGCGGCGGTCATCGACACGTACTGGGGCCCGACTGTCAACGACCTGGCTGGCAACGTGGCCACGCACACCGTAGACGTGACGCCGAGCATCAACAGGTGGCTCACGGGCACGCCCAATCACGGCTGGATCTTCGTACCGTACTTTGGCAACGGGTGCGGCATCCGCACCGCAGCCTGGGCTAACGTTGCGCAGCAGCCGGTGCTCGAGGTGTACTTCGACGCGCCGCCCGCGCCCCCGTCGCTGCCGTCACCGCCGTCGCCGTTGCCGTCACCGCCAACGACAGTAGTGAGCAACGTTCCCGGCCTGATCAATGCACTCGGCGCCACATCCTTCCCCCGCATTGTCCTCGCCCCCGGCCGTTACGCCCGAGCCCTACCGGGCAGCCAGAATGATGGGCGACAGCTCGCGCACTCCACAACCATCGTGGGCTCCGGGTCGATCGTGGGCAGCGTCGCCTCAGCTACCCTTTTGGCTTACGCTATATCCGTCGCCTTGAGCGGCTCGTACGCTTACGTGGCGGCGGCGAATTCCGACGCGCTGGTGGTGATCGACGTGAGCAATCCTGCGTCTCCAGTCATCCGGGGCAGCGTGGTCTCATCGTCCCTTCTGGATGGGCCTCGTAACGTCGCCGTGAGCGGCGCGTACGCATACGTGGCGGCGGCTGAGTCCGACGCGCTGGTGGTGGTCGACGTGAGCAATCCTGCGTCTCCAGTCATCCGAGGCAGGGTGGTCTCATCGTCCCTTCTGGATCACGCATATGGCGTCGCCGTGAGCGGCTCGTTCACTTACGTGGCGGCGGTTGATTCCGACTCGCTGGCGGTGGTCGACGTGAGCAACCCTGCGTCTCCAGTCATCCGGGGCAGCGTGGTCTCGTCGTCCGTTCTGGATGGGGCAATTTCCGTCGCCGTGAGCGGCGTGTATGCTTACGTGGCGGCGTTCAATTCCGACGCGCTGGTGGTGGTCGAGGTGAGCAACCCTGCGTATCCAGTCATCCGGGGCAGCGTGGTCTCATCGTCCCTTCTCGATGGGGCTCGTGACGTCGCGGTGAGCGGCTCGTTCGCTTACGTGGCGGGCCAAAATTCCCGCTCGCTGGTGGTGGTCGACGTGAGCAACCCTACATCTCCAGTCATCCGGGGCAGCGTGGTCTCGTCGTCCCTTCTGATAGATGCGGTTGGTGTTGCCGTGAGCGGCGTGTATGCATACGTGGCGGCGGCGAATTCCAACGCGCTGGTGGTGGTCGACGTGAGCAATCCTGCGTCTCCAGCCATCCGGGGCAGCGTGGTCTCATCGTCCCTTCTGGATGGGGTGCGTATAACCCAGAGCCGCGGCGCGCGGTTGGCCTCGGGCGCCATGATTGCGTCTATCATGCTTTCTCCTGCGGCGCCGCCGACTGCTGAAGCTCGCTCGCGCTCACGTGTTGTGCTCACAGGCTCATTTTGTCGCCATAAGTGGCTCGTACGCTTACGTGCCGGGGTGTCGTTCTCTATCGCTGACGGTTGTGTTCCTGGATCTGCACTCGCCACCCCCGTCGCCGCCGCGCTTGCCTCCGCCGCCGCCCTCGCCGCCCTCGCCACCTCCGCCGCTGTGCGCCGTCGACGGCGCATACACCTTCACCGGGGCGGCGACCTCCTACTTGACGGCTACGTCGCGCACCGGAATCGTGGGCGGGGGGCTTGGCTTTACGATCTGCGCGTGGGTCTACCGCACGCGGATTGGCGATACAGGGGAACGCGTCATCGATTTCGGCAACGGTCAAGCTGCAGACAGCATTGTACTGCATTTCTATTCCCAAATGCAGTACTATGTGACTCATGGGAGTTCTGATTCCTCACTCTCTGCAAGCTCGGCGCCATCATTCCCCGCAAACGTGTGGACTCACGTCGCGGTCGTGCAGTCGCGTGCGAGCCTCACCGACACCTACGGGCCTGCCCAGATCTACTGGAACGGCGCGAGCGTCGCGACGACGTCGTCGATGCGCTTCCCGCTGCCGGTGAGCCGCTCCAACCTGTACGTGGGCAAGAGCAACTGGGCCGGTGAGGGAACGTTCACGGGCCAGATGAAGGACCTGCTGGTGTGGGACGTCGCCCTCAGCCCGGCGGAGCTGGATGGCGTGCGGCTCGGCGGCGGCCTGCCGAGCACGCCAGCGCCGCTCGTCTCGATGATGCGCACGTGGTGCGGGGCAGCGCCGCCACCGTCGCCGCCACTTTTGCCGCCGCCTTCACGGCCGCCGCCACCGCCGCCGCCGCTGTGCGCTGTCGACGGCGCGTACACCTTCACCGGGGCGGCGACCTCCTACTTGACGGCTACGTCGCGCACCGGAATCGTGGGCGGGGGGCTTGGCTTTACGATCTGCGCGTGGGTCTACCGCACGCGGATTGGCGATACAGGGGAACGCGTCATCGATTTCGGCAACGGTCAAGCTGCAGACAGCATTGTACTGCATTTCTATTCCCAAATGCAGTACTATGTGACTCATGGGAGTTCTGATTCCTCACTCTCTGCAAGCTCGGCGCCATCATTCCCCGCAAACGTGTGGACTCACGTCGCGGTCGTGCAGTCGCGTGCGAGCCTCACCGACACCTACGGGCCTGCCCAGATCTACTGGAACGGCGCGAGCGTCGCGACGACGTCGTCGATGCGCTTCCCGCTGCCGGTGAGCCGCTCCAACCTGTACGTGGGCAAGAGCAACTGGGCCGGTGAGGGAACGTTCACGGGCCAGATGAAGGACCTGCTGGTGTGGGACGTCGCCCTCAGCCCGGCGGAGCTGGATGGCGTGCGGCTCGGCGGCGGCCTGCCGAGCACGCCAGCGCCGCTCGTCTCGATGATGCGCACGTGGTGCGGGGCAGCGCCGCCACCGTCGCCGCCACTTTTGCCGCCGCCTTCACGGCCGCCGCCACCGCCGCCGCCGCTGTGCGCTGTCGACGGCGCGTACACCTTCACCGGGGCGGCGACCTCCTACTTGACGGCCACGTCGCGCACCGGACTCGTCGGCGGGGGGCTTGGCTTCACGCTCTGCGCGTGGGTCTACCGCACGCGGACAGGCGATGCAGGGGATCGTGTCCTCGATTTCGGCAACGGTGCATATGCAGACAACATCGTTGTGGAATTTTCATACAAGATGCTGTTCGATGTGTATCATGGCAGTGCCTCCGACCGGCTCACACCAAGTTCGGCATCATCATTCCCCGCAAACGTGTGGACTCACGTCGCGGTCGTGCAGTCGCGTGCGAGCCTCACCGCCACCTACGGGCCCGCCCAGATCTACTGGAACGGTGTGAGCGTCGCGACGACGGCGTCGTTTCGCTTCCCGCTGCCGGTGAGCCGCTCCAACCTGTACGTGGGCAAGAGCAACTGGGGTAGTTACCACCCGATGTTCACGGGCCAGATGAAGGACCTGCTGGTGTGGGACGTCGCCCTTAGCCCGGCGCAGCTGGATGGCGTGCGGCTCGGCGGCGGCCTGCCGAGCACGCCAGCGCCGCTCATCTCGATGATGCGCACGTGGTGCGGGGCAGCGCCGCCCCCGCCCCCGCCGCCTTCACGGCCGCCGCCGCCGCCACCGCCATCGCCGCCGACGTATCCTCTTACGGCGGGGACTGCGTCGGTGAGCAACACCGTCGACCTGACCAGTTCACTCGCTAACACAGCAGCCAGCCACATTGTCCTTGCCCCCGGCCGTTACGCCCTCAGCGTCGCGCTCAGCGTAACCAGGAGCGTCGTCATCGAGGCGGCGGTGGCAGGCTCGGTCGTGCTCGATGCACAAGCGAGCTCCTTGAGTATGCGCCGTGTGCTGTTCATCAGCCCGGGCTCGTCGGGCGTCGTGCAACTGATCGGGCTCAACGTTACTGGAGGCGACATGGACGGCTCGGGCGGTGGCGTCTATGTCCAGAATGGTAACGTGGCGTTCACTTCTTGTAGCGTGTACTCGAACGCAGCTCGAACAACGTCTGGCTATTCTGTTGGAGGTGGCGGTGTCTTTGTCGGAAGTGCTGTCGTCTCTTTCTCCTCATGCAGGATCTTCTCCAACATGGCATCGAACTATGGTGGATGGGGGCAGCCTGGAGGAGGTGGCGTCTTCATCAATGGTGGCACCGTGACGTTGACGCAGACCAACATCTACTCCAACGCAGCCTCTCATTGGGGAGGTGGCGTCCATATCTGTTGTTCAAGCACAGTCGCGCTTGTGTCCAGCAGCATCCACTCAAACACTGACAATGAAGGCTCTGGTCGGACCAATGTCTTTGTCTCAGGATCCACCGCTTGCTCCTTTGCAATGACCCTCACCGGCGTCTCAGGCACAGTCTCAACCTGCTTGGCACCGCCGCCGCCGCCCGCACCGCCGCCGCCGCCGTCGCCGCCACCGCCCTCTCCGCCACCGCGCTCTCCCCCGCCGCCCTCGCCGCCGCCGCCCTCGCCTTCGCCGCCGCCGCCCTCGCCTTCGCCGCCGCCGCCCTCGCTGCCGCCGTATCAGCCGGACACCGCGGTGGTGAGCACTAGCGCCGGCCTGACCAGTTCACTCGCCAACGCCGCCGTCCTCCAGATTGTCCTTGCTCCCGGCACCTACTTCCTCAGCGCCGAGCTCAGCGTCACCAGGAGCGTCGTCATCGAGGCGGCGGTGGCAGGCTCGGTCGTGCTGAATGCACAGGGCAGCTCCCCGAGTCCGCGCCGTGTGCTGAACATCAACCCGGGCTCGTCGGGCGTCGTGCAAGTGATCGGGCTCAACATCACGGGAGGCTTAATAGACCGAGGCACAGTACAAGGAGGTGGCGTCCTCATCAATGGTGGAGCCACCACATTCATCAACGTCAACATATACGGAAATCAGGTCGGTGGCAGCGATGTCGTAACATTTGGCGGCGGTATCTATGTTAGAGGTGGCACGGTCGTATTCAGGTCGTGTAGGATCTACTCCAACGTTGCAGGTCGAGGATTTGGAGGTGGCGTCTTCATCAGTGGCGGCACTACCACATTCATCAACGTCGACATTCACGGAAATGCAGGGGGCTATTGGGAAAATGGCGGCGGTGTCTATGTCGGAGGTGGCATAGTCAGATTCGCATCATGCAGGATCCACTCGAACTTGTTATGGTACGCTGCATGGAACGGGTTCAATGTCTTTGTCTCAGGCACAGCCACGGTCTGCTCCTGGCCAACGACCCTCACTGACGGCGTCTATGGCACAGTCTCAACTTGTCCGGCACCCCCTCCCTCGCCCCCGCCCCCGCCCTCGCCGCCACCCTCGCCACCGCCCTCGCTGCCGCCGCCCTTGCCGCCGCCGCTCTCGCCGCCGCCAACGCCCTCTCCGCCGCCGCCCTCTCCCCCGCCGCCCTCGCCGCCGCCGCCCTTGCCGCCTCCGCCTCGTGCGCCGCCTCCGCCGCCTCGTGGGCCGCCTCCGCCACCGATGATGCCTTTCTTCATCGTCACCGGCCCATGCACCGTCGATCCCGCCGCCCCAAACTGCATTCGCTCGCCCAACTTTCCGGCGAATTACGCCGTCAGCCAGACGTGCTCCATCACGCCGACTTCGCTCGCCATCGGAAGTAGCATGACAGCAACCGCCTTTTCAACGCAAACGCTTGACAGACTCAGCTTGCCCATCGCGGCAGGGACGCTCGTGCCCTTCAGCGGGCTAGGGTTACTTTTCGGACCCGCCAATTTCACGTTGGGCAATCGGTCGATCAGGTGGTTTTCGGACGCTGTCGCAACTGTTTCTACGGGCTGGCGAGTGTGCTCAAACCCGCCTGCGCCGCCGCCCAGCGCACAGTACTTCACCGTCTCCACCGGCCTTTGCACCGTCGATCCCTATGCCCCAAACTGCATTCTCTCGCCCAACTTTCCGTTCAATTACTTCACCGGAGCTGGATCCACCAGCATAACGTGCGACATCAGGCCGACTTCGCTCGCCATCGGAAGTAGCATGACAGCAACCTCCTTTTCAACGCAATTGAACTTTGACAGGCTCCGGTTGCCCAACACGGCAGGGGCGCTCGTGATCTTCACCGGGACACTGCTAACAAACGGACCTTCCGATTTCACGTTGGGCAATGGGTCGATCTTTTGGTCTTCGGACACTGTAACTGTTTCTACGGGCTGGCGAGTGTGCTCAAACCCGCCGCCGCCTCCTTCGCCTCCGAGGACTCCACCGCCGCCTCCGCTTCCGCCTCTCGCGCCGCCGCCCAGCGGAATGTACTACAACGTCTCCGCCGGCCTTTGCACCGTCGATCCCGCCGCCCCAAACTGCATTCGCTCGCCCAACTTTCCGGCGAATTACGGCGTCAGCCAGACGTGCACCATCACGTCGACTTCGCTCGCCATCGGAAGTAGCATGACAGCAACCAGCTTTTCAACGCAAGCGACTAATGACAGACTCAGCTTGCCCAACACGGCAGGGACGCTCGTGCCCTTCAGCGGGCTAGTCGGACCTTCCGCTCACACGTTGGGCGCGGGGTCGATCACGTGGCTTTCGGACGGTGCAACTGTTTCTACGGGCTGGCGAGTGTGCTCAAACCCGCCTCCGCCTCGTGCGCCGCCGCTTCCGCCTCTTGCGCCGCCCCCGCCTCGTGCGCCACCGCCCAGCATAGTGTACTTCACCGTCTCTGCCGGCCTATGCACCGTCGATCCCGCCGCCCCAAACTGCATTCGCTCGCCCAACTTTCCGGCGGCTTACGCCATCAGCCAGACGTGCACCATCACGTCGACTTCGCTCGCCATCGGAAGTAGCATGACAGCAACCAACTTTTCAACGGAAGCGAACTATGACTTTCTCAGAATGCCGAACACGGCAGGGACGCTCATGCCCTTCAGCGGGTTGCTGCTCTCAAACGGACCTTCCGCTCACACGTTGGGCGCGGGGAATATCACGTGGGTTTCGGACGCTTCATCTGTTTCTACGGGCTGGCGAGTGTGCTCAAACCCGCCGCCGCCGCGTGCGCCGCCGCTTCCGCCTCGTGCGCCGCCTCCGTCACCGATGATGCCTTTGCCGCCGATGTCGCCGCAGCTCGATCCGGGCGAGTGCGCTGTCGTCTACTACAAGGCCGTAGATCCCGATGAGATTGGGATCGTGCTCTTCGATCATCTCTTTCCCGGCGACACGATCTACATCACCGACAACTCCGTTGTTGGAGGGTGCAGCGAGAATTGCCACTGGGCCTCTGACGGCTATTGCGACGATGGTGGCCCCGGTTTCCAGTATGCAGATTGTGTCAGTGGCACCGACTGCACCGATTGCGGTCCCCGCCCTGTAACTTGGTCTACCACTGAGGGGCACATGATGTATACGGCCCCCACGCGGAGGGGCCCCGGCACCGTCCTCAATATAAGCAACTTTGTGGCGGCCCCCAGTGCGCCGGCCGTTCTATTGGGCACGGGCGGCGACGAGCTCTTCGTCTACCGGATTGGTCTGGGGCAAACCCGGGCCACCCCCACATTCCTATGCGGCCTCTGCAGCAAGAGTGCAGCGGTTAACGCTACAGCTCACCCGTGCGGCTTTAACAACATCCCAGGAATCTCGAGCTACCCTTTGGGCGTCTGGAACTATTTCCAAACTGCCACCCCGTCTGGCACTATTTCCTTCGCCGGTGCATGGAGCCAGTGGATCTACAACTCGAGCGCGACGGGTCTGGCGGGGGGGTATGCCCCCACGTCGGGCTCCCGGGCTCAGCTGCTTGCTGCCATCAGCACCCGCACCAACTGGTTTTACCACAACGTTTTCTTTATACCCATTCAGAACGTCGTCCCCGACGGTGGGTATCGCATCACCAACCTCCCTCCGTCGATGCCGCCACCGCCCCACGCGCCGCCGCAACCGCCCAGCCCCCCCAAGCCTCCCACCGCCCCGCCGCCGCCGCCGCCGCCGCCAGCGCACTTCACCATCAACTCCGGCCTTTGCACCACCGATCCCAACGCCGTCGAATGCGTTCGCTCGCCCAACTTTCCGTCGGCTTACGGCGTCAGCCAGACGTGCTCAATCACGCCGACGTCGCTCGCCATCGGAAATCGCATGACAGCAACCGCCTTTTCAACGGAAGCGGGGTGGGACTTTCTCAGAATGCCTAACACGGCAGGGACGCTCGTGTCCTTCAGCGGGTTACTGCTATCAAACGGACCTTCCAATTTCGTGTTGGGCACGGGGAATATATCGTGGACTTCGGACAGTTCATCTGTTTCTACGGGCTGGCGAGTGTGCTCAAACCCGCCTCCGCCTAGTGCGCCGCCGGCTCCACCTCGGGCTCCGCCTTCGCCTCGTGCGCCGCCTCCGCCTCGAGCTCCGCCTCGAGCTCCGCCTCGAGCTCCGCCGCCTCCGCCTCGAGCTCCGCCGCCGCCGCCCCCGCCCTCGCCACAGAGCCAGGTGAGCACCAGCGCCGGCCTGACCAGTGCACTCGCCAACACCGCCGTCGGCCACATTGTCCTGGCCCCCGGCACCTATAACTTCACAGCCGAGCTCAGCATCACCAGGAGTGTCATCCTTGAGGCGGCGGTGGCTGGCTCGGTCGTGCTGAATGCACAAGCGAGCTCTTCGAGTCAGCGCCGTGTGCTGAACATCAACCCGGGTTCGTCGGGCGTCGTGCAACTGATCCGGCTAAGCATCACGGGAGGCTACGCCAGCTCTGGCGGCGGTGTCTTCGTCCAGGGTGGCACAGTGGCCATCTCATCGTGCACCGTCAGTGGGAACACAGCTACATATGTGCGCGCTCATGTTTCAATCGCCCTGATGGGAAGATTTTTGACGTGCTTGCCTCGACTCTCGCTTGCACAACTGCGGCTTACCCTCCTGTCAACTTCAGTTGGTATGCGCCGCAGAGGCCTGTAACTGCTGTACCTCATTGCCCACATGAGACTCACGTTTTGCTCCTTGTCTGCAGGGCGGGGGTGTCTATGTCCAGGGTGGCACAGTGGCCATCTCATCGTGCACCATCAGTGAAAACACAGCTACAAATGCCGGACAAGGCGGCGGTGTCTTTGTCTCTTATGGCACAGTCACGATCACGTCTTCCTCGATCTACGGGCACCTGGCTCAAAATGATGGACAGGGTGGCGGTGTCTTCGTCCAGGGTGGCACAGTGGCCATCTCATCGTGCACCATCAGTGGGAACACAGCTAACTCTGGCGGCGGTGTTCGCATCGACGGTGGTACGGTGACCTTCTCAGCATGCATCATCACTGGCAACAGAGCTACTGGGGGATGGTCGTCGGGTGGCGGTGTCATTGTCGGGGATGGCACAGTGACTTTCTCATCGTGCACCATCAGTGGGAACACAGCTGACTGGGGGCCCAATGTCCGTGTCGGAGGAGGCACAGTCTGCTCCTGGGCAACGCCCCTCACCGGCGTCTATGGCACAGTCGTCTCAGCTTGCCCGGCACCGCCGCCGCCGCCACCACCACCGCCACCACCGTCTCCGCCGCCGCCGCCATCGCCGCCGCCGTCTCCGCCATCGCCGCCATCGCCGCCACCGTATCCGCCGGGGACCGCGGCGGTGAGCACCGTTGCCGGCCTGACCAGTGCACTCGCCAACACCGCCGTCGGCCACATTGTCCTTGCCTCCGGCACCTACTATCTCAGCGCTCAGCTCAGCGTCACCAGGAGCATCGTCCTCGAGGCTGCGGTGGCAGGCTCGGTCGTGCTGGATGCACAAGCGAGCTCCTCCACTTGGCGTCGTGTGCTGTTGATCAACCTGGGCTCATCGGACGTTGTGCAACTGGTCGGGCTCAACATCACGGGAGGCTATGATGCTGGCGGTGGCGGTGTCTTTGTCAGGTCTGGCACAGTCACGATGACGTCTTGCTCGATCACCGGCAACACAGCTACCGGCGGGTGTGGTTACGGGTGTGCGGCGGGCGGCGGAGTCAACGTCGCTAGTGGCACAGTGACCTTGTCATCTTGCACCATCACTGGCAACACAGCTGCTAATGGTGGCGGTGTCTTTGTCTATGAAGGCGCAGTGACCATCTCATCGTCCACCATCAGTGGGAACACCGCTCCCTGGGGCCCCAGCAATGTCATTGTGCAAGGAGGCACGGTCTGCTCCTGGGCAACGACCCTCACCGGCGTCCTTGGCACCGTCTCAGCCTGCCCGGCACCTCCTCCGCCGCCCCCGCCGCCGCCCTCGCCGCCGCCGTCTCCCCCACCATCGCCACCGCCACCATCTCCGCCGCCCCCATCGCCCCCTCCCTCGCCACCGCCACCCTCGCCACCGCCGGCGCTCTCTTCTGACGCCATCCACCAGGTAAACACCCCTGCCGGTGTGACTTCGACGTTCACCATCTCCACGCAAACAACCAGCATGTACGTCGCAGTGCTGAGTACTGGGGGCGACGCGAAGAGCATCAGCTCCTTCACATGCGGTGCGAGCACTATGAGCAGCGGCAACTTTCGGACGGTTGGACCGGCTGGCTGGTTCTATGAGTATGGAATTGGTGGTGCTACCTCGCACGGTTGGGTGTCGATGGGGTTCACCAATCTCACTTCAGGCGGCTCCAGCTGCACCCTGGGGATACATCAGCATTATAGCGGTGGTAGCGCTATGATTGCGACAGCCACGACCTTCACGTGCAGTGCCATGAACCCAAGCACGGCGGCATGGACGAGGCCATGGACGCCAGCAGGATGCCCTGGGATGTATCGACAGCCCTGTGAGGCGCAGTCCTACGTCGCCAATACGTGTGGGCCTTGCCTGCACGGACCTGTGACTGCTGAGGGCACTACCCCTGTCTGCCCGCGACCGCCGCCGCCGCCCTCGCCCCCACCGCCCTCGCCCCCGCCACCCTCGCCGCCGCCGTCTCCACCTCACTCTCCACCGCCACCCTCGCCTCCACCACCTTCGCCACCACCTTCGCCACCGCCACCGTCGCCGCCGCCCCCATCACCCCCTCCCTCGCCACCGCCACCCTCGCCGCCGCCTCCGTCGCCGCCGCCATCACCTCCACCATTACCACCCCCCTCGCCACCGCCTCCCTCGCCGCCTCCACCAGCACCCCCTCCCTCTCCGCCGCCACCGTCG
>Ga0210239_102115_pt1 | contig 12128 bp, 8 predicted proteins | sample ChrtobMetP5a_0mM_FD_155451 | JGI IMG/M metagenome (GOLD analysis project Ga0210239, IMG submission 155451) | Chrysochromulina tobin associated microbial communities from unialgal haptophyte culture, Seattle, Washington, United States - P5a_0mM | ecosystem: Host-associated > Algae > Haptophytes >...
CTTCCCCGCCGCCATCCCCTCCCCCGCCCTCGCCGCCTCCATCGCCTCCGCCGCCCTCACCCCCTCCCTCGCCGCCCCCCCCTTCCCCACCGCCACCATCTCCACCACCGTTGTCACCACCACCTTCACCGCCGCCCTTACCGCCTCCTCCCTCGCCTCCACCGTCGCCACCGCCCTCGCCGCCCTCGCCGCCGCCCTCGCCGCCGCCAATGTGGTGTGCCAATACGTGCGCGCTCGTACTGAATCAAGTTTGCCAGGACGGTGGTCCAGGCTCCCTGACTGCTTTGTATGGCGCCGTGGCTCAGTGCGCCCTGGGCACGGACTGCGCCGACTGCGGCGCGCGTTATATGCACCCGCCGTCTCCGCCTCCTCCCTCCCCCCCTCCTTCGCCGCCTCCACCAATGGCATGCGATGACTCGTGCACACAGGCCAACAACGCAGCATGCCAGGACGGTGGGCCGGGGTCGCTCACCGCCTTGTTCGGCGCGCCGGCACAGTGCGACTTTGGCACCGACTGCACCGACTGTGGACGGCGCTTTTTTCGTCCGCCCCCACCCTCACCACCGCCGACTCCGCCGCCGCCCTCGCCACCGCCTCCCTCGCCGCCCCCACCAATGGCATGCGATGACTCGTGCACACAGGCCAACAATGCCGCATGCCAGGACGGCGGGCCGGGGTCGCTCACCGCCTTGTTCGGCGCGCCGGTGCAGTGCGACTTTGGCACCGACTGCACCGACTGTGGACGGCGCTTCTTTCGTCCGCCTCCGCCTCCGCCCTCGCCGACGCCTTTGCCCCCGCCGCCCTCGCCACTTCCTTCACCTCCGCCTCCATCACCGTCTCCGCCCTCTTCTCCGCCTCCGTCGCCGCCACCTCCATCGCCTCCGCCACCGTTGTCGCCGCCACCTTCCCCGCCACCTCCATCACCTCCAACCCCGTCGCCGCCGCCGCCATCGCCGCCACCGCCGTCGCCGCCCCCACCATCGCCGCCGCCCCCGTCGCCCTCTCCTCCTCCTGCACCCCCTCCTCCGTCGCCACCACCGTCGCCGTCGCCGCCCTCCTCCCCGCCCGTCTCGCCTCTGACCAGCGGCCAAAGCATCGTCTCCGTAACGGCAACGGTCGTGCAGCTCGGCCTCACAATTGGTGGTGACGTGGCGTCTCTCGGAGCCACTGAGCTGGGCAATCTCACAAACTTGCTCAGCACATCGCTCAATTGCTACCACCCCACTTGCGTGATTAACGTGCGCGCCTCTGCGGGCAGCGTGCTGCTCTCCATCACGCTCATCATTCCCAACAACGGCCCAGGCAACAGCAGCGCCGTCGCCGCCGCCGCAGCCGCAGCTTCGGCCTCCGCGCTCGTCGCTACCAACTCCAGCCAACTGTCGAGCTCCCTCGGCGTGACTGTCGTGGGGACGTCGCCTGTGAGCGTGCAGACTGCAATCTCCGTGCCGATCGTAGTAGCACCGCCACCACCGTCGCCGCCGCCTCCTTCTCCACCACTCCCCTCACCGCCGCCGTCGCCACCACCGCCGTCGCCGTCACCACCCTCGCCGCCGTTGCCACCACCGCCGTCGCCGCCACCACCCTCACCACCTCCTCTGCCACCCTCGTGGCCGCCAGCATCACCAGGGCGTGCCTACGAAGGGCGTCTGGCGGCATCCCCGCTCCTTCAGGGCGACTTTCTTGCGGCCACGATTGCGCTCGCGATCTTCCTGGCTCTCATCTTTCTCGGCATCGCCACGTACGTCTACCTGAAGATCAAGCGCACATCTATGAAGGGTTTGATCAGTCCCAATGCTGCGCGCATAACCGACAGTTTCACCGAGCAGCAGCGCAGGGCACAGATGGCGCAGCAAGCGGCGCAGGAGACGACGGCGGCGGCGTCGCAGCAGAAGCACGCCGAGACGCCGGGGGACAGGTTGGATATGGCGCAATCTGATGCGATGAGACGCGAGGAGGCGGTCACGCTGAAAGCGGCGCGCCTTGAGCAGGCCGCGACTATCTTGCAGAGGCGCGCGCGCATGCGGGCAGCGGAGGCCGCGCTTGCAGAGGCGCGCGCGCGAAGGCGGGCAGCGGAGGCCGCGCTTGTACGGGTGCGCGCAAGGGAGGCAGAGCTTTCCAAATTGAGCGAGGGTGCGGCGTTGCTCATTCAAAACTATGCTCGCAGGTGGCTCGAAGCGCAACAGTTGCGCCAGTCGCGCGCCGAATCGGTAAACGGCCGCGTACGCGCTCACTGGCTGAGGATGAGCCGCCGCGGTCGAAGGCTGCAAAGGCTCGCCATCCGTTGGCGAGCACTGGCAGACGCGGTGCTCGAAGCGCCATCAGGAGCGCCAGCCGGTTTACCGATGCACGAGGCGGTGGGTGGCGTTTGGCAGGTGGTGTGGAGGTCTATCGGGTCGCCCGCCGCGCTCAGGATTGCTCCTCCCGCACGGCTGCTCACATACACGTTGCTTTGCCGGGTGCGCCTCGCTGCACTGGCCCGTCGTCCGCGGCCGCGCGCGCGACGTTCTTCGCCTTCCGGAGCTTTTCCGACCCTCGCCGAGCTCCGCGCGCACACGGCGCAGCTCCGCGCGCAAAAGAGCCCGTCATATCGCTCGCCAAGTAGTCCCCTGACCTCGGGCCGATGGGACAGCAGCAGCCCGGATTTGAGCCGCGCGGCTATGGCCGATCGCACACCGCCGCCGCGCATGCTCTTGACGGATGGAGGCCTCAACGAGCTACGAGTGTCGTCGATGGACTCGGAGCCCATTGAAGCAGCGCCCATGCTTCACTCGTTCAGATGCAGTCCGGATTGGAGCCGCTCGGCTACGGCTGTGGGTTCCCCCGAGGTGCGCTCACGGCTGCCGCGCACGCCCTCATTGATTGCAGGCGTCTCCCAGCTCCGCACGCCGTCGATGGACCATCCTCGGGCGTCTGCGCGCCATTGCATGCCGCCACACGACCAGACGAGCATGATGCCTCAGGCCCAGCGTCTCCCACCGCCCGAACGTCGTGTTCCAGCAGCCTCCAGCAGCAGCGGCCGTGCCACCACAGCCCGTACCACTCTAGTGAGCACCACTGTCGACCGATCAACCCTCTTTGCCGATGACGATGCATCCACACCGCCGGCGGCGAGCTCGGCGGGCGGCCCGCATGCCGGCTGCTCGAGAGTTCAACCATCCGCTATCCGCCAGGCCCCCTCACTTAGAGAGTGCGGGGGTGACGCGTCCCGCACGGGCGCTGCGATGTCCAAGGGGCGCGCTGTTCCGAACGTCATCGTGCAACCCTCGAGCCGTTCGAGGTCGGAGGTCGTGCAGAATCGCGTGCCGAATGTTTCGGCGCTCGACGTTGGAGCGGGCGCGCTCATTCCATCGTCCGGGGCGAGCGCGAGCGCATCCTCGGCACGCCAAAGACGGATCCTCGAAGGTACGCGAGAGGGGATGGCAGCCTGGGTCTCGTCGGACAGTATGGGCCAAGGTGGCACGTCAGGTATCAATGGGCAGAGGAGTGATCGAAGTGTGCCCCCTGCCGTGCTTAGCAAAGGCCGTTCCGCCTCAGTGCACGTGTGATGGCGGCTGCCCGACCAATTACCCAATCGCTAGGAATTCCCCATTAGATGTTTGCTCTGGACTCTACGGTTCCGTCTCTGAACGAATGTGTACATTAAGGCGGGCAATAACGTCAGTATGCGTTAATCAAGAATGCACATCGTGCATACGAATTGCGATGTAGCTGTGCCAACGAAGTATGCTAGGATTTTCTTTTTGACGGCGTGTACAGCTTGTTAGCTTGGAATTCACAGGGAGGCAACTGGCAAGCACAGGATTGCGTCTCTAATTTAGTATCATTTGCATCCCAATTTGTGCTATGGGATGCGCAGCGAGCAAGCACGCCCTCACCGAGCGCGAGGAGGCGATCCCATTGGGCGCCGCCGCTAAGCCGCTCACGGCTGGCTCATCAGCTGGAGCGGCTACGTGTAGGTTCTGGATGATCAAGGCGGATTTTCTCCGCACATTCTCAGGCACGAACCTGCCCTTTTTCCAGGAGCTTCGCGCGAAGCACCCGAGTGCTTTCGTGGAGGTGACCATCAGCTATGAAGAGGTGGTCTGCGGGACACATGTCGAGAAGATCCTGTCGATCTCGCATCGCTGGATGCTACCTACCCAACCCGACCCCGACGGCGAACAGCTCGAGGCCATCAAGGCCTTTCTGGTTTCGTCGGCTGGCAAGCGGATCGAGCTCGTGTGGATCGATGGCAGTTCCATGCCACAGCACCAGCCTACCATCGGCCTCTTTCGCACCGAGGACGACACAAGGGATATGAAGATGATGCTCTCGCAGGTGAACATGCTCTACCTCGGCACGACCGTCCTCATCCTCTTCGACCTCTCGTACGTGTCCCGCTTCTGGACGCAGTTCGAGGCGTGGCTGAGCATGCAGTTTGCGACGCCCAGCGGCCTCAAGTCGGCTGTTGGCACCAAAAATGCGCGCTACCACATCCTGTGCATCCATAACGCCGCCGCCCAAGCTGAGCAGTACACAAAGGTGCTCACCGACCAGTGGGCCAACAAGACGCCTCAGCAGGCCTTCGACATCCTCTCCAAGCCGGACGTGACGGTGACCAATGCGAGCGACAAGCGGGATCAGCTGCCCAAGATCAAGGCGCTCGACGTGACGGTGCAAGGCGCGTTCCAAGAGGTCGACGCGCAGCTGCAGCGGCGGGTTGCGGCGAGCGCTGAGGCGGCCGCGCGCGCCAAGGCGGAGCTGGAGGCGTTTGAGAGGGAGACGGGCGTGAAAGCCGGTGATGACGACCCGCTGAGGAAGGTGGCGACGCAGATGGAGCGTGAGGCGGGGGCCGCGCGCGCGGCCCAGGAGTCGCACGCGCTGGCGATAGCGCACGGCGTGATGCCGAATGAGGAGGCGCGCGCCGCGCTCGAGAAGGACGAGCGCGCAAACACCATGGAAAGCGGCATGAAGGAGTCGCTCGAACAGCGTTTGCTCGCGGCCTTGCACCGCGACAATGGCTACTGGCTCGAGGTGGCGATCGAGGTGCCGCCGGCGGTGTTCGACGCGAGCGCGCGCGACCGTGCCGCCGTCGTCCGCCTCATCAAGCGGTTGGAGAGCGACCTCGTCGAGAGGAAAGAAGACCTCCGCAACCGTCAGCACTTTCCGATCTGCATCACTGACGCGGCGCATCGAGACTTGGACTCCGATCTCGAGGCAGGTGGTGTCAACATCCTTGTGTGGTGTGGGCTCGGTTGCGATGTCGCCGACTGCGCCGGCTCTGAGAATGCGGTCAACCTGAAAAAGCTGAAGGCGAAGCTCAGCGCGAGGAAAAAGCCGGGGCTCGTCGTTGTCTGCATGAAGTATGGCGCGAGGCAGGTCGCGGAGAAGCTTAAGGGCGTTGGGGCGGCTATCGTGTGGGTCGAGGCAGACGTGATGTCTCAAAATTCCAACCCTGAGAGGAGCTCGGCGCCAAAGAAGCCTCTCTTAGCCGCAGTCCTCGCAGAGGTGAGCAGTAACCTCGCTCGCACGGGCTCAGCCGACGGCCTCATCAAGGAGGTAGAAGCTGCAGGGGGCACGGCCGGCATGATTGTTCAGGGCCTGCTCGTTCGGCATTATGAGATCCTCCCCTCTCAGCTCAAATGGGAGGCGCGGCCCGAGGCGGCACTCATCGTCCCGCGGGTCTCCAGGCTGCCGGACACTAGGACGAACATCCTCACGAGTTTATCCGAGGAGAATCTCGTAGAGAAGCTGAAGCTGCTCGCATGCGACATCAGCCGGACGAAGGAGCTGAATCGGGAGATTGCGGATGCTGTTAGCAAGGACGAGTGCCCGCTCAAGCGATGCATTTCGAGCAAAGAGATGACGGCGATAATCATGGACAAGGAGGCGGCCAAGGCGGCGCGTTACCGCGTGCGTGCAGTCGCTTTCACCGCCTGCAACGATTTCATGCACGGCGGTACGTTTGAGGCCATCTATCGGATTGAATCCTTGAAGATGTTGACGAGTGTGAATGAGGAGCTCGAGGCGTCGCAGCAAAAGGTCACGCGCGCGCTCTTCTGGCTCGACCTTCAGAAGGCGCCTGACGAGGAGTTCTGCAAGGCAATTAATGGCTTGATCAAGGACTTTGACGGTGACGACTACAGGAGCGTTTTTCTACTCACACCGACGCCCTCCCACCTGTCAGACGGCGGCTTTGAGGCGTTTGAGCTCGAGTCAATCGACGCGATCGGCGGCGGCAAGCAGCAGGTGCAGCTCAAGGCGAGCGACTTGTATCAGGAGATTACGTTCATAGTGCCTGTCAACATCCTCGAGCTCCTCGAGTCTCACCCAAAGAAAGTTGCCGAGATCCTAAATCGCATCCTAATGGACCTCTTCCGCAAATCCCAGGCCATGCCCAGCGTGTTCTCTTCCTCCTATCCATCATCGCTGGCTGGCCTCTACCTCGGCAACGCCGAACAAACGGTCGTCGCGCGCTTTTGCGTCTCGAGCGTTGGCTTCCTCCACCAGCTGCGTGATCGGGTGCTTGATGGCTCGTTGGTGAAGATGCTCTCGACAGAATTGGGCAAGGCACTTATGGAGGCAAAGGGAGCGGCACAGGCAACAAAGTTGCCGCTCGGAATGATTGCTGCGAACATGTCAAAGACGCTGTACAATCTGTTCCTGAGTGGCAACGCGCAGCAGGAGGCGGCGTCATACGAATCCGAGATGACGATTGCTGTCGACCTCTCTCTCTTCGCCGATGTGTACGAGTCGTCGATCTTGCAGCTCGATCAGCTGACGCCGCACCAGGAGGAGAGGATGGGCGATGCGCTGTGGCTTTTGCGTGGGGACGAGACGCACATCGTCCACCTGACCGCGCCGGCGGGTGCGGGCAAGACCTTTGTGGCTCAGCAGATCGTCCTTGACTTATTGAAGGACCTCTCGTGCGAGGGCATCATCCTCTTCTCAGCGCGGACCGTCCCACTCTGCCTCTTCTTTGTCAAATGGCTCGTCAAGAGATGCCTGAACAGCCGCATTGAGGTCGAGGACGAGCAGATGATCAAGACCATCGTAGAGCGAGTGCAGGTGCTGCACCCACCGTACGAGCAGGGGCCGCTCGCGGTCAAGCTCAATGAAGAGAAGGGCGACATCGAATTTGGCAGCGTGCCTGAGGGGGGCAAGGTGCACTCGATTCTTCTTGTGGTCCAGGACGAGGCGCACCACACTTATGGCGACCCGGAGCTCAAGCTGCAGGTGGAGAGGCAGATCCTGAGGTGGGCACCGTGCCAACGCCTGTTGCTTTCGGACGTGTCGCAGTCGCAGGGCACCGACATTGCGTACCCCAAAGACAGGAAGGTGGTCGAGTTGACCGAGGTTGTCCGCAGCAGCAAGCGGATCATTACGGCAGCCAACGACTTTTCGCTCTGCAGCACGAAGGAGAAGGTGCCAACTTGCCACCACGCCTCGGAGGGGCCGCCACTGCAGACATTCCTCTTTGACATGCAGCAGAAAGACGAGCCAAGGAGGGACGAGCTGTACGCCGAGCAGACGATGGCCGCGCTGCAGTCGGTCGTGACGCAGTTTGAGCGCTTACCGCTCCACGATCGCCTTGCAATCATCGTGCCTGATGAGGGCATGAGGGCAAGGCTGCAAAAGAAGCTGAAGGTGCGCTTGGCGGCGGCGTTCCCATCGCGCTCATTTGAGCTCGTCGACGCGCAGAGGGCGAGCAGGACGTACAAGAAGGGAGTCGGCAGCAGCGAGTGGCTCGTGCTTGATACGATCGAGAACATGGACGGGCTCGAGCGGCTGATTGTCATCGCTGTCGGGTTGGATTCGTCGATCCCAGAGAATTCGGAGGCGGCGGCAGATGGCGACGTGTTGCGGACGCGCTCGACCCTGCAGACCCGCTCGCACCTGTACCGTGCGCTCACGCGCGCGCATATGCTCGTGTGTGTGGTGAACGAGACGCTGCCGCGTGGCTGGCTCGCGTACCTGACGCGTTTGAAGCTCAGCAAGGACGGGGCGTTTGATGAGGCGTCGGCGTTGGCTGAGAGAACGGCGGCGGGAGAGTCCGTGGCAAATGAGAAGAAGCGTGTGACAAAGTGCAAGGAAGAGGCACAGGCGGCGGTGGAGGCGGTGGCAAAGAAGCACTCGCTCGGAAAGGAGGCGGTCGAGTGGTGCAGTGCGATGGCGGCGAAGATGCTAATGGCTGGAGGTGCTGCGACTTCGGCGGCTGCAGACGCAGTTTGCGAGTGGCTGATCAAGCCGGAGATGGCGGCTGTGGAGAAGATGGTGGCGGCGCAGGAGAGGGGGCTTGAGGCGGCTGAAGCACGGGCGGCAGTCGTCCGCTGTGTGCGGTCAAAGCTGCTCGAGTCGAGCGCAAGGGCCCCTCTCAAGGGAGGCGAGGGGGAGGGCGCGCTGGCGGCGGTGCTCGCCCAGTGGCGTCGAATCGGGGAGGAGTTGGAGAATGCGTTGGCGGCGCAAGAAGGGCTGGAGGAGGTGGGTGCGACGGATATGATGCAGATGCAGGAGGCCGTGATGGCGGTGGTCGCCGAGGGAGGAGAGGCGCTCGAGGCGGCGGTGGTGGCCGAGGTGCAGAGGCGGTGGATGCAGATGAAGGAGGCGGCGGTCCATCGCGCGAGGGAGGAGAAGCTGATTGCAGAGCGTAAAGTGAAGAAGGAGAAGCTTAGGACAGAGGTGGTTCAGCCGGCAATGGCTGCATTGTTGGTGGGTGAAGCAGAGAAGTTGGACAAGGTCGCGTGTGATTGGATATGCGCTGACGCCGTTAAGCGGATGGAGGTAGGGGCAGGAGGCTCGGAGGTGGATGGCAAGACGGCCGTGCAGGCGGCGGTGGCGGCGTGGCGGCGGCTCGAGGCAAGCCATAAGGAGCAGTCGGTGTGGGATACGAAGGCAAATCTGAGCGTCGTCGTTGGCGGCGTTCTTGCCTTTGACCCTACCTCTTTAAACGCGCACGGCAGCTTGGGCAAGGATTTGTCGCCCGATTTGTCGCCCGAGCTTTCACGCCTCGCGGAGCTCGGCGGAGATGCGGATGACCCTCATTCTTTCAGAAGGGAATGGGAGAAAGAGCATGGTGAGTATTCATGGTATGGGGATGGAAGGTCGTATTATGAATAATCTATGATTAAAAGTACTAAATACTCAGCATGGTGGATCAGGGTTAAGGTCCTTTTGTGCCGCAGAGTAGGTGTAGGGCCGAGTTCTGTCCTTTGCCATGAAGAAAGGGGAATCCCCGGCCCTTGGGCCCGTGTAAAAGCGCATGAGAGCCGCATACCACTTGAAGGGGCTGAGCTCGTGCCCGGGCGCATCCCCGATGTAGGAGAAGTCGTTTCCGCCCTTGGCCGCCCCGCCTCGTGCAACTTCAAGGCGATGATCTCCGCGTGCTTCCGGGCGTTCGATACGGCGATCCTGCTTGATAGCCTTGAAGCGGATCGCGAGAACGTACGCGCCGGCGACGAGCTGGATAGCGATGTCTTGCACCATCCAATGCTTGTCAGGATTCCACCGGTCCTTGCCCGTGAAGGTCTTCGGGCAAGGGCACTCGGAGCGGGAAAAGGTGCCCAGCAAGATGATGAGGAAGAACGCGAATTGGACTTCCCAAAACACGTCCATGTCCACCGTCGCGAGCATGGCTAGAATGAGGCGCATCGGGAGGGCCCGTCGAGGCTCATGCGGAACGTGTGCACGTACGCGAACACTCACCATAAAGTCGTGCCAGTGCATCACGCCGAAAACGGGGTCCGCCTGGTGCTCGAGTTTCATCTTCCATCGGAGGCCCCACACGTACGTCTGGATCGAGTCCGCCACCAACTTCTTGTTCTCGAGCATACGGAGCACAAAGGTGGCTAACTTGCCCGCCCGCTCCGGGTCGTCCGTCAAGATGATCTCGGGCCATCCAAACTCCACCGTGAGGGGCTTCCAGTACTTCTCGAAGGCGATGACGACCTTGTCCATCGACTTGACCGCCAGCCGGTTGCCCATGAGCTCGTCCATGAGAGGCAAGTACTGAGCCGGCAGGCCATCGTAAAGGATCGCCCGTGGGTACGGCACCGAGGCCTGTTGCGCCGAGTAGCCATCCCGAGCAGGCATCGCCATGCCGCATCCGAGCAGCGACGCAAGGACTGCGGTTTTGAGCCCCGAGCCTCGCCGTCCGCGGCGCACGGTCTTATGCCCCCCACGCGCCGCAATCGAGCCCGAGGTTTTTGGGCCCGAAGGGATCTTCTCCGGGATCTTTTCCGGGACGAAAGCCAGGTTTCGGAGGTAAGCCCGCGCTAAAGGGCCGTAGGCGCACATGCGAAAGGGCTCAAAGCCGTCGTCGTGCTCTTGCTCCCGAATGGCGCAAGTGTTCGCCCGCGCGAGCCGGCACGCCCGCAGAGGGTAGCGCACGAGCCAGCCACGGATCCTGGATTGGATGCAAACGATCGCCGGGAGCTGGCGCGAGAGTTCTGCCATGTCCACGCGCGTACGCGAGAGCGCCGCTATGGCAGCCATGTCCGCCGCATGGAATGGCGCCGACATATCGAGCGTGCGCACCCGGCCAGCGTCTGGCATGCCCTGAAGCACGGCAGGCGGTACGACGAAGGCGCGCCGCTGCACTTCGACCAAAAAGGCATCGAGGCCATTCTCACGGGAGAGCGGGTCCGCCATCGAGTTGTCTTCGGACGCGAGCCAAAAGAATCGGATCAGGCAGTCGAACTTGATCTGCAAGACGAAGAGTCTCTTGAGGAGCAAGTTCAAGCGCTCGGCGCGCGACCACGACTTCTCCGCCGACTTCTCGAAGGACTGGTTGTCAACGCCGAACGGGATCCACCGCTGCCGCCACGACGGCCCCTGCGACTCAATGCAGTGGACCACCGTATCGCCCTCCAGGAAGTCGATGGGCTTCTTCGCCGCCGCTGTGCCGTAGCGCCACCAGTCATACGGGCCCGCGCTTGAGCACCAGCCCCCGCCTGTGTATTTCTTGGACCTTGACGCATCCGAGTACACCGTCGGCCCTTCTTTGAAATGGTCCGTACGGAAGTACCCACGCCCCAGGTTGAGAGACAGGATGTCGTAGAAGTAGCGGTAGTCTTGCCGCTCCTTCCTCGTCGTGCGCCGCTTCTGCCACGCCACCGTCAAGCCAACCATCAATGCAAAGATGTTTGCCAAGAGGCAGCCCGCCCCTGGGGGCATCGACATAATCGCTCGACGCAACCGTCCCGCCGCTTGTTGCCGCTCGAGCAGCGTCAACGTCTTGCGCGTCGAGAACTCCAGGAGCATGTCCATATACTGGATCAGCTTGCGCTCCTCGAGAGTCCGCGTGCCCGAGAACGAGTCCCACCACAAGCCCAGAAAGAGCTGGACCTGAGATGCCGGCTTGTCCTTAATTCTCTTGAACTTGACGCCGCAGACCGTCTCGGCCCAATCTTGGAACTTCGCCATGCGGCTCGAAGTGCCTCTGGCCGTCGCTCCCGTGGCGCTCAAGTCGTCGACGTACACCGTCATGGGGATGGTCAAGGTACCCGCAGCGCGCGCCATATTGAGGACGACGTCGACAAAGAATATCTTAAACGTCCCCGGCATGCCGCGCGTGCCGAAATCGCCATTGAGATGACAGAACAGGTGCTGCCCCGCTCCTTCATCTCGATGAAACCGGTGGAGCAAGAAGGGCCAGACCCACGGGGCAAATGGCAGCATAGGGAACGCTGCCTCCACATCTGACACGTGCGACGCATAACCAGGGAGGAAACGCCTCGCCATCTCGTCGTAGGAGTCGAGCGAGTGCGCGAGCCCAGACATGTCGCACGCGGCATTGAGCCCGGTACGCGTATGATCGTCCGTCGGGCGCGCCTTGTCCGGCTCGAGAGGCTTGGCCGTCGCCCCCATCGGGAAGATAAACGCCGCCGGGAACACCTGCTTGATCATGGTCAGGGTCTCGGTCGTCGCCTCGCCCAAGAGCAGCGTGCGGCCCGCCTCCACACGGGACATGGTCGCCTCGGTTACACGCGAGCGGAAGACCCCCGTCGCACTCTCATAGTTCTTAAAAAATCGATAGCCTTGGAGCCGATCAGGATGGAGTCCAACCTCGAACCCCCATCTCAGCCCATTGTGCACAAACTCGGCGTTCTTCGCCGTCACAAAACCCATTCTCACCGCCCTCCACATGTTCG
>Ga0210239_102118_pt1 | contig 12083 bp, 9 predicted proteins | sample ChrtobMetP5a_0mM_FD_155451 | JGI IMG/M metagenome (GOLD analysis project Ga0210239, IMG submission 155451) | Chrysochromulina tobin associated microbial communities from unialgal haptophyte culture, Seattle, Washington, United States - P5a_0mM | ecosystem: Host-associated > Algae > Haptophytes >...
CCGTGGTACGCAATACGCAATACGCAATACGCAAACCCTGTCAAACTGTATTGCGTAATACGCAAAAGGTTGCTCAATACGCAATTGCTCAAAACGCTGCGTATGGCGTACCTTACATCTCTCGCGCGATTAGCGTATATAATATAACTGTATTGGTAAAATTACCACTAATCTCGAGGTGCCGACACACTGGGTGGCTAAACCACTACCCAGTTGAGGGGCACCTCACCGCTAATATGGTGGGGGGAACAACCCACTGATACCATGCGTGATACTGTTACTGAACTGTTACATCCATGCTCCTTATTCCTTTCATGATCCTCAATGATCAGTGCTCATGATCGCCCGGAACTCATCGAAGGTGATAGTGCCATCTCCGTCCGTGTCAAATTCGTTGAGCATCTCCTCAAACTCGTCTTCGGGCAGGGTCTCACCCGTGGCCATCATGACCTCATGGATTGTTTGCTTGAGCTCATCACGCGAAATGGTACCATTGCCATCCTTGTCGAACATCCTGAAGGCCTCTGTGAGCAACTGCGGATCATCAATTTTCTGCAAGCGGGTAACCATCAGCTGGCAAAACTCATGGAGATCGATCGAGCCGTTGCCATCCTTGTCCACCTCCTTCATGAATGATGCGAGATCTTCGACCGATGGATCGTGTCCAAGCGTCTGGAAGACCACCTTGAGCTCCGATTGGGAAATATTGCCTGTGCGAAGGCGAGGAGATGCACATATCAGCTGTGACGCCAGGGGTACTTTCACCCGCGCATCTTGCCAGCTGCAGCTGGGTCCCAGTGGGAGGGCTTTTGTGCGCACCGCTGCCGTCTTCGTCAAATAGCCGAAAGGCGGCCTCGAAATCGGCGATCATTTGCTCGGTGAGCGTTTCCATCGAAGTGTTGTCTCCGGCCTCTGGGACACCCGCTGGGGCCACCTGGGATCGGGAAAAGCGACTGGTTCCTTTGGTAAAGGACGGCATGGCGTCCACAACCTCGTCAACAGATCTTTGGGCCTTTCTTCGGTTCTCTGGGAAGGCCATTCAGGCGTTTCTCTCCTTGTTGAAATGAGATTCCATAAAGAGATTAGTAGTCCTTCTCCGCGTAAATTCGTCATTCTTGATGACGGATGAGATGATATGCGTACTTACGCAACGGGTGCTTACCCACTTTTACTTATTTTCGGCGCGTCGTTTACGATGACCATCCTCCGCCTCCTCGCGCGCCAGACGCGCATCCCCGGCGCCATCCGCGGCCCGCGCGGCCCCCGCAGCTTCCTCACGCACCACGTTGCCAAGATGCCAACAACTAGATCTTAGATCTCCACCGCCATTTCCAAGCCGCCGACGCGCCCAAACCATCCTCAACGCCGCCAGCGCGCGCATCGCTCCGCGTCTCATATCAGGTCATGTAAGGTGTCGGTGTATTCTGTATCTGAGCGTTATCTGAGCGCGTGAGCGGGCAGTAATAACCGGTGCCGTAGCACCGGTGGTCGGTCGCGCGTCTGTCGTGCGTTAACGTTCACACGGTCGAGACGGTTCCAGGGCTTGCAATCGGGCGGGGTTGCCGTTAAGGTTGCCGCGGCTCACACACCCAAGTGTTTTAGTCGGTTTTTGTCACTCTTTCTATCATGATTATTTTATGACGTCGTGTCACGTCGTTCGTGTACGTACGAAACGGACCGGAAAGGATAGCCTCGTAACTACTAACTTTGACGCGCATGACCGGGCCCCCACAAGCCACATGATTCACACATATCCGACCGCATCTTCGGACCCTTCGCCGCCGACCCCGCCGACGGCTCTCGCGCGCCGTCTGGAGCATATCACATCACACATGGCATGCCATTATGTGAGGTGCTAGGTTCCGGGCGCGGGCATCGGTGGTAGCTCGAAGGGGTCCCGGTAAGTCACTTCGGGCTTAGGCGGCGGCGGCGGCAGGCGTGCCAGTTTCACCTGCACCACCTTGATCGCCTCCTTATCAAGGCCAGCCTTGGTGGCAGCCGAGACGGCCGAGGCGAACAGCCGTCGACGTGCCTCCGTCGCAGAGCTAGTCGCACCCTCCGGTAGTTCGGGTGCGTCAGTGGCCTCAGCTAGCTTGGCAATCGCCTTCTCCTCCGCCTCCAAGGAGGCCTCTTCGAGGGTGACCAGTCGCGCGAGCTTGAGTCGGATCGGCGCCTCCCTCGACTTGGGCAGCAGCGGCGCGAAGCCCGAGATCGCCGTGTCCTTGCCGTTTACCTCTAAGATCCAGTCACCGACCTTGATATTGCCGTTGAGGGCGGCCGCACCTCCCTCATGCACTGCACTGACGTAATTGCCATCGAGAGCGAACCCAAAGCTCCCTTCGAGCCGTGAGAGCGTGGTCGTCACCAACTTGCGTTTCATCTCAACCGGCTGCGGCTCCGGGCTGTCGACTTCGGCAGCGCCGGCGCCAGCGACGGAGCCCGAACGGCGCGCCTTCTTGCGCTTCTTGCCCTCCTCATCCTCCTCGCCCTCTTCGCCCTCGTCGCCCTCGTCCTCTTCGTCCTCTTCTAGGCGCGTTGGCTTGCTTTTGCTCCGAGGTGATGGCGCCGGTGCTTGCGCCTTCGCCTCGGCCTCGTCCGCATGCTGCTTCGCCTCCTGCGCACGCGCCGACATCTTGACAGCACGCCCGCTGCGGCTCATGGCCGGTGGCACGAAGACTCGTTCCGGCTTGAAGACCGAGCGATCCTCCTTGTACTTGACCTTGCTCACCGCCTCCACCTCAGCGTCCTCGCCTTTCTCGCCGTCTTTGGTCTCCTCCTCCGCCTCCGCAGCTGTCGGCACAGCTTCCGTCTCCTTCGTCTTCTCCTCCTTCTTTGCGGAAGCAGCACGTGACGATCTCCGCGGCGATGGGGCAGACCCCGGTGCTGCGTCGCCTTCTGCTGAGACATTCTCGATCGTGGCCGTGGCCGCTGCAGGCTGGCCATCGACCATCATCACAGATGTCTCTCTGACGAACGCCAGCAAGTCGGAGACGCCAATGACGCGACGTGCGGAGGGTGAGTGTCGGGAGTGTGAATTGTTTTGGGAGGGATAACAGCCGGACCGCTGCGTCGCCCACATTTCCAGGGACGCACGAGTCGCAACTCGTCATGGGCATCGCTTGCCCCACACTGCACGAGACACGGCGCGCGGCCTTCTCCGACGCCTCCGCCTCCGCCACCGGCGCTCCTCCTCCTCCGGAACCTCCGCCATCGACCTCCACCACCGCCTGCGCCCACGCCCACGGCGTTACATGCCAAACGCGTCCAAAAAGTCGTCGGCCGTCGCGTTGCCGCCGTGCACGTCGACCTCGGACGCGTCAAACTTGTGCATGCCGCCCGCCACCTTGACGCCCTGGGCCTCGAGCGCCTGCATCTTGGCGATCCTCTCGTCCTCCTCCTTCTCCTTCTGCTTGGCTTTGAGAGCGTTCTCCTCGATCTTCTTCTTCATCTCCGCCGCCTCCTGTTCCTTGAGCGCCTTGAGGTCGAACTCGCCGACTGTGAACTCGCCGGCGGCGGGCGCCTTGGACGTGACCACCGACGCGGGGTCCGGCGACTGGAGCACCTGTGGGGAGAGCACGCGCCGTGGTGAGCACTTGCATGCCGAGCACCCGATGATCGCGACTGGAGCACCTGCTCAAAGCCCTCGACGCCGATCTGGAGGAAGGCTTCGAGGTCGAGCTCGACGGCCGAGGTGGGGAACTCGAGCTCGAACATCTCGAGGACTTCGGGATGGACAGTCCCAAACGAGCCCACGCGCGTGTTGCTCTTGGTGAGGAAGATCTCGGCGCAACGGCCGCCCAAGTAGGTCGGGTCGTCGCCCGGGCGCACCCCGTACTCGGCGGGGGCGAGCGAGAGCATCTGGAGCGCGCGCTCGACGAGACCGTGTACGATCTCAAAGCCGGAGGTGTGCGAGTCCGAATAGACGGCCGCGAGCCGGCGACGGTTGGATGCGCCAACGTCCGAGCTCGGGTCGAGATGCACAGTGTCACTCACCTCGAACAGCCGCCACGGCAGCGGATTCTGCTTGTTCGAGCCAAACGTCTTGAAGAGGCCGGGGAGCAGCGACGTGCGACACACCTGGAACTCGACCGTCTTTGGGTTGGAGATCACGACCGCCTGCATGCCTGTGTCCACCCGCCGCATATTCTTGAAGGCCTCGTCGTGCGAGCAGAGTGCGAAGGTGAGTGCCTCGGTGAAGCCTGCCTCGGCCATCTCGAGGCGCATGAGATCGGTGAGGCGAGAGAGGGGCTGCTGCGAGCCGACGCACTGCACGGGCGCGACCTCACGCGGAATCTTGTTGAACGAGTACGCGACGGCCACGTCCTCCATCACGTCGCACGCATGCATCACGTCGGGCCGCGTGATCGGCACGCCCACGAGGACGCTCTCGCCGCTCGCGTCCAGCTCCGCATCGAGCTACACGCGCCGAGCCAAGCGCAACGAGAAAGGGAGGGTAGGAGGTCAGAGGCAATGCAGCGGCAATGCGCTGGCCATGCGCTGGCAATGCGTCGCAAGCCGCGCGCACCATCATCTTATGGAGTAGCAGTGGGATACGCTCCTTGGGCAGCTGCTCCGGGGTCAGGCCAATGGCGCGCTGGATGTAGTCGATCTTGGCGCTGAGCTTGTGCTTGGTCAGCGAGGGCGTCGTCTCGGTCTTCCCGCTCATCTGCTGCCCACCCGTGTTGTGTGACTCGCCGTTGGGATAGTGGATCGTCATGGGTTCCACAGAGAAGGGCTTGGCGGAGTACTGCGAGAACATGGCGACCATGGTATTGAGCACGACGAGGCCTTTGTAGTAGTCGGTGCACGTGCACTCAATGAGCACGTTCCTTGTGCCCGGCCCGATGCGCGAGTGCTCGCCGTTGATGATCGGAGGGAGCGAGAGCACCCGGTCGGCCGCGTCCATGACCACAGGGTACACGGGAGAGCCCTCGAGAATCGGCAAAAACTTCTTGAGGGGCGAGTTGCTCGCGCCGTAGTGGGCGAAGAGCTCCTCCGCGTCGAAGGCGCGCTCCTGCGCCAGCGGCACGAAGTTGATCTCCTTGGGCGGCAGCGCGCGGTACCGGAACGGGGGCGTAAGCGTGTCGAGGTCGTGCGTGCCGATCGCGACGAGCGTGCGCCGCCGGCACACATTGTGGTGCATGCGGTCCTGGAGGTCGAGGAAGGAGTTGTACGAGCGCTCGTCGAAGGTGCAGTCGCGCAGCACTGCGCACACAATGAACGGCCGGATCTGCGCCGTCGCCGGCTCGACTGTCATCGAGAGCAGCCCGCCTTTCGGCGGCGGCAGATGCGTGTACTCGGGCCGCGCCGTGTTCTCGAGGAAGACGTTGAGCGCGCGCGACAAGCCCTCGAGGCACAGGATGTCATACCGATTGGCCGGCACCTCGATTTTGTAGATAACCTCGAGCTCCGGCTCGCCCTGCGCCGAGCCGCGCGTCTTGGTCACCTTGACGGGCTCCTCGACAGCCTCGTCGAGCTCGATGCCGAATTCGAAGCACAGGTCCTGGAACTCGTCATCGGTGAACTTGCGGCCGAGCGCGGCGAACAGCGGGTCACGTGGGATGCTCACTGTCGGCATGAGGCGACGGTGAGCCCCGAATTGAGCGTCAGGAAGGCTCGCCGACGGTCGTGGGCGAGTCGACGTGGGAGATGTGCTGCGCTGTGAAACACAAAGCCAGCCGAGGGGAAGGGGGGAGTGTCTCCAAAGGTGAACTCTCGAGACAGAAGTTCTCCACTATAGTGGCCTGTGGAGAACTATTCGATAGTTGTGACCTCGAGAGACTCAAGTGATTAGGTTTGTACATCATTCGCACAGTTCACGCTGCGGACAGCCGACAGAGCGCATATTTAAGAGCGCATCCTAATATCGAACGGGGGAAGGAGCTCGAAGGGGCTTCAAGGTGTGTGTCGCACGAGACACGTCGAGGGCAGCATCTCGTCTCATCAGCGAGCAGCCTCCGCATCTGAGGGAGCGTGCGTCGACAGCACCGCAAGCCGGAGGGTCTACTCGCCCGTGTGACGCCCGTGAGATGCGCGCCGCGCGTGCACACGCCGCATGCCTCAACCGCGTCAGCCCTCGACTTTTACCTCTCCCGCGCTGTCGACGGAACGCGTGCGAATTGCGGGTCGTCCAGGGGGGTCGTCGTCCCAAAAGTCCGCGATGCCCAGCTGTCCGGTGGTCTGCGTCATCCAGTAATCATCGCCCTCGGCCACCTCAAGCTTGAGCAGGCCCTCGTGCTGGCTCGGCGCGGCACTCGGAAAGGCCGCTGCCGCCGCCGCCGCCCCGCTGGCTCCGTGGCTCGCTGCGGCGCCACGTGCTGCCCTCAGTGGCGACACTCCGTTGGAGAGGTTGCCATCGGGTCGCGCGCGCTTGCTGCTGCGGCGGCCGCCAGCGTCCGTATCTGCACTCGCGCATGCGCTGCCGTCGTCGTGCTTGGCCGCCGCCGCGCCGCTCGCACCCGCGCCGCTCGCCGCCGCCTCCACGCCTGCGCCAGCGACGTCCCCTGCGCCCGCAGCCGCAGCTCCCGCGTCCGCGGAGTTGCTCGCGGCTCCGGCGGCGTCGTCATCTTGATGAGAGACGAGGAAGACCTCGACGGGGCCCGAGGTGCTGCGCAGGTAAATCTGGTACCGGCGCTGCGGGTAGTCCATCCCCTCGTCTGGATCTGGTACTTCAAGGGTGGTGCCAGAAGGAGCCTTGATCGCGATGACCGTGTCAGCGGCGAACGCGTTGATGTTGCGCACGTCCTCGTGCGTGACGAAGGCGTACGAAGCGTTGGCCTGATCCTCGGCCAGGTCGCGCAGCGACGACTGCATTTCCATGATTGCCTGGTCCAGCCACGTCTCCGACTCAGCCGACGAGCGAACCTCGCCCTTGAGCTGATCGAGCTCCGCTTGCATGTTCGAGCTGTTGGCACCTAGGCCTTTCCACTGGATATTATTCTTGGAGCGCTTCTCGATGATACCGATGCCCTCGAGCACGTTCGTGATGTCGTAGATCCGACGTTTCTGCACCCCCAGCATCTGCGCCGCCGCGTTCAGATCGAGAACGCCCTCCGGAGCCCCCTGAATCAGCGCGGTGAACTTCTTGGTCAGAAGCCCGAGGCTGCTGTCGTACCGGCACGTCTTCTGCTTGGGCATCGGCGCCTGCCGCACGCGGGATGGGGCGAGCGCCGTCAGGCAAGCGCCAGGCGCGCTTGTCGTGGGTGGGGACTCTGGCCTCATGTTGGGTAGCAAATCGTGACACCCGGAGTTGTGGCCACAAAAGGGGCCCACGAGAGCGACGCGGGACGAGGGTGGGTCGGGGCGGCTAGGAAGCCTTGCGCAGTGGCGGCGCGGGTGCGCAGGCGTGCATTCACGGGCGCGCAGGCGCCAGACAAGGAGCAGCGGGACGACGGGCAGGTGTGCGCCCACCACTCCATTGCCACCCTCAGCAAATGACACAAGCTGCTCCGCGCCGTCCTCGTCGTCATCCGGGCCGTCTCCACTCTCATGGATGCCCAGCATAGCCTCCATGGCATCCGCCTCTTCGGCGGACTGGGACGTCATCACCGACTGAAACGTCCCGCAGGCGCTCCCAGGTCAATACCTTGCGCGCCTCAGGAGCGCGAAGTGTGTTCGCGCCACCAACGCGAAACGCTCGAAACGACGCGATCAGGGTGAACACCTTTGTCCCCACAACCCACTCACGCGAAACGACGCACGCACGCCGCAAGCCGCTCCAAATCCGCCGTCAATGACGCATTTCCCCAAACGCATTTCAGATGAGACGATGTGAGCAAAGATGGGAGAGAGAGGGACGGTGCACGCGGTGCAGGGTTACGTGGTGAGGAACCCGTCCTATCGGAGAGCGCTGGGGGTTCCGTCGAACGTGACGCTGAACCGACGAAACGACTAAGTGGCGATCACCCGTGTGTCCAGCGCAAGTGCGAATAACTCCCCATGGAACTCCCGGACGATCCCCACACAGAGGACGACAGGCGAGAGGCGACAACAGCGACAATGCGAATAATAATACGCTCCATCAGACACAGCACGCACAGGTCCCGCGCTTTGGAACTGTGTGCCCGCTCTGCCCGCCGTCTCGAGCCGTCTCCTCCAACGCGCGCCCAGGTCCCCGACGGACACGTGTGCTGTGAGTCGTCGGTGGTTCACGGCCGCACGACTGTTCACACCGCACGTCGGTTCACGGCCGGCGTGCAACGCCAGCGGTGCAGGCACACTAACGCCCAGGTACTCACCGCCCAGGCCCACAAAGCAACCATCTCACCGCCGAGCTCCACCGCCCGAGCCCAATCAAGCGCCACCTCACCATCTACCCTCATCATCGTCATCTCGGCTGCTGCCCCGAGGCCCACAGCACGCCCAGGCCCACAGCACGCCCTCTCCTCTGCGGCGCCCACCTCGCTCGCTTCGCAAGAGAGAGAGGTTCAGTGGCAGTCGAAGGCTCCATCGCCGATGAACTCCCGGAGCAGCGACGTGGTGGGCACCTTTGCGGTGGACGCCGAGTGGAAGAGGCGAAGCAGGCTGAGCAGACGCACCGCGGCCGCGTACTGCGCATCATCGGGCGGCACGGCGGCAAGCAGAGGCTCGACGAGCGGCTTGAGGATGGCCATCTCATACTCATGGGACGAGTTCACGACCATGTCGACCGCGTCTTGATGAGGGAAGATCCAAGTGTGCTCGCCACGGCGTACGTTCGCCCACATGGAGAGCGTCTTCGAGGCTGAGTGGCCTCGGAAGAGGTAGTCGCGGCTCATGCGGCGTAGCAGTCGGTTGTCCGTCGTCTTGAGCGCGTTCGCCTCATCTAGCTGGAGCGACGAGATCGGCGAGATGTAGACCTTGAAGAGGCGCTTCGACGGGACCGTCTTGAGGAACTCCGGGTTGAGCGCATGGATCCCCTCGATGACAAGCATCGACTTCTCGACGGGAGCCGGCAGCTTCATCGGAGTGCCCTCGCCATCGCGAAAGCCCGTCTTCATGTTATACACGGGCGTGCGCACCTCTTCCCCCGCGAGCAGCCGATTGATGTGCTCGCCCACGAGGTCCGAGTCCATCGACTCGACGTGGTCGTAGTCCACGTCCGAGCGCAGCTTGCGCGCCTGGTACCGGGGCTGCCGGTCGAGAGGCAGGTAGTAATGGTCTACGGTCAGGGCCCGGCCGGTGAAGCCCAGGTTGCGAAGGTACATGGTGAGCTTGGTCGCGAACGTAGTCTTGCCCGAGGAGGTGGGGCCAGCGATGCAAACAACGCCCACACGGTCCGCGTCGCTGCTGCCCGTGCACCGCGCCGCAATCGCGGAGGCGAGCTCGGCCAGCTTCGCCTCCTGACGAAACTCTGCATGCAAGATGAAGTCGTGCAGCTCGCGGTTGCACGTCTGCAGCGAGTTGAGCTCGCCCACGCACGACACCTTGTGAGACGCACCCCAGGCAGCGTGGTCATTCGACGCGCTCAGCAGCGACGTTGAGACGCTCGCCCCCGCGTGGCCAGGGGCGCTGGCGCCCTTTGCGCGCTTGGCCGGTGGGGCGTCGCCACCGTCGCAGGGGCCATACGAGACTAGGAGCGCGCCATTGTGCAAGCTCAAGACGGGCGGCTCGGCCGCGAGCACGGACGTTTTCGCAGCGAGCGCGCCAAACGCGAGCCTTGAGAAGCTGCCAAGGGTGTGGACTTCCACAGACTCACTGGAGCGCGAACGAAGGAGGGCCACCGACTGCGCGAGGCCCGCATCACCAAAATACTTCAAGGCCTCGGCGTATGGCAACGCCTTTTTTGTGATCGGCAAGTCGTCTGCAATGAGCTTCGTGACCCGTGCGCTGATCTGCTCCACTTCCTTAGCCGAGAGCGGTCGGCCTGCACTCGAAAAGAGGTATGCCCGGCCGACGGTGCGTCCGCCGACCAGGGCCGGCGTCTCCGCGGCGCATGAGACGATGAATCGCAGGGTCGCACGGGTGCTCGCGTCCTCGTAGATTGATGGCATCGCCTCGCTCGCAGTGTCGCTCGCAGTCTCGGACTTCTTGGCGGGGGTCTTCTTTGCAGGCGGCATGGTGAGACGCACAACTCCTGCCCCCTCCAGTCACGCGATTTCACGCGTCGCACGCACGCCGCGCGCGCGCGTCAATTGAGGATCTTTGGAATCGCGTTGGCGTCGAAGGAGAAAATTGGTTTGTAATTGACGAAGCGAGCCGTTTCGCAGTACTTTTGTATTCATCGGGAAAAGGCGAACAAGGAAAAAAAACGGCGTATCGGAGCGAAGCGTCGTGAGATCACGAGGACGGCAGCTCGGTGGCGCTCGGCGCGCTGCCTACGTGCAGCCCTCGAGTGAGCATGTGACCGACCGCGTGCGGCGTCGCAAGCTGCGTGGCGCCGACGAGCAGCCGATGCTTTGGGTGCTGCGCGCCCAGCTGCCGGAGCTCGCGCAGCTCGGCGAGGGAGATTCCGCCGAGGACGAAGACGACGATCGTGCGCTGGTCTGTGAGGCGCGCCGTGCGCCTCATCCCAAGCAAGTTGGCGCCGCGCGAGAAGAGCGACCCGATCGACGCCTCGCCCACGCGGCGGAGCTCGGGCATTTCCTCGGAGCGGAGGGCACGCTCGAGCGTGTGGCGCACGAGGGGCCGGTATACCTAATTAGGGAGAGGGTGGCGCCGTGGTGAGCACTTGCATGCCGAGCGTGTGGCGCACGAGGGGACGGTATACCTCCCCTGCCGTCTGGCCCGCGCCGAGCAGCAGCGTCTCCGTGGCCGTACCCAGGCCATGACGCGCCGTGGCGAGCGCGTGCAGCCGTTGGAACACGACGCGCAGGGCGCCGTCGAGGGCCTCCCGCCGAGCTCCAATCTCCGTCGGCGTGAGGGCCTCGATGGGGACGGGCGCCGTGCCGGGCGCGAGGAGGCCGCCCGCGTGCGGGTCGCGCAGGCACGCTTGGAGCAGCCCCTCGCGGAGCCGCTGCTCCTGCTCGCCGAGCGCCGCGCTCGAGACGGCGCTCATCCCTGCGAGGGAGTAGACCATCGCACAGAGCGGGAGCAGCTCGGGGACCCCGAGGGGCTGGGTACCGAGGGGCTGGGTACCGAGGGGCGGCGGGCTGGTGGCGCCGGCGGCGGCGCGGGTAGGCGAGGCGGCGGCGCCGGCGCCGGCGGTGGTACGCGCGGGCTTTGCGACCGAATGCGAGCGCGCTGTGAGTGTGATCAGTTCGGAGAAGGCCGCCGCAACCCCCGCGTCCGACGCCGTGTGCTGCAGCAACTTCTGATGGCTGATGAGCGCGGCGCCGGCGCTCGAGACGGCGCCCTTGCCCCCTTCGAGCGCGTCGACGAGCGCCTCGACCGCACCCAGGATCGGCGTGTGGCGCAGTGCGACGCTCGGCTCGTCGCACAGGGCGCGCAGCATCTCGCGAAGCTTGGGCGGCGTCGGGCGAGCAGGCAGCGGTATCTCGAGAGCCTCCGACGCATCGGCCACGGCGGCGAGGCTGCGCAGGAGAGTGGTGGGTACATCCTTGGCACGGCGCGTGAGCAACGCATCCAGCAGCTCTTCACACCGGGGGTCGACCGGTGCCAGTGCCTGCTGAGCGAGTACAGAGAGCGGTGGAGGCGGAGGCGGAGGCGGTGGCGGTGGCGCGGCACGGCGCTCCACGCCCGTGCCTCCACCGCCGCCACCGCCTCCACCTCCACCGCCACCACTCACTGGGGGGACTGGGGGGACTGTGGGGACTGGGGGGACTGGGGGGACGCCGAGCATGATCGCATCAAGCGCGTGGTCCGAGTGGAGAGAGGGTGCCACCGCATCGAGCCACCGATCGACCAGCAGCACCGATGCCTCCATGGCGGCTGGCGCATCCGCGCCGTCGCGGGCACCCAAAGGTCCGTCAGGCGACTGCTGCAGCAGCAACTGACGGGCGACAAGCTGTGACGAGGCGCCGAGGGCGAAGAGGGTGGGCTTGAGGTGGGAGGCACGCAGCCAGCCGGCCAGGGCCATCGCAACGCCGCCAAAAGCGCGCTGGCGCCGTGGTGGCAGCGAGGACCACGAGAGCTCCTCAAGGCGCAAGCGCGCCGCACCACCACTCCCACCACCCCCACCGCCACCGCCGCCACCACCCCCACCG
>Ga0210239_102120_pt1 | contig 12071 bp, 9 predicted proteins | sample ChrtobMetP5a_0mM_FD_155451 | JGI IMG/M metagenome (GOLD analysis project Ga0210239, IMG submission 155451) | Chrysochromulina tobin associated microbial communities from unialgal haptophyte culture, Seattle, Washington, United States - P5a_0mM | ecosystem: Host-associated > Algae > Haptophytes >...
TACAGGTCGTTGCCCCCGCTGGCTACCGGTCTTTACCGAGGAGGCAGGCGAGCGAGAGCTATCTTGTATGTAGCCTCGCCTGATCTCTCATCCCATAGAGCCTACCGTGTGTAGAGCGAGCTACTCAATGTCAGTATGCTCAGCGCGCCGTGTCGGCGGCGCGAGTTGCTAGTCTTGTGAAGGGTAACGACTGGCACCGGAAGAACGGACCTCTCTTGCGAAAACGACGTCTCTTTCAACACCGAGCCCGAACAGGACGGCAGGCGCGGAATTCAGCCAGCCATCCTCAGGGACGCCGCCCGCCTCCCGGCGTTCCTCGTCCTCACCAGCGAAGGGTTCCCCAAAATCACCGCCAAGCGGTTCCCTTCGATCACCTCCGACGAAGGACACGGAGGTCAAAGCCCTCAGGAAGAAGGTCGAAGTTCTCCAGAAGAAGCTCGAGGACTACAGCATCCAGGCTGATTCCTTATGTGCGATGCGGTTTGAGAAGGAGCGAAGCGATGCCGTCAAGCAGGCCATCGAGGACACAACGGTGTCGTTGACGCGGAAGTACGCCATCGAGGTTGCAGACCTCAAGGCTGGGTACGAGAAACGAATCCAGCGCGCCGTCGATCAAGCCAACAAGCACGCGGCCGGGCCCCACCTAAGCGCCCTTGCAGCTGAGATGGCTAAGCGCGAGATGCTCGAGGCTGATCTCGCCGCGCTACAAACAGCCGCAGAAGAGGCGGCTGTTGCGCGCGAGGCTGAAACGCGCGCCAGGGAGGAAATGGCCGAAGCAAAGGGGATGCGCGCATTCATGGAGACATACGTGACGCAGCAGATCATGCGTGCTAAGGAGTTCGTCTCGTCGAACGAGGAGCGGGTGGCGCTGGTTCGGAAGTACGCCGAGGCTCTCGAGTCTGCTCTCGCCAAGGTCGACGAAGAGAAACACGCGCTGCAGAAGCGCGCGCGCTTGCTTGCACAGCAGGAGGTGGCCGTCTTCAAGCTGGATTGTGCCGTCGACGCGGCCATCAAATCTCGAGACACGATCGTGGAGGTCGAGAATGCTATGGCAGCGAAAAGGGTGATAGAGCTCGAAGTGCTAACGGCGAAGGCTGAGTTGAAACTCGACATCTCTGCGGCCTTGGCAAAGGCTGCAGCCGCGGAGCGGGCGCAGAATGAAACGCTTGCCATGATGGGTCCGTCGAAAAACGATGCGGAGATGAAGAGGGTGGCCGAGATGAGGCTGAAGGCGGTGACACTCGACCTCGAGGCTACCATCCATGAGTTTGCACAAACGCGGGAAGCGGACTGCGCGGAGAAGGCGGCGAGCCTCGCCGAGGCGAATGGCCGCGCTTCGTCGGCCGAGAGCGTGGTTGCGAAGCTCAATCCCGAGGTGCACGCTTTCGAGCTGCTTGCGCAGGCCTCGTCGGTGCGCACGCACGCCACCTCCGTGGCAAATGAATATGACTCGCGCGTCCAGGAAGCTGAGGCCAAGGCGGCCAAAATGGAGGTGGAGGCCAATGCCGAGGCCACAATGGCGTCCGCACTTGCTAGAATGGAGTACATCAAGGAAGAAGCAGCGGTGACGATGGAGGCAAACGAGGCAGAGTTGGCCGCGCGGGCGACGGCGTCGAAAGTCATCGCGGACACCACCCTCGAAGCGGAGAAGAGCATCCGATCAATCAAGGAAGAACAGGTGGCCTTTGAGGCGGATGCCGTCAAAGAGGCGGAGAAAGTGAATAGAGTCGACACTGAGGTCTCCGCCAACGCGCAGAGTGTCGCACGGATCGAGCAGGCCAATCGGTGCCTCGAGGCGTATAAAGAGTGGTCGCAGGCGATCATGAAAGCCACCGACAATGAGCTCAAGGCTCAGACGGATGAGACAGACGCACTCAACGCCGTCCTCGAGGCTAGCAAAGGATGGCAAAAAGTCGAGGCCGAGAAGAAGGCGGCGACAGCGAAGGAAACCAACAAGGAGATCAAGCGGGCCGCACACGAGTCGCGGGCCGTTGCACAGGCCGTGTACGACAAGGAAGTGTTGAATATCAACAAGGATGCCGAGCGCAAGGTGATCACCGCACAGACCACCTTGGGGAAAGCTGCCGCCGGGACGCAATCGCGATTGAAGAAAGTTCTTGAAGAGCTTGGCGCAAAGTACCAGGCGCTGCTGACCGAAAACACGAGGAAGTCGCACCTGACGATTTTGGAGGCGTCAACAAATCGCGAGACGGAGCTGGCCAAGGTGAGGTCGGAGAAGAAGCGAGCGCTTGACGCCGCACACTCGAAGCGTGACGCGACACTGGCGATGATTGAAGAGACGCGCATGACGACGATCGCTGACGCTCGAGCACAGCATGATACGGCTCTTGCCGGTGCGGCGCGTGCAGCGCTTGCAGCTGGCGGGAAGGGATCGAGCACCGACGCGCTCCGGGCGTTCGAGGCTGAAGCCTTTCAGGAGGTCAAGGCTTGCGAGGCCAGGGTGGCGGCTGCTAAAGCGGCCCAGGAGGCTGCCGTCGCCGCAGCGGCTGAGGCCAATGCGGACGCCCTCGTTGAATTAGCGGCCGCCAAGGAGGCGTTTGCGTTCAGCGTGAAGGAGGTGGAGCACACGAGAGAGCAAAGCAGACGCACGGCAGAGGACATTCGCTCAAAGGCCTCTGCTATGGTAAGCGAGCTAAAGTTGGGTGCAGAGGGGACCTTGGATAAGGCCCGCAAGCAGGCGGTTGCTGTCATGGACGCCGAGGCGAAAAGAGCTAAGGACGAGGCTGAAGCTGCTCGGAACGCTCTCACGAAGGCTGAATCGGCTCACGTGGCCGCGAGGGTCAAAGCAGCAAATGTGCTCGAAAGCCAGCTGAAGGCGATCGACGAGGCGCGAGCCGAGGCCGCCGCGCAGCTTGAGAAGGGTAAAGCCGAGATGCGTTTGTTGCAGGAGCTTGAGGCAGCTACGGCGGAAGCAGACGCAGCCAGGAAAGAGGCGAATCTGAGGCGCTCACGAGCTGAGGCGGATCGGCGCAAGGCGGAGGAGGCTCGAATGGCTGGACAGCACGAATCTATTTGCAGGCGGCCGGGTGGCAAACTGTTCTTTGAGCGCTTGCGGCAATCACAGATGGCGAGTAGAGACTCTCCGCCGTCCGACGCGCGAGTAGTGACAAGTGGAAGGCAGAGTTTTTAAGATATACTCCGAACGATATACACCAAAGACGTAGACGAGTCTAATTCCAAGTCTAATCCATGGTCTAATTGAATCCGCAACCGCGAGCCGCGAGCGAGACCGGGTCCAGAGGCGAGGTCACACCGCGACACGACAGAGAAGCGGAGGGGTGGAGTATGGCGAGGCCGCGGGGACACGGCGAGCGGAGAGTCTAATATCAAATAATGGACTACTGCAGTCTTCGTCGGCGTCGCCCGGTCTGATTTCGTGGGACCGGACGATGTCGATGTACGATGAGAGGATCCGACACAGTATTGATGTGGCTGCGCTCTGCGCCGCATACAGTATGCTGTCGCTTTCTGAATCCCATAGAATCTCGCACGGCTCAGCGCGCTCACTTGTTCTGGGTGAACGCGTTCTCCTTAGCCTCGAGTTGGGTGGACCACGACGAGCCGGGCTTACTCGAGGCCTTACTGGCCATAGCACCCGCAGCATTCTGAGCAGCGTTCAGCTTCTTCTCAGACGTGAACGCAGCCATGAACTCGAATGAGGAGAGTTTTTTGCGCAACTCGCTCACCTCGGCCGCGAGGTCGGCCTCCCTCTTTCGGCTGCCGGTGAGCTCCGCATCTGTCGACTTCAGTTTCTCATCAAGCGCGCGATTCGACAAGTACAGCGCGTTCTGCGTGCTGGCCGCATCGTCGGCTGCCTGCTTCGCCGCCGCGTCTGCCTTGGCAAGGGCCGCTTCGGCCGCCGCCTTGGTCTTCTGTTCACGCTCCTTGACGGCCGCCTTGAAGGACTCGTGCGATTCTTTCGCAGCAGCGAGCTCCGTTTGCGACATGGCGATCGCCTTGGCAGCACGCGCTTCGGCTGTTGAGAGCTTACCCTGAAGCTCTACGAGCGCCTTAGCATGGGCCTTCACCTTGGCCGCCACGTCTTTGGCCGCTTGCTCTTCGGCCAGCTGCGCCTTGGCGAGCTTGCGCTCCAGATCCGCCTGCGTGGCCGCAAGCTCTCCTTGCGCCTTGACACTCGCTTCCGCCTCGGCGGCGGCGCTGACAGCCCGTGCGCGCTCTGCCGCGGCCTCGGCGGCAGCCCCATCGAGCCGCACCGCCTGCGAACTCATCTGGCGGCGCAGCTCGTCCAGCTCGGCCTTCAAAGCGTCTCTGGCACTCTCGGCCGCACGCCTCGCCCGTTGCTCCGACTCCAGCATAGGCCCGAGCTGCTCCAGCTGCGTCCCCGCCGCTTGCAGCTTGGCCGTGAGAGCCTCACGCTGCTCTCGCTCGGCGTCCATCCGCGCCTCAAGCTGCGCCGCCACGTCACGCCTCGCCCGCTGCTCCGCCTCTAGCTGCGCCGCCGCCTCCTCTAGCTGCATCGCAAGAGCTTCGCGCTGCGCACGCTCGGCGCCCAGCACACCTAGCCAGTGCTCTGCCGCGACCTCACGCGCGCGCTCTTCGGCGCTCCTGCTCGCCTGCGCAACCGCCAGCTCCCTCTCCTCTGCTGCTTGCTGCGCCGCCTGCTTTGCTGCTTGCTGCGCCGCCTGCCGTGCCTGGTCCACCGCCTGCTGCGCCGCTTGCTGCGCCGCCTGCTGCGCCGCCTGCCGTGCCTGGTCCACCGCCTGCTGCGCCGCTTGCTGCGCCACCTGCATCGCCTGCTCGGCCGCGGCCGCCTGCGCGACCGCCGCGCTCGTCGCCTCGTCCCTCGCGGCCTGGGTAGCGCCGGTCGCTCGATCCAGCTGCTCTCGGAGATCGGCGATCTCGGCCGCCGCCTTGGCTCCCATCGCTTGCGCCGTCGCCGTCGCGGCCGCGGCCACGTCCTCGGCGGCCTTTGCGCGCGCTGTCTCATGAGCGAGTGCGCTCGCCATCTCCTTGCGTGCAACCTCGTTGGCTCGAATTTTGTCGGCCGCCGCATCGGCTACGCTGCTCGCTCGTTGGGTCGCCGCACGTTCCGTCTCCAGCTGCGCCGACAGCGCTTCGAGTTCTTTCGCCACGCTCGCGCGCGTCGCCAGCGCACTCTGCGCCGCCGCCTCCGCATTCTTCGCGCGCGCCTCGGCGTCTGCAGAGCGTGCATGCGCGGCCTTCTCCCTCGCCTCGGCGTCTGCACGATGCGCCTGAAAGTCGATGGCGGCGGCGGTCACACGCTGTTCGGCCACGGCTCGCTGTTGCTCGGCCACAGACGCCTTTTGCTCCGCCACCGCTTGCCGCTGCTCGGCGCGCGCCACGAGCGCCTCGAGCTCGTGGCGCTCCTGCGCGCCGCGCACGGCCATCACCTCGAGCTCGTCGGCCGCGCGCTGCTTGGCCTCCTGCATCGCCTCCGCCGCGTGCCGCTTGAGCTTTTCGATCTCGCGCTGCTTGTGAGCCATCGCACTGCGCGCCTCGTCCTCGGCTACCACCTTGAGCGCCTCGGCGACCGTCAGCTGCTCACGCAGTCCGAGCAGCTCCTTGCGCTCGGCAGCCGCGCTGTGCGTGAGCTCCTCGTATTCTCGCTGGAGAGCGTGCAGCACCTTCTTCTGCGTGCCAATCTCCGTCGCCTGCTGCACGAGCTGCTGTTTCATAAAGTCGTACATGTCGTTCCTCATCGACCCGACCTCCTTCTTGACGCTCCCCACGAAGGCAACGGCCTTGGCGGCGGCGGCGACGCTCGTGGTCGCGTCCGAGGCCGTCGCCGGCGGTGCGCTGCTGCTGCCAGCGCTGCCGCTGCGCGGGGGCGGCGCCATTGGCGGCGGAGGGGGAGGCGCCACCGCCGACCGAGCCGAGTCCGCCTTGAGCTCGCGGGCGGCCTTCATGTGAGGCGACGGTTGAGTGCTCGCTGAGGAATTCTCCACGGAAACGGATATGGAAGGACGTCGTAGCCCAAAACTCAGAATGCAACGCCGAGGCACACAAATGCCAGATTTGACAAAAATCTGAACTTGTCCCGGTTTCGTCGACACATTGAGGATCCCCGGAAACATCGCTTCGCGCCCAGGTGCCACGCCGAGCGAATTGATAAATAATAGCGCGGCGTTCATCATGCAGCTCAGGGTACGAGCCTGCGCGCCAATGCCTGACCCGTGGCAGCCTGGCGGCACGCCACCATGCCACTGCACTGGCAAACGTGCCTCCTCCACCCACGCGCGTCGCAAGCACGCCACGACCAGACCGCTGACTCTGATGACTCCTCGGGTGGGCTCTCCGCAGGCCCCGCGCTCCGCACAGAGCCGACGGCACGTCGAGGCGCCGACCGACGAGTGGCTTCAGCTCTCAGGCACCATCTCCATGCTCGCGGAGACCGACCTGATCGCCCTTGATGAGGATTTGCGGGATGTGCGGTGGGACCTCGTTGACGAGGAGCAGCAGCAGCAGCATCAGTGCCTCTCACCGCTCGCCGCGCTCGGTGCGCGCGCGAGCGCCTCCCGACGCCCCTTGCTGCGCGCGGCATCTGTTGCGCACGTCCACGTGCCTTGGTTGCGGCGCTCAAGCGCGATGATAACGATGATGATGGTATAGTAATGTGCCCTCTCAGTGCTGGCACCGCTCCCCTCGTGCCCTCTCCATCTCGCAGCCGAAGCTCAGCCGCTGACAGGCCTCTCGAACGCTGCGTTCGCGGAGATGGCCCGGTATGAGGACGTGCTGCGGCGCTCGCAGGCGCGCCTGAACGCCAGTTCGCCGTGCTCGCCCATCGCTGGCGTGGGCGGAGTCAGACCGAGCGGTGAGCCTGAACTCGACTTGTGGGACGAGGACGTGGACGAGGAGGAGGACGACGAGGACGAGGAGGCGGAGGAGGACGTAGAGACTAAGCGGGAGGCAGAGGCCTCAGCCCTCAAGGGGCGCCGCCGGCGCGGCGCGGCCAAGCCGCGCGCTACAAGCAGCGGCGGTGCGCGCAGCGGCGGCGGACGCAGCCGCCGGCCCGTGGGCAAGGGCAAGGCGGAGGCGGAGGCGGAGGCGGAGGACGCGGATCTCCAGTCTCCGAGGGCGACGAGGACGGTGCTCGTGCCCACGCCGACAAAGCGGCGGCCCGACCTGCTCCGCCACCTCCTCTCTGCGCCGCCGCCGCTCGTGGTCTCTGGACAGGTGGGTCGTCGCATCTCTTTCAGCACCCCCTCGCCCACCGCACCCAGGCCAGCGCCCACGCCGAGCGCCGTCGACGAAGGGGAGGCTCATCAGGAGACTCATCAGGACTTGGACGAGGATGCGGACGACGACCACGAGCGTGCGCCCTCGCCCTCCCAGCCCCTTGCCTCGCCGTTTGGCAAGTGCTGCCGGCGCTCGGCCTCGCCATTCTCGGCAATCAAGCCGCCGCCGGCGAGCCTCGATACGCTCCGCAACATCAACCTGATGGTCAACCGTATGTCGACCGCCGCCGCGAAGCGCGCCCCTCCTGCCTCCAAAGGACGCTCCTCAAAGTCGAAACCGCCTCCGCGGCGGGAGGCGGCCGCGGCGAAGCGGGCCACCGCCGCGGCCGCCGCCGCCGCGTCCGACGCGATGGCTTCCGTGACCGAGCCGGTGACCGACGCCGCCGATTCCGAGGCGGCGGCGCCCGATGCTGATACAGTCCTTCTCGCGAGCCCCGCGACCGAAAGCGCTCCTGCGCCGCTCCGAGTGCGGCCGCAGAGCTCGGCGTGCAGTTTCTCGCTGGGTGGAGGGCGGCGCTCAACGTCGCCGAGCCCAGCTATCCTTTCCCGCGCCATGAGCCCGTTCGTACCACGCTCCGTCAGCCCGCATTTCGTCAATTTCGTCAGCCCGCATGCTGGGTCCGTCGCTAAGACCGACGCTCTCCTGCCACGGCCTCCGTCGGGGCTGGGCGCCGTCTTGGGCGACGCGCCGTCCAGCTCGTCCGCAATGCCCTCGCAACTCCCCATGCACATGTTTGCCCCCACGACCGGCAGCGGTACGCTCCGCTCATTTGGCGGTTTCGGAGGCACGCTGCTCTCGTGTGGAGGCGCGGGCGGCGCCGCCGCAGAGCCCTCGGATGGGACCGCAAGGGCGGCAGCGAGGGCATCGGCGCACTCGCCTGCACCCACAGGCGAGATGACGATGATGGCGCCGCTTTCGAGCCGCTCGCGTCGCAAGCTGAAAGCGGGCACAGGGATTGGCGGCGCCGATGCCGTCGACAGCATCGCCGACCTCAGATTCGTGCCTGCGCAACCGCCCGGTACGGCGCTCTGGCCCATCAAGCGGCCCGCGAGCGCCATGTCGACGGTCTCCAGCGCGGGCTCTGTCGCAGGGCTGAATATCACCGTCAAGTCGCAGCGCACCGCCTGAACAGCCCGCCCGCTAGCCTTGCCACCGCGCCTGAGCTCGTGGCGCCGGCGCCCGTGGCGCCGATCCTGAGCTCGTGTGCAAGCAGAGGCTCACGCGCTGCGCCTGCGAGCATGCTGGACGCGATTCCATTCGTTTGCCACGCCGCCGTTGCGCAGTGAATTCCGCGCGATGTGCCCGGCATGGCGCGTGTTGGGCATCGAGAGAGGTCTACCATCCCATCTCTCACCTACGCGGTGGTGTTCACCATACTCCATGTAGTGTGGAACAGGCGCTGCCAAGCTCAGCCAGGGCGGATCCTTGCGGACTCGATCTGAATGGATCGAGACGTAGCTTGCGAACTACCTGCGATCTCGATGATCTGTACAGACGATACCAGACGCGTGTGATGTGCTCCTGGCGTGTGCTCTCCCCCTCCGTGTCTCTGTGTGCGCGTGCATCGTTCGCTCGATAGGGTACCGATCGTGCAATGTCGCGTGGCGAGCAGGGCGTCGCGGCATCGGCCATTTGACGTGTTGTCGTGTCGCTGCATGTGCCATCTTGGGCGGTGCTGCACACCGCACCACGACGGCCGTTCTGCGTTCACGCGCCGCGGTTACGCCGCTCCGCGCTCGAGCGCGATCCACACCGTCATCGTCCGTCATGTGTTCCGCAGGTGAGCTCGTGAGGTGTGGCTAGCACCCGGCACGTGTGCCGGTGCGTACGTGAGCGGCGGACCCGCGACGGGACGAGGCCCGAGGCCCGGCGGTCGGCCGCGCCCGCGGCCGTGCCCCCGTGCCGCGGTCGAACTACGCTCGAGCCTTCCCGCTTCCGGCGCTCGTTCCGGGGGTTCCTTCACGTCGAGGAGAGCGGAGTGCGCGGAGTGTTTTGGCGTGCGTAGCATAGTTATCGCGTCGCGTCGCGACTCGCGTACATTTGATTCGCGACTTGAAACCGGACGATCGCGTCAAATCGAACGCGGCCAATTATCATTTTAATCGCGCCGCGGTCGCGTCGGCGCGCGGCGCGTGTGGCGTGCAGATGCCGTGTGGTTCCCGTCCGAAGTTGGGTTTATTGCACCCATGAATTCTCCGCTCTCGCCCCCCGGGTGTGCGCACCGCGCGACCGCGGGAGCGGGACGCCGGGACCCGGGAGACCCCCGCCGGGGCCCGCCTACCGGCGCACAGAGGTTTGAAGCCTCTGTGCTCCGACGTCCCCTCCGATGCATCTGCGCAACGCCAGGGCTGCTGACGCCCGCCATTCAGCATTCACAAGCGCCCTTCACAAGAGCTCCTCCAACGTCGCCAAATGTCACCTCGGTGCCTCCTGAGCGCCTCGACCGCCTCCTCGCGAGCCACATCAGCCTGCTCGACGACAAGGAGCACGTCACTCTCCCGTGGCGTCCACGCAGCCTCCATGGCAGCCGCCAAGTCCATGCGCGCGACTGGTTGACGCGCCTCCTTCTCGACGAGGCGCTGAGGGGCGTCCGCCTCACTGCTGCGGCTGCTGCGGCTGCTGCGGCTGCCTGCAGACGGCGCCGCCACTGCAAGCGAGGTGGCCCATTCGAGGGCATCGCCCTCAATGGCCACCGCGTCCCCCTCCTCAAGCTCGAGCGCGTCCAGGCGCACCTCGCCGTAGCGTACGCGGTGGAGCGCCACCACGGGATGGCCTGCGTTAGCGAGCACTCGGCGGACCATGCGGTATTTGCCCTCGGTCACGACGAGGCGAACCGTCTGCCCTATCACCTCGAGCAGCTGCGCCTGCACGACAAGGCTCTCGCCTTCCTCGATCGTCTCCACGCCCTCGGCAAGCTGTGCCCCGAGGGCCGCCGCGTCGATCGGGTGCTCCACCTCGGCAAGGTATTCGCGCTCCACGACGAATCTGGGGTGTAGCAGCCGGTGCGTGAGATCGCCATCGCGGCTGAAGAGCAGCAGCCCCGTCGTATCGGCATCCAGGCGGCCGACGGGATGCATCGAAGATTGCCACTCTAACGGCAGCACGGTCGCTAGGTCGGCCCGTCCACGGTCGTCTCTCATTGAGGAGACGACCCCGAGAGGCTTGTAGTATGCTACGAGGAGTGGCGGCGGAGCATACTCGTACCCGTCCACGATCGGGCAGGAGGAAAATGGGACTTTGAGCTTGCCGTCCGATTTGCCCACGACTTCGCCATTCAGAGTGACCAGGCCCTTGCGTATCAACTTGTCAACGTCCTTCCTGGATCCCGCACCACGCTCGGACAGCAATTTGTCCAGCCGCACAAGCGAGTCCGCGAGCGGGTCGTTTGTGCTCATCGTGACGAACGTCCTGCTCAGGCACGCCGAAGCTCGGAAGGGTATCCAAGCCGCGGCGCGGTGGTGCTGGAGCATGGTCGCGAGCGTGATGAGCATGGTGTCGAGGTGGGATGACAAACTCGTGCAACAAACTTGCCCCAATTTGGCGCGAGGTCCAGCGGCGCGTCGGACGAATCCCATCCCACCCTCGGTCTAAAACGTACTCTACAGCGGTACGTGCTAAGACAGCCCAACTCTCACAGCAGCCCATTCATGCTCGCCAAGAAGTCCTCGTACGCGTCCCCGGAGGAGCAGTTGGGCTTGGCGGCTGCGCTGGGCACGTTGGACGGCGGCCGTGCGGCGGGCGCCGCGCTCGGAGTCAGGTAGTCGATGACCGGCGGCGCGAGCGCGGCCGCACGTGAGGGCGCGCCCACCGGTGGCCGCGGTCGCGCGATGGGCTGCCGTTGGATACGAACTGCAGCCGGCATGAGCGCAACTGCTGCAGTGCGCTCCGCCTTCCCTAGGGCACGTGGCACGGCAGGCGCGGCAGGCGCGGCAGGCGCGGCAGGCGCGGCAGGCGCCGCGGCGATCACCGCCGGTCTGGCCGCGGTGGCTGCCGCGCCTGCGGTTGCCGGCAGAGGATGCTGGCAGTGCGATGGGTCCCATAAGGGCAACGCGGCTGCTGGCGGCGGACCCAACGGCGGACCAGGCGGTACACTCGGCGGCGGAGGGCACGGCGCCACCATCCGATGCGCTGCGTGCATCCCCGGCGGCGGCCCCGGCGGCACTCCATGTGGCATGGGCCCACCAATGGCCGCTCCGTAGCCATAGCCAACAGGCGGATGGGGAGGGAAGCGCGGCGGTAGGCCGGGCGGCATCCGTACTGGCGGCATCATGCTAGGCGCCATCGCGTTTACCGGCGCCGGCCATATGCCCAGAGGCATCCCCGGAAACGGCCCAGGCGGCGGTGGCCCAGGCGGCGGGCCGGGGGGTTGCCGGTTCGGCGATGGCCCTGGCGGCGGGCCGGGGGGTTGCCGGTTCGGCGGCGGCCCTGGCGGCGGGCCGGGGGGTTGCCGGTTCGGCGGTGGGCCTGGCGGCGGGCCGGGGGGTTGCCGGTTCGGCGGTGGGCCTGGCGGCGGGCCGGGGGGTTGCCGGTTCGGCGGTGGCCCTGGCGGCGGGCCGGGGGGTTGCCGGTTCGCCGCTGCTGGCGGGAGCCCTAGAGGCGGGCCGGGAGGGCGGTGGCCGTCGGGCAACGCGACGCCCGTTTCGGGTGGTGGCGCGGCGCCCGGTGCGACCGCCACACCCGGGGGCAGTGCGATGCCGGGAGGCACGTCCTCCTCCTCCTCCTCCTCAATTCTCGACGCAGCGCTCGATCCAGCGACCTCCGACGCCACCAGTGGCGCGGCCGGCGCGGCCGGCGCCACGGGCGCACCCGATGCGGCGGGCGCTACGGCGGGC
>Ga0210239_102124_pt1 | contig 12002 bp, 1 predicted proteins | sample ChrtobMetP5a_0mM_FD_155451 | JGI IMG/M metagenome (GOLD analysis project Ga0210239, IMG submission 155451) | Chrysochromulina tobin associated microbial communities from unialgal haptophyte culture, Seattle, Washington, United States - P5a_0mM | ecosystem: Host-associated > Algae > Haptophytes >...
GGCTCATCGAGATCATCACTGATGTGGGTATCTCCGTCAACTCTATCGCCGACTCCATCAAGATGCTGCGGGTCGTGAACGCCGAGTTCCCACTCGCGAGACGCTTCACCGATGATCAGCTCTCGGAGAAGCTTCTCTCCATGGTTGAGCACGGCTCAAGGATGTTCGCGCTCGAGGCCAAGAAGGAGCTAGACGCCGTCGAAGGCGTGCCTGGCACGCCAGGCGTCCGCCAGTTTCAGCTGGCTGCGCCTGCTGAGCGCGCCGCATCGTCCTCCTGCTGTCAGCGCGCGCTGGCGCTGTCGGGCTGCCCTATGACCGCGCGGCTATCGCCCGACATGGACGGACCTTCGATTACATCGAAAGATGCACTCCCCTGGTCGAGCGCGCATACGACACCGCCGATGGCCCTGCAAGTGTGGGCATTTATCGGATGTGCTGGGACAGCGGCTGCACGTGCTATTGCATTCCTTCTGTATCACGGGGCATGTGTATGTACAGTGCGCCAAATCGTCCCTTATACGGAAGTACTTGTTAGTTTAGTCAGGCTTAGTCAGTAACCACTGTGGGGAATTCCCTGTCAGTACCACAGCGGCGGCGGCGGACGCGGCAGCGGCCGCAACGGTGGCGGCGGCGGCGGGAGCGCAGACGGCGGCGAAGACGACAGATGGAGCGACGGCGGCGAGGACAGCCAGCTGCCCGACTTGCTGCCGAGACTACGTGCACAACTGCCCCAACGAGCGCAAGGGTACCACCTGACACTCGACGACGGCTCGCCCAGCGGGTACGCAGGCGTGTCCTGGCGCGGGGACCTCCAAAGGCCGACTTACGAGGCACGGCTCCCGTCGCGCGACGGCCGCGGCAGGATCGGCATGTACCGAACTGCCGTCGAAGCGGCCGTCGCGATCGCCAAGGCCACCGAGGAGGTACAAAGGGCCGCCAACGCGCTGGCACAATTGCCGAGGAGAGCGCAAGGGTACGATCTCGTCGTCGACGACAGCACGCCTTACGGATACGCAGGCGTCACGCGACGCGCGGACCCATACGGGCCGGAGTTCGAGGCGCACGCCGGCCGACGAAGGGTCGGCATGTACCACACCGCGATCGAGGCGGCCGTAGCGATCGCCAAGGCGCACATCGACGAGGAACAAAGGGCAGCATGGGCGCGCGTCATCCGAGCACAAGGACCGACGGCGCTTCACGACGCACTCAGAGCCATTGATGACGCACCAGGAACCTGGAACGGGTGGCGGTACGAATCACACGGAAGACTGGGAGTCCAGCGGGCCCGCCTGGGAGACGAAATTGCAGCGCACCTAGACGGCGTTGACGGCGACATTGGGGCGCTACGGTCGGCGATGGAAATGGCACTCGCGGCAGGAACGCAGGTGCACGGACTCTCCCCTGCCTTTGAGGCGGCACTGCGCCACGGCCACCATGTCCTCGCAGAGGCTGACGCGGAGACCAGGCGCCGCGCGGAGCGGCGTGCCGCAGGCGCGCCCGAGGACCTCCCGGAGATGCCCAGGGAACTACGATGCCCGATCACGATGGAGCCACTGCGGGACCCGGTCATCGCCGCGGACGGCCATGCATACGAGCGCAGCGCCCTCGCCCGCCACCTACAATCGAGCCGCAGGTCGCCAATGACCAATGAGGACCTGCCGCATACGGGAGTCGTACCTTCCATTACCCTCCGGACTCTCGCGGGGGGCTGGCCGGAACGCGAACATGCGCTTATGATGCGCACACTCGCCGCGTTGCGAGACCACCACCAAGGCAACGGCGGCGGAAGAAGCGGCGACGGCGGCGACGGGGGTAGTAGCGGCGGCGGCGGCGGGACCGGCGGCGGCGGCGGCGGCGGAGGAGGAGGCGACAACGGCGGTGGCGGCGACGACGACAACGGCGGTGGCGGCGGAGGCGGCGGAGGCGGCGACAATGCCGGCGGTGGCAATGGCGCAGACGGCCACGGCGGCGGCGGCGGCAACGACGGCAATAGCAGCAAGGGCGAGGGCAGCGGAGAAGGCGGCGACAAGGACGGGGGCAGGGTTGGCGGCGACGGGAGAGGGGGCGGCAGCGGCGGCGGGGGCGGCGGCGTCAGCAGAGGCGGTGGAGACGGCAGCGGCGGCGGCGGCGGCGGAGAAGGCAGCGGCGGCGGCGGTGGCGGCGGCGGCAGCGGCGGCGGCGGCGGCGGCGGCGGCGGCGGCGGCGGCGGCGACGGCGGCGGCGGCGGCGGCGGCGGCGGCGGTCGCGGCGGCGGCGGTTGCGGCGGCGGCGGCGGCGGCGGCGGCAGCGGCGGCCGCGGCGACGGCGACGGAGGCGACGGCGGCGGCAGCAGCGCCGGCGGCGGCGGGAGCGGCAGCGGCGGCGGTGGTGGCGACGGCGGCAGCGGCGGCGGCGGCGGCAGCGGCGACGGTAACGATGCCGACGGCAACGGCGACGAGCGCGCCCGGAAGCGGAGCCGCGGGGCGCACGCAGGGGGCGACGGAAACCACGCGGGCGACGGCGGTCGCGGCGTGAACGGCGGGGGCGACGGGGGAATCAGTCTTGACGAAGACGGATCCGCCGTCTTGACTCGAAAGATCCTCGTCCACGTACGCTACAAGATCACGCACGGAGGCGGACGGAGGGACGCATATCGCGTTCACGAGCGGTGGATGCCACGCGACAACACGTCGACCGAGCTATATGCGGGCGTCGCAGCGACGCTGGGCACGGAGGGGCTTATCCTGCGGAGACGCGTCCCCCTAGAGTCGACGCGCCGCACACAAGCGGTCCGAGAAAACGGGGACGCCGTCGACGAGGCACGTCGCGCCGACGTATGGCTCCCGGACGGCGTGGACATTGTCCCTCGGGACGACACACCGATCCGCTCCATACTCTACTACACCTACATGCTCCACGTCGACGCCGAGGAGGGCCCCGAAAGCGCGACCGCCCACGACGAAACGGCAGTTGGCGCAAGGGGCGACAACGGGGACGGCGGCGGCGGCGACGGAGAAGGCGGCGCCGACAGGGACGGCGAAGATGACGGAGAAGGCGGCGCCGACGGGGACGGCGACGATGGCGGCGGCGGCGATGGGGACAGGGGCGGCGGCGGCGACGGCGACGGAGGCGGCGGCGGAAGCGGCACGCGAGCGGACCACGGCGACGACCGTGGTCGCAGCGAGGGCAACGGGTCAACGCCCCCAAGCCTCCTGCACATAGCGGCCAACACGGTCGTGCTGCAATGCGCGACGCGCAGCGAACTCGGCTGGGCAGTCGTGCACTCGGGCGTACTTGCACCCAACAGCAGGAAGGCATGGGACATCGCCGATCTCATCTGCCAAGAGCTCCTCGACATGGATGCCGGAACGCTTCCTGCCGTAGGGAATGCCATCAGCACGGCGGCAACACGACACCTCAGTATTGACGGGCTCGTCAGCGATCTTTTCGCCGCCGCCCTAGACATTGTCCCGACCCTCAACAGAGCGCTCCGAGGCCAACGCCGGCCAGACGTACAGCCGCGAATGCTCCTACGGGTCCTCCTCACTGCCGCGTATCGACCAGCCGCAGCCGGGCTCGCAGCTACGTGGCTGCCCCTCCTCGGCGTCTCTAGCCGGGCCGGGGGGGGGCCAGGGGGACAGTGGCACGGCACCCTTGCCAGGGCCTTCCGCGCCCATGCGTGGGCACATCTATACCCGAGCTTCGCCCCCCCACACAGGGAGGCCCCGGCCTGGGAATTCCCCTCGTGGGCCACGCGATGCGCGGATCTCGCACCGCACGCCGTGGTACGGCTGGCGCAATACCTGCTGACGGCGATCAACTTGGCTCCCAACGCGCCCGCACACGCGCGGCACCACGTCGCCGACGCCAGGCGAGCCCAAGGCGACGGAAGGTACCACCAAGCGCCACGCACGACGGACGTCTGTGCCACTCAATGGCAAGCGTTCATCGAGGCGCTCGGGAGGCCGGCCCCCCTGCGGGAGAACCGTCCCACGAGGCCGCGAGCCGACGACTCGACAGGCGACGCCTCTGGGTCGGGCCCGCCCGCACTGACCCACCCGCACACGCCTCGACCTCCGCGAGGGCCGACGAGGCCACCGAGCGCGCCACCATCGCCACCCGACAGCGAGGCCGAGGAGGACGACAACGATACGAGCCACCACGGCGACAAAGAAGGCAACGCAGGCAGCGGCGGCGGCGACGGTGGCAGCGACGGCCACGACGGAGCCGATGACCACGGCGACGAGGCCAGCGACGGCGGCGACCGCAGCGGCGATACGGGCAGCGGCGTACGGGACGACGCGGGCGGAGGGGACAACAGGGGAGACAAGAGTGACGGTGGAGCACACGGCGGCGGTGGCGGCGGCAACGAAGGCGGCAGGCAGAACAGCGGAGGAAGAGATGGCGTCAACGGTGCGGGCGCCGGCGATGGGGATATGATCCCCACCGCAGCGCGCATCGGTCTGAACGGCACGTGGCAGGTGATCCTCGCGCCCGAGGGCGAGGACGCATACTCGCTCCTTCGACTCGTCCACGGAGGCGCATTCACAAGCCGCGAAGCGGCGGTTGCACGACTAGCGCCAGTATGGCACACCATCGGCGCGACTCCCGCCATTACATACGTACCGCGTCTCGCCGCAGCGGGACTGAAGGACGCGGTGACACCTCACCGGACGGACGACCCTGTCGAGCCGCCCCAGGTGGCACTGGCGATACAAGCCACTGCGGTGCCGACGGCGTCGGTCGGACCGGCGAGGGCGGCCGCCTGCGCCCATTTGGCTGACCACGACGGCACGCATGATCCCGTCCCTGACGCGCCGCTGACGGCAGCGGACGGCCCATCCACGCGTACTGACGGCGAAAGCGACACGAACGAGGCGGCGGAGGACATGGATTGGGGGGGAGAGGTGCACAGGGGCGACTTCGAAGCCTCCCTCGGGAGGTACCATCCGATTCGTGATCCATCCACGCTCCGCCTCCCACCCCTCCACGAGCGACGCATTACACTCGCGGAAGCCCTCCAGGAGCTGCGCTTACGGAAGGAGGTGACCTCGGGCCACAATCTCAACTGCCTTGCGTACTCTATCCTGCTCGGCACAGACAGAATCGCGCCGGCAGCGCAATGGGTGACAAAAGAGCGGGGTGACGAGGAGCGCCGGCGCACGCACGAGACCATCGTGCGCCGCCTCCCGCCGGAGGCGGACACAACGATAGGTCCCAATGGGGTGTGGTGGGCAGGTCAGACGCGGGATAGCCTGACCAGGACGATGGAAACCTCTCAAGTCATGGGCGAGGCACACGTGCATGGCTTCTGCAACAGAATCGATCGCTGCATCGTGATCGTCGATGTGCGGGAGTCGGCGGCCGTACTATACAAGTACCTGCCGGGCTACGCCGCGCAGAGTCAGATCTCCATGCGCGAAGCTCTCGAACTACGTAACAGTGATGAGCAGCCCATCTGGGTACTACTCGAACCCGATCACTTCAGCGCACTGTTACCAATACAGCGGCCCATCGCCTCAACGCCGCAGGCGCCCACAGGAGCGGGGGCAGGCTCCGCGAGCGCGACGGCACAGGCACCGGAACAACGACCCTCACTACCGGGAAAGGGGTCGGCGCCGGTATCGGACAAACTCGGGGGTACACAACAGCGGGGGGACGCAGCGGAGACAAAGATCGAGTGGGCCACGCGGATCTTCACGGACATGGGATACACAATCGGCGCACGCACGGAGATCGGAGACGCGGACGTGTTCGCGATCGCACGGTATGTCGCGGACGCAACGGCCGGTGTGGAGGAAGCCGGGGACGGAAGATTCAACGAAGCGGCAGTACGCGAATACATCCGGGAGGGAGGAGGCGACGACAGTACGTACCCGCGCCATACACTACGACGAGCGGTGGGGGACTACCTTCGGCTGCAAAGAGGGGCCAAACACGCGCGCGACCTTTCCCCCGCCCACCAGGCCGTCAACACGGCGGACGACCGAATAATCTGGCCAGGCGATACGGTGCGCCTGCAACGCGAGGACACACCTGGGCAGCACACCCGCTGGAAGGCATGGAAACAGGGAACCACGGGAACTGTCCTTCGCAGCGCCGGTCGGGGCGACTGGACGGTCCTAATCGAGGACAAGGCGGGAACGATCGAGGTCCACGTCCATGACCACGAGGTGCACCTCCTCGCCAAGCGAGCACCGGCGGCAGGGGACGTCTTTCTTACCACAAGGAGCACCCCACTCACCACCGAGGCAAAGGCCGGGCGAAAGGGCACTCCGGGTACACACGCATTGATCTTACGGCGGCGGGCACCGGACGACAAGACACGCGGGGGCGGAACCTGGCACGCCTTCCAATGGCATGACCACAGATACGTGGTCGTCCACGAGGAGGACGTGACGCGTGCCCCGTGGCAGGCCCCATACAGACAGCCGGAAAGCACGCTGCAATCGTTGAAGGCTCAGGGGGCACTAGTGGCAATAGCACAACGCGTGTACGCCCAAACCGGGGACTGGGGAGGCGAGATCCTCTCGGCTACAATGGACGCCGCCGCACGGGACGGCCTCCACACCGATGCGGGGCAGGCGAGCAGGGCAATCCAAGAGGCGAAACAACGATGGCAAGGGGGACGGCCATGCGCGCACATGGTCACGCTCAATCACGGGGGTATCCTCGTACGCTTACGCGAGACAACCGCGGCCATCCCCGGGCAGCGACGCATGGCGACGGCGCCAGCACACGCGGACACCGCCGCGCTGGCGTGGGAAGCGGACGGCAGACTGTGGCGCACGATGCACACTCTCGCCGACGGGAACGACGTCGTTCTATTACAGGAGACCCACCTCCCGGAGCTCGACCCAGAGGGCCGCAGCGAGCAGGTCATGCAAATGCTCACGAGCGGCGAGTACTCGACGTGGCGCGCGGCGGCGTCGCCCGCCCCGGTGGACGACGCGTATGCGGGCGTTCTCATGTGGTGGAACACCGCCACAGTCGAGGTGACGGAGATCCAAACACTGACACCTGGACGGCTACAGCGCGCGAGGGTCCGCGTCTTAGCGGATGGTACGGATTTCATTGTCGTAAACGCGTACGTCCCCACCAAGCGAGGCGCACCGACCGTCCGCCAAGCGACAATTCTCGAACGCGTCCGGGCACAAATCCAGGCAACAATCGACACGGCGGACGACGCCGGCGACGAAATCGTCATAGGGGGCGACCTCCAGGCTCAGACGTCGGCCACCCTCGAAGCGCGCAAGGACACGGGCAGTGTCAATGCGTACGACTCGTGGCTCGACACACTGTGCGCGGAACACTGCCTCCTGAGCGTCGGCGATGACGAACCCACCTACAGCGGGGGGGCCGGCGGCCCGCAGACGACTATAGACCACTGGCTCGTCAGCACGGGACTCGCCGACCGGGCAGCGGCGGAAGTGGGAGCGGGCGCGGACGGGCTCGCGGGACTGGGGGACGGTACGCACGGGCACAACTCCCTACAACTGAGCATTACCCTGCGCACCGCCGAAGCGGAGGACGCAGAAGAGAAATGGGAGCAGCGGGAACCGCAACTACCACCCATGGATGAGGATGAATGGGCCGCCTTCGCAGCGGAGGAGGCGGACACGGCGACAACGGCAGCGGACGGCGTGGACGGCACGGGGGGACCCACATTCGGACAAGCCGCACGGCGGCTTGAAGCCATCGAGGCCGCGCTCAAGGGCCTGGTGTCTCGCATACAAGAGCTCAGCGAAAGAACGAGCACGCCGCAGGGCACCAAGGTCGCGCGCCTCCATGCGCGGATGCTCCGCTGGCGCAGATGGCTACGCGCGTGCGATGGTCAGCGACGATTCCCCGACACACACGACATGTTCAACACGAAAGACTGTGCACACGTCTTCGGCGACGCCCCCGCCACCGACGACAAGATACGCAGCGCCATTGAAAACAGCGCGCCGGGGAAGGAGCGACGAGTCGCGCTACGGGAAGTGTGTCGCAGTCGACTCCTACACGCCCGCGAACGATACGAAGACGCGGCGAAGGAGGGCGCCATCGACAAGGACCGGGTTCGCACTCGCCTCCTCGCCGATATCAACAAAGCCATGGAGGAAGGACGAGACCCGCGATGGGAATGCTTCAGGGCGGTGGGAAGAGCCAAAGCGGCGCTTGCAGGCAAGCGCACCGCCCCCCGGCTGGACCAACCGGGCATGCGCTCCATCAAGCGCACGGGCGCCACGGTAGCGGAGACGGGACAAGGACAAGTACTGCGGGCCATCCACGACGAGAGCGTCGTCATGCACCAAGAGCGGGGCGCCAGCGCGGCTGGCGCACTGCACATGCAGGATCGCATGGCGGCGACAGGGCTACCAGCCCCGTGGCCCCATACGATACACGAGCGTCGCACAGACGAGGAAATCGCCGCCGAGGCGGCGCGACTTGCGACAGCGGAAGCACAACGCCAGGAACAGTGGGCGCAGTGGCGGACGGCCACAACGACGGAGGGGAACGACGGGCACGACCCGTGGGAGGCGGTACGCAGCGCTCACTACACGCCACTCGTCGAGCACCTGCGGACAGAGATGCGAACGATCATGTCGGACGAAAGTATCGATCGCGGCCTGCAACGCTTCCGAGCGCGACAGGGCGTTGGGGTGGGTGGGTTCTCCGGCATATGGATCGCCCGTGCCAGCGCACCCACGCGGCAACGATACGCGCAGGCACTCAGGGACACGGCGGCGGACGTACTCATCGCCGCGGACGCACTGGATCGGGAGCGTTGCCCGCAGGACAGACGCGTCGCCGTCCAAATGATCCGCGACGCCGCGCCGAAGGGCTGGACGCAATGGATAATCATGCTCCTCACAAAACCGGGCAAAGCCCTCGACGTGCTGAGCAAGCGACGCGACATCTGCCTACAACCTCACTCACTCAAACTCTGCGCCAATGCGGTCGCGCCCCATTACGCGGCGGTACAAGAACACGTTCAACCGGAATCCAACACGGGCTTCCGCGAGCGCGGAGCGGCCACGACCACAGCGTTATGGCTCGGACTGACCAAAGAGGAGGCGGCCTCGGAGCGCAAAGGGTGGTACTGCGGATACATCGACAAGGGGGGCTTTTTCCAGTCCTGCGTCCGGCGAGCACAGCGAGTCGTCGAGGCGAGATTCGGCGTACCCGTCACGGTCACCACCCTCATTATGGCCATCCACGACGCGCTCACCGTCCGTTACGACTCGGGGATGGGCATCACACACGGCACGGAATCCAATGTAGGGAATGGCCAGGGAGACACCATCGCGCCCATGCGGAGCATGATCCCCCTTGCCATCGAAACACGAGCGGTGGAATGGCTGGTTGCAGGATTCCAGTTCGTGGCTCCACAGTCGAAGTCAGGTCACGGGGTCCGCCGCACACGCACCCCACAGGGGTGGTTCGCCGACGACGGCGCCTTCGTGGTCGACTCCCTCCGCACCCTCCAACAGGCGTTTACCGTGGGATCTGCTATGGCGCGCGTGCTCGGTTTCACGGTCGGCATCGATGTGGACGTCCGCGGCGGTGCGCCATCCGCCGGCGTCGGCCAGGAAATGTCTGCGCAGCGTGCCCCCGAGCCTGGCGAGGCGCCTGCCGTAAGTACGACCCTCTCGTTCCCATACCGGGGCATCCGCGCCCTCCGGATCGTCGGGCATGCGGTATCGGTCGGCGAGGGCGTCCACGGCTCCGCTGCCTGTGTCGCTCGCGCGCGTGCGAACATTAGCGAGCTGAAGGTATAGCTGCCACGCTTCGATGATGCCTTCCTCGGTGAGCGAATCTCGCATCCACGTTGGGTTCCATGCGAGCGGAACGCGCGCGTCCTTGTTGGGTCGCCAACCCCACCGCCAGAACTCCTTGGCCACCCGGCACGCTGTGGCGACGTGGGCCGGCGCGGTTTCGGGCATGTTGAGCGCGCGGTCTATTTCGACTACGAGCGCCGCCGCCGCGTGTGGCCAGGTCATTGCCATGCCGAGGCCGCGCGGGCGCGGCGCGTGCGCCAGCCATCTGGACGTGCGCTCGCCCGCGTGCCCCATGCGCGCGAGCCCTCGGCGTTTCGCCACGTCAATCCGTTCGCAGGCCTTTTCCCCGACGGGAAAGGTCGCCCCATAGTAAGCGACGACCGTGGTGGTCGCAGCGTCGACTGTGTCCACATACTCTTCCGCTGTGAGGATGCCGAGACGGGAGAGCGCGCTCGCGATGCCGCTGCAGCGGTTCGTCACCACCTGCCGCGCCGTCGTCCAGTCGGCTATGGGCGTCTGACGTATCCCGAGGTGTTTGTAGAATCCCTGGACTCGAGGCACGGCTCTGCCGTCGATGAGCCGTATGGTGACGTCGTCCCCCACCTCCGTCCACGCCCCATTCCGCCATTCACTCCCCATCCACCCCGTCTTGTCGCCGGTGGGTGCGCCTTTGGCCTCGGGGAATACCTAGGCCGGGGAGGCCGCATCATCGGCGGACGCAGAGTCGGCGCGAAGCTCACCCCGGCGGAATCTCGGGAGTACCGGACGCTCCTGCAGCAATTCCACGGGGACGAGACAGCATGGGCGCAGTCACAACAACACGGCGGGCGCGAACGGCCGCTCGAGATACGCGCCGTCGACGTTCTTGGCGCCAAGGGCGTCTGTGACGGACCAGGCGCCACGGACGGCACCGACTACCTCCTCGAGTACAGCGACGGTACGACAAGGTGGGGACGCCGCCCAGGAGCCATGGCACCAGGGCTTCCGGCCAAGCTACGCGCAGCGCGCGCGGCCTATCTGGCGGAGGGAGAACGCACTGTCGAGCAATACGCCGCGGACGTACTTGACGACGCACCTGGCGCCCTATGGCTCGCCACCACGGCACCCCTGGCGGTCGGGGCACGCCCCCCCCGGGACGTCATCACGGACGCCGGCCGGGAGATGGGCGATCGAACTCGGATCTTCGCTGAGTTCGCTGTGCGGGAAGCGCGAATCGCGCCGCGGACCCCGGTCGCGCAAGCCCTGGGCCAGGCAGCGACAAGGGCCTACGCCCTCGCCGAGGAGGCCGACCGCGCGGTGACGCTCGAAAAGACGTCGCCACAAGAGCAAGCCGCCCTCGCGGAGCGGGCGGAGACGGCGTGGGCTTGGGCAGCGGCGGTGGATACCGAGGCCACGACGAGGGCGACACCAACCAAAGAACGCGCGGAGGCGCGGCGCACCGCGGACCGGGCCTACGCGGAGTGGCTCACGGCCAAGGCGCGGGAAGCGACCGGCACAATGGCGGGGGCGCTCGCGGAGTGGGCACAGGCGCTACCGGAATACAGCCTTGCTGCGGCCGGCAATGCCGACGGCGCACATGCAGCGGCGGAGGCGGATGCTCGATCCCCAGCCAAGCGGTTCCGACCCAGCGCACGCCCGGGGTGCTTCTTCGGATCTCTCATGGCCGCGGGCGACGATGGCAAGAGGCGCACGCGGCCGTCCCTGGCGCTCACCGATGCGCAGCGCAGCGCCGCGGCTACGCTACCCCATACAGTACCAGTGCCCGACGCGCGAGACATGCACCGAGACCCGAGGGTAGCGTGGGACGGCGGGCCGTGGCGCATGTGGTCCGATGCGCCACGGCGGCTGGGGTGGAAACTCACGGCGGAGCAACACGCCCATATACAGCGACAGAGACTGGCCGCCACGGCCCGCCGGGCGGCAGCACGCTCGGCGCGCCCTCACCAAGAGACAGACACGCTATCGGGCGTGCGGGCGGACGAAACGGCAGCGGAAACAGACGAGACCGGCACCCGGCCCTACGGCGCCAACCGCGCCCGCCAGCATCTGGCAGAAGCCCTGGCCGCTGAGGAGCGGGCCGACACGGCGGCGGCGAGGGCATCCGAGGGCGACGGGTGGCTGGGCGACTGGAGCGCGGAGGACCTCGCCGCAGCCGAGGACGAGGCCACGGGCGCACGAGAGGGCGAGGAGGCCGTGGAACCGTGGGACGCCATAGAGGCCATGGAAGCCTACGATGACGCGGGGATTCTGGCGGACGCC
>Ga0210239_102133_pt1 | contig 11944 bp, 8 predicted proteins | sample ChrtobMetP5a_0mM_FD_155451 | JGI IMG/M metagenome (GOLD analysis project Ga0210239, IMG submission 155451) | Chrysochromulina tobin associated microbial communities from unialgal haptophyte culture, Seattle, Washington, United States - P5a_0mM | ecosystem: Host-associated > Algae > Haptophytes >...
CCCCCCCTGACCCACTTCACCGGTGTCCCCCCCCCTTGCGCGGGCAGTACCTCTTTTCTTTTGCGCCGACCGAGCTGGCTATGTACGCCAACGTCTCGTTCGCGGTCCTGTACGCGATCCTGCTGCTGCTCACGCTTTCGGGTCGTTGCCGACCACTCCGTCCCCAGTGCCGGCTATGGCTGCTCTTCCTCGCGGTGTGCTACATGTGCTCGACGCTCGGCTACTTCCTCTTCCGCATCTTCGCCATCGATCCCACCACCGCCATGTGGATCGGGGAGCTCGGCCTCTTCCTCTACGTGCTGCTCTTCGCCCCCGCCCTATACGCCTCCTTTTTGCTCGAGCGGGCGCACTGGACACGCAGCACCAACTCATGGGCAGGCATGCCCAGCCTCGAGCCGACGAATGCTCCTCTGCTCGCCGGGGGCCTCGTGTCGACGACGCCGCCCTCGCCCGGAGCCGCCGGGGCCGCCCTCACCGTCGCCGTTGCCGCTGGCCAGGCGCGCAAAGGTGCCAAGATCGCCGCCGCTGAGGAGGGCCCCTCCATCTGTGGGAAATCGCCTACCCTCTCGGCTCCACCTGGCGCAGCTCTCCGCCCCTCGGACGTGCAGAGCGCGCAGATGCTGCGGGCGGCGCTCGAGGGCGTGCGCGTCATCCCGTTTACAGAGCTCAAGTTACATGAGCTCATCGGGACAGGCGGCTTCGCTGATGTCTTCCGAGCGTCTTGGCACGTGCCCGGCAGCGGCGGTAGCAGCGGCAGCGGCGGCAGCGTCGGCGACAGCAGCTGCGGCGGCAGCGGCAGCGGCGGCGGCGGCGGCGGCGGCGGCAGCAGCAGGGCCAAAGTCGGCGCCGACGGCGGCGTCGGTGCGCTGCCTGTGGCCGTCAAGCAGCTCCGCACGCTGCCGCGCGAACGTAAGGCACTCGAGGGGTTCTGCAAGGAGATTGCGCTCATGCAGCGGCTGCAGCACCCGAACGTGCTCTCGCTCGTGGGAGTCTCCATCACGTCCTCGGGCCAATTAAGCGTCATTACCGACTACCTGATGCGCGGCTCCGTCTTCCAGCTGCTCCACCCGACGCCGACGCCGGCCGGACAGCTCGCAATTGGGGTCCCTCTCCCACGGGTGCTTGCGATGTGCATGATGGGCGACTGCGCGCGCGGCATGGGCTATCTGCACTCGCTCTCTCCCTCCATCATCCACCGTGATCTCAAGTCACAGAACCTGCTCGTGGCCCCGGACTTCTCGGTCCAGGTCGCCGACTTTGGGCTGAGCCGCGAGTGCCTGCATCAGGCCGCGATGACTCGTGTAGGCTCAGTGCAGTGGGCAGCGCCCGAGGTTCTCCTCGGGCAGAGCTACTCGCACAAGTGCGACCTGTGGAGCTTCGGCGTCGTGTGCTGGGAGGTGCTCACCGCACGCGTCCCCTTTGATGGCATGTCGCCAGCGACCGTCGCGACGCAGGTGGCTATGGAGGGCATGCGACTGCCTGTGCCGCCGGGCGTCTCGATCCGGTTACTGCGCCTGATCGCTCGCTGCTGGTCCGAGCAGCCGGAGCATCGGCCCGAATTCGGCACGCTCGAGGTGGAGCTGCAGGGGGTAGTCAACGAGCTGCTCGATGAGGAGGGTCGCGCGGTCGCAAAGGCCTCCACACAGGTATGAACATCACGAGCGCGAAGAGCATGCTTGGCATGAGGACCTGGCTTCGCTCAGGCGAGGGGACGCCGTCTGGCCCTTAGAACAGTTGTTGATGTTTTTGGACTCAGTTTAGTCAGAAACTTGCGTCCACTGAAACTTGCGTCGACTAGGATATGACAACCATCCCGTCTCGTCTTCCACGCTCGTGCTCTCATCACGACCACGCCCGAGAATTGCCGCGACACGTCGTGGTTGAGTCTGCGATTGCTCACGTGTTTGCGCTTGCGCCGCCAAAGCCGCCTCTCGGAGCCGGCAGGTAGGGTGAACTACGCTGTTCCGGTGGCGGTGGCGGATGCGGTGCCCAGTACGTCGGCTACACTCGGCACCGTGCCTCTCGAGACGATGCTGCAAGCGCCGCCGCTGCCGCCGGCGCCGCCGCTGCCGCCGGCGCCGCCGCCGGTGCCGCGCGTCGTCTTCGGCATCACTTCTATCAACGTACCCGTGCTCGACGTGCTGCCGCCGCTGCACGAGGCGGCCAAGTCCGGCGACCTTCGCACCCTCATGCGATTGCTGGGTCCGTCCGGGTGCAAACCTTCATGCGACCCGGACGCTCTCCACGACGGGGAGAGCGCGCTCCACCTGGCAGCTGTCGAGGGGCAACATGCGGCGTGTGCCCTGCTGCTCGAGCGTGGCGCGACCCTTACGCTGGCCAATGCCAAGCTGGCGGGCACCATCTGCACCGGCTGGCTGCCGGTTCACGGCGCCGCCCAGAGCGAGTCCCCGGAGACTCTTGCTCTGCTCCTCGCCCGTGGCGCCGAGGTGCACACGCGCACTCGCATCGGGGTGACCCCGCTCCACGTGGCCGCCTTCAACGGGCGGCTCGCGTCCACGAAGCTGCTCGTGAGCCGTCGGGCCGATGTGCACGCACGGGATAGGGACGGCTTCACGCCGCTGAGCAACGCGCAGCACAGGCTGCGCGACTGCCCGTGCCAGGTGGAGGATCGACTCACCGAGTGGGGTGCCGTCATCTCATTTCTCGAGAGGGTCACGCCGATGGCGCCCGAGGAGCGGCGCGCTTGCGCGGCACGATCGTGGGCGTTGCATGTCGCGTCACGACTGCTCCCCGCCGCTGAGCAATCTCACCTCGCGGAGCTCACGCAGCTGCTCGATTGCTTCGTCTCCGACGTGGACGCCGCCGACGTTGACGGCGCCGCTGCGAGCCATGCCGCCGCCCTCGCCGGGCACGCCGACGTGCTCTCCCTCCTGCTGAGCCGCGGCGCCACCGTTGACCTGCGGACCAACCTCGGTGAGACCCCTCTCCATTTTGGGGCGCGGGAGGGTCACCTGGCGGCCACCACGGTGCTCGTCGAACGCGGCGCGAGCGTGAACGCCACGACCAAGTTTGGGGCCACAGCACTCACGCTCGCGCGTCGGGGTCAGAATCGCGAGTGGCTGGCGGTCACTGCCTTGCTCGAGGCGCAGGGATAGATGTGGCAGCAAAAACCAGCCGAGTGAGCACACACGTACAGACCTCGGACAAGGGGTCAAGAATAGAAGGTCTAGTAGAATTTGGGGAATCCCGATTTGGCCTCCGATCGTCGAGGGTTGCGCAGTTGAACCGCGCCCTTCCCCACCGACTTTCCATTCCATGAGCGACGCCATCGCCGACAGCGCGCCGGCCATGCGAACGCCGCCCACGCCGTCTCACTCGGGCTCGCCGTCGAAGAAGAGCGTGCGTAAAAGAGGCGGCTCGCTCGGCCCGCGCGGCCTGCTGCTGCCCGTGATGCCCAACGGCGCCGCCCAGCCACCGACGCCCGCCTCGGCTCATGGCGCGTGCCTGTGCACGCCCGCGGACGCGCACGAGCACCACACGCCCCCGGCCGAGCTGCGACGCGATTCGCTCCTCGTTCCAGCCTCCGATCGCCTCGTGCGCGTCGCGCGCGGCTCCGGCGTCAGCGTCTACCGCATGGACCGCTCGCCGCTGCGCGGCGAGCCACGCTCGCCGTGGGTGATCAAGAAGGCCAACATATCGCCGCTGCTTGTGCGCGAGCGCCGACGCGTCGAGCGCGCGCTCGAGCACGAGTCGCTCATGCTGAGCAAGATGCGACATCCCAACATTGTCGGCTTCCGTGCGGCGCAGCGCGTGCACGACGGCCAAATCTGCCTGGCGCTCGAAATGTGCGAGCTCTCGTTGTATTGCCTGATCCAGGAGCGCGCGAGCCCGGACGGCGGCTGCGTCTCGCCCGCGCGCTCCGCACGCGCGGGCGCCGTCATGCGCCCCGAGGAGATCCGGAGCGTCGGCCGCGAGGTCGCGGCGGGCCTCGATTACTTGCATAGGGAGCATCAGCTGCTGCACGGGGACATCAAGAGTGCAAACATCTTGCTCTCACGCGACCTGAGCAGCGTCAAGATCTGCGACCTGGGCGTATCGCTTCCGCTCTCGCACGACCTGCGCGAGCTCCAAAACCTGGGCTCGCAGTACGAGGGGACCGAGCCGTGGCGGCCGCCCGAGACGCTCCCCCGCCCCGATGTGGACTATAGCGAGCCCCTCGAGGACGATGGCAAGATGCGCGTGTGCGACCGCACGGACATCTTCGCCTTCGGGCTCGTGCTCTGGGAGATGCTCAGCGGCGACGTGCCGCACGCCGCCATGCTGCCCCTGGGCCAGGACGCGTACCGGGCCGTGCTCGGCACGCGCCCACCACTGCCGCCACTGCCCTCGGAGTACGAGCCGCTCGTACACTCTTTCGTCCTTTGCACGCAGCACGAGCCGGATGCGCGCCCATCGGCGTCGGAGCTCGTCGTGCTGCTCGCACCCAGCGGCGCACCCGACGCCGAGCCCGACGCGCCGGTAGTGCCCACCACGACGCCCAACGAGGCCTCGCATGACGACGAGCTCGTCGAGGACGGCTCGAGACGACGCGCCTCCGAGCCGTTCGCCATCCGGACGGCAGTATAGTCTGCGACGCGATGCGCGCGCCTGGGCGGCGCCGCGCCCGCCCCTCGAGCCGCTGCGCGCCTGTCGTTGCCGCGTCGTTCCGTTGGCTCCGCATGCTGCGTGCCGAAAGGGTCTGCGGGGGCGCACACGTCAGCGCCGAGGGTTTCCCTTTTTTGGAGAGCCTCGAGTGGCGGCAGCCTAAAGGGGGAGGCGGAGGGAGGGACGCGCGCAGCAGGCGTCGTGTTGAGGGTCTCGCGGCGGCGGCGGTGGCGGCACCAGCGGCGGCGCCAGCACGAGCAGCAGCGCCAGCACGAGCAGCAGTAGCAGCGCCAGCAGCAGCGCCAGCGCCAGCAGCAGCGCCAGCGCCAGCAGCAGCAGCAGCAGCAGCAGTAGATCGATGAGGTGCAAAGTCTCATCGTGATGGGCAGAGGTCTGGGGGGCAATCTGTACTCGCATGTCTTCAGCCTATCTGAGCGGAGCCGTGATGCATGTGGTGCTGCGACCGGAGGTGAGATATGGGATGGTCTTGTGGTGTGGTGAACGATCTGTGCGTGAGAGCCGGTACACAATTCTGACGACGTGCGATGTTGTGCGATGTAATATCGAGGTATGATCTGTTCTGTGAGGTATACTGTGACGTGTGTGCGTGTGTGATGCGTGTGTGTTGCGTCGCGGGCCGGTGTCGGCGGTGGGTCGCAGACGCGCCCCGCCGCGGGCGCGGCCGTTCGCGAGCCCGGCCCGTGCTCTCGTCGTCCTGCGCGCAATCGCGAAGTGTGCGAGTCCCTTGAGCCTTCTTTGAGTTCTACTTGATCACTTGCGTCAGTGTGATGTGTGTGAAACTGTAAGAGTAAGTGTTAACTGAACGACTCTCTACGCCGCGCACTACTACCCTACCCTGGTGCTGGTCCCTGCTCTCTGCTGGAGTCTCAGGGTGCTCCTGGTTGTGGGGCGGGTGCTCCTCATCGAATTATTAGCGTTCCACCCGTATAGAAGGCGATTTTGGATGTCATTATTCCAGTGTAGATTGATTAGTAACGGTTTGACGAACCTTACAATCGGCGATCGCTTTTTAAGGCTTTTACGAGGAGGGCACGTGTCATGTCGGCGTGCAAGGACTACGTCGCGCGCCACGGCGTCCATCGAGCTATCGAAGCGGCCGTGCTTGAAGTCTTGCGCACACGGCCAGGCAATCCAATCCTTGCGATCTCAAAGTTGCTCATCACGGACGCGGAGTACGCTGAGGCCGTCCGGTATACGTTTGCCAACGCTGACTACAACGGCCTGGCTAAGCGGTACCAAAATCCGCAGGAGAATTGGGATCGCTTTCAGCGACTGCTCGTCAGCATCGACCAGCCGTTCCGCGCGCTCAAATGCGTCCACATTGCAGGCACCAATGGCAAGGGCACCACGTCGGCGCTCTGCGAGCAGATGCTCCGATCGAGTGGCGTGTCTGTCGGCCTGTACACGAGCCCGCATCTTCACAGCTTCCGCGAGCGCATCCGCATCAACGGCGCGCTCGTCAGCAAGCAAGCGATCGTCGACGCGATGCGCATCGTCCGGCCGGCCGTCGAGGCCCTCGGCTACGCCTCCCCGTTCGAGAAGCTGACGGCCCTCGCCCTCGTGTGCTTTCGGAACGCGGGCGTCGAGTGGGCTGTGCTTGAGACCGGCCTGGGTGGCCGCTGGGACTGCACCAACCACTGCTCGCCGCTTGTATGTGGCGTGACCCGCATCGGTGTGCGCCCAGCGCCCGAACGCGCGCGCGCCCGCGCGTGTCTGGTCCGAGGACGAACAACACGATGACAGTAGATCCGATACCTCATGGAGGACATCTCTCGGAAGGTTTCTACAGAGGGCCACCCGCAGCCACAGACCTGAGACGCTCGATGCGCTGCACTGCCTCACCCCGTCTCGCCCGCGACCCCGACCACGTGCGCAGGACTCGACCACATGAACGTGCTCGGCGGCACCGTGAGGCTCATCGCGGGCGAGAAGGCGGGCATCATCAAGGGCGGCGTACCTGCCTTTTGCGTGCCGCAGCAGCCCGAGGCTCTCGAGGTGCTGCAAGCGGCGGCGGCCAAGGTGGGCACATCACTAGTCGAGTGCGTGGCCGACCCAGCCGACGCGGCGCGCCTGCCCGCTTGGCTCCGCCCATCGCATCAGCAGCACAATGTGGCGATGGCGTTCCGGTTGATGGAAGCGCTCGCTGCAGCGGGGCACCTGCCACGTAAGCCCGACGCATGGCGCACGGCGCGCGACACGGCGCTCTGGCCGGCGCGCTTCGAGGTTCTCTGCCCGACGCCGCTGCTGCCGGCGCAGCGCCTAGTGCTTGATGTGGGTCACAACGAGCCAGCTGTCGAGGCCTTGCTTCGATCCGTGAGCGACGCTTATGGCCCCGAGCCGCTCGTGGTGATCTTTGGCGCCAATTTCGACAAGGATGTGCGTAAGATCGTCGAGCTCATCGGGGCTGCGCCCCGCCTCTGCCAGGCCATCGCCGTGCAGTCGAGCCACCCAAAGGCTGTACCCACCTCGCAGGTGCTCGTCGTGAATGGCCTCCGATGATGGCCACTGATTGCCTCTGATGGCCCCTGATGGCCTCTGATGGCCCCAGATGGCCTCTGATGGCCTCTGATGGCCACTGATGGCCCCTTATTGCCCCTGGTGACCTCTGATTGCCCCTGATGGCCTGTGAGTGCCACGCGCAGGTGCTCGCCGAGGTGGGCGCGGCCGTTGAGGCCACGGTGTTGGGCGCGGAAAGCCTCGACCGATGGGTTGCGGCAGCTTCGATGCTCGAGGCTCTCGAGGCAGCGGCGCGCGCTCTCGTCACACATGCTAACGGCGGCACTGTGCTTTGCTGCGGCTCCGTGTTTGTCGTGGCGGACATGCGGGCGGCGCTCGCTAGGCAACAGCCGCGCCTCTTCCGGCCCGATGATTGGGCCTTTGACGAAGCCGGCGAGCCGCCGCTCCTGATGTAATTGACGAAGCCGGCGAGCCGCCGCTCCTGATGTGAGGAGCTCGATAGGAGCAGGCGCATAGAACTATGGAGAGCTATGGGGGCTTGGGGGGTGACAGAGCGGATAGAGGGTTGGGGAAGAGGGGTCGCCGGCAGTGGTGCTCGTGCCTCGTCTCCCAAAGAGGAGTTTGGGGGGCGCGGGCCGGGGCGGACGATAGCGGATAGGGGGGACATTTGCGGTGAATTCTGCCTAGGTGTGATGACTTTCGGTAGGCTACTTAGTTCAGGTACAGGGGCCCGTAAAAGGCGGTATAGCATATGTAAGCATGGACGAAAGGAAAACATAATGGAGTATGGACGAGACAAACGGACGCGCCTCTGCTCATCCGTCACCCGTCACCGTTAGTCGGTCCGTTAGATTATTTTGACTTCTTGACTTGACTTCACGACGACCGGTTACGCGTATAGGAACTCTTGATTTAACTTGATTAGGAAAGTCGGATCTCCTTCATTCGTTCGTGCACGTCTGTGTATGTCGTCGCGAGCAGAATTGGACCCTTGAGGGCACCCCTCCGTCAATGTGATTGCGGCCATGCCTTGGGTTGGGTGGCGCGTTGTTTTGGGCATGCGTCGTGTGTGAATCCACGTCATTTTGTAGCAATGCTGGTATGCACTTCGGCGGTGCCTCTGATCGCACTGCTCGTGTTGCTGGGAAGTGCGCATGCCCAGGAGGCGTCCGAGTCGGCAGAGAAGCCCTCCGACAACTCATTGTCTAACTTCTCGTTCGCGGCCTTCTCAAGGGCATTCGGCGAAGCCTTTGCAGTTATCCTGGCAACTGAGATCGGTGACCGTACGTTTTTCATCGCCGCGATTATGGCGATGCGCCACTCACGCCTGATCATCTGGACGGGCGCCGTCGGAGCGCTTGTGGTCATGACGGTACTCTCGACTCTCGTCGGCCACGTGGCGCCGCTCCTGATCTCACGCACGTACACGCAGTACGCCGCTGCTGGCCTCTTCCTCTTCTTCGGCATCAAGATGCTGCGCAGCGGGCTCAGCATAGACCATTCGGGCGCCTCGGACGAGCTCGAGGAAGTTGAGCGCGAGCTCACCAAGAAGGAGGAGGACACGCCCGCCGACGAGGAGTCAGTTCCCGACAAACAGGACAGCAAGAAGGACCAGGAGACACCGAATAAGGTGCTGATGCAGGCGTTCACGCTCACGTTCCTGGCGGAGTGGGGCGACCGCTCCCAGATTGCTACCATCGCGTTGGTGCGCCCGCCGGCGCGTGCTTCCGCGCACTCCCGCCCACGCCGCCCGCCCACCCGCACTCCCGGAGCGTGCTTTGCGTGTGCATCTCCCTGCCTCAGCTCTCCCTGGCTTCTGTGTGTGCACGTGTGAGCAGGCTGCTGCTCGGGAGCCCTTCGGGGTGACGCTCGGCGCGTGCATCGGGCACGCGCTCTGCACCGGCATTGCCGTCATCGGCGGCAAGCTGCTCGCGAGCTCCATCAAAGAGCGAACTGTTCTCCTTGTAGGTGGGGCCCTCTTCTGCCTCTTCGCGCTGCTCGCGCTGCTCGGGGTGGACGAATAGTGCAGGTATAGTGGAGGCGCACTGAGGAGAGACAGGGCCGCTCTGAGGGCTGCTCCGTCCGCTGGGCCTGCCTCCTCCGAGGTGGCCGGACGGCGCCTACGCCACTTTCGCCCGAACCTTCTTCGCTCCGCAGCCTGCTTGCACGCCACAGCCACAGAGAGGGGTGTACTGCGCTTGCTCCCCCCACATCAGCCAGGGCTCGCTCCGACAGAGGCGAGCGATCGTGAGGCTCGTCGGCGCACTTTCTCGAGCCGTCGTCGTCAGCCGAGATCGACTCTTCGAGGGAGATCGGATCCTCGAGGGATCGCGATTGAATACGCCCGTCGCTGTCGGTTGCCAGTTGCCCAGTTGACGGTCCGAGCGGCTATGACCCTGACGGGACGTTAACGGGGATCTGTCGAGGTTGAGCACTCCACAATGTGATCCAGGCGGGCCATGTGTATGTCCTGCGTGACCAAGGGTGTGTCTGTGCGTTGGATTTTCGTCCGCGTGAATATTGCGCGGAGGCGACCGTGCAGGGTGCACGCGCGACCCGCGACCCGGGCGCGGGGCCGAGGGCGTTTTAGGTTTTTCAGGGCGAGCCGACGACCGCGGACCGGCCGGCGCGCGCGGACCGGGCCGGTTGACGTTGAGAGACCGGCGCGCACCATATTACAAACGTTACCGGTGCATGAACGGTCGTACAGCGGGGGGCACCGCGGGCGGGCGCGGGTTCCGCGCCCCGGCCGGGCAAGGCCGGGCGGGCCGATATTAGGCCGGGCGACGGAGGCGGAGATCTGTGAGCGGCGCGGAATAAGGAGCCTTGAAAGCGAGAAATATGTCGAGAAAATATGTCGAGAAAATATGCCGCCCGCGCCGGGGCGGTCCCGGACGGCGCCGCGCTGGCGCCCCGCGGGTCCGCCCGATCCGGGACGCACCGCGGTTCACCCGGCCCGTCGTAGTTCGGTTTGCACCCTCCGATCGAGGCTGAGGACTGCCCGACACGCTGCTCACTGCGGCCGCGTCCTGGTGGCGTCTGGCGTGGTACCCGGTGGGACTCATCACTCGCCTCTCGCGGACCCGGAGCCGGACGGGGACTCGACCCCGTTGCCCAGAGGACCGTACCCGAACGGATGAACTATAGATGCACCCCTCTCCACTCGCCTCTCTGGTCCGCGGTCTGTGATGCTCTGTCTGTGTACGCCCCTGCACGGTCGTGCGCGGCCGCGGGTCGGACCCAGCGCGTCTGGTACACACGACAGCCCCTCGGTGAGGCCGCCCGGGGAGGCCGCGAGCGCACACACCCACGCTAGGCTAACGCTACGCGGCACGGCACGTACATGTGCCGCCCGTGCTCGCCCCCACGCGCGCAATATCGATCACGACTCCTAGCCCGAGATCTTGGCGGGCACAGCCAGCGCCATCTCGCGCACCAAGAGGGCGTCGAAGAGGATCGCAACTGGCTGGCCAGGTAGTAGTGCAGCGAGAGACGAGACTAGAGACACCTGCTCCACCGTCCACACTCCCGAGTGCCTCTTCTGCCATCAGTCGTCAAACGCGATGATCTCGGCCTCGTCCTCAAAGTTGATCAGCTGCGCATGGACAAGACACGGGGAGACGCGTGGGAGAGCATGCGTGAAGGATGGAGCCCAGAGGTCATTCTTATGAGGTCACGGGCCATTCACCTCGAATCCATCGCATCGTTGCGGGGGCGCGATGCAGTCCGCCTGCTCGTACTCGATTCGCACCACAGCAGGGGTGAAGAAATCGTCGACCCGAGTACTCTCTTCGTCGAGGGCGGACTCTGACGAGACTCCCCCTCGGCAATCGAGGGATCTAATGGAGCTCGTGGCTTCGCCCACCAATGTATGGGAGCTGAGGGCCTCTGATACAGCCTCCATGTCCTCGACGACTGAGTCCATGGCTAGCCGCAGCTCCCCTCGCGCAGTCTCGAGCGCTCTCCATGCCCACGATCGTAGGGGCGCCACCATTGATCCTGTCCAGTCGTCGCTCTCGATGGCAGTGGATGATGACTGGCTGGCACCAGAGGCCCTGGCTTGCTGCGGCTGCGGCTCCGCGCTGCACGACGGTGCAGCGGCAGTTATCGTCAGCCGCTCCTGCTCCGAAGCTCGCGGTGCTTTCACGCGCTTCATGTCCGGGACTCAGTCGACTGACAGTCCGTCCTTCTTGGGAGCACACCTGTGACGAAATCGACGAGCGGTAAAATTTGGTGAGCGGGTGAGCGGGTCAGTCTGTATCTCCACCGAGAGCCCCGCGCAGACAGGTGACAGCCAGCCCGGTCAGCTATTTTTTGTTTCAAAGAAGTGGATCACACATAGTAGTTACAATGTACTCAGTCGGTAATTTACATGAATCATGAAAACTTAGGAAGCGAAGGTAGCTACAATGTATCTATGGGAGGCGATACATTTGAGTAGCGCAAAATATTTGACTGACTGTCACGCTGATCCCCGCCTTGACTGGTTGACAGTATTTGCCCGGGGCCAAACGATAGTGTGACATCCTCTCTATGTGTGTGATCGCCGGACGATGGGCGCGCCAGTCAGACACGCGTTATTCTATGAGCGCAGAGTGGCCATGGCGCAGATCACGTGGCGCTTCCCTGCTGACAACCTGCGCCTCGCCGCGTTAGCGCGGCTCGTAAGGAAGCGGCTCATCGCTCTCGGGAAAGCCTGCGTCGTGCGCTACGTCGCCCGGCAGCATGCGACCCAGCACGCGCTCGGCGCCTCGCACATCGCGTATGCGGTCAAAGGTGATCCGTTCGGTGGGCTTGTACATGACCTTGGTCTTTGTTAACACGACAGTGGCAGTGCCGTCGCGGTGCGGCGTGAGCTTCG
>Ga0210239_102139_pt1 | contig 11899 bp, 2 predicted proteins | sample ChrtobMetP5a_0mM_FD_155451 | JGI IMG/M metagenome (GOLD analysis project Ga0210239, IMG submission 155451) | Chrysochromulina tobin associated microbial communities from unialgal haptophyte culture, Seattle, Washington, United States - P5a_0mM | ecosystem: Host-associated > Algae > Haptophytes >...
GCGTCACGACCGCAAGCACGGCGATCGAGTCCACCTCGCTGTTGATCCCGGTGGGTGGAGACGAGCTCTCGGAGCCAGTACCGGCCCCAATAGTCCCCCCTTCGACCCAGATCGCGGAACAGTGGGAGACAGTCGGGCGGAAGCGCAAGCAGGCACTCAAGGCTGCCGATGCGCCTGCGCAACCCACGAGACACTCGACGCGCGTGACGATCGCCCCGTCCGCCCCGCCCGCCAAGACGCAGGCGAGAACGACGCGTCATTCGGGGAGCACCGTCAGCGTCGCTGAACTCACCAGCTCGGCGCTCGAGCGCACGCAGGCGACCCCAGGCATGGCTCAGATCATCGTCGAGCACCTGATGGGGGAAGACGCTCCGGACTTTGTCAAGGGCGACACAGTCGAGACCATCCTGGAGCGCGTCGCCGACGTGCCGTTCAAGCCAGACCAACGCGTGCCAGCCGATATCATCGCCCTCGAGGCGTCGGGGACGCAGATCGAGTACGTCACCGAGGCGGGCACCGTGGCAGTCAAGGACCAGCCGAAAGGCTACTTTCGTGCCAAAGTTGAGAGGTTTCAATACCTTGTTGAACAACAACCTGACTGCATGGACATGGACGGTGATGCAGTTCATGGTCGATGGTTCTGGCCCATCGACCATGCATGGATCTTCGGGGAACCAGACAAGCCTCAGGGTTGGACGACGAGCTTACTCAGCATAGTTGCGATCAGACTCAGATCAATGATTCTATCGGATCACGTTCGTCTCATCACTGGTATATGCGACAACCCACAACCAGCTGGGTGCTATGTCAATTACGCGGATTGGATACGCATGTGGAACAAATCATATGGCTTTTGCCCCTTTTGTAATCGTGACATATGGATTGGCTTCGACGAAGAATGTAATGACGAAGATGTACCACCTGAAGGTCAAAAGGCAACTATTCAGCGGCTCAAGAACTCTATCATTCACCTCAGAAGTAATTGCCACGCCACGCTCATTTGTCTCACATTATAAAGACGCAGGGTCCCCTCGTTTCGTCGGAAAGTGAAGCCGCCACCGGAACGAGACCCGCGTTTCCACTTTGAGAATACTTCGTTTGTGAGACGATTAGTTCCTCGACTTTTATTTGTGAGACGATGGAACTCATGGTTTCGGTTGTGAGACGATAGTTCTTCGGTTGCGTTTGTGAGACGATGTAAGTCGCGTTTGTGAGACGATTTCGGTCTCCGGTCGTTCGAGTTGCGTTTGTGAGACGATTTACTTTTTTTACTTCTCACGTTGGAGACTATTTTTGGTGCTGGATGTTGGACTCCGCCTGAAGACGATGTTTAACTTTCGTTTGTGAGACGATTTTGGGCGCTGTGTAAGTTCGACTTGCGTTTGTGAGACGATTTTCGTCGCCGGTCCTTCGACTTTCGTTTGTGAGACCATGTTGTTCGATGCTTCACTTTCGTATGTGAGACGATTTTGGGCGCCGTGTAAGTTCAATTTGCGTTTGTGAGACGAATTAGTTTCGTTTGTGAGACGATTTTCGGCGCCAAGTTGGCAAAGGACGCCGTTGGATCTCGACGACGGGTTTGCGCATCAACACCATGCGGCGATCCCGGGGCATTCGCTCCACTGCCCCTGAGATCAGCTCAGCTACGGAGACAGGCGGTCCAGTGTCGGACAGCGAGCGTCACCCGCCAAGTTCTTCCACGTCTCTGTCATCTGTACATGCGGAAGCAGTGCTCTCAGGTTTCCGCGCGCATTCGGGCGGCCTGGTGCTCTTTGTGGGCGATTCAATTGCCGAGGAGCTCGCGAAGTATCTGCGCGACCAGTTGGGGATGAAGGAGGTCCTCTGGTGCACGAAGCCCGGCGCATCGCCCGCGGACATCATGTCGCACCTTCGCTATTTGCTGACGGTGCCAGACAATGTCGTTCTGTTCAACAAGGCGGTGTTGCTCATCGTGTGTGCCGGTACGAATCTTGCACGATCTACGCCGTCGCTCATCGCCGAGGAGGTGCATCAACGTCTGATCATACCGCTCAATTCCCTTCTGGCGTGCCGCAAGATCATCATCGGCCCGATCACGCGTGAGCACTTTGAGTCTGTTGTCGTTGACACCGGCATTCAAGGCGTACCTAGCAGCGGGACCACCAGGGGTGATCGACGTGGTGGCGCATCTCCTTCGATGCTGCATCAAGCCAACCTCGAGCTCGAGCGCCGCTCGCTCGATAGCGGCTGCACTTTCGTCAACCTCTTCAATGGGCATCTATCGGCCACAGACTTTCGTGACAATCTGCACCTCAACGCCGCAGGATACCTCAAAATGTTGAGAACCGTGCTCGAGGTCATGGGGGGCGAGCTGCACGACGCGTCCAGCACATCAATTGAGTCGTCACTAGGCAGCCACGCCCCATCGGTCGCTTCTGCCGACGCGCACTCGGCTGTGCCCGTGGCATGTGCATCTGAGCATCCACTATCAAGAGCTCCTTCTGCAGCACAGGTTGCCGTTCAGGGGGTGCAACATGGACGTGGGCAATCATCTTCGGCTCAGCCTGCATCCAGACCTGCATCGACACGACCTATTCAAGTACCTCAAGCGCGTAAACCGCGAGCACGTCATGGCTCCCGCGACACCCTTTCTGCCCGAGGAGGAAAACATGATGTTCCGCCTACGCTCTTTGACGCTCCTGTCAAACGTAAGCGCGATGAACAGAATCGGCTTGCCCTTGCGGCATCTCCATCTTCGTTCAACCAACCTGGCCAGTTGGACCATGCAGATGTAAGCTCAACACCATGTGCTCTTCCTCCTCTCTCACTCGAAGGCCTCATTTCCCAGAGACACGAAAGGATCCAACAGCAACGTGCCGAATCCGAATCCATTGAGGCAGATCTCTGGGTCTGCAATGGCGACCGTGGTAGCCCCAGCGCCAACGGCCACAACCATGGAGGTAACCAAAGGGAAAGCACTGGTGTTCGTGGCTTCTCTCTCGGCCAATCTGTGGCGGTGTCTTCCCCGTTCCTAGCAGGATTCCGGACTGGGCAAGGAGACTCATCTCGACTTCCAGACAACCATGGAGGTAACCAAAGGGAAAGCACTGGTGTTCGTGGCTTCTCTCTCGGCCAATCTGTGGCGGTGTCTTCCCCGTTCCTAGCAGGATTCCGGACTGGGCAAGGAGACTCATCTCGACTTCCAGATTACGCTTCCTTCGCGTCGAAGATCTTTGAAGCCCCTGCTGTTTCTGCTGCTCCGGCAGGCTTGCCGATCCGTACTTCAGGTACAGTATGTGCTACTTCAAGTGGCCTGGCATGCGCTGCAGCCCCAAAGCAGCGTGGAAAAATCGTTTCGGTTGGCGCGAAAACTTGGGCCCTGTTCCCTATCTCCAACAATGCTGCGCACTCGACGCTCAACCTCAACCTTCAAGAACATACAGATCCTCAGGAAGCTGATGGCCAGAGTGACGAAGAGACGAGCGAGGCATTCGAAGACGTCACGCGCGCAATGGTCGAATCGTCACTGAACACTTCGCACGAAGTCTTTAAATGCACTATCAAGGGTATGCTCGAGACAGCGCAGAAGTCCCTCGAACATGAGCTACCCAACGCCCCGGCAAAAGTTGTGTCGAACTTGCCGCCGAAGATACGCGTACTCGTCGAACAGATGCAGAAAGATTATGCAGAGGAGGTAGCTTCCAAGGTATCAGTGCCCCAACTGGATAACCTTCAGCGCGAAGCTGATCGACTGGAAGCCCAAGGAGCTGAGCACGATACCTTGCGGCAGTCTCTCAGTCAGGGATTGCATCGGGATCTCCACTACGGTGATCTATGGTCATCCATACAAGAGGCGGATGCTTACGTGCGCTCACGGCCTGGCGCTCCACTGAGAGTCTTTACAGGTCCATCGGATAACTGCAAAGCCTATGTCTGCACCACAAGATCACGTGATGACCGCAAAGATCGTGTCCAACGGTTCTTCGACGATGATGGTTGCAAGTGCATCGTCGTCCTTCAACGAGTATCAATGAAAAACCTGAGAAGTGGTACATATTATCCAAGTGCTTGGACAAAACATGTTGTTCGTCAGCAAGGCATCCCGACTCCTGCACTGGAGGGACTTCGACCCGATCTTTCGCCAGATGAGAAAGTATGGGCGTGCGTTCTCACCGGTCGGCATACATGCATGGCGCTTAATCCACCTGTGGTCTTAAGGCCCGCTGATGGTTCTTCAGATACAGGACAGCTATCGTGTGGGGCGTCCAATGCTCAAAGTACGTCAACAGTGCCCAGTTCCGCCTCCGCTATGCTCGCCACGGGTAAGTCACAAAGGAAGATGAAAGCGTCGACACACTTTGGTCTTCTCAAGGGTGCATTCGATGCTAGAGGTGCAAAGTGGAAGATGCAGGACGTGCTCAAAGAGATGAAGCTATACGACAGTTCGGCGTCGACGACGTTAGCCTTCACAGTGCTGAGACTTCTACGGACCCCGAGCCTCCTCACTCCGGAGTTCAACGTCAGCTTGCTGTTTGGTCTCGCACGCAACCTAAGCGATCAAGGACTCGGAGTTGTCTTCCATGTCGTCAACTCCCAGACAGTGGCAAAGATGATTACTGACATCGCGGAAAGACAATACAAAGGTTATCAAAAGAAAAATCCGTCCGCCAAGTCCGTCAAGTTCGATGTCAACAACATCATGCCTTCGATCGAGAAGTACGTCAAGGAAGGGGAGACTGACAACAAGTACGTTATAGGCTGGACTCTAGTTCCCGCGAACATGATGTACAACTCACTCTCGCACTTTATTCCGGTGGATGCCATCGACGGTGCTTCTATGCGACAAACAGCCCAGGGAACCATGTTCATCAGAGGCACAAAAGATGCAGACGATCATTATCATCCCATCTCCATCAGTGTCATGTTGGCTTCTGAGTGCAACCTAGCTGTTGGTGCCATGATGGACGGCGAAGATCTACTTCTCAAGCAAGTTCGTGGATCGGAAACACAACGGCTCGCCAGTTCGCCATTGGACATGTTCGGACGTGTCACCATCACTGACGGTGGTCTGTCACTCATGAGTCAGCAAAAAGGAAAGCATTCGAATACGTACCAATGGCGCTGTGAACGGCACCTCAAGGCGGAGCTCCAAAAACAAAAAGAGAAGAAAAGCCTGGAAATCTACGAACAGCTCCTGCAAATCCCCTATGGACGGAGGCACCAGGCGGATGCACTCTATGCTCAACTGCCGGCTAGCAGCCCTCTTCTTCGAATTCCTAAGGAACAAGTCTGCCAGGCGTACCTAGAGACCTCCCTGTATGGGAACAAAACGAACAACTTCGCTGAGGTGCTCAACCACATGTTCGAGCCAGCTCGAACTCAAAGGGAGCTGTCCAGGTCTCTTCTCGCTGTAGTTTCCATTTTGAAGCTCAGGCACGACGCTTTACTGGCCAATGTCCGAAGGTGCAAAGCAAATGCACTGCAGAGACAGTCTGTTGCACATCTCCTACCGACGGACAAGTGGCCAGATTTCGCGACAACGGAGTCTATCTTGAAGGAATACAGTGAGTTGCATGACGCTGCTCGTGACGTTCTGGAAGTAACGCACATTCAGAATCGACAATTTAACGTCAAGCATTCGGCGGAAACGACGCATATCGTGGACCTGGATGCATTGCAGCCTGGCCAGTATCACAGAGTATGCACTTGTGGCAGGGTCGGGATGAGGAAGCTCTGGTGCAAAGATGTTCAGGCAGTATTTCGTCAAACGGACACTTGCTGGCAATCATGGGTAGCACATCACGCTAAGGCCGAGACCTGGGAGACTCAAGTGGGTCCAGACTTCGTCGTTCCAGGTGGAGAAGCCATCATCGATAGCCTGCAGACCTGCCACGAGTCTGGTGAATTCAAGCAGCTCATCCAACCAGAACTTCGCCCGACGCCAAAGGGTCGACCAGTAAGTTTGAAGCCAACAGCAGAAGATCAACGGCGCGCCAAAGGCATTTTAGAAGACAAACAATCGGCACAACGAGCTCAAACGGAATTTGCAAAAGTAGCGACAGGAGCCAAGTCTTTCAATCCTGGCGGTAAGGGGATTGGGAAGAAATGCAGCTTTTGCAAAGACCCAGGTCACAGGCGTCCAAATTGCCCCAAAGCCAAGTCACTGCTCGGACAGCAAGTTTCCCAGGCTACAGTATCATACAACGACGCACATGGAGAAGATGAGCGCCTGGAAGACGAAATTGATGAAGAGGCAGACAACGAGGTCCAAATTGACCAGGAGGACACGCGAGGACAAGAAGAGGATGGTGCTCATGACGGCCTCCATGACTTGCGAGCTCACATGGAACTCGATCACGTCGAACAGAGTGACTTCGGTGTTGATTCAAAGCACAAGTCACGAGACATTCAACACGCAGCGTCGACATATACGGTTTCTACTGAACGTGCTTCTCACAGCGTTCTCCATGACCCTACAGAAGCTGTGGCAGCGCCAACAGTGACGGCTACACCGGTCGCCCAGGCCAACGATGGTGGCAGCGACAAGGGTAAAGATGACTTACAGTTAGCCAGTGGCGACGGGGGTATCTTCGGTGGCGACGAGGACGAGGATCCAGCGCACACCGACTTAGGGCAACCGTCTGCTCAGGCGCCCGCACCGGCGGCTCCATCCCCTAGCCCCGCCAATCCAGGTGACGAGGCAACGTTGCCTAAAGGATGGAAGTCGACGATGGCGCCTGATGGCCGGGTGTACTACTTCCACGCTGTCACCAAGATGACTTCGTGGACGCGTCCCGTGGTGAAGTCCTCGCCTCACGCCCCCGCCCTTGCCATGATGTCTTCTGCACCGTCCTTTGCCGATGTTGGCTTCGGCGGCGGCGGCGGTTTCGATGCCAGCTACGGGCAGGCGCCCGCTCCGGCGCCAGCTCTGGCGCCTTCCTTCGCGGCGGGCAGCTTCGGTGGCGGTGGGGTCTTCAGTGGCGGCTTGGACGCAGGCTTCGGGCACGCGCCCGCACCAGCACCTGCTCCAGCGGGTGGTTTCGGCGCAGGAGGCTTCGACGGTGGTGTCGACTTCGAGGGTAATGGCGGCGACGGCATGGGTGGCGGCATGCCAGGTCAGATGGGCGGCGGTATGGGCTGCTATGGTGCAGATGCAGCCCCTGACGCTATCTCGATCTTCGGTGGTGGCATGGGCGGAGGCATGGGCGGCGGCATGCCAGGTGAGATGGTCTGCGGTTTGGGTGGCTTCGTACTTGGCAATGATGCCCCGCCTGACAAGGAACCGCCTGCAATTCCTCGTTCAGTCTCGAGCATCAGCGGTGTTGGCTTCGGTGGCGGCGTCGACACTAGCTTCGGGCAGGCGACAGCACCAGCACCGCCTTCTACAGCACCAGCACCGGCTTCGTCAGTTGATGCCAAAAGATGTGCTGAACTGGCGGTTGCTTTGGAAATAGAGAAGCAGCGTGATCACAGCAAGCTCAAGGGATGGTCACGAGATGAAATCCGAGGCGCAAAATTTCTCCTGGAGGAACAGAGCTTTACGATATGCAATGTGAAGGGCGACGGCGCGTGTTTCTTTCGATGCTTAGCTGTCGCGTTGGACAACAACGAAGGGGAGCACAAGACGTACAGACAAGCTGTGACGCAGCACTTGATCTCTGTCATCGACGCAGTGGGTGAGTCGGAAACCGAGCAAGGGGCACATCCTCTTTATCAAATGATGTCGACGTCTCTGCCAGTCGAAGGTGATCTTAGCACGCGTGAGGTCATTGATCAATACGTGACGTACTTATCTTTGAATGATGAGCAAGTGGACCATTTGGGCATCCAACTATCTTCCAGGGTTCTTGAGATTGACATTCATGTTCACCAAGTAGACGGTCAAATCTATGTCCATCGAAGTTCCGACGCAGTACTTCCGAATAATCTCGAGTTACACGTCTTCTACGATGGAAGCCACTATCAGTATTTGCGACGCTCCGAGCTAGGACTGAGACCCAAACGCCCAGAGCGCTCTTTTTTCGGGTCGGACCTGAGATGTAATAAGATTCAGCAACAGTTCGACAATGCCCTTCGAAGGTGGAGCGTTGCCATTGACATGTTTGACAAGGCCTTCTACTCTTTGCAGTCTTGGGAACGATCTCGAAGCGTGCGTGTGAGCACAAGATCTACTCCCAGCAGTAACATTCCAATTGTTCAACTACGTCTGCCAACTGAGCCTCCCGTGACGCGTTCGGGAACTGGGATTCATGATGAACTCGGCAGCAGAGCAGCGCAAGCTTCCCAGTCCACTGCTGAGTCCTCTGCATTACAGGCGTTGTTACAAGCACCACCGAAGCCTACGTGGGACATGACTCTCTCATGCTCTTCGTCGCAAGCCCAACCTAAGAGTGGGAACCACGTGAAGATCTACAAACCCAGGCAAGCAGGGGAGCGTTTGAGCTCCATCTATCGGAAGCCATACGAATACTATTTACGTCAGACGGTAGACGGAACGGAAAAGGTGTGCTTGCAATGGTCAGGCGCGCAAGAGCTACACGGAGATACCCCTCTTGAGCTGTTGCAAGCTCTGAGTGAGGAGGATGCGTTCGCTAAACGTTCGTCACTGACGAACTTTTGGCATCTATTGGGACGGCCGCTTGAGAAGCATCACTTTTACTTTGTGCGTAAGTGCCAAGATGAGTGCGACGGAGTTGTACTGCTGCGGAGCCTGATGCGTCAACGTCAGCAACAAGGACGAGGAGCTCCGCGTCTCACGCTAGAAGTGGCGCACGTTTGTGCGAGCGGACCACGAGGAAGTGGTGCTCTCCTAATCTCGGCGTTGTGCACGGTGCTATTGGAGTTGGAGCCGAACACCGTTCTACGAGTGAACCTACCGGGTCACATGGCGGCATCGAAAGGTTTTTGGTCCAAGCTAGGATTCAACGAGGATGGTGGCTGTTCAACGACAATGAGAATGCATCTCAAGGACCAGGCATGGGTTGCTTACATGAAGTCTGCTTTTCCAGAGCAGCTGGCCGTCGACGACATGGTGGTCCCATCCACAGATATCGTTCCCAGTCTACTCGAAGGAATCTGGTCAGCAGAGCACATGAAGACCTGGCAAGAAAAGGATCCTGAGTACCGGATGTTATTGGCAGACCCGAACGCCGGTGCCACGACGGTGTCTTCCTCACGAGCGGATAATATCAAGGAATCTGTGTCATTGATCTCGAAGTTGGATTACCTCGGAGAGCGCGTAACTGTCAAGGGGAATGGAAGCTTCTGGTTATACGCTGTCCTTGCGGGTGTGGGCCTCATGGAACACGCGAGGAAGTGCAAGATTACTTCAAAATCCCAAGGCGAGCATTCCCCAACTGCCCGAGACTTCAAAGTATCAGCTATGGTGATTCAAAAGATGAAACACTATGCGACAACAACGAAGTGGGACATGACGGTGATGGCCAAGGATGTGCTCATTCAAGAAATCACAAGCCTTGAAGCCGCCTCCGCATCACGGAGTGGTACCTGGGGGGGCGGAGTGGACACCTATGGTGTGCTGTCGAACATGCTTGGAATTCAAATCGTCTGGCTGAATTTGACCACACCGAAGAGCTTCATCTTGTTCCCTGGGGGTTTGAAAGGGAACCAGAAGAGAGTATCCATGAATGCCCTGAAGACGACTATTGATGGTTTGGTTGCGGCAAACCTCAAGTTCGCTGTCGTGGAATATGATGGGAATGGACACTTTGCAGGATACTTGCAACGACGCCCCATGCGTTTGAGCCTCGACGTTATGAACTTCCTCGGGTTGTTCAATTCCTGACTATCGGCCCCATCACGTGGTGCTGATTGCTCTGTAACTGTGAGCGTCAAGGATCACGTGATCAGTAGTGAGGGCGTTCAGCTACATGCAAGCGGCAGTTTGCAATTGGATGGTCAAGTGATTGAGTGGCTGAGTCATCATCCGCATCCTGGTCACGCGTCGGCAGGTTCGATTGGGAACCCGATTCTGAGGCACACGCAAAGCGAACTCGTTTTAGACGAGCTGAGTTTACCTGTGCTGAGTGACGACATGATGCATGGCGTAAATGTAACTTCAAAAGAAGGTGTGACTGTGGCACGAGTGGCATGGATGCTACCCACCACAGTTGACAAGTTGAGCAACCTTCCTGAAGGGTCGACTCGGAAGTTAGTGGAGGAGCTGCGTGCGTGGGCGATGGAGCAAGAGGGGGATAGGAATACTACCACAATCCAGCCAGCCGCTGGCCAATACATTAGTCTTGGACACGGGATACTGCCCGGAAGACGACGTGAGTCCATAATGCTGGACGGCGCTTCTACAAACATCCCATTTACACGAGCTCCGGCTGGAAGAAGCGATGGCGTCGAACCTACTCTGAGATCATTGAATGGACATGTTGCGAAGTGCATGGTGTCGGTATTCCCGGACATGAAGTCCTGGTGTGTTACCGACGGAGCGAAGAGCGACCAAGAGTTGTGGACGCAGGTATGCCAATACCCGTCTGCACCACCGGGCGGGTTCACGTTTCCCTCACAGCAGGTGGTGGTGAGGGGACACTGTTCGGATGACCTCCCGGAGGCTTCATCGGCCGATCTACACATTGATAAAATGGACGGTGGCGGACTCTATGGCGGCACCATAATGTTCCTCGGTGGGCACGAGTCTCACCCCGGTCAATGGCGCAATTTTGCAATTTTCGAAGGGGCCAAGGGAGGGCGCGGTGTTTCGATTCCCGTGATGCACAGTGACTGTATCTGCGTGCTAAGTTGCCAGTATCAGAGGCATTTGCACGGCACGGTCCTACTGGAACAGCTCGAAGGTGACGCGCTGACCAAGGCGGCTCCATGTCGGAGGGTTGAAGGCTTGCATGTGGTCTCCTACAACCTGCGCATGATCGAAGGATTCGTGAATCGCATGTCTAGGGAAAGTGCCGAGAGACAGGCCAAGGTCGTATCAAAATACCTGGACGAACGCTTACGAGCTCGCGCTCGTGCGTGGATGAGGCGCCGGAACGTAGCCGAAGAAGAAAACCATGAAGTGCCCTCACTGCTGCCGACACCGCCGGCGTCAAACTCTGGAGAAGCAGCGGCTTCTTCGTCGAGCGACGCTGTGCCGGCTTCCGTGATAGGCACGCACAGTCGGGGCAGGGCAGTTGCGTACTGGCTGATGAGATGCGCTTCATGCAGGTCAAACAATGAGGTTGGCGTGCCACTGAGCGAGGAGGTGCACGAGTTTGCAGTGCGCTGCCACGCGTGCCGGGCGCTCAATAAGGTCTTCTTGGATGCGGGTGGCGAGCCTCTGCTCGTCGCTGAAGGACTCTCGGAATGGGCAGACCCTTCCGAACCGTCGCCGCCGCCACCTGTGCCCAAGCCCCCGCCCCAACCGCAACCCCCGTCGCTGCGTGTCCCTTCTTTTTATCTCAAGAACTCGTCAACCCCTGCTGAGGGTGACCCGCAACAATACGCGGACTTGGCGCGCAAGACTGTCCTGGCTGCAATTCCCGTGGTCGAGAAGCTCAAGAGGGAACGAGAGGCCGTGGAAGCACGTGAGGCGAGGGCGGCGAAACGCAACACAGGGGCAAGAGGTCCTGCGGAACGTCGATAATGCAGGTGTGAGGGGTGACTCAGGAGACGGGTCTGCCTACCCTCACCGAGCTCGAACCGGAGGTCATGAGGGGGGGGTACTTCCCCAGGTCCAGCCCGCCTCGGCTCTTGGCCTGAAGCGAGCCTCCATGGTGGTCCCATGGTGGTCGCGGTCGGGCCAAGGGCTACCACCTCGGTAGGTGGACGAACTGACCTGGGTCACCCCTCACCCAACAGGAAGGAGAGGCCAGAACCATGTGATGAAACGCTGCCGAAACTATGTGATGAGACGCTGCCGAACTGGATCTGAGAGCGGGATCTGAAGGTGAGCACT